>Ga0210059_1001322_pt1 | contig 36935 bp, 22 predicted proteins | sample Ectturendosymbi2_FD_188042 | JGI IMG/M metagenome (GOLD analysis project Ga0210059, IMG submission 188042) | Ecteinascidia turbinata endosymbiont from Florida, USA - Sample 2 (SPAdes) (version 2) | ecosystem: Host-associated > Tunicates > Ascidians > Unclassified | place: Key West, Florida... | reverse complement strand
CAAAATGTTCTGTGTCTGTTATTATCAATCTGTGTTGTGCAGATAGTGCGTGCTTGTGCTCTATGGACTTCATGTCTGGTTCAAAGATTAAAATAAAAATAATTGAAGATAATTTTCAAAAATCATTGCATGCTTATTGGTACATATATTTTTGTTATCTTCCTCAGCCTTTTTATCATAAGAAGTTTCAGGAGCATGGGCTTCGGAAGTCGAGGCTAAGGCCGCACCAAGATTTTGAAATTTGACATTTTCCCATCAATTTTTGCAAAAAAGGTTGTTTTCTTAGTTTCGAGCGGTGAAAATGTAATTTTGCCACTTTTGGTCGCCCATGCAAAAATATTTTTGGCCCACCCCTAAAAAAATCCATTATTGACCCCTTCCCGGAAAAAATCCCTCCGGCGCCCATGTTTAGGGGAACACGCTCATCTATCGAAATGCTGAAGGGGTACACGGACGGGGAAAGTTTGGGAACCCCTGATGTAGAAGATGGCATCGGCACCGAACAAAGTGCAACGTTATAGGCGAATTGACGTTACATATGAAGCGGTTATAAACGAATTCAACTATATAGAACAGCTTTACAAGGGGTTTCAGGCCCAATTCAGATTAAAATAAAAAATTAGTTTCGGGGCATACTGTTTATTTTCAGGGCAAATTGTTATTTTCAGGGCAAATTTTTTCCGCCCCCCAGTAAAATGCCTTCCCCTACGCCTATGGGAACGTGTAAGTGTATTCCTATCAAATAAACTAACAGGCCTTGGTGGACAATTGTGTAAAAAAGATCTTTGCAGACAACAGAGCATTGACCTTGCTTCAATAGCTACCACTATGCACAACGGTATCAAAAGAGGAGTAGGGGTTTGTCTAAACAGCTGACATTTTATTGGCTGTTCAGGTATGTTGACAAAAACTTTTCAGTGTGGAGACAGATGACAAAAACGTAACCTTGGTAAAACCAGGAGGTGAAAAATGCCATTGGAAAAAAGAAAGTAACTAAATGGCTTGGCTTCAGAAAAATCTAGAACCTTCTTTGCATTCGCGGTACGCTGACGAACGAAAATCCGCAGTCCTGTGGTAAAAAATATCCAAAACCCAATCTTGGGAGAATATTGGGTATAAACTAGATGCCAATTACTGGCAAGCCAACTAACGTTTCTGGCAAACCATCCGACGTCACTTCTAAAGATCTAATAACATTGATATATCCATCAAAGATTAAAACGGTGTCCCATTCACCAATAAGGAAAGCATCCTTGGACGATGGGGAGAAAATGTTAAAAATCTGTGAAACCCACACGCATACAATCAGACACGCAAGCTGTGCGTCTGGGTGAGGAAGATAATATCATTGCGGCCGTCTTAACTGTCACAAATGTTGAAAGCAGGTCGTAATGAAATCTAACTCCAAATGCTCAAAAACCTGAACAGAGGAGTTCTTTGGCTGACCAGTGCGTGCCAAGTGTCCTGTTGTTCCGAAATAGGACAATAAATTGCTAACTAGTATGATCTTCCTGTACAGGAGAAAGTAGATACAAAAAATGCACCAAACACCACGGAAATTTAATTCTTAGCCTACTTGGAAGACGTGCATGCCAAATGCTTTCAAAAAAGGTTCCGCGATATAATTAGCTCTGGCGCCAGTTTTCACTCCCCAAATATATGTTGGAAGATATTGTGAGTATACCAGAGAAGTCACGCTTTCTTTGCCGGCCTCGAGAAAAAGTGACAGCGTTACTCGGAAAAAAAGTTGGGAGTTTTGTAAGAGTAGGGCCTTGACCACCATCACCTGCTGGCCGTCAAATCCTGTCAATTTTGCTCTGGAGTTTGTGTCCGTGTCAGGAGTGTCACGTCAATACCGTTCGCAGTGGGTGTCGGAACTCCTCTTTGTAATTTCTATGAATTGAGTATCAGGCGCCAGGCAGTGAACGGAGGTGAGATTGTTGGAAGATGCAATATCAAGGTTTTGCTCTTTGTAAAAAATTTGCTGCTACTTACATCTTCTGCACATGGGCCATAAACATTCACCTGATCAAATTGCATATGCGTGCTTTTAAGATGGAACGAATTTAGAATAAAAGAACCCATCAGATATTATGTCTTCACAGAAACCCAAGTCGGTATACGCTGCAAGCAAGCGACAACACACTGCAGCAGGTCGCCAAATTCAAGCACTTTTGACTGGTAACCATACGTGACCACAAACAGAACAAAGGGCACAGATTGGCGAAGCGATACGCTACGTGAGATTCAATATTCCGTGTTCCTGAAACGGGGCTTTCAAACACAGCCAATATTTCAGATTTTAAATGGGCCTTTTACAATGGCTTGGTGACCAGAATGGCCTCAAAAAAGTTGCCGAGGCGATGTCGATGCCGCTTTGTCATGGGAAGCAGTCAGCTAATAAGGAATTCCCCCGTTTTTACCCCAAAGTGAGAACACCTTTGAAGTGCAGTGAACTGTGTAAATCGTTGACGGAAAAATACCAGAGATGAGAAACGATGTTCCCAATTGTTTTGATTGAATATCACTGAAGTTTTACAAAGCGTTTATGACGTTCTAATCGACCTGTGTTGCCAGATATATGCAAAATAAGTTTATGAAAATGTGAATGTCTTTACAAAAACCTGCAGATAACAATTGTTTTAAAAGAGACCTCAGTTAGCGTCCCTGCAGATTAAATTTTGTCTACAGAATATATATTTTTTATAACAAGGTGATGTCATTTAAGACGCAATTAATGAATGAGAAATATCAAAGAAATAAATCGTGAGAAAAACTGTTTCTGCTGAACATGCTAAGTTGCAAGTACAGATTAACTACGAATTAATAGAAATTGAAGTGGCAGAATTCTACGAAACGCATCCATTCCTAAATCCGTGTACCAAGATTCTCTGCAGCTCACGTACAATTGTTCCAGTGCAGGCTGCAGTTGAGTACAGCATGCTTTCCAGAGGTAGCACGATTGACCTCTATCGTATGATTGCGATTGGAAGGCGAGTAATGAGGTCCATGTCTCAGTGGTCTAAAGGCGGTCTGGAAGTAAGCCGCAGCCCTGTAGCGCCACCTTTCATCGAAATGGAAACACTGCAGAGACCCAGCGAAGTCGGTGAACAAATGTTATTTATTTGTCGCAAGCCTGCGCCAAAACCAAAAAGTTTGAATAAAATCAGAGGCAGTTAGGTTTTAAATGGACATTTCGAATTCAGTGTGCAAAAAACATTTGCCACCATGTCTAGAATTATAAATTGTTTTACAACCGATGAAAAGACGTTATAAGAAACTTTGGCAGAGAATGTAATCAAAAAACGATATTAGGTTTGAAGTTCAGCCCTGCGTTTTGCAGCAGTTTCGACGAACAGTTGCTGACGGTTGGTGCTACTCAAAATCTCACGCTTCACAAAAAAGGTGGTAGGTACGGATTGAAACTTTTGTAAAGTAGGGATAAAACTAACGCGTTGACGGCGTAAAAATTGCAGCTTGACCTGCTCACTCATCGTTTTTGCTTTGGCGCGCGGCGGGCAATGTGTTGTGGAACAACCGCATAGTGGGTAAAAGGTGGGTGGCTATATGGCGCCCGGGGAAAGAAATAAATTTGGCGTCCCCATGTTCGAACCTAAGGTCTTTCGGGAGCAAATATACTGTGTTGTCGAAAGAACTTGTGACCTTGCTGGAACTCTTCGGCATCCCCCCTGTGATTCGGCGCCCGGGGTATTTTACTCCCTTGCTCTACATCGGTATGCCCCTGGTATGAGCTGTCAATAAGAACAAGGTTTGCGTCATTCTTTCGTAAAACAAAGGCCAGGTGGACGATGTAAGCAGTCGCATCAAATCTGCAAAATGTCAGCCCGAGGAAAAACATGTTATTTTTGCATTTTTTGTATCTCACCAGAAAACTAGCAAGATTTTCTGATTGTTCGGAAAAAAAGTTTCTTTACACGCTTCTTTGATTTTTCTCTCATTGTGATGCTTTAGATTTTGTTGATATGAATTATTCTAATATCAATGAAAACATCGTTGCTTTGAGTTTTATGGAAGAACACGCGACGGTGTTTACGTGGTAACCTTGGTTCGAATTGCAAATCAAAATCTGAAAAAGTTTGCATTTGGTCACTGCAGGAAAACACAATTACAACTGTTTCCTTGGAATAATTTCCAGCACATGCTCTCGTATATGTTTAGGGGCGGCTTTTTCGAAGTAAATTTAAATCATGACATTTGCCACTAACCGTGAAAGGTAAAGACCTGTAGATGGCAAATTCAAGTCGTCAACCAGCGATCTTGAAGAATCTTCAGGCTCGCAACACCCCTTAACGGTCATTTGTTGGAAATACGAATCACCGCTTGCGGGGGCAGCATTCTGCTAGACGTCGTTACAGCACCAGACAACCTGTCTTCGCACAGAAAGAAAATTCCTAAAGCGAGAGTAGTGATAGATTGAAACAAGACAATCACAGATAGTTCTGTAACGTGTGTGCGTCCATGTGTTTTATTTCTTACTTTTCCTAATAATTGAGTTGATCGACATGATGAGCATGTCATGAATGTTATTTGGCAAATACACATCAGTAGCAGCACAATTCAATGTCGACGTTGAAAGTATTAATTTGTGAAATGTGCTCATGCGCAACACATTCAACACCCAGCTTTGAAACATCTTTGAGCGTTCGAACTCACAATTCAGGAATATAACACACTGAAAGGTATTCAAAATACGTTTCCTTGTCACTCGTGCTGCTGCAGTAAACATAACTCTTTTTTCTGGACTCATACAACCAACGTTGAAAGAACTGTTGAATTTGCTGTTTATGTAAAACTTCCATTTTGAAACGTTGCCACGAAGAGATTGTCAAAGAATTTATCCTCACTCAAGCTGCCAGGAGTGCATTTATTTTCCTTGAAACTAACCACGAAAAGTTCGTTCTGAACACCCGCTCATGTCGGTTCCTACATACCTGGGTTTAGAAAATAGACGTCAATTGGACAGAATAGCACGTTTTTCTAAGACTGTGAAGAAGGTGCAGTAAAATGTGTATACAACGTACGCAGCATGATGCAGTGGAAGTGTATGGAAACACTTCAACTGCGGTAAAACGCAAGCGCATGTTATGTTTTTTTATTTTAACAACTTTCAAGACTGAAAAGACGCTTAATGTTTTAAAAATAAGATTTGCTATGTCAACATGAGCTGTGTGGCGAAAAACGTGGCAGGTTCTGATAAACAAGTAGTTGGTCTGGCCGGAATGTGACAAGATTAAATATGTCCAAAACGTTATAAACGTTTTAAAGGCAGAGAGGAAAAGAAATAGTTTACACAAATTTGTTAGAATAGGTTAAACAATGGCATTACCGATATCTCACGTGCGACATAAGGTGTCAATCTACGAAACATAAACGTCAGCTGGACTCAACCTAACGGAAAAGTTTGAAAGTATCACAATGCAGAAATGAATCGCAGTCTTCACACTTCTTTTCATTCCGCTGCAGAAGTCTTTCATTGAAATAAATTGCCTTCTTGGTATTCTCCATCCTTTGGATGAAGGTCGGATTTATTATTTTGTCTTCTTTTAAACTGTGCTAATGATAAGTTTGAACCTGAGGGGACATGTTGCTGTTTTCGATTATTTTCTTTATAATTTTACATGGGTCAGCTAGAATAAAGATCTGCAGTTTTTTTCTGTAAGGCACACATCGCGTTATGTTGTTCCAACGTTCAAGTACACTTCTTTTTGTCCCAGACCAAATCTGGAAGTTTCTGGTCGGCGCAATATTTATTTACGACGTTGGGCCTGTGCTCATTATATTTATCTTTGAAGGATCTTGCGACAAAGACTTGATAAATTTTCGTTTCGGATCAGCAGTTCGCTATTGTTTGGCAGACCATGCTTTTCTCTCGTCTTTCGCAGTGGCGCAGCCAGCCCAAAATTATAGAGTTTCAAAACGTTTAACTTTAGGCGAGAAACAGCGTTTTTGTTTCAGACGCCTCTTGTCAAAACACAAAATAACTAAATATGCTAAAAATTTGGGGGGTAATGCCCGCTGGCCCCAATGGCTACGCCTGTGTTTTTTCGTCATCTTCCAACAGGTGAGCATTCTTATTCCTGATAATTGTATTATTTCGGTTCATTTATTTCATTGCTTTTACGAAATTCGGTATTTTTATTTTTATCACATTTGTTGTTCATGCAGTTATAGCTTATCTCCAAAACGTTTTATTTGAACATTCTGTGATATCGATTTTCAGGAAGAAGTTAATGTTTATGAGCTTCAGAAATGCTCCGATTAGATTGGTTTTCACGTACTTTTAATATGGATGACAAAAAACAAATAATTTCCCCATGACGTATCCTTTTCAGTGCAGTTTTCTAATCGTTAAGATTGAATTTCGGCCACTTGGTTCGTCGCATATCTTCTTGTTTATGTGGAGACTGGGCATTTCCCTCCTTTATCATCATTGGCAGATTTTTGATTGACGTTGGTGGACGGTTTCATTTGGCGCAACTGTGAAGCGTTTTATTGTTTGAACGGCTGGGACTTTCTGCTGTTTTGGCAAAAGGTCGTGTCAAGTAAGTCCGTTTTCGCAATGTTTACATCTAAAGTGGTTTCCAATCCTGTGTTTTGTTACAATTTATTCATGTATTTGTTCTGTCCATTTTTCTCCGCCTGCATCTTGCACTACAACCAATACATGCTCTTTGCACAGTCCAACACTTTTTCTTCCAAACAAACCCACGAGGTCGTTCAAGGATAAATCATGAAGTAGTTAGCGGAATGCAGAACTGTCAAAACACCCCATGGCAGCATCCCATGCGTCTTGCTGGCTTGCTTCAGGCAGTTGGCTTTGTTCGTCGAAAAACAAGGATTTTCTCTCAAGCCAATTTCTTTTGTCAAGTGCTGCGTAAAATTTGTGAATTGCTTTGTAAATTCATTGCTGCTTTCAAATGATCCTGATGTTCAAGAGGTGGGTAAAAGCCAACGTCGAATTTCAGAAATTTGATCATGCTCGGTTTGCTTGAAGAGGAACCAATTGATGGCCGGTTGGTTACTGCCTCATTGGTTATGTTTGATGGCATTTTTGAGGAGAAACTGTTCTGCCGAAAATAGTGGTTGCTGACTTTCCTGATTTCATTCGAAGCAAGCAGATTAAAATCTCACGTTTTAGTCACATATATTTTGTTCCCAAACCTCTAAGCTTTGTTAAAGTATTTTTTTTCATCTCAAAAAACAATTGCACCTCTTTAGTGATCCGTCCTTAACAATTTATTGAATTACAAATAAAAGGTTTATTTCATCGACTGGATAAATTGTTTGAGCTATTTTTGTGGGTTTCTTTGGAGAAATTCCCTTTACCTCATTATTGTTTATCGTTCATATGGTGTCAAGCTGGAAAGCTATCAGAAATTTGTACTCGTTAAGATGTAACTACTCTCCGCAAAGGCGACGGGTTATAATTTATCATCAAAATTCTTTTTAAGTTTGAATAAGATTTTAAGACTGAGGATGCATAGTGTTGCGTAAAATTGATTTCCCATTAAAAAGAAGGTGCTGATGGATTGGAACCCGTCGCGTTTGTGGAAACTAGTGAGTTGAATGCAGATATGTTCAAGTTTGAATCATCACAAAAAGAAGAAAGCAGAACCCAGTCGCCTTATTCCTGGGCTCGAAAGCTTTACCCAATCCAGCTCAATGCGGACTTTGGGCTGAACAGATGGGCTGTAGAGGTTATACACTTCCATCTTTTCCATGGATGTGCTTGGCCGGGCTATAAAATGAAAACACAAGACTATTGATAACTGCAGAATTTTTTCTGAGAAGCAAACCAGCGGAGACATCGTCTTTTTTCCACTTGTACGCATTTGTATAAAACACACATTATGTGCAAGTTTCTTGAGACAATAAGTTTATCGTGCGTGGATCCATGATCTTTCACGAACTGAATAAAGTAATCCTTTCATTTGGAGTAAATATTATTACGGGACAGGCTAGAATTGGAATTACAAACTGAGTGAGTCGTGCTTGGCCTTAATCATGGTGAGCTGACTTGGACCGGATGGCAAAAAAGCAGGCCCGTGAAGACCTCTGTAACCTGGTGTGCTTTAGGCCTGTCAGAGTTATCTGTTGGTTGGGGTTAGTACCACTACCAATTCTTTCAATAGATTTTGGTGTAGATACTTAAATGCCGTGGCACACTGAAAGTCCTTGAGGTACTGAACTGCAGTAGGACAGCATTAGTAGCTCATCAGGCAGTTGTGATTTTGCGTAATTCTCAAATCTGGCGGCATCCTGCATTCCAACATGGTCTTTCCAGCATGCAAGCGAAAAGCAATTCAGCAAACTTTACTCTCACCAGAGGTGAAGTTGAGACCGTAACGCCCAAACCAAAGCATCTATTGACTGGTTACAACATGACAGCGTAACAAGAGAAGTGTCAGTCTTTTCTGACCTTATCCGAAAGTTACAGGATAACTAAAGAAAGGTCAACGGCACGTTAGAACGTCAAATTCGTCAAATTTCATCCATTGTTTACTTTTTTCGCCTTTGTTTCTGCAGGACAAGACCAACGGCGAACAGACTAGCTGCTGGATATTTTCCCGCCATGCGCGTGAGGCATTTCAAATGTTGCAACGAAAAGCTCGAGACTGAGACCACATTCGAGACCCAAGACCTGAAACCTTCGAAACCGAGTCTCACAAAAATAAGCCTCGAGACAGGTCTCAAGACCGATACCAGGTCTTGAAACTGAAAATGCACTTCCCCGCAGAAGGTTCGGGTCAGCATGGACTCCATGGGAAAATTTAAAAGAAAATTTTACAAAACAGAAAACCTTATGCTGTTTACCTCAAATTTTCATAGATCTGTAGGAAAGAAGCCATTGATCCCACGTTACGCAAAATTACTTCGTTAGGCAAAATTAAGCCATAGATCCCACGTTAGGCAAAATTACCCACGTTAGGCAAAATTTTTTCATGAAATTTAACAAACGATTTTCTGCCGGACAAACAAGCGGGCGGTCTTTATTTTTCTCGCATTGCCAGTAGAAACAAATACATCATAGAAATGCACAAAATTGTTTGAAAAACGCCTTTGCCGCTCTGCGCTATGGCAACGTAAATGGCCGCGTTTGTGACGCGATTGTTTGCGATTGGATCTGAAACGGTCAAGCGATAAAGAGGTCAACGCTTTTCGAAGTGCACGTCTCGCATGGCCCGGTCTCTGACGCTCGACATCGGATGGAAACGTTGACGCATGAGGACGGCACGAACTCTTGAGCTGGTGACGCTGTCGATGTCCACGTCAGCGCTACGTGATAGTCGAGTTGGCTCCAAGATGCTGCAAAGCATGAACAGCAGTGAAATTAACCACATTTTTCGTCCTGTTAGTTTCGTGAAAAGAGCTTTCCAACCTTAATAGGTGTGAACATGGCGGCTAGAAACGCGGACTAAACTTGCTTCGTCAACAGTTAATTTGTCATCGATGACACATTGACGTTTGTGTCGATTCCAGTCAAAAGCCAGTAAATTACACTTTGTTTGTGAATAATTTACAGAGTCACATCAACGAGCAATGTGATAAGAATTTCTTTTGCAGGGCAAGAAGTGACCTTCAAATCGTGCGGAGAAAAAAATCTTCCCTGCGGATTTTCACGTAAATATGAGCTGTTAAGTTGTCCATTTTTAAGTTTGACCATGTATAGACCAAAGTCATAAACGGACTTTTGTTGGAATATTTCTTTTCCAGCGTTCTTTGTTTAAAAGAGAAAGATACTTTATACTATACTTTTCTTTCTGGTTTAGTCTTCTGTCATCAGGTGTTTGATATAAACTTGTATTTCCCGACAGAAACTACAATGTTGAACATCACATTACTAGAGTTTTACCGAAACATATGTAAAATCAGGTCTCAAAACTCGATCAATTTTAAATTATTATTATTTTCTTCATAATCGTCATTAACATCGTTTTCACGCATTCCTCCATTATTGTGGAGCTCCAGCAAGATTTTGAGGAGAAGCAAGGTTATCCATATATTTCAACTGAAAATTTTAAATATTTAAAATTTAAAAAGTATACGAATTGGAAAAAGCCTTACATTAGACTTTTTTAAACCAAATTAGTTTAGATCAGTTTTGGAGGCAAATGGATCTCGAATACTGCATTAGAAGATCTGTTTGCTGAAGAACACGCAGCTGAGTCAAAGAAAAAGTTCTTGACAACGAGTGGTGATCCATTTGATCCCGACGACAATGAACTAAACAGGAAACCAAATAGTGCTTTTTTGCAATTGACAGACTCCAACATAAATCAACGTGTCTCAAATAGAAGTAGACAGCAAGCATGACTTCTCCAAAAATTATCAGTCACTTTCGCACCTGCGCTGTGATCCATCTCTTTCGTTTGATTCGCGTCACGGGCGGTTCGTAAATACCGTCACTAACATTTATTGTGAATAAGTTCAACATGAGTGTGTTTTCATGGGTTCCTTTTCCCCTTTCACAGGAAGAAAAAGCAAAATTTTTCATAAAAACTAATGAGGTCATCAGAATAAACGGAGAAGTGAAATAAGATGTCCAAAAAAGAGAAAAAAACACAAATTTAATTGAAAATCGTATCGATAGTTCCGAAAAGCAATCGTTGTCATTGTCATTTCCGGAAAAAAAAATCTGACACCAAAAATATTTGAGAAATATAGTTAATTTCCGCATGTCAACGATGGTTTAACAGTATAATTGAAGCTTTTACATGGTTTCTCCTATCTCGAAGCAAAACGCTCAAGTTTTATTATGTTTCGAAGATTTATCAAATTCGAATTAAAAATATTCTTCAAGCAAGACTTGAAAACCGATAATACTGAAAAATGGTGTGCAGACAATTGAGACCATTTGATTTGAGACCATTCATTTGAGACCACTTCATTTGAGACCTGTCTATTTGGGACCTGTCATTTGAGACCTGTCTATTTGGGACCACCTTGATTTCAAACGTTTGACGGTGCTTTGATTTGATGAACCAAATCATTGCCGTGTTACTTTATTACTTGTTCCATGACTGAATTATGAATTTCGGACTCACGATTTCAGCGACTATCCTTTCAAGTGTAACTTCAGATAAAACTAGCTTGCAACTCTAGGCCTAAGCAAAACCTGAAGAGTGAAAAGCATTGTTCGTTTATTTCTTACGGAAACGTACTTATAATGGATACTTTCTACTTTAGAGTAACCTACCCAGTTAAGGTAGCTTGGTCAAAATTCATAAAGAAGTGAATTACATGATACGTAGATAATAGTGAATGAGAAAAATCAAACTCTGAAAAAAGGAAGATTATGGAATGTGGTAAAAGCGTCTGAAGTAATGCGAGGTATTGTGACATCACTTTGGATTTGCAGTTGAGATGCCAAACCTTTCAGCAAATAAAGTTTGTCTCTTCAAAATACTATGCAAAAGTTTGTAACCAGTCATATTTTAACAACATGGACATTACGTAGAAAAACGCTCTGCGCATATGAAAAGCATGCCACAATAAAATATGAGATCACTGTTAATTAAGACAGTTTAGTCATACTTATAAATATCTCATTATGTCTGAATAACGCATTGCTAGTGGGCCAAGTAAAAAAAAATGTTTTATCATCTTGATTTTTTGACAAAATGAAGATGTGGACACCTTTTAGTATTTCAATATATTGTCGGAGATAGCCATCATTTGAAACTTTTAAATGTAATCTGGTGTTTTTCGGTAAAATATTGTTCTAAGGCAGTGGTTCTTGACCGGGGGGGACGCGGCCCCCCAGCGGGGCGTCAAGAAATTTCTAGGGTGGTGCGAGCCCTTACATGCTCTACAACATAGAAAATTTTCCCTTTCAAACGTTATGCCAGTGCTAATTAATATGAGATCACTGTTATAGTGCTAATTTTACGCCGCTACATGTTATTTGGCTTAGTTCCGGCAGAGATGGAAGTCGGGGTTAAGTATTTTGAAATTTTGCAGGCCGAATTCGAGTCTGCATGCAAACATTCAGGGACGCAACTAGGGGGACTGTTTAGTCGGCATGCCAAGTCCTTTTAACAATAACATCTGTGCCCTTGTCGCATTTCACAGCAGTTCCACGCAGTGTGTGATGCCGCTTTGCCTTTGTGTAATTCGACGAGCTTTCTGCAATGTGGCCGTACACCTGCATGGTACTAATTTTCTACAGTACTCCCGGCATGTTATTCTGTGATGCGACGATGTATATTTATGAACATTCAACCGCACTTGAGCCACACTCTTGTTTTTTAAATGTGAGAATATATTTTTTGTTGAATGTGACAATAATTTTTTCAATACGGCTTGGCAGCTACAGACCACAATACGACGACGGTTTCTCGGCCAAAGAAAGGGTAATTTTGCTTTCTGGTCATCCAAATGGCGACACTCAGCTGCTTAATCTCGGAACCGTTTATTTTACTCACGCTAAAGCGGCGCGGAGTATATGCTCAAATCTAAAAATTAAAATAACTTTTCTATTAAAATTTCCGGTGTGTGCGATTAGCCGGACTATTTTTTCACGTTTGAATGGATTGAGCTTCTGAAATTTTATGCGAAAACGCGGTTATAGCGTTTAACCCAGTGGTTGCCAAATTGGGGTGAATTACCCCTGGGGTAATATGTGATTTATAGGGGTACCGCGGAACCTAAACCACAATGTTGGTCTGTATTATGAGCGTTAACTGCTAAATATTAAGGACAATAAGACATAATCGCTATATTGATTAGGGTAACGGCTCGAACACGTTTGGAAGCCACTGGTTTAACCGATATACAACTAATCGGAGTAATCTGTGTTCACTCTTCGAAGTAGTGTGAGGTTGCAAAGCTATGCAGAGCAAATAAAACAAACAAAGAATTTGCGAAGGTTCGCACAAGTCCAGAACAAGCAACCGCAGCACATTAAGCATGCGGGCTGGAGTGGGAACATGCATATCTGTGACTACCGGTAAATCTGGTACAATGTCGCTTAAAATAAAGTATTTTTCATCTAATGCTGCAAAATATTGCTGCGACAAATCTTGGCCAAATTTGTCAAACAATCAGTGGCCTATAATTTTGGGTGCAGGGCTCTATACAACCTGCGCTGTGGAGCGAGTGTTAGTATTCATCAGGTCAAATACAACATTCCTACCTTGAGGCCTTATTGTGAAAAAATATATACCACTTTCTTGAATACTGCAGAAATTCTAACAAAGTATTTTTGCATGCTTTGATGAAAGTCAGATCATTTCTATTCGTCCTTATTCTTTGAACACTACAACCGCATTTTACTTCGTGATTGTGTGCTCGGACGTTACCGTGTTTGTTTGTTTGAAGGCGGGTGCATGCCTCAATACTTCCGTACTTTACCTGGCCTTGACCGGGGTTGGACTCGGTTTCTTAATCTCAATGTAGTGTTGTACCAAGTGTTATGAGTTAGTGAACAATAGTGTTAAGAAAGTGTCTGTAACCCTGTTGTTCTACCTCCAAACTGGCTATTAATTGCTCTGTTGTGTCTGTTTTTACCAATCTGCATTGTGCAAACTGTGTGTGTTTGTATTCTATGCACATAGCAGTTTTTTAAAGGAAAATGTTAGGTATCCGATATGGACCTGTAAGGACCCGATTTGTCTGATTCTAGGGACCCGATGATAATTTTCTCCGATTCTAGGGATCCGATTTTTAATTCTAGGGACCCGAATCGGGTCCCTAAAGCGCCTTAACAAAACCCTGGACAAAGTGTTTGTCACAAAACTTTAAAATTAAACAAATTCATCAAGAAATGCCCTTGTTTTTACAACTTATTTAAAGTAAAGGGGGCGTGAGTCAAAGGAAAACTACTTTAGGGAGGCGTGATGGACAAAAGATTAAGAACCACTGTTCTAAGGACAGTCGCCTCATTTGTAAACGTGACGTGTCATTTGTTTGCATATCTGCAGTTATATTCTCAAGGAACTCAGAATTTTTTCTCCTTTTATGCTGTTTCGGATTTGTAAACGTGATGGCTTCCATCAACGAAAAATAAAGTATTTTTTCTTTTCTCTTTATTAACTTTTTTATTTAAAATAGAGGGCAAATGAGGTGGCCTAAAAGAAAGAAGCGAGCTTGTACAGGAAACATGCAATGTTTTTAAGAGGTCTTACAAAGTGTCATCTCCGAGATGCAACGCTCGAAACTGAACCCGAGGCATGATTCGTTTTCCTGGTGTCCGGGGCGTTTCAAAGCACGATTGGATTTACAATACAGTGCATCCTGAGTCACTTTAGATTCGGAAAGGAGTCACCTTGGCATTGTCACCTTACAAAGCTTCTAAGTCACTCGCTGTAAAGTGGGAGGTACGTCGCTCTCTGTCGTTCAGGAAACACACATACTCAACAAGAAAGTCTCGTCGCGAATGGCACTTATCAAGCGGCTGGCCAGTGTCGGTGTCGGCTGGGGAGCTTCCTTTAAAGCTCTACCTGGCTCTTGCATTCGCTCGGGCAGAGTACTGTGCCCCACTGTGGTGGCGCAGCGTTCGCACGCAACACATCGATGTACCTCTGAAACGAGTCGATGCGCGTCGTCACTGGCTGCCTTCGAATCACACCCACCTACTTCTTGCCTATTCTATCTGTCATCACCTCGCCTGAGACAAGGCGCAGTGCTTCATGCTTGAAACTTTAGAACAAAACCCTCAATCCGAAACATCTCTTACACGAACCTCTGCACTTAAAATCATCTCCTAAACGTCTCCGCTCCAGAAAGAACCTTCGCCCCTTTGTGGAATTGTTATCGACTAACGGGGAACCAACCACCCCAACCTCTCCAGCTCTCCAATCCTTCATTCCCGCATTCGGCCCACAACCACCAGGCTGCGACCTTCCCAGAAATGCCTGGGTTCAGCCCAACCGCCTGAGGACTGGTGTTGGCTGATTTACGGCCAACATAAAACCAATGGGCCTGTGCGGCTCAGATTTGTGTGAATGTGGGGGTGCTGACTTCACACCACATTCTGCATGACTGCACCAGATTTAAATCTTCGTGCCACATCTACGAGGAAGAAACTCCCGCTCATTTGGAATATCTTGCTACATCAAAGTTCTGACCAACATGTACTCATGTCGATGTATATGAAACAAGAAGAAAAGAGCTGCAATTAAACGTGGTGTAAAATGAACGTAGTCCCACATCAACAGACGTCAAGTGAATGTGGTCTCTTATGAAGATGTCTCGAATGAATATGGTCACAAAATTAACAGGTCCCAAATAAATGCGGTCTCAAATGCATAGTCTGACATGAATTGTCTCCAGTTGATTGATCTCAATTGTCATAGAATCGTGAAAAACGTAGGAGATCACCGGATCATTTTCGCAAACCACCAGTTCAACAGAAAAGCTAGCTGCGGAGTTACAGCATTTGCAGGCAAAGTTAGGTTTTGTAGATAATTGTGATGGCTGCATTGAGGTATCAAACCGTTCATTCATCTTCACCAGCTCTTACTCTGGGGAGAGTTGCAGGGAAACATTACTGTAAGGACTCGCAGTAGCACCGAGTTTTCAGCAAGTTTTTGACAGTTCTGCAGGCTCCACACAAAGACAGGACCAAGCCAGTTCGGATATGAAATCACACCATCTCGTCCTTGCGTCCTTGGACGACCTCTGGGCCGCTTTCCCGTGTGTGTGGCCGGCAGTACGTACCTCCCCGATTTTTTCTGGTACATTGTGGTCACGTGACTGAAACATCATAGCTGCGAGGTCTCTCTCTCTCTCTCTCTTCGAAGGCGACGTGACTCGACATTCAGCGATTTACGACTTTCCCAGTTGCGCATTTTGTCGTGAAGCATCTCGCCGCGAACTTTTCGACAAAATCTCACATCTGCCGCTTTACTTGAGACAACGATCTCTATCGGTCATTACCCAGGATTCATGAACATAGGGAGGATCGGAACAAAGGCCGATTTGAAAACTGACAGTTTTGCGGTGTTTGAAAGCTCCTTTTTTCTTCACAGAGCGATTAAGCTGACGCAGAATTGCGTGTGCTTTACAAATCTGTCTATCAATGTCCTTACTATGCCTTCCATTATTCGTGAATACCACCCTGAGGTAATTGAACTTTCCGATCTGCCGCAGTGCAGTCTATTACCGCTCACTTGCAGCCCTTACTGGCTGGTGTTTCTGGAGAGACAAAACTTCGGACTTTTTGGAGCGAGTTTTCATTCCCCCCTAGTCGAATGTAGTTGTAAAACGATCAAGTGAATGCTGAAGTCCCTGTTCAGAGACGCAAGCAACACCAAATTTCAATATTTCTGAAACTAATAATAACTTTGTAACAAATGTAAACTTTCTGATCATTAATTCTTTCCACTAAATGATAACATGTTTTGAGTAGTGAAAAGTGGTTGTGCAGAATCGACAGTTGGGCCTAAAGCTCAAATCATTTATGAGTCAAAATTGCAAAGGCACGATTTTACGCTATTCGAAATCGCGGGTATTGAGTTAAGTTGATCTTCACCGACCTTGCATCCTTTGAAGGTCTTTCAGAAATCCAATTAATTTTGTCCGATATAAGTTGCTCTGACATCGCGAGCAACGAAATCATTACTACCAATCATTTTGGCTGCAGTATAAAAAGCAAACGAATGCGACATAGTCACAGGCGTTACTGTATTTAAACGGAAAACACTTTGTACTCTCTTTTGTTCTCAGTGTTTACATACCATTTACCTTGTAACAATTTTGGTTGAGACTAGTTAAAGCTAATAGGTCACCCCTTATCTCCACAATCGGTGGAGATTATATACATCGTAAATATCAACGTAACTATTGGCGTATATTCACACGATATGGAGTAGATCTGGACATGGATATGAGTGACTTTATTGTAGTTGAATCATGTTTTACAAACAAATTATCTTATCTACTGATTGAAAAAACCTGCAGCAATTTTACGCAAAACGCTCTTCAAAAACTCTATCATCATAGATTGTTCTTCTATTAAGAAACATTGATGGTAACAGCTTTAGTTTGCGTTTCCAAAGGCACACTTGTGATTTAGGAAGTTGGATGAATGAATGAATGAATTAATTAATTAATTAATTAATAAAGTCACACAAAAGTGAACATAGCACGCAAGCATCGATCTTTCATTAACGCAAAGCTTTCGTGAAATCCATGCTTTGAAAAACCTAGTGTTCATGCATGTTTAAATATCTTTTCATTATTTTGATGGAAAATTACAGTAAAAGCAATGCTAACGAACGTCAGACATGACAGCGGAAAAGTACTGTTTCACCATACGGTGGCGTGCAAGGGCAACAGCTACACTGTTGTGCAAAGTAATAGTCTTCGAGTGTTCACCTACGAGGATGTGCTTTTTCTTAGGGTTCAACCGAACACCAGTCAATACGTGGGATAAAGGGGAAAACTACAGACGTGAATGACCAGGTGGGGGTAAATTTCCAGTGAAAACTTATCATGTGCCAAGGCGTTGCTCACGGCAATGCTGTAGTTGGTGGTGCGTTTTTCAGTGCCTGTTCATTTTCAGTATTGTCTTGCGTTTTATCTAAAACATGCCTTGCAATGCGATTTGTCTTCGTATTTTAGTATCATTGTGTTCTTGTCTAATTCCTCTTATATGGACCATTCATCTGACTCATACAAATAAATAAATATATTGGCCAACGTACAGCACTGTAGTTGGAACTGTTGCACCAAACGTGTCATTTCTTGTCAAAAAATCTTTTTGAACTAATGTGGAAAGTGATGTTTACTTTGCTGATACGTATTCAAGAAAAGCTTTTAAAATGTTTATGTAATGACTGAGGGTACAGCTGTCGATGCATAGCATTCCAAACCACTACTGAGATTGGATTTGAACATGCAGTCATATTTTAATACACAAGTTGGTGCAGGTAAATTAATATGAAATTTACAAAACCCTTAACACGAACTTTACAGGCTAACTTTTTCTTTCTCTCAAGTCAGATTATTTCTTTTTTTTGTCTGAGCTGCAAACCAGCGCAGTAATTCAATACATGTAAAACTGTCAGTAGTTGAAACACGTTTGAGTATGAAATTTATGCACGTTTTTTCTTTTTTAGCAACTTTTCTACACTTTACAACAGCAATGAGACTTTTCAAAGATGTACTTGCGCGGTGTGTACATTCCTCGAACGTGACCGTCATTACATATCGTGTTACCCAGTTTTTTGCAACTTGCTCCCAACTACGTTAACGCAACAGGCACCACCCAGCGGCGAGCAAAGTTTCGGGATTTGTTTCGAACCTGAACTTGCTGCAAAATCCAACAGCAGATACAGCAACACGTCTGCAGAATCAAAGCGTTATGCAGGCTGTTGCCCAGCGATCTCTTCTCAGATTGTGCAAACAAACCAGTTTATACCTCCCGAATAAAATTCCGCTTTGACAACTGTATTTAAAAATGATCAGAAAAAGCTGCATACCTCGTACCTCGCATGGTTCAGTTACCGATAAATGTAAAACGGCCTTGCGCTAAGCATGCGCCCAAGGCTAACCCTGATCGCTTGCACGATCGGCAAGCCACAGGGCCGTTGACAACACCTTGCATTTACAGTGAGACTTCGGTGTTTAGCTCAAAAAGCAACGACAAAACTCGCAATACTTGACGGAAATGTCACGAGTGGTTAAATGATCAACTCAAGTCTACTTAGAACTAAGTTGTAGATTTAGCTTCATGAATTGAACATGCTATATCCCTGTAAACTAACAACTACAGTACTTTCAAGTTCGCTTTGCTGCTGGAGAAAATGAAAACTTCCTGTAATTCTCCAAAGCTAAGCGGATCTGTTGAACTTCATCAACCTTCCTGTTTTTTGTATATAAACAGTGGCTGCAATTGGAAGAAGTTGACGTTTCGACAACCTCCTCATTTCATTTGTGCATCAAAGCAAGCCTAAACACCTCTTGTTCACAAAAAAATTATGCATGGAATTATTTTTCGACTTCCATTTCAAAGTACGTTTGAAAAAGTTAATACTTATTTAATTAACTGCACGCCACATTACCACACTCAAGAAACAATGTACACAAACAAAAAATTTCAAATGCAAAACGTGTAAGTTGCATGCATCAAGTTATGTGCTATTAAACGATAAGTAAAAATGAAACAAATAAACCAAAAATATTATTTTATGACCTCAAAGTCAAAATAATGCTGAACCATAAAACTTTTTGTAATTGCTAAAAACAAAAGAGAAAGCGGCGATTGCAGCAAAACATGAAAAGCAAACGCAAAAAACAAAAACAAAGACAAAAGCAACTACAGGAAACCAATGAGCAAGACCACAATGCAAGAAGCAAATCAAGCACTTCTCAAAGTCCTACACCAACCGTTTTTATGTTGCAAGTGATAATTGTCAATTTTGCCAAAAATGTATACTTTTTGTTCGACGTTAAAAATATCGAGCGGAGGATGATTGTCACTTGATCTCGGAGTTTCCACATAAAGCACGATTTCAGGCATGTTTGCGTCACTTGAGTCAGCATTTTTTACGTTTGCGTCACGTGAGTCAGTGTCTTATAACATACTGTAGATAAAAAGTCGTTGACTTGTACTGATGATTAAGAAATCTTATGATACAATTTATGGTTTGCTTTTGGAAACTGAGCCTTTGAAATCAGGGTTTCGCAAACTTTGTGGACCACACTGACACCATTTGTGAATCGACTTCTTTCTCGGACCTCAATCGTATGTCGCATCAAGTTTTCCGCTCAACCAGTGCGGATGGATTGTACAAAGTGAAGAATAAATGACATTAAATAGTGTTTTATTGTACAAATATGACATCAGTGTGGCAGATTGGGGATGCATCTTACCGCAATTTTTCAAAGCTCGGATATCTTTCTGACAGACACACTCGTTAGTCAGAGTCCACGATAAGTCTGGACCTCTATTTTGTCTTCAGTATTTGGAACAGCCGAAACTCTGTCTCACGCATGCAGGTAGTGACACAAGGCAATAAAATTTTTGTCGATTTTATGTGAGTGCAACGGGTAGCAGTCCTCAACATTTAACCAGAAAAGGCAAAGAACTATTTGGTTGGAATTAATCATTACGTAACCCCGATGGTTAGCGGACCACAGTTTGGGAAACCTTGCTTTGAGTAACATGAAATTATTTTAATATTTTTGAACAGGAATTACAAAATACAACCTCCTTTTTTGCCTGTATACTCAAATGAGGTTTTCTAGAAGAGATATTTTCCTCTTTCAAGTCAAGGTTGAGCGCAGCTTTCTTTTTCAAAAGACTTCCGTTTCAATACTCAACATTGTTAAAATGGGATTGACTGCTAAATGTACATATAGCAGTAATAGCTACAAGTAAGCCGGTAACGATTATGATTGGTGCAAGAAAATCCCATTATATAACCTCAAGTAAAAGTTAGTTAGGTCATATGCATTTGCTGCTCATTTAAACTTGGTCAGCATTTTGGATTACCTCACCCATTGCAAGTACAAAGAGTTGACAAACTGCTTGTGTGCAACAGGAGCTATAAGATATTAAATATCGCCCACTACAATTAGTTTTGGAAGAGGCAATTCCAACAGAAATGCAGTTACTGCAACAATTTCGAACTCCCTTCTCGGTAAAACATGCACACGTGTTTTTGACTCCCGATTCTGGGGGGTCCCCTGCGCCTTGAAGTTGTCCACTTTGATGTCATTCCGTCCTCTGCATTTTGTATGGATTGGCTCCCGCTGCTACCAAAAGTGCAAATTGTCGGTGCCGTTTTTTTCTCTAATAAGGCACTCACGCAACAATGAAAGCAAATGCAGTTAAAACTTTCACAACAGGAAAAAAAACGTACAACGCAAACTTATTTTAAAATGAGTGTCAAACTAAAGCAAACGAAACCAAATCACAGACCACACGCTCATCTGAATGAACCACAGAAGACCACGTCATCTAGCACTACCCGCATTCAGGTTAGTTATTGACCACACTAACATAAGTAGTAATATCAATCGTTTACATCGGCAACATAGTTTTGCAAAGTTGCGGCGTTTGAGCAAGTCGTTTGGAAAAAAACTGTAACTTGGAAAAATTCCAATATTTACTCAATCGCTTTCTTTGGCTATACTTAAAACTTGCTTACACGTTAGGCACAGGCGGGAACGTTTCTTCGGCTTTGACAGGAATTACAAAGAATTTCTCTGGTTTCAGTCTCGCAGTTTTATCTCTGTACTGGTTTCGGTGTGACTGGCTCATCTGTAGACAGTGAATACAAAGCAAATGACAAAATATAGCACAGCTAACTAGAATAAGGAATAAGTTCTTATCACACACATTTGGGCTGTTATTTTCATTATTTCGAGTAGGAGAAAAACACAAAGCAAGGCTGGTCGAAAACTAATTGCAACAATGTTGTTTTCGATGTGTTGCATTAAGTATTACCCAACGGATGGGCAAACGCTTAAAAGATTTGTTGAAAATATGGGAGCTATTTTCTGTTTTTTATAAATAGCCTACTCATAAAAAAGTTTTTTTTGCACAAAATGCTGCATCAGGAATTATGAATCACAGCTCGATTATGCAGCAGAGCTTTTTGATCGAATTGAGATGCGTTTCGACATAATTGGCTTTATCTTGTTTTGAAATTATGATAAAAAAGGTCGTTGTGAGTAGCTCACGGTCCAGACATTTTGAAAAGCGAACCGCCAAAGCACCGGAGACTTTATCTTCTTTCGCATCTATTTATTGAAAAGGGAATTTCCAAAGTTTTGGCATGGAGACAACAGCGCAGAAGAATGCTAGGAAATTGATCTTGATAAAGACGGGGAACGCTGCTTTTGGTTATGAAACAGACGTCAGCAGTGATCCTAGTAACGTCAAACGTATTCTGGAAAGCAAATAAATCCCACATGACAAAATAGGTCCAAGTTCTTAGTAACCAGTTTAGAGTTTGGGTAAGCAGTGCCAAAAACCACCCTCGGAAATCTCGTCTGCACATTTACCAAAATCTTTAGCTGCGTTTTTTGGTGTCATTTTACGGCGTCTAACCCCTGCCTGAACCAGGCAAGAATGTGGCAAAAAAATATGCTGACCTTTTCGATTCCCTCAAGGGTTGCTGTTCGGTCGTAATCAAGGTTGAACCGACTCCACGTCGGTGTAGTTCGGTACTTTTCACGTGTTCTCGTGCGATTGCCGAGTACAAGGGCGGGGTCGTGTGTGTAGATGGTTGGAAACTGAACAAAGAATCGTTTGCCAAATTATTTAATGCTGCCAGATCGACAACATTTTTGCTTCATCAATCCCATGAGTTACGGCAAGTCTGCACAGCTCAGAAAGCTCGAAGGGTCGAATTATCAACATAAAATTGCCGTGGGACGCAAAAGTCTATTTCATTTCGATGTGTAGATTTCGTTGTAGTATGGAAAAACTTCTGGAACGACAATTGCTTATTCGAGGTCGAGCTTTTGCAACATTTTCTACAATTAAGAAAGCTTTCCCGGGCCGCAGGAAAAGCTTTCGTGGGCCGCATGCGGCCCGCGGGCTGCATGTTGTACAGGCCTAAGTTACTGCAGTTGTTTTCAGTTTTTTTGTGTAAACCAAACCATGGGCGCCGGAAAGAGGCAGGGGACAAGGTCCTCTGGATTTTGAAATTAGCCTTCTTTATTACATTTGTGGCAAAAGGTCGTTTTCTTAGTTTCGAGAAGGAAAAATGAAATTTCATCACCTTTTGCGCCCCTGAAAAAATCTTTCCGACGCTCATGAAACAAACTTACTCGTACCATCTTGGTTTCATCCAACATTCTCTCATCTCCACACGATAAGTTGAAATGGATATAAACGGAGAAAGCTTGCTAAACCAGATTAAAGCGTTTGAACAATGGATTTCGGTATTTTTTTATTTTTTTCATTTGTTATGAGATAGAGACAAAATGCACAGCAAGCAGTTTTTTAAGCAAGCGTATATGGTTGAAAATTGCAAATTCGCGGGTATTCCTCTCTTATTGAAATATTTTGGTCTTACAGAAAATAAACAACCCAGCCTAAGAAGAGCTTAAGAAAACGAACATGCAAGATAACAAAATGTCGTCCAAAGACATGTGACAGATGAGTTTCACCGGAAAAGTGTTTTTGGAAGTAGAGTCAATGCATGTATATAAACTTACGCTTCCACCTCGGTTGTAGGTCGACTTGCTTTCGTTCAAAGTTGCGGAGCGGAAGTCTTGAAAATATTTCAAGGTTGCGTTGCCGTAAGTGTCGCCGTATTTATACTGCAGATTGGGAATGTAGCCGCGGTAGCTGAAGTGGATAAGCAGGGTATTGGGAAAACATTAAAGACTTTTGACTGCCACAAAGATATTTCACATATACAGAGTAGTTGAAATAACATAAAGGTGGAATTGAACTAACAAACTAGTGGTTACCATATTTGTCGTTTCATTGTGCAGGCATGATTTTCGGCTGCAATTTTTATTTTATGAGCAAAGTTTAATAGGCAGGCATGTACCCACGTCCGCGAATATCACGTATGTGCATCCGCAGACTTGGCAGATGTGTTTCTTTGGTAGTTTCATCGCTAGTCCAGGTCCCAACCAAACCAAAATTCTTCGTTCGTGGTAAGGCGCTTCACTGTAAGGCTGGTGCCGAAGCAAAGAACTGAAAAGCGTTCAAACTGTAGAACGACACTGACCAGGATGAGCTCTACATTCAGTTTTTCTGACACAGTAAAGTTATCAATCGGCGGAACTCAAGTAAATTCTAATAAATCATGTTTTTAAATGCCAAGCTCAATCCTGTGAAAAACAATTTAACCTAGGAACGGACCAATTTTAATTTGAAAATGCTTTGAGAAACCAAAAACGATCTTTTTTATCAGCTGATATATAGAATTTATCGTTAGTAACATTAAACAAACTTGAAACGTGGCCATTTTGCAATAATTCGTGAGACCTCCAACAGGATTATACAAACAATTCATTATTGGCTAGACATGTCGTCACAGAAAGATTGAAGCATTCCGCATTGCACATCAGAAGCGCTTTGAAGTAATTTTAGAAATGTTTGCAATCGCGTGAAGGACAACGTGCATTGATGACAAAAGTTGATTCAAAATCGTTATAAACAACAGAGAGGAATGCGCAAGAGTCTATAATTTGTTGCATACATGTACATACAGTTGTGGACTTCTCAAGCTAATACAGTCGCAATACTGTGATTACATACATGTAGGACAAAATATAAATGCTTGCCCCGTGTTTGTGATGAGCTAATACGCAGTCTATGATATGCACAACAGCATAATTCAACTCTAGCTACAAACCCCGGCATCATGGATGGTGGAATGAATGTAGCATTATGTGTAGTGACGAGGGTTCCCGCGCTTCTTGATGCCATGGATGCTTTGTCTTCATGTAGATCACAACAGCAGGCACAATTCTTCTATATCTGAGCTTAGTTCAAAGTGCGTTGATTGCAACAAGCTGCGGATAACAAACATAACTTTTAGGATTGATACGTAGAGCCATAGTAAAACTAGTAAAAAGTGTTTCTCAAACAAAAGCACACTTAGCAGACAAGCAGAAAAACAATTCGGTTTGTCTGTAGCCATCGCCACAAACTTGTCAACTTGCTGTAGACGAAACCCAGTCTCAGGCGATGCGTATTTGTTTATCGCCACTCAACCTAAAAAAATGGTGTGAAAATTACAAAAATAAATCCTCAACAGCGATGGGGAAATCGCGTGAAGATGTTTTCAACAATGCTTTTCTATTTCGTGTGCTTTACGTCTGCACCCACAAAACAGCTGCACTCACGCAACTGATGGTACATTTTTAACGATACCCGGCGTGGAGTCTACTAACTTGCAAAATAGAGTGAGTAGTGAATTGCAAGCAATTGGCGAGCGAATGCGACTTAATACGTTGTCTTTAAATTACCCCAAAGGCGCGCGTTTTTCACCAATAACAAACTGAACTAGTTATTTCAAAGTTAATGACTGCGAAACAAACCATGCTAATTGCACCAAGTATCTCGATATGTACATTGACACAATCTGTCTTGGTCAAACCACATATATAACCTTGAAATGAAAATCTCTTTCAGTGTTGGAATGTTTTATAGGATACGGTACTACCTTAGCAATTCTGCATTGAGGTCAATTTACAGTACTTCATTTTAACTTATAGTCATTTCCAATATGCAGTTGGTGTCTGGGGTGGAGCAGGAAATATGTCTTGAATAGACTAAATGTTTTGAAAAAAAAGTATTCACCTAGAGTTCTATTATGTTGTGAGTCTCTCTGCTGTACAAAAAGCTAAAGCGTAGGATTAAAGGTATACTGTATATATAATCTCGAAATAGGAAAATGATGCGTAGGATTTACAGAGATAGACGTCCTGTTACTTCCAACGAATCATTTACGTCTGTAAGTCAGGTTTACTCTCATGCAACCAGTGTTGCTACCGGAAGCGGACACCTTTGGAAATAGCTTCAACAACTAGGGGGAAAGAGGCTTTAAAACACCACGGCCCAAAATCTGGGACTCCATTGATCCTTGCTTATATGACTTATCTTTATTTGTATTCAAAAGCGGTAAATAAACGTGTTTCTGAAGTTGCTTATTGATTGCATGGTGCTGTGGAAAAGCTGAGATTATAGGGTTATACATTATTGATTCGCTTGCTTGTTTCTGCTTATGTAAGGTATGGTGTGGAGACAATTGAGACCATATCATTTGAGACAACTTCATTGGAGACTTGTTGGTTTGCGACTGATTCGTAAAGATCAAAATCATTTGAGATTTTTTGAGTTGAGACCCGTTCATTTGAACACACATTCATGTGAGACACGTTTTTTGAGACCACATTCATTTGAGACCCGTTTTTTTTTAGACCACATCCATTCAAATGAATGTTGTCTCAAATGAATGTGGTCTCGACTGAACGTGATCTCAAATGAAAAATTCTCAAATGAATGTCGCCCCAAATGAAACAGGCTCATGTGAATGCGATCTCAAATAAACAGGTCTCAAAAGAACGTGGTCACAAGTGAAGTGGTATCAAATGAATTGGTCTAAAATGAATGTTGCTTCAAATCGTCGTGGTGTAAAATGAATGTTGTCTCAAATGAATTGGTGTCAAAAGTAGTGGGACTGTAAGGTATCGTCAGTCGTTATTTGCCCTTTTCACTGCATGTAAAGTATATATACATTATATATATCGTTTCATCTTTCCTTACAGACATTATAAAAAGTATGTTGTGTGTGTTTGAATCGACTGTTTCTCGTTTTTTTTTGTTACCGCCGCGATGCTTTTGTTTTGCAAGGATATTACGCAAAGTTGCCTCCTACATTATTCCCATTAGGCCGATGTTATTACGATATCTGCACGGTACTTGGTCTCTCAGTTTTGGATGCCAGCACCTGCATTAGTGCAATAACAGCTGTTCACCTTATCCATCCAACATTGTCCCACATCTCAAAGCCTGGTCTGTACGGAAGACAGAAAGATTATTTCTCTTCGCTACAATGCGAACTGCTACAGAGAAAAATGTTCTTCCAGGATGGGAAAGGGTTATAGAAACCCGGGCAGAGTTTCATTTCAGCTGGGTTTATACTTTTTCTGTCATGTTGAGCTTCTTGCGGAACTGGACAATACCACGATAAAAACCGGTTGCGACCCATCACTCCCAGCGTAGCTGGGCCGCCCACCCACCATACGGCAACTACAGCCACTCAAATTTGTAGCCCCAACAAGATTTCACACCCAACTACAATTCTGGCATCAGCTTCAAGAGATGAGAAGAAAATTAAGTAAATATCGTGAAGTTCATTACGAGACAATCTGATCATGAGGTTGATTCCCGTGCCCCAGCACTTATATCCCAACCTATACGAACCTGTTTAATATTTTCACCAATAAATCCAACGCACAGCTTGAACGCGTATTTTTTACTTGTAGTGATTATAAGAATGATTTGCTTCTAGAACATTTTTAGCCGTGTTTTTTGCTCTCATAAACATAAACCTCATTTCATTAAACACACCTTCAGGTCCAGTTTAACATCGCGCCCCTTGAAAAATCACAGCGACGCCTTCGTTACCAGGGAAATATTCCAAAGACCTCAGAAGATCGTCAATATTCAGTAAAACAAAAAAGAAATCAAATTTTTTAAACATTTTTGCAACGTTTGGGATGCTGTATATTTGTGCAATGCAAGACCCTCCGCCAGCGCGCCTTATCCACAGAGTTCTGGCAAGATGATGCAACCCTGCACATCAATATTTTCTTGCAGATTTTGGTGATACAGTAATACCTGGCTATTTTTTTCCGTACCTCGAAAAGTTTTAAATAAAGGTCAAAGTAGAGCCAAAAAGTCTTATCCGATGAATAGCAAACTGTGCAAAAGCTAAAAATTGCTTCGATACGTTTTTGTGATTTTACATCTGTTTTAAAAAATCAACAACTCTCATTCGAAAATAGATTTTCTTAGTTAAAGTGTTTACGCTATGTCGAAACACACATGTTCACCAGCGAAATGCTCCAAATCAGGCATTTCTAGACCGGACTTTGTCACACCTTGTAGTGATGAATGATCTCAGCCACGTGGCCTGGAAGGTTTACCAGTGTTGCGATCGGAAATCCCGAGCGGCATATACGCAAAGTTTCACACTGTGGCAGCAAGCAACAATAGAGTTCACATGCCATGATCACTCTTCGCGTGCGCTATTGTTACGTTCAATCGTTGACATCGTTGGTATCACCAGAGATTACAAGCCACGATCACTCTATTATTGCTTATTCACGCCACATGTATGTATGGTGCTGTTCTTCACGCACATCCCGTTCGTGGTGAATCACGCAATCAACGCAACACCACCGGAGAGGTTGCAACGCCAGGATTTGGGGTCTTTTGTTAAATGCAGATAACAACAGGTTGTGTTGTGATCATCAATATCAACGTGAAAGGTTTCATCGGCATTTAAGTTTCTAGGTTCTGCAGCGAGCAAAACGAAATGGAAACCAGCCATGAATTAACAAGCAGAAGGAAAATCATTGCCAGAAATACTGTTGGTTGCGATGCATTTTGAGACGGATTTTAACGAACTTTGTAATGAAATCCACGATACCGATGTGCAAAATGGTCGCCATGTTTGATATCCAATAGCATTTTGAGCAAATTCTACGATTTTTTATGAGCCAAATCTTTACTTGATGGGAACTGTTAGGATTGGAATTGGAACGTGTTTATATCAGTTTAACTGGACTATGGGTTCAAGAGCAACTTTCACAACTTCGCTTTGTTTGGGTCAGCAGATTTTCCTTGCACCAGAAATCGTCTTTCTATCTCTGATAGTTTTAAAAAAGCGCTTGCCAAGTGACAGTTGCTGTCATCATGACACTTTCTTTAATTCAAAGATAAAATTTATTAAAAACTAAACACCAACGTGAAAGACAATCTTTGTAATAGTTAATTAAATACGACGCAAAAATAACAGGAATTCCAGCACCGTCACCACCTTGTCTGAAAAGCATATATATCCAATGTGCAATTTTAACATTTACTGGTAAATACAGGAACTGATTGTACAAGTTTGCAACCTTGCACCGCATTCTCGAAGACTGCAACGTTTTTGATTGAGCTGCACAGTATGTCAAAAATCAACTTTTTAACATCGGAAAACCCAAGATAGACAAACGCTCTGGAAAATTTTCAATTATTTGTCAATCAAGTCCATCATCTAAAATAATAAAAGTTTGTCAAGATAGACCTTACCAGATAGTTATGCTGGGGGATATTTTTATGACTTTGATATTGCCTGCTTTTTTAAACTTTGGGTTACTGTGCGAGACAAGAAATGCTGCTGTTTACCTACTAGCACTGTTGCCTGGCAACTGACGCCACAACGGTTTTGCTAGCACTTATCCAGGCTACCTGCTGCTGTCGGCCTCAGATCTGCGGCCGTTTCTTTGCAGGGAAAGACGAATTTTCACCTCGGTAATCAATCCCTTTTTTGTAAAATTTCACCTCTGTCCTTGGGTCAATCGGGATTCCGAGCAAAATTACACCTTGTGAAACAAAAGAAGCCCTCCCAGTCAGGAGAGGTACAAGCACTCGACAAGGTGCCTGAATGTCCGAGACGTTCGAACAAAAGAATGTCCTCTTGCCGGCGTAAGCCTACACTCCTAGCGCCTATTGAATCAGTTCGTAGAATAAACATAGCTCAGTTTTATGCGTTCACTCGAGCATGACCGAAGCAGTCGAGCAGTTACGAGAAAGTATACAGCCTCTAATTCTGTGATCTTCTACAAACAGTCTTTGTCAGTGGCGTAGCTAGAGCGTGGGCTGCCCGGTGCGGCCCTTGAGTTTGGCGCCCCCGAAGCCCATAAAAATACGTATTGCACAGTGACTCCCTCTTAAAGCTTTGTACATATATTAACTCGTTTGTGCACCATTATAATAGTACAGTACTCTCACATGTTCAAATATGGTATGTTTTAAATACACACCAAATAACTCAAACATTGTAAGTAACAGTTAAACAAAAAGCAAAAATGACATATATGGAAAAATAGTAAAAAAGTGTAAAAAATTAGTACTATCTTTGTTTCTGAAATGAAAACTACAAGTTTCTACACAGTAAATTTTCTTGCCTTTTAGTTGGCAAATTCTTCAATGGTAATGTCAAAATTTGTAGTATCTGTCAAATGTTGCTCTATAGACAGTGTGGCAAGATTTCACAACGGCAAGGTGCTCATCCTAGATCTTAAGTAATTCTTGATCAGTTTTAGTTTCGAAAAACTCCTCCCTCATGTAGCAATTAAAGAAGCGGCTTGCCTGCGCACTTAAGCACTAGGTTAAAGGGAGCTCCCAGTAGCTTTCGTACTACTGGGGATGTTGTACTTAGCGCGCCGCATGTAGCAGCCACCGCGCTGCTACACAACACTAACGGCAATTGTGAGGAAAATCCGCAGCATTGTTACTATATTTGGAACAGAGTTCCCAAGGTTATACTTTTGAATAAACTGCAAAAATTCAAGGGGGCCTTCTTTCTCTATTGTGAACTGTAGATCGGTAACATTGTTAATCGTGATGCAACAATAACGTTTTTCTTAATTGTACAACAATGAACAACAAGCCACGCAACAACTATCAATATTTCTTTTTCGGCTATTAACTGCACACAGCCTCCTGTACAACTAACTGGCCTACTTGAAATCTGAATGCAGCACCGTGATCTAAAATGTTCATAATGACGCATCAACATACCGAAGCAAGAAATCATTGCCCCTAAAAAATCGAGGAACCCTCACTGAACCCTTAAAACTCACGTAACCTCACTGCATGTTTTGCGGAACACTAGGGTTCCACGGAACTCCTGTTGAAGAATACTGAACTAGATTATATTTATCCACACACACGGAAATCTATTTTGACGAGCACAAATCCAACTACACATTTATTAGATTTACACAGAAATGTTTTTTAGACCCAACAATGCGCTTTTATTCGCAGGTAAAACTTAAGAGCGCTTTCAAAAGCTTGGATCTCACCACAGCCACAGGTTTGCCCACAGTCATCCACCACATTCCCATTAAGTTCTATGACGTCATATAAGGACTACGATCAAACGTCAACAACGGTAAAATTTGACACCAAGTCAGTTGATAAGCGTGTTGAGCAACGTGTTGCAGCTTCATGTAAAAAAAGCCTATTGATACAACATCCCAGATACATGATTGTTTATTTTTTGGCTAAGATAACAATCGCTTAAATACACACGCCATAGTTTAAATTACTCAAAATCAAAAACATCCTTCAACTGCGAGTAGTGTCCGACATTAAAACCACTTTTATTTCAATACAGGCTTTGCAGGTTTATAGTCTACAGCATACCCCATAGTGCCGGGGTACTGCATACCCCATAGTGCCGCCCCCATAAAAGTGCCGCCAGGGGCGGACCGCTCCCCCTTAGCTACGTCACTGGGCTTTGTGCAGAGATACGGTTATTGTGCCATTAAAATCTCATATATGAAGCTTTTTAGATTATTTTTAAAGCATAAATCAGGTCCTTACAAGAACTTATGTGGCGAGTGCCATTTATATGAGTGAAAAGATGAAGCAACATTAACAAAAAGTTAGGGATTCTCTGCCCACTAAACAAAAAATGTATGATTGTGTATGAAAGCAAACCATGCATAATGTAAACAATGCATGATGACATACATTGTATGACGTATGCAATGTATGATGTAAACAATAGATAGATCATGAAATACTTCTTTGAAGGTACTTATAATGAATGATCTAACAGCCTCTGTTGGAGGTACTGTATGTTGGCATTGACAGCTGGCGTAGGAATTACAGTGGTAAACTGACATAGAAATCATTCCATCTTTCAGATGTGCATGTATAGAGGTTTGGGTTACCAAGCCACATAACTTTATGTACAGGTGGACCAAAAATTGTGAAAACCAGACTTTCTTGAGGTCTTGCATTGTTCTTGATATTTTTGTTGGCGTAACGTAAAGCATTAAGTTTTAGGTAAGTTCCGAAAAGGTGACTCAATCGAAGCAAAGTTGTTTAAAAGGAAATTGATTTCACGTAATCACACGCATCCTCAGTCCTAAAATGTTGAGTTTTAAGTAAAAGCGATTAATTGTGATCATCTCATGCGCACATGTTATTGCCCGTTTGCGAATAGCCAAGGTTTTGAAAAACAATTTGCACAAAGTTTGCTGAATGCACTGGCATTGTTTTGTGAAAGATTCTTTTCCTGTTGATTTATATGCTTTCGCGTTCACCGAAGGAATGTAACCAAGAAAAATTGGTTGAGCTTAGCTTAAGAAATGTGTGGTCGCTTATTTGTTTATTCGATGCCACTTTAAAAAATATTCCCATCGAGCAAGCGGTCATGGAGCATGAAGGTGGGTAAAGCAACAAGCGCATTTCTCTGCACCAGCGTTTACTCATGTAGTAAAAAAATAGTACGACTGGTCCGCACTATTGTCATATCAAAAGAGTTGAAGTAACAAATTTAATTCGCATTTTTGAGTCGTTTGCTTCAAAACACAATGAAAGGACGTGAAGCAGCCTGGAAAAAACACCCTGCTCTGTAGGACGCAGTGACAGCGAAAAAATGGTGAAAGGTGCCAGTGGGCCATAACGGTGACCCGCACTTTCAGTATGTTAGCTCACCACTGTTCCTAAATCTTTGGCGATTTTTGAGGCAGCTGCCTTCTTGCTATGAGGAAAAATCGTTTATTGCTTACCGTCTTGCTTTCCTGCAGCTCTTGCTTGGATTGAGTTAACTTGAGGTTGTCTTATGAAATGCTTGGTGAAACCATCTGAATAACTGCTGAACACCTTCTGAAGAATAAGGAAAAACTTTTCATTTGTTGTGTTTTGTTGATCGATTTCTTTGATACAGGAAAAAATGAATATCCTGATAGAAAAAATAATGTCCAACGCAACAGAAGAGTCATAATGCATTAATTAACCTCCATTTTTATAAATTTGTCATTGCTGTCCTGCAAAGTTTCAAGTTTACTGGCAGAAGGAAGAATCCAAAGGCGATACTCACCTTTTAACACAAAAAAATGATTATTACCGAAGTTAGCTCATTACCGAAGTTAGCTCAATTGAATCGTAGTCAGAGATACATTATTGCTTCCAAGTCTTGCAAACCTCAAAAGCACTGCCCTGAAAATATACTAGGCAGTTCTAATTACAATCAAGCAGCAACACATCTTACCTCTTACTATTGCTTGCGTTACATATTTTTACTGCTTCAATTTCGGCGCTAGGTAAAGCTTATCTCACTAATTATGACGTCACAAAGAGCATTATGATCATAGAAGTCAAATTGAGCAGTGCAATCTGAGACAGGTAATCTAAGCTAGATTTCAGCAGATCTGCACTGATATGACAAATGTGCGTAGTAAGTCGTCTACGCTGAACTCTCATGTAGCCAAGTTTATAGATGGAAGACTTGCACGATGCAAATCGTCACTGAGTACGCGACACAGTTGTACGAACGTAAATCGACTTCGTCAAAGTCTTTGCTTACGAGCGTAATTACAGGCGCATTGGTTGGCAGGTGATAATATCTAGCGACGTCTGTTCTTTCAAAAAAATATATCCTGAATTGGCTTAGTACTTACAATACATGGTATTAAATGGAATCCCAGTCAAAAATGATTCACAAAGCCAACACAGTCGGACAGACACTCAGCACCCAAGTTACCAGCACTCTATGAACGCAACTACCACTTAGACATTCTATTCTTTGCAAATACCCCATCTATGAAATACCAGTTTGGATTTTAGCGCGTACCCTCTTATGTAAAAGCATAGGATAGAGGTATTTTCAACTTTTGATCAAGGTTTTACTTCAAGAAGAAGTTTTTTAAACTTTCTTATTTTCGGCGAGAAATAGTTTTATGAAAACTTAAAATTAAGTGAAGCTCTTCGATCCCATAAACTGTCCGGGCTTTTAATATACTTTCTAAAATTTCTCATTCACTAATTTCTCGAGACTGTTTTTTAAAGGTCAAAATGTTCCTTTTTTAGTGCGCTTTCTCAGGTTGTATCTTTGTATAGACGCTGCATCGCCTGGATGCACGTGACTGAATGAAGCCTGTGTTGAGTGAAGCACTTGTTATGCTGGGATGAATTCACCAAAGGGTTTGAAACTCATCGCACAATTTGTTTTTTAATTTTCAACCAAAGCAAAGTGTTATAGAACAATGTTTCGCAAACCTTTTTGTCTCATAGTCCCCTTGTCATTGTCGACACATCGTCGTCGCCCCACGTGCCGCGTAAAGCAAAAATAATACAAGATAACAAAATTTTATTCCCCGAAAATATCCATTTATGTTATGAAAGTTTAAATGTATATTCAATTAAAATGAAGGGCACTTATTCTTTACGAGAGTGCTCTGGAACGAGGGTGGGAAGTTAGCGGCCCGCGGGCCACATTTGGCCCACCACATCGTTTTCAGTGGCCCGCGGAAGCGTTAAGGAAAATCTTCAAATCTGAAATTTCCTCCAGCATATCACAGTAAATGTTATTGCTGATGTTAACTTGAACCGAAACTTGCTCACATTTCCATTAGAAGGTACTGCCCACCGCTAACCGCAGCTTTCTCAAAGCGGCTCCTGCGCCAAATTAATTGCCCACCACTGCTCTAGAAGGAAGTGGAACCACAACGTCATAATACAATCTGTTATGTGATAGCTGTACGAAGCAATCGTACCATGAAGCTGATAAGTTAGGGAAAAATTTGTTTGCATTTCAATATTAACCTAATGAGATTAAGCAAATGATCGTTTATCGTTTTCGCCCACTTTTGATTCTCCCCATTGTCTCCTTCGTTTTTTGCGCCACCTTGTCTTTCAATACCGCCCCTCCCCCCAAGCGGGCGACATTGTCCACTTTGAGATTCACTGTGTTAGAAGATCCCAAAGTCAAAGAAAGCCTGCACCGAAGTAAGGAAATAAAGCTCTTCGCGATTGTACTACGTATCGTGGGTTGGACGTGTACGTTACCCATGCCACTCCGTCAAACTCGAAAATGCTTTCCATTAGAAAAGTGGTGATAAAAACGCGTAGACAGATCCAACCACGATTTTGAGTATTACAAAGTTTGATGTTAGTTTGAATGATAAATACATTTATCTGTTTACAACAAACTCGTAAAGTTGTAACACAAACAGAGGCAGGTCAACCTTTATTCGGTTTCAAACAAAGAAATTTTCATTACGCTCTCTTTGGAGGGTCACGAGCGGACTACGGGCGCCCATTTCAGCTTGATTGACTGCTTTTCAAGTTAATGCTGCACTGGTGACGAGTCAACGGCAGAACCGTTCTTTATTATCTCCCTTTCACTCATCCAGTAACGCCGAGCATGAGGCTGGACAGGCTGCAAGTGGTGTTTTTACGTCTCCGGTATGATCGGACCGGGATTTGAATCCACCTTACCAGCTTCGCTGACACGCGCTATATCCCGCAAACATGGGCGTCGGCAGCGGGGGCAAAATGGGCAATTTCCCTCCCTGGAAATTGGGACTAAGAACCAAAATTTTCCAGAAAACCTGACGTCAGCAGCTCAATTTCGATTAATTGATTTAATTCTTGCAACGACAGTTTATTTTCCGGTATGACACTAGCACTGTACAATAGCCAGGTTCACTAGCCTGGTGTCATGCAGTGATGAGCTTTCAGTTCACTCATGTTTGCTTTTTTTCATGCAGAGGTAGGTTGCGAAACATGCGAGCGGATTTGTCTTTTGTTGATCTTTATTGCTTCACAATAACATGGCAACAAATCTTCAAAGGTTCACTTCAAGTAACGGTAGAAGGCGTTTTGCTGCATGTGACTGTTCAATGCAGACATCTTGGCGGGTAATTTAACGAGACAGTGACTGCTGACAGAGGGAAGGCACGTAGTTTTACACCGTTTGAAAAAAACATGTGTGAATCTGTAGCAATTCTTCCACAACTTTGAAAAATCCATTGCTGGCGTGCGATAAGTGTGAATAATGTGCCTGAGTGAATAGCTTAATCTAACTACGCTCATTCAGACTCTTTTTCACACAAAACTTCGTGACTTGTTAGAATACGTTTATGCAGGCTTGATCTTCTGAGTGAGTACTGAGTTCAAAACTACAATTTCTGCGGCGAATTTTCATGATTCATGTGCTCAGGTTTTGTAAGCCTACATGGTACTTTAACTTTAGCAAGTTGTCCGATAGTTGTGCCAACATACCGGTCCACTTGTCCGATTGATGTATGATGAGCATTCACCGTGAAAAAATCAGCAAACACAAGCAAAGTTTTATTGAAAGGGTGATTCATCGCTTTGGACGAAATCCTGGACGTTTGCAGCTCTTGTTTCTGAGTGGCGCTGACAAACAGTGTTGCCACTTCTGATGTTTTGAGAGAAGTTTCTGATGTCTGGTATTTTGACGAAAAATCTGATGTTGACTGGGCTGCTGGCTTTGTTTTCCACATTTCCTATTCTTTAGGTTGAAAATAAGTTGTAACACTCATAATTTTTAAGTTTTTTTCTTCAATCTCTCACCCTAATGTGTGGATATCGTTCCACCAAACTGAAAAGTGCAGAAACTATCTTTGAAACGTTGGGATGAATATTTTACGTTACACAAGACCGACTTCTCCATTTGCAGTAGCATGCTGCATTCTCCGAAATGAAGAAGCTGGCCATGCGTACGACACTTCGCTGTATTTTGGATTCAAGAGGTTCGCGCTTTGTTACGTATCAAACAATGAAGCATTTAGTTTGCTTCAAACTCTAAAGCAAAAATCTGATGTTGAAGAAGGCAACAATCTGATGCCAACGAGACTGACCCCAGTGGTTACACTGCTGACAAGTCTTGCTAGGTAAAATAAAGTAATTTGTGGGTGTGACCATAGCAATACTTCTGTGAAAATAAGTATCCTGCTTTGAAACTTTTTAGTTAGCCCATTGTGAAGATTATCGGAATATACCTGGGCATGGCTGCCAACGAAGCGCATTTTTTGTGACCGTTGTTGTAACATGGGGCAGTTTCTTTGTGGTATAGTTGTGTGGTAGGGGTGAATCGTTTAACGAACATTAATTTGTATTGCATCATCATCAACCTCAGAAAAATTAGCAAAATGTTGGCGTCCTGGAAAAATTTCTGGGGACGCCCATGTCCACGAGGCCACTTTGCAGGTCTCGATTCGGCTTTCTTCAATGCAAAACTGCTTAAATGTTTAATCACGAATAAAAATATCCAAGACGATTTCATTTGCTCGGAGGTTGTTTTCATCACTGTTACGTCTTCTGTAGGAAAAGCATTATCTTTCCACTGGTCTGTAAGCAAGGGCCTCGGAAGGGGGGCAGGGATTCTGAAATTATTAGCAAAAAAAGGTTGGTTTTTCAATTTCGAGGGGTAAAAACCAAATGTCACCACTTT
>Ga0210059_1001321_pt1 | contig 36947 bp, 20 predicted proteins | sample Ectturendosymbi2_FD_188042 | JGI IMG/M metagenome (GOLD analysis project Ga0210059, IMG submission 188042) | Ecteinascidia turbinata endosymbiont from Florida, USA - Sample 2 (SPAdes) (version 2) | ecosystem: Host-associated > Tunicates > Ascidians > Unclassified | place: Key West, Florida... | reverse complement strand
AAATTTTGGAAGAATTTATCCATCTCGTCTTTGGAGTCAAACGCACAGAAAATGTCATCCACATACCGGCAAAGTATGTGAGGGGAGCATCCAATCTTACTTACGTTATCAACTAACCAGTTCATAAGCACGTCTGCCATCAGAGGTGCAATCGGTGAGCCCATAGCTACTCCATCTAACTGTGTGTAATAGTTTCCGTTGAATAGCAGTAAAGTATTTTTACAAGTCCAGTTTAGCATCTTTTGAAGTTTCGTTGGGTTTAATCCATGAAATTTGTTTTCTTTATCAGCAAAGACCTTGTCCAATATCAGGTTTACAGTGAAATCCTTCTGATCCAATATCAGGTTTACAGTGAAATCCTTCACAAATGGTTTTCTTGAAACCATTGCACTCAAGAGTCCAACTATCACTGCATTCACACTGATGAACTTGGATTGACTGAGCCCACTAGTATCGGTTCACATTCAACGTGTAAGCAGTTGCAAATATACAAAATCATGGTGAATAAAGTTAGTTTCGTAGGTTATAGGGTGGGGTGATCGACCCAATTGCCTCCCCCTGCATCCGACCCTGCACTAGACAGTGTGAAAGAGTTATCAGAGAGAGGCTCAAATTTTTTAAACTATGTCCAACACATTTTTCCATGGGGGCGGAAGCCCCCCTGCTCCCCAATAGCTACAGACCTGAGTGCAAAACCAAAGGAAGTTGCAAATCTTCACTGCGAAGTGTCAAATTCTCAAGCCTAATCCTTGCTTAACCCATGTCTAATATTTGTGTTTTGTGGGCACTGTTCAATTCACAAGGATTTTTTTACTACATTAGAGCTTTAGATAATTCGTTTAAGTAATATATGGACTGCTTATATGAAGTTTCGCAGCAATCACAGCATTTGGAAAACCTTAACATGGTATCCAATGACCAACCAAATTGCAATTAGAGCAGCTATGTCCAACCCGCAGCCCACAGGCCGCATGTCCCCCAGTCAAAAGTTTTGTGCTGCCCAGTTTGGGTTTTCGCTATACTAAAAGCATCCTATACACTGACAACCTGTCCCTTTTTTGATTAGGTGGTCTTCAGTGCCACTTTATCACGTCTGTTAACACTGCTGTCAGGATTCAAACGCTTCCAGTACATAGGAAACTAAATTTACCTTAAGCCTAAGGGGAAAGTAAGCCATTCAATGAGGGGTCCCCATTAATATGTAATTCAATGTGCGGCCCTGGTTAAGATGGTGAAACAATTTTTAGCTCACTAGGCACTTTGGCTTGGACATAGCTGATATAGAAACTTCCAGACACCAAACCAAAGATACCCTTTGAAAATAAATTCTAATAATCTCTAACGCAAGTGTTATGGCAAGATTGTACTTTCGTAATGCTTTGCTTACTGCGTAACTCGCACAGCAGGGTTGAGCAATTCCTACTCTCCAAGTCGCGTAATTAAGAGATGCTTGCGGCTCCTGCACAGTATAAACCAGTGGTTCTCAATCTTTTCGCTGAAGGGAGCTAAATCCAGACTTACAACATCTTAGACAGCTGCACTGAAGATATTTTAACAAAAGACAATTGACACGTCTTGTTTAATTGCAGAACAAAGTTTGTTGCACAAAACATCGGAGGTTTTATTGAAAGACTGATGAAGACCGCACAAAGGGCGCATGGGAGCCGCATGCAGCTCTCAGAACAGTGGTTGAGAACCACAGGTATAAACACTGTGGAATTTGCTAGCGGTGCAGCCTTTGAAGTGATTGTGGCATCATGTTTCAAACAGTGATTGTTGCGACCGGTTCGGTGGTGGCGAAATCGGTGTTTAACAGACCCGACCAGTAGAACAATATTCAAACAGTGTCACAAGTTTCTGTTGAGTGAGCATTCTACGCATGCATTTTTGGGCATGAAAACGCAGATACCTGAGTGAGCTTGTTGTCAGTGGATGCTGGTTTTGGCTTGAGTTGAGCTTTTTGAATGGCATTATATTTGATTTTCAAAAATACCAAGTGCATTAAAAAAAGCCAGAATTTAAAAATCTGACTTCAAAAATGCCAAATTGGCAACCCTGCATGCAACTAGTGACTCCACGAGACAACTATTGTTAGGTAGGTGTAAATGTTGCGTCAAAAGGCAAGGAATTGGTCCACCGTGACTCAGCAAGGAAATTCGTTCAGTCCGTTTTGTGGTTTGCTTGCAATTATTTGTGTATTATTTGATTTTTCGTCACTTGCCGCTGATTAATTTCCCGCGAGCATGTACAATTTCCTGGGAAGCTCCTGGGAAGCTTCCCGATTTCCACACTTTCTGCAGCCTTGGTGGTGCGCACAAGCAACATTGGAGTGATCATGTTGGGTTGCCTCTGTTGCTGCAAGCTTTGCACGCATGCAAAGCAGGGCCACATCCAGCTCGCAAACAGAATCTTTAAAGGAACGCAAGCTTTCTCAATATTGATTGTGTGTATGTTGCAGTAGGCAATTTTAATTAGAACAAGCATATCGTCAGTTAATAATAATGTACAATATTAACAGCATTAGACTGAGACTGCAGAGAGCTTCCAGAAAGTAGTCAGCAAAGTTAAGTTTCCCAAACAGAAAGATTTCGCACTAAAATTCAGTTGATGTTTGCAAACGCATACGTTAGGTTGCATTAGCTCCCTCTTACTTTCTAGTTTCAAGCCTACCTTCTTTCAACCGGTGCGGTTAGCTTAACACTTTGAGCCGCCTGGTTTCGGCAATTTTCGCAAATAAAAACAGCAGTTTTCGGTTGCCTTACCAACGCCCTAGCTCCTCCGCCCATTGCGCTAGAGAGCTGTTCAGCGGCTCAAACAGATCGGCCAGTCTAGTAGATTGCCATCGAAAAAAATTTTTTGCTTGGGGGGTGCGTTTTTTTGTGAGTGACGTTATAAGTGGAGGACTTTTTGGCCACCCACTGGTCGATCAGTCTCCAGATTAATCAGAGACTAAGTGGTTGTTCGTAGACGTCGCAAGTTACAAGATCGTCAACGTCTACAAACCTCCACACTCGCGACTCACTCCTACGACCATCCCGACGTTCCCACACCCCAGTCTGTACATTGGCGACTTCAATTGCCAGCTTGTCAACGACTTCAATTGCCAGCTTGGACTCCTAGGCAACTTGGATGTTGTACAGCCCAAAGGAAGTAGCCAGTTTCCTCTCTCGCCGTTAGAATGTCGTCACCAACCCACACCTGGCCTTCGCGAATTTTGGCCAGGACAGCCGACTGCCAGACAGACGTGTCCTAGGAAAGTTCCTGCGGTCACAACATCGGCCCTCCCTCATAACGCCACCAAGATTCGAGGTCCCTATCCACAACGATCCGGTGAAGCGTTGGAACTTTCGCAAGGTAGATTGGAAGCACTTTTGCCTTCTCACAGGTGAATCCGTTGAGAGATTGCCACCTCCGGACACACCAGACCATTTAGGGGGCATACCAGGATTTTTGCGAGAGCCTACTTTCTGCGCCTAAACAATGTATCTCATGTGGCTGTCAGAAGAACTACGTGCCATGCTGGGACAAAGAGTGTGAAATCCCATATCGCTCCTTCATCCAAGCCCCAGTGGGGACTGCCTCTGACAGAGCCATATCGTCCCTACTCTCTCGACAACAACAGAAGGAGCGATGTGAGGAAGCTGTCAACTCCATCGACTTCTTGCACTTTAGCCACAAGGAGTGGAGTACAATCAACAAACTTACTGGCAGGTCTGGGCGCTCCTCTCACCTGTGCCCCGTCTTGGCAAATTCAATCGCTTCGCAACTTGTGAAGAACGGGACACACAAGACTGGCGGCCGCGAGTCCACCAGGCTCGTCAACAAACATCTGTCTGACCTATGGACGATTCCAACACCTGAGGGTCACAGCATCTCCGAACCCTTCAGGTCAGAAGAGTTTGCTGCTGCCCTCAGACGCCTGAAGCAGAGAAAGTCTTCGGGACTTGATTCCATCTTCCCGGAGTTTATACTCCACGCCGAGTCGGCTCTCAAATCTTGGTCCTGCGACTTTCTCAATTCCAGCATGCACCAACTCAAAATTCCAAAGACCTGGAGAAAAGCACAAGTAGTTGCGATCCCTAAGCCAGAGAAGCCACTGGGGGACACAAAGAGCTATCATCCTATACCTCTGCTGTGTGTCCCCTTTAAAAACCTCGAAAGACTCATCTACGCCTGTGTTGAAACAATCATCGACCCACTGCTCCCACATGAGCAGGTGGGCTTCCAACACAGGAAGTCGACCGTAGAGCAGGTCACCCTGTTGACACAGGACATCTAGGATAGCTTTTCAGCTAAAAAGGGCAGACCTGTGTTTGTTGACCTCACAGCAGGCTATGATACCGTATGGCACCGCGGCCTCACCTGCAAGCTGCTGTGAAATTGCTGCCTGATAGGCACATGATCCACATGAACATGGAGATGGTTGGCAATCGCAGCTTTACCCTTACCATCGAAAATGGCCAAAGGAGCTGGTTACGACGCCTCAAGAATGGCATCCCACAGGGATCTGTCCTGGGGCCCCTACTGCTCAACATCTGAATCTCCGACCTGCCAACCACCGTCTCCATGAAGTATGCATATGCTGACGATCTAGCAATCATGCATGCTGATGGAGATTGGCTGGCAGTGGAAGGGGCGCTGAGCAAGGACATGGCAACGCTAGGTGAATACCTTCAGACTTGGAAGCTAATGCTCAGCACCACGAAAACGGTATCGGCAGTCTTCCACCTCAACAAGGAAGATAAGTGTGAGCTGAAACTCAACTTCAACAATGAAACCCTGCCCTTCTGCTCCAAGCCCAAATACCTCAGAGTAACATTGGACAGGTCGCTCACGTACCGGCGACACCATGAGTCACTTCACAAGAAGCTAACATCACGCCTTGCACTCCTAAGGCGGCTTGCTGGCTCTGGCTGGGGTGCTGGAACAACAACATTGCGAACAGCCACCCTGGCCCTGGTCCATTGGACTGCAGAGTACTGCGTTCCTGTTTGGTGCCACAGTGCCCATACCCGCTTCATTGATCGCACCATCAACGACGCCTTGCAAATTGCAAGCCTGCGTCCTATACCAGGGGACAACCTTCCAATCCTCGCAGGCATCCAACCTGCTGATCCAACTGAGCAGTGTTCTCTTGCCATGAAGCGAAATATTACACAACAGTTATGCATGTGTATGGCACTGCACGAGCTTCTAACAAATTTGCTTGCATTGGAGTTGGCACGGCCAGAGGTAAAAATTTTGAAATACATGCGTTCGACACAATATGAATTTAGAGTGTTCAAAAACGTGGATCGTTTCATGTCATTGCGCAGGTGCCATTTCGACAAGGCAGGGACATTGTTGTTTTGCAATAGCACTATGCAATGTTAGATGGGAAATGCTGTTGCCTGTTCCAAACCACCGACATTAGAGACCTGCAGTGACAGCATTTGATATTTTATAGGCTATAATGCTGAGAACTTGCAGTACAAAGGGGCCTGTCATGACAGCCAAAGAGACCTGGATGCGCCTCTGCTCCTATGTGCACTCCCGTTAATATGCTTATATTAATATGCTTATAACCTAGCCAACTAAACAGCATTCAAAACAATCTGATTGTTATCATACTAATCATTCAAATGAATGGAATATGCATTGGGGATTTAGTGCTTTATACTGCCTGTGTGCACAGAGATATCAATATGTCACTCAACAAAACAGTTTCTTGCATTTAAAATGTGTTTTGAGAAAAACAATATTTTGAAAATCAGCATCAAAAATATTTTTAGGGACACTTATTGCAATCACTGTTGAAATATTGCTGTTGACTAGTGTATTCATCAGTGACAACTGTCAGTGCTTTTTAACATAAGAGGTAAAAGGTACTTTGCATCCACTCCTGGATACATTTCACAATACGCATTTTATAAATTACTTATTTCTTTATATAACCAATTCAACTTATACTGACCACACCACAAAAGCACTACATTTCAAAATTTAAATTGTGGGTTCGAGTTGTCTATTAAATGAACACTGAAGAAACAACCAGTATTACAATAATAACTGAGACATTACACTGCAGCTTCATCTGTTGTTTGCACATGCTGATTGAAACAACTCAAAAAGGAGCCCCATGGTGGATAAGGAAGTAGCAGTTATTCCAGTTTTAATCTGTTTTTGTCCCTGTTAAACGTGGTTAAAGGATTTACCTCACTTTTGCCATGAACTAACTTTGATACCGTTTCTCCATCATGCTCAAGAGCGTCGGTTTTTTGCAACCCTATCCCTTTAAACTCCTCTTCTACTTGCCTAATCCCTAGCTTCCATGGTAATCACAATATTTGCTGACCCTCCATATCAAACTCAGCATCTTCCTTAGGGCATCATCCTCACCTGTCCTCAAAACATGTCCGTACCATCGCACCTACTTGCTCTTGTCAGATTTTCCAGTTTCTCTTAATCCCAACATGTTCATCAGTGTTTTTGTACATTGGTTTCATGCCACACATTGCTCTTAGAACAGAACTGTCCAGCAGAACTACCTGAATTTACTGTTGACCATGGGAATCTGGAGTCTTTTGGAGCTTCTTCCCCAGTGACCCTTTCCACAGGGAAGCAGGAATGAAAACGAATGAGTGAAAAACACACAGAACACCATTTCAAAGTAACCATGAATGATTACCTCATAAACACAAAACAGTATTTGAACTAGCAAACAATAAATAAAAGCAAGTTGCAATAAATATGGTACCACGTTGAAGTCTATCCTACCTCTTGTTGTAAGAACAACTCCAAACAAAACAGGAGGCAGTTTAGCACAATTTGCAATACAATGTGGTTGCACATTTGTCCACAATCCAGGGGGAATGCAAGTACTGCAAATAAAAGCAGATACTGCAAATATCTTAACCTACTACCTTGCCTATACACAAACTGTTAAATACTCAAAGCAACATTTTTTCTCAGTTGTATAGATGACCAAACAGAAACTATAGAAAAAAAATTTCATATTGGTAATAAAATATTTTAATTGACTTATCTCTGCAGCTATATGTATAAAACTGGCTTTAACTGTGTTCGACTTCTCGCATACAAGGCATTCATGCAACCAGTTTTTTGCAGTGGTGACAGCATTGATTTAGTGCTGAGTGTGTTTTACTCCCCTGTTTTAACACGGAGCTTTTGCGGTTATGAACTGCAGTGTTGTAATCCTAGTTTGAAGCACTGATTGTTTATAGTCAATACCATGTCAAATAAAATGAAGAGAGTGCATGTGGAATAATATGCATGTTGTGTCAACAAACTTCGCCAAAACTTTCCTTTGGAAACATAAACATGACGTCAAACTGTGATGTCAAAAACAGCACACACCCAGTAAAAATGAACAACATACATCGCTGAAAAACACGTAGCATTTCCAAATCCCCATTTTTCACACATCACAATGATGCCACAGGGACATCATGGTGATGTCAGACGACCACACAAAATTTCAAATGCACAGGTACTTGCTTTTATGTTGTCAAATTCTTGAGGATTTGCACCTATTTTCTAAAGAAAGAATTGGGGAAAAATAGTGGTTTCAACTTTCAATCACTCCTGTTGTTTGCATTTTTTACTGCAATGACTGTGAGTACATGCAATAAGTCAAGCCAAGATAGTTCAAGTTTAAAAATAGTAAGTCCGAAGTGTGCAAAAAAACATGTTTTCGTTATCATCTTTTGGCTATAAGTATGATCAGAGCTAGCAAATAAAATCATCACATACCAGAGCGTTTTGACTATCAAAAGATATTTGCACAGCATACTTGTGACAACTGAACATGAATATGTAAGGCTGCCAAGCAGAAAACTGTTTAAAATTTTATGCTCTGGTGACTTGAGTCAGGCACTTCTGGAAGCCTGTTGATACTGCAAATTCCAATTAACAACTAAAACAAGCTGTAAAACAATGTTTCAGTAACACTTGAAGGCTCACAGACGATGCATTTCATTCATGAGACATTTGAACTTTGCTTTTAATACGTGGTTTTTAATTGCAACTCTTCCGAATCATTCCCTGAAGGGAACTTTTCCCGCTATCCACAAATGGAAAGCCTTTTATACCAACTCTTTCAATGGCATTGCCATAATGCTTTTTCCAGGAAAAAGTACGTGTTGTTTTGATCATGGCATTGGTTCTACAGATTTTCATCAGCAAAAGTTTATGATTTGATTTATGAAATAATTGCTTTCTTATTTTTTTCATTTCACATATCAGTATAAAAATTTGTGCCATAAATACAAAAAAACATATGCATATATATCAGGTTTTTTTTCAAGGAAAATGTTAGGTACCCGGTATGGACCTGTAGGGACACGATTTCTGATTCTAGGGACCTGATGATAAATTTTTCTGATTCTAGGACCCGATTTTCAATTCTAGGGATGCCTTAAAAAGCACCCTGTATATATATATATATCCATTCAATCCCAACACATTAGACCCATAAAATTGTTACAGCAAGGGAAACTTCAATAAAAAAAATGATGCAAAAACAGAGCAAATTGCTTCATTCAACTTGTCTCAAATATAGAAAAGATAAAAATAAAAACAGCCTATTTAATACATTGCAATATTGGATTTCTAAACCAACCAGTCCGGCAAGTTATTATGGCTGGTTTGAAAAGCTTTATAGGATATATCAAAAATTATAAACAAAACTTAGAGCTATTGCTCTTTTGTTTTGCACATTTGAACAGTAGAAAGAATGCACATCAAGTATAGCCAATGACCGCAACGCACTATGCAAGGAGCAGCCTGGCTAAAATTGCAGAGATGATCGCTACTGAAGTTTTATTTTGGTTTTATCTGTCAAAGCATATAATTTTTTCTTCAGTAATTCTAGGTAAAACTATACGTTTTTCTGATGCTAATCAATGTTTATTTCTTTACAATTTGCAATTTTAACATTATTGCTTAGTTAGTAATCTCAAGCATAATAATTTTCAATGCTTCTATCGGGTGAGTGTTGCAGTCTATACCTGATACCATATCCACTCAGCCTGTACCCATGATCACATGTGAATAAACACTTCATTCCTATGACAGAAGATGTTGCACAACTTTTCGGCAATACACTTTGAAATGGTAGTGGTACAAAGTTAGGGCAGCTTCCTGAAAAAAAACAACAGATGCAAAATTTTTATTACTAACAAATAGCCGTCTTCAGCCATGGTTCTAATAAATGAGTTCCTGACATGATTTAATGATAAAGCAGAAAAATAATGGAGGAATACCAAATAATTTTTTTCTCTCTTGCAGTTATTTGAAACCTTTCAACAAACTCATTAATTGGTGACTTTCTGAACATTACGCTTTGGTGAATCTAAAAACAGGATTGCTGGATTGAAACAAAGCTGCTCCTTTTGCTTTGCCACATACCAGTGATGTGCACTGTGGAACATTTAGAGGTTCTGGAATATTGCAGAATCTTAATTTCAAATCCAGAATATCAAATCCTATTCCAGAGTAACTTGTTAGAAGCAAAATAAGCTGATCACGCAGAGCTTTAGAATGCTGATCAGCGATCACACAACCTGTTAATTAGTTCGTTACGTCACTACTCAGTGCCAGGAGCTTGTTGAGTGTTTCTTTCTATCTTTTACTCAGGAGGGCATAGAGTGCCACTGCAAAATTTATTGCGACCGCCAAGCTTCTTTGTTTTGCCAATTTTGCAATTTTTCACATTCATTTAATCCACATTTATTTCGAATCTACATATTCCAAACAACCCTGGTTTTTGGATTCAAATGTTGAAGGATTCGATATTCCATTGCATGCATCCCTACCACATACATAATCATCTCCATTATCTTCACATTTGATCACACTTGCTTGGTTGAAGTCTGGTTTATTGCAATCACCAATGTCTTTACTCCTATTATGCCATCATAATAGTAAAAAAGAAGTCCTTGCTTCTATCAGTTCTCTATACAATCCTCAGGCCTTCATGTATCCAGGCATGCCAACTAGCGTTGAAATTGTGATTAACTTGAAATACAGCAAAATCACACATTGATTGGAAAGAAAATATTTTTTTAATACCCAACATGCAAAATACAATATGTTATAAACCCAACATGCTGTTGTCACTCTTTCAGATGATTGCTCAGCTTTAGGCTTGGCCATTAACAGTTATTGGAATCCTACTGTAGTTTCGGTACAATTCGAGCAAGAGCCAATTTTTAGTCAAGCTTTTATTGGAAACTAGGCTTTAATCCGAGTCTTCAGTGCCTTTGATTATATCTTTCTAGCATTTCTGGTTCAAAAGTTATGGCTAAACAAAAACAAATTTTTTGTAAAAAAACAAGTTTGGGTAAAGACATATCTTAATAATAACACTTACAACACGAACTTACTTTTGCATGGCAACAGTGGGCGATTCCATTTTCCAAACTTATCACAAGTTAATTGTATGGAAGAGCAAAGACGTTCAAAAAAATAGTTTGTTTCACATTCCACCACACAAACATCACCTTCAAGAACTGCTTCAAAATTGCAGCTTGCAGAACTGTGCTGACCAAATCGCTGATGACTGAAAAGGTACAACCTTGGACATTTTGCTACAAAACAAAAAAAACAACTTCAACATAGAACTTGAAGATGAATTAGCAGTAACCACTCACATGCACCTTTGCAAAATTCTACATGTCTATTCCAGCGCCTTTCTTGTGTACATTCATGAACAACAGCAGATGTCAAGAACCCTTAAAATATCAAAAATCAACATGAGAATCACATAATTCGAATAGAATTGCATCAGTTTCAAATCATGAAACTAACCCAGGTTTGCAGAAGAATGAATAGCATGTGATTCCAAGCACTGAAGAACACACAATTGTTCAGTAAGAACCATAGAAGAAAGGCATTTTCGTGGTCCCACCGATAAAAAAGTTGATGCATCCAGCAGCTTGCATGTAGCTGAAAACATCGCATCTTTTAATCATTATCCATTCAACAAAAAACAGTGCAAAGATTATATCACAACATGTTTGACATTGCTACATCAAATCAAACACAATTCTGATATTAATCAATGAATTTTTCTTTGGCATTGGCACTTTTAAAATTATTGTTTAGTCAGTTCTCTCAAATGTAACAAAAAAGTTAGTCAAAAAATTATATTTCAACATTCCTCAATGTTTTCAGGCATGCAAACTCAATGACATCGCACAATATACGATATCAGTTCTGCCTTTATGTAGCAAAACCTGTGCATTGCAGGAGTTTGTTTGCAAACCAAAAACTAGTCATTTATTATGCTTCATAAACGTTAAAACAATTTTCAGTTGAACACAAGCTTTAATTGATGCCAGAAGTATAGAACTAGATCAGGGGTGCATCCAAGGATTGTTTGGCTGTCATGATAGGCCTCCTTGTGCCGTAGGTATTTGGCTTCAACGCTGATCAAATATCAAATGCTGCCACTGGGGTTCTCTAATGTTAATGGATTCGAATAGGCAACAGCATTTCCCTTCTAACATTGCATAGTATTATTACAAAATAACAATGACACCGCTTTGTTGAAATAGTGCTTGCACAATGACATGCAACAATAAGCGCTTTTGAACAATCTAAATGGATGTTGCGTCAAATGCACATGTGTTGCAATATCCTACTTTGCCTGCTCCAACACAAGCAAAGCTGTCAGAAGCTGATACACTACCAGACACACAGAGAACTGTTTTGAAATACTTTGTTTTATGGTGGGTGGACAGTCTCAAATCCTGATTGTTTGGTTTTGCAGTTTAGGCCAAATTCAGTGTCACTCCCATTATCACAGGTCGTTTCCACTGAAGTTAAATTTTCACAACGAATCTCAAATATTGAAAGGCATCACAGCTAGCCTCAGAAACTGTTCTCACAATTACACTGGTAATGGTGGTCATAAAAGATTTATTAATGAAAATTATCTTTCAAAATGTGAGATCTTGTGTTGAATAGTATTTGCTAGTTTTTAACAAACAATTTTATTTATAATCAAAAAGGATCAAAATGATCCCTTGGCAGTTCTAGTGTTAACAAATGCCAATCTTTTTGCAATATACTTTGTCTGGCAGCTTAAGATTCCATCATCACATACCTCAATTACTTGTAAATGCATTTATGAAACCTACTAATAACAGCAGGACTTCCATCTATCACTCAACTATTACCTTTACATTACGGAGCTCTGCAGCCCAAATGCTCCTGGTCATTCACAGCCACTCATACCCAAACAGACATAATGAATCAGTCTGCGTCGAACTCATAACAGCACTATGCAGTGGTACGAAAATTCACAGCAATCGTGTTGGTGCCATTTATGCATGTGCTCATTTATGGTACCACAAATGTATGATCATGTTTTCAGAAAGTAACCGCTATGGAACGAGTAAGGAACCACTATGTGTTCCTTGTGGCTTGTAGGTGTGAAGTCATGTTAAACAATAGACATAACGGTAATGCAGTAAAACAGAATTTGATCATGAAAGAACTAGCTTAGCTTCTATATTTCAACTATAGCACTGGAATCATTTCAGCTACAAGAATCAAAGCATTCATTCAAGCAAGCATCACCAAATATAATATCAGTCTTTTAAAAAAACAGTACAAACCATCACATGTATATACTTGATATAACTTACAATGGCATGAAGCAGGAAACCCAGTCCAGTGACCACTGGACAAACACAAACGTTTTGATGATCCACTGAAAACATAGCCCAGATTGCAATCAATGTAACACACCATTCCAATGTAAACACTGGTAGCATCTCCACATTCTGGTGGTGAAATATGCCCATGCACTGGTGGCTCAAGTGGAGGACACAATCCATGTAACAATAAGGTATTTTCATCTGCCAAGGAGTATGTCTTAAAAATTACCACACAGGCACTGCACATGCTACCACCAGCAAGTTCTGCAGTGGTCTTATTGTTTGTCTTAACACATTTCTGTTAACTTGTTTTTGAATAAAACTGGAATGTAGAATTTGGCAGTTCAATTCCTGCTTTATGAAAAATTCCATTTTTGTTGTCAAATGCACACTGCAAATCTACTGCTTAAGTTTGACAGTAGAAACAGTTTCAACTGGTCTCAGGATTCAGCTTTTTCTGCCAGTTCACTGGCTTCAACCCAAGTGGAACAGGTCATACATAGTATGAAATTTTTACTCAGTGTGCAGGAAGAAGAGTTCTTTGCTAGTCATGATATTTTCCACTCCTCCCAAGTCAGTAATGTAGTTGTTCATCAACCCGCTCAACAAATTGCCAAATGATGACCATGTGGTGTCACTAGCAAGAACTTTATAACTGGCAAGAGTTTACAAGAGATGTTGTTTCAAGAAAACAAAATCTAGAAGTTGACTTCTTCTTGAAAAAAAAACTGAAAATCTGGAAATGTTGAAGACAGGCTCTTAACAAACTGGTTGAAGATGGCATTGTAGTAAGGATCTCGAACAAGTTGCATATTAATTTTACTGGGGTCCACCTTTAGGCATTTTCCACACAATGTATATTGCAGGGTACTTTCTGACAACAGATGTTCAATTAATGAGATAGAAAAATTTTGTGAAAAGCAAAACTCCAACACTGGCAGTTCAATGATTTTAAGACACAAAACGCTATTAGATCTTTCGAGCCTAGTTTCCAAAAAAAATTCAGCGAAATACATTGGCTTAGCGGTTGGGCCCTAGGCCAGGAAACATGAGCCAAAATGACCCAAGAACTACTTCACTCATAACAAATCCTCAACACCCAACCAAAAAATTTTTTTTTCGAGTGCGAACAAGAAGACTGGCCGATCCGATTGAGCCCTTGAACAGCTCTCTAGCAAAATCGGTGGAGCAACTATGGAATATCTCTGCTCCTGTACGAGTTACGGACCTAGTCGAAGTGTCAAAAGACCCAGCAAGTCTGCACTCGAAAAAATTTTTTTGGTTGGGGGACGCGGGTTTTTGTGAGTGACGTTATAAGTGGAGGACTTTTTGGCCACCTTCTCCTGGCCCTTAGCACCAACCGTTAGATGGTAGTATTTCCCAAATGATTTTATTGGATTCTAGGCTACAATCTAAGTCTCTTGATACTTTGGATGACTGGCTGGGGTTTCGGGTTCAAAAGTTGTGATGTAACTTTTGACTAATTAGTTAATTAGATAATTAGATCATAACTTTTGAACCAGAAATGCTAGAAGTCGATCAAAGACTCAAAAGACTCGAACTCGAGCTTAGTTTCAAATGAAAACTTCAGTGAAACACTTTGGCCTAGCTGTTGGGCCCTAAGCCAGGCAACATGAGCCTGATCAGTCGCGATCAGTCGCATGATCAGTCGCGACCATCCAACGTGATCAGTCGCGACCATCCGTAGACCCACCGTGTGCCTGTGTCAATGAATTCTTGCAAGCACGTTAGCCTACACCACTTACGCATCCAGTGTAACTTACTGGACTGTTATTTTGTTTGTTATGTCACTGGACACTTGGTAGTTTGTTTTGGTTAGTAGTTCCTACTGTGACCTTTTCATTTCTAATGTAAAGTGGGCAGCCTGGGTTGCAAATTTTTAATTAGATTTTCTTAATTGGGAACTTTACTGTTTGTGGGTTCCATTTTATTTTATTCCATTTGTACTTCATGCACTTCGCAGAGCTGATGATGCCTACATCGTAGGCGAAATATATACTCTGTAAGATCTTAAAGTGTATGATTATTTGCTGAGAAAGGATCTCTTTCCATAGACAGTGTTAAGGTGGAAGATTTCTATATAGACTATGTAAAATTATCTTGCTTAAGGCTTAGCACTCTCACTCAGCCTTAATTTGCTTAAAAATGTGCACTCACCAAAGTACAAATTTACACAGCTTGATTTTTTCTTAAATGAAGGACTGGTTGGTGTGTTTCAATCAATTTATGTTCATGCATTTTTTAATTGAGTTTGTGTTACGTTGTTTGCCCCCGAGCAACCTGATTCAATGAAGTTTTCAAAAAGGTGTGAAAGAAACAATTAAGAAAACATTGTTTTTTTCATAGAAGGCATCAAATCCAATTGAATTTTCTTATTTGGCATGAAAGAGTATTGGCATAAAAATATGTGAATTTCAACTTTAAAATTTTATGCCCATTTTTTCTATAGATGCTCAAAGTTGTGGCCTCCAAAAATGTATGAAGCAAATTGAATGCTCTATTATCATGAGAAACAGTTCTCTTAGCACTTTTTAAGGTAGTTTTTTTATTCCTTTGGTCTTGAAATGTCTGTCTTGCAATTTTTGGCCAACTCATTTGATCAGAGGCTGAGAAACTAGAAATTTAGTAAAAATTTAAGCATGTTCAATGAAGCGTAATGAGTAAAAATGACATTTTTAAAGTGATATAACTCCACAAACAATACAAGTTTTTCAAAAATTTTTTTGCAGTCTTCATTTTTAGTAATATCTACAAGTGCGCTAAATTCATCGGAATACAAAACACTTGGTGTAACCCATTTGCTGTTTTGGCATGGAATGGCCGCAACATACAGACTGGGGTGTGAGAACATCGGGATGGCCGTAGGTGTGAGTCATGTGGACGTTTGTAAATGTCAATGATCGTATATCCTGCGACGTCTATGCACAACCACTCAGTCTCAGTTTTCACAATGGTTAAATGCGATAACAAGCAGACGCAAAGAGTGAGAAGCTTTGTGCGTATGCCATCCAGGCTTTCTGATCACAACAGCGTTTACCCAAAACAAAATTTAAAAAACATCAAATGTGCTGCAAAGTCAAACCTGAAAGAGGACCAGTAATAACTCCCATGCTTGCAATGAGAGACATATCCAACTGCTTCAAACTGGATTTCTCAATACTTTCAGTGGATAATAATTGCTCCCAATGTGATGGATATGTAAGATTCCGAGGATATAATTTCTCCAATACAAATGAGTCTTCTTCAATTTGCAAGTATGCAGTTTTCTTGGCAAACTGTTCAACTTTACTTTTGATTTCCTCCACAGTGGCGAAAGGAAAAAGATTCAAGTACACCTTCATCAAAACAATAAAATTGCAGCTTGTATTTTGCCTGGAAACAATCTTAAAATCTGAGCTAGCATTTAGAAATGGTGCAGGCGAAGCTAGACAAACAAAACACAAATTGTTGTCTTGGTCTTAGTATTTGTTGCTGTTAGATTTATTGTAAAACTAACATGTTGCCACATGTCAATGATAGAATGGTCAATGAAGTTCAGCAGTATATAGGAATATAATCTGCAATCAAACATCTTGCTATCCACACAAGGTATCAAAAATTCTCCCATTTAATTAACTTACCCATCTTACATATTAACCAGTCTGCACACATGTGAAGAGTTGGAATCAATCAGCAAATTTTTATAAGAAATTGATTTCACATAACACTATGCATCATCAATTCCACAATCTTATTCAAATATAATCTATTTGATTCTGTTTTGGTTGTCATTGCGTGCGGACGTGTATCCGAGCTCTCTGTTATAGTCAGTTACAGTGGCACATCCACGGGGATCTGTTTGGCTGTCGCGACAGGCCCCTTTGTACCGCAAGTACTCAGCATTAAAGCCGATGATAAAATATCAAACGCTGCCACTGCAGGTCTCTAATGGGGGTGGTTTGGAACAGGCAACAGCCTACATTTCCCTTATAACGTTGCATAGTACTACTGCAAAACAACGTCCCTGCCTTGTCTAAATGGCGCCTATGCAATGATATGAAACAATTCACGTAGTTTGAAAACCTTAAATTGATATTGCGTCGAACGCACATGTTTCAGAATTTCCTCCTCTGGCAGTGCCAATTCCAATGCAAGCAAATCTGTCAGAAGCTCGTATACACTGCCACGCACACGCAGAGCTGATTTGCAATATTTCCCTTCGTGATGGAAGGACACAGTGTCCAATCGCAATCGCTTTGTTTTGCAGTTTCAGCCTAAATTTTATCTGCTGTTTACACGCAGGGGTGTAGTGCTGAAAAAAGAGGTGTGGAAACACGGAGCCGCATTCCCACACCAAATAAAAATGAATACTGCACTAAATAGTTTGAATAAAGTGAGCATTCGCTGACAGGAATTCATATAGTGGATCTTCCCGTTTCACTGTGGACTTTTGACTAGCAGCGTGAATTAGTGCAAAAAGGTGTGGGAACGCATTGCCACTACAGACAAAGGTGTAGGAACGCCAGTGGCGTATCTAGGGTATGGCAGGCATGGCACGTGCCATGGGCACCACTTTGATGGGGTGCGCAAAATTGCTTGGTAAAAATTAAAATCTCCATGTATAGTTTCTTGAACCTCTATTCATGCCCCAGAACAAGGTTAGATGGTGCCCGGGACAATAAGTAAGTTTGGAGTTTGGCACCCACATGTTCGAACCTGAGGTCTTTTGGAAGCAAATGTACAGTACTGAAGAAATTACTTGTGACATTGTTGGGCCTTTTCGGCGTCCCACGTAGTGATTATGCGCGGGTGGAATTCCTCGTTTCCCCCTTTCATTACGCCCCTGCCCCATGCATTCATAAACTGCAAAGCTGCATCACCACCATGCCCTCAACTAAAGCATAAGTTGGGCATGTTACAAAATCCCAGCAGGTCATCCAAAGTATCAAAAGACTCGGATTGTAGCCTAGTTTCCAGTAAAAACTTCAGCGAAATACTACCACCTAACGGTTGGCACCCAGGGCCAGGAAAAGTGGGCCAAGGTGGCCTAAAAGTCCTACATATATGACGTCACTCACAAAAAAGACCTGCACACCCAAAGCAAAAAAATTTTTTTCGAGTGCAGACTAGAAGACTTGACGCGTCTTTTCATGCTTCGACCAGGTCCGTAACCCGTATAGAACCAGAGATATTCCCGTGCAAAGCCACGTGCGTTTAGGCGTTTTTTATTCCGAAAATCCCCGAAAGCAGCCGGACACCAAAGTGTTAATGCTCTGAAAGCAAAGAAACCGCTTGTTGATTCATAAGCGGGGTGGTCTAAGACTGTACCTCACTAAAATATCTCCTAATATTTCAGAGCTTTGTGAAGGCCGCCAAGCACAACCATCACACTGAACTGGGGACCATGGTATGTATTAATTTTTTTATATGAAATTCTTTAAAAATACTAGCTTGTGTTTGCTGTATCTCACTTGGAATTTGCAACTTCGCGGTGAAGATTTGCGATCCAGGTTTATCCATATGAGCACAATCATTGCTCGACTCTTGATTGCAACATTTTCAAGAAAACCAACTCAGTTTGTGAAACCAACTCAGAAATTTACATTTTTTCAAGCCCTGGTAGCAGATCTCCAGGCTCCCTAGAAGGATGTGCTAGAGACATGTTGTTCCTTTGCAACAAAGCTCACCAGCTTAGATGCCCACGATGATAAGATGTCTGGTGTAGGACACAGGCTTCCAGCCAGTTTGCAAGATGGCGTTGCTGACAGGATCAATGAGGCAGGTGTGCACAATGCAGCACCAGGTAGGAGCACAGTACTCTGCTGTTGAATGGACCAGGACTAAAGTGGCTCTTCGCAACGCTGTTTCCCCACGACCCCAGCGCCAAGTGTGTGATGTGCAATGTCAGCTTTTTGCGAGGTGATTTGAGCTGTCAGCGGTATGTCCTGACGATGTTACTCTATGTCAGTTGTTCTTAAACTTTCATAGTTGTGCCCTTATAAGTTTAACTGGCAAATGTTTAATATATCGTGACACTTGGGTATAATGCAATATCATGGCAAAGCTACCCAGCAAAGGCCTCTGCTCGTTGCCCCCAGAGAACTGTTCTGTGGCCCTCATTTATGAAAACCTGCTCTATTTGTTTAGGGTTGGAGCAGAAGGGCGGGGTTTTGTTGTAGTTGTTGACAAGGTAGCAGTGGTTGCTCTCGTGTTATGAGGTTTGGTAAGAATTTCAGAAATTCCACTACAGGGAGGGCCACTAGAAGGCACATGTCGCAATCCCCAAAAGTGCACAGATTGATTCAAACTCTTCACATGAGTGGAGACTAGTTGCTTGTACACAGACATGTGCAAATTTCAATCATCAAAGTAGAGTCCATCCAGCTGATTCCTCAAAAGCTTGCAAGTTTAAAGCTTTTAACAGTTATCTTTACATAAGCAGGTTCACTTATCCTTTCTTGGGGACAGCATTAATATTTCACCGACTTTTTAAGAGCTTTGGTGCCACTGTACCATATATTTGTATTTCAAAATGCCACACTGAGCCAGTCTTTTCATGCCACTTAGAAACTCCATAACTTGCCAGGCAAAACAATCAGATGGAGTGAGTCTTCTAGATTGCATTTAAAAAAAATTAGAAAGTTTTGGATTTTAGGTTTTTTATGGTTGACATCATAAGTGGGGTGGGTTTAGGCATTTTTGGTCAAGGTCATCAGACCCTGGGTCCCATCTGCAAATCATTTTTTACTCAAATTTTTATTGGAAACTAGGCCATAATCTGAGTCTTTAGAGTCTTTGATTGGCTTTCTAGCATTTCTGGTTCAAAAGTCATGGCCAAAAAAACAAAATTTGGATAAAGAAACAAAATCACTTTACCCCAACTTGGGTATTGTATCCAAATTTCAGTATTTTGGCCATTTTGCAATTTTTGCTTCAAAGTAGATTACTATGTTACTTCCTGAAATGATGTCATGCTTGGCAATTTGGAAGATATTTAGCATAACACCAGTTACACCGCCGCCTTTTTCTCAATGCAAAAGATCATTAAGTTTCACCTGTTACCATGACAAACAACAAAAACAGCATGTCTTTTCTGGGTGAACATGAAGTTACAAATGAAACAGCTATATAAAACATAAATCAGAAAAAAACAATCCAAAAAACAGTGTTTGCATAACAAAACAATTCAAATCATTACCACATGTTTTGCAGTGATAAACTGTGAAGCGCTTGTATTTTTGGCAATCCTTCCAATCCCACCAACTATGGTATTGTCATATTTGAAACCATAAATATCGACTGACCATACGTCAAGACCAGCTTCTCTGTAGATGTTCTTTAGCTTAAAAACAGGTTTGCTGAAGTAGAAACATCACTAAAAAATCAACAACAGCAGATTCAATTCAGCAACCACTGCATTTTATTAATGTTATTACTTTCAAATCATTTAAACTACAGCTCAACCAATGCATGAGCATGTGGATATGTATATACTGAAGGTCAGTCATATCGGCAAAATCCCACCAAGATATATTTGCAATATTTCCTCATAAATCCGCTATGCTGTTGTTCTGCAGAGTGTTCAAAAACCCAATTTGCTACTTTGCCTCTGATTGGATAACATAATTCTCTGCCTTGTTCCAAACAGTGATCAGCCCTCTGACTACATCAAGTAGTGCGTAATATTGCTGCATCTAGTGGTCCAACTATATGGACAAGTACGTATGCTCTGGAATCAACACATTGTAATTGACTGCTAGTTGAGACATCCTGCTGCTGGGCATAAATAGTTCATATGTTCACACTGTGTTTTTATGCATCATGTGACTTAATAGTCACTCCATGTGCTGGATGCATTTTTCTGTTCGCATTTCTGCGCATATATTTACAACCTCGCAGAGTCTTGCATAGTTCCTTTTTTTCCGAGTAGTGTCACAAGCAAGTTGTTGTCCGACTGACTGATCGACCATTTTCTGTGATATGCTTGTCTCTTCATCATGGTAAAGACAAGTCGCCGTTTGTGCTAATGGTCGGTAAATGTTGCCGTGATGTGTTATTGAATGCAACGCAAGAGTTTAGGGCAATAAATTGTACAGTGTCGTCTCTCAAATCCCCTGCCTGCTTCATGTCTCAAGCAGACACGAGCCTGAGTAACACCTTCGCCCTTTCATAGGACAGAGTGAACCAGATTCACCGATGGAGATTACATGTTTGCAGAGCGAGACACGACAACAAAGTGGTGCTGTGACTAGGATGAGACTTTACAAGAACATGCAATCAGTGCAGCTTATTGTCACAGCATTTTGTTGCAATCAGAAAGCCCGAGCAGCATGTGTGCAAAGCTTGGCACTGTGGCAGCAAGCAACAAGAGATCACACGCTGTGATCAGTCTATTATTGCTTGTTCATGTCACGTATATATTGGTGTTGTTCTTCTCACACATCCCATTCGTGGTGAATCACACATTCAATGCAACGGTAGCGGAAAGGTTGCAACAATATAAAGACCACTGCACAATCACTGAGAAAAGCGAACTATGACATAACATTAACTCAGTTTTTTTGCGGTATGCAGATGAATGCCTGCAAACAAATAACATGTCTTACAGAGCTGTACAGCATAGCTGATCTCACATATGTCCAATAAACCTTTCATCTTCAGTGAGGACTTTTTCCCACATTCTCTATTTCATCCATCTAAGTTCTGTTCCAAGTGTTACTGCTGCTTCGCATCCTTACAATTTAACTGGTTGCCCAAATTACAGGAATTATTCACCATGTTCACTTCATCGTATAAGTTTCCACAGGCTACACTGCTCTTTTACAACTTTCCTACACCAAGCAAACATTAGTAGTAATGTATCTTCAATGCCCCAGATTCTGTTAAAGTTGAACAAATGCAAACATGGAAATATTTTGCTTGCCTATATGACAGATAAGAGTTTTTGGATGTTTTTGGATGAAAATCAAGTTGAGTTTTTGGATCACGTTGAGTTTGTTTTTGGATGAAAATCAAGACTTTCGTGTGGACTTCATCAAAAGAGTCAAGAACTGGACTCCTAACAACTTCCAGGCTGTCAAAATCAAGCAGTTCCCACGAAACAGCTGGATCGCACGTGGCTTGCACAGGGGTAACTCTGGCGCTGAAAGCACTTGGCAAGTCTTGTAGTTTGCAATGAAAAAATTTTGGCTTTTGGTTTTCGCACTTTTTGTGAGTGACGTCATAAGTGGAGGACTTTTAAGCCACCTTGACCCACTTCACCTGATCCTGGGCCCAAACCGTTAGATGGTAGTATTCGCTCAAATTTTTATCGGAAACTAGGCTACAATCCGAGTCTTTTGATACTTTGGATAACCTGCTAGGGTTTTGGGTTCAAAAGTTATGATCTAAAGTAATAAAAGTATTTGACTAATTAGCTAATTAGTTAGTTAATTAATTAGTTTGTTTATTTTAGATCATAAATTTTGAACCAGAAACGCTAGACAGTCAATCGAAGGCTCAAAAAACTTGGGCTCAAGCTTAGTTTCCAATGAAAACCTCAGCAAAATACTTTGGTCTAGCAGTTAGGCCCTCGGCCAGGCAACATGAGCCAAAATGGCCAAAAACTACTTCACTTATGACGTCACTCACAAAAAAAATCTTTTTTTTTATTGCAGACTAGAAGACGTCTTGAATTGCTGAATCTTTTGAGGGTTTGAACAGCTCTCTAGCACAATCGTCGGAGAAGCTATGCTGTTGGTAAGGCAACCAATAACTGCCAATTTCCAAGTATTAATATATTGTACCCCGGCAGTCAATGCGTTAACTGGCCAAGTGCATCTAGTAGGGATTGGTGCTGGGTACCTCTTCCACATAATATACTTTACTTCATTCAATCTGTGCACATCAACTTAAGGCACAGTGTGGGCCAATGAAGGAACGTTCACATCACAGACCCTGACAGGTATTTCAACACAGCGAATTCTTCAACCACACTTTCAGGTTTAATCACCGACGAGCGTAACTTCCACAAGCGCAAACTGCTTGGAATCCTGCTAATATGTCTCAAAGTCATACACACAGCACTTTTCCAGGTCCGGCTTTGTGTATAATACCACCTAATATCGAGGGCCTCTCTGGGTCACAGCAAGATTTACTTACTAATTTGTGCTCTCAGGATGGTATTGATATTGTATAGTTTGCTTCCAACAAAAAGAAACAAAATATTACAAACTCACCTGTGGTTCTAAAGAATTGCGAAGAATCCTAGAAGCAATGTTGTCAAGATACTTAACATCATTTGCATATTTCACAGCTTGGCCATTAACACGTAATACTTTAACAGATGCTTTCAAATATGGCAAGGTGGAATTGAAAGTAAGCAATACATGGGTAGTATTACCAGAAAACAACAATGCAACACCTGAAACAAGTAACGTGGCATGCATAATATCTTGACCAAAAAATGTCATCTGAAAAAATAAAAGTAAATGGCACTAGTACTACTTGCCATATCATCTGTATTTGATTTAGAACAGGAAAAATCAAACAGCTGTACTTATTCAGATGATACAAAACCCACTCAAAAGCTTATTTCATCATGAAATGCCATAACATACACTCAGCATCATGTTTTAAAATCATTCTGAGATAGGAACATAAACGTATAAAAGAAATAAAACAAGCATGAAATCAATCAATGCAAGCCAGGATATGTTGGGTTAAAATTTTGTTTTGTAAATATTATCCATAAGATTTAATTGAAAAAATAGTATAAGATGAGCAGTATTTTGTATACAAAGTTATCACCTTCCACAAGGGAGTCATTAGTTATAATAAGGGTGATCTACTTATAATAAACACAAGTGTCTATAAAAAGTCTATAAAATAATTCTTATCGAAATTGGGTGGTCAATACGGCCAGGCTTCGTAAAACCTGTTGACCAATACAGGTATCTGGGGATTGTATTGGATACTGAGCTCTCAGATGACAAAGACATTCAAAGACAACTGCGATATCAATATTGTGCAGCAAACAAGCTGCGAGCCTCCTTTTTGCGATGTTCAAATCCAGTTAAAAACGTACTTTTTTGTTCCCTTTGTGTGCCCATGTATGCATCACAATTATAGTGTAATTTCAGGAAGTCATGCATGCAGAGATTGCGTGTGGCATATCATTTTGGATGCAGAGCTCTATACACCTGCCCTGGATAGTGTGCGTTACTAGCCACCAGGTACAATGTAACATTCCTACCTTTTAGGCTCTGCTATGAAAATACACGTACCTGTTCCTCGAAAGATGCAGAAAATCTAACAACATATGGTTACGTGCTTTGATGCAGTCAGATTGCTTGTATTCGTCCCTGTTCTTTGAACACTATAATCACATTTTACTCTATGAATTAGTGATCGACATTTGCTGTATCCATTTGATTGATGGCGTGTCAAGCCACAATGCTTTTGCATTCTACCTAGACTCAACCAATTCAGGAATTGGCACCCTGCTCCACAGTAGTTTTGTAACAAGTCTTACATGTTAGCTAACTTCAGTGTTAAGAATGTGTCTGTAACCCTATGGTTCTGTCTTCAATGCAGCTGCAAAAGGTGTCTGTAACCCTGTGATTCCGCCGGCTTCAATGCCTTGTACTACGTGCTGCTTTGTCGTTTTTATTGACCTGCGTTCTGCAGAATGTGTGTGTTCATACTCATGAACTTTGTGTCTGCTCACAAACAAATAAATTAAATAACAGTGTGCATGAAGCTGCATCATAATTTCATTTGAGCTACATCACATTAGTGTTTGTGCATGAAGTAGAATCACAGGTTCAATAAGTTCTTCTTTGGAAAAATCAGTCACACCACGTTTAACAGTAAACAGGGCCAAATGAGAAAAATTGGTACAAAGCTGCATATAGTAATTGATACAGATAAGCCTGGTTAATTGCATAGCCAATTAGCTGAGCTTGTTTATGTGTTTAATCTGAATGTGATTATCTGTGCAAACATTCACATGTTTACCACCTTACCCTATTTCTTTCCACATGCTTGCTTTCTGGCACTATGGTTTGACACCGTACATGGAGATTTCATGAACTGTGGGATGTAAAAGTGCTTCTACATGTTCTAAAAAACCCTTAGTCCTGCTATTTTAAATTTTGAAACTCTGCGGTGTTTAGCAAACCAACAGTCATCAGTTATGTTCAACAATCATTAATTGAAATGTAAATTCAAATTTGTTGCAGGGCTGTGGATTGCACGTGATCTCTAACGTGCGCACAGTGCATGTAATAATCGCATTAGTTGCGGAATGTTTCCCACACTTGTGGCCATGATTCTTCTGCATGCTTGCATGTTTGGAATATGTAATGCAGTAGTGACCACATTTAAATCTGAAAGTTGTCATGTAGTTTTCCTTAACAGCACATTCATTGTTTGTCAAAAGTTAAACTCAGTACCTGAAAGACATAAAAGCCAAGCACCAATCTTACACTGCATACATGATTCTAGTTGACTTTTCTGGAAACTACTTTTATGTTGTTCGAGATGAAGTACCGGTATATCACTGCAACCATCTCCTGCTGTGCATTATTTTTGCTTTTCATCAGATGACCTGACTCACAATATTGGCATGCCATGCAGTCACAATATTGGCATGCCATCACAATATTGGCATGCCATACAGAGTAACTATACACAATGCATTCATGCTAATCTTCCAAAGGTCAAGTTTATTGAATACTTTTCTGATGGATGGATTGGTCACTGGTCATTATCAGAACCACAAATGCGTTTTGAGTTTGACATAACACAAACATGATTTTGGTACAGTCAGACCTGGTTTGTCCGAACTATGATTAACCGGAATCCCCACTATCCAACACAAAACTGCTAGGAATGGTTTTCTCCCAAAATTAAATCTGGAAACTTTGCTGTCCGACTCCAACGTGGAAATTTAGGAACAGATATGTCAAATCAACAGATATAAAATCTGCTAAACCAGATTAAGCCAACTGTTACTTAGTTGTTTATTAAATCACAATGGTAGTGTGAAAGTAAATTTTCAACGCACAATGAATGTAACAGTGGCATTGGCAGAACGTACAAGATGCAGTTAGGTCACTTGTACAGTTCTTTTTCACATTTAATCTCATTCAGAATGCACACTAGCTCACGCATATGGATCTGCTAATAAACAAAAAAAATAACAGTGTTTCACTTAGTCATGTTCCACATGCAGTCTACATATTTGCTAAGTTGACAGTTCGTCTTAGTCTACTCTACAGTTTTTGCTGTTCCCCTTTGAGCGTCTGCTTAGGCAAGTTCTACTGTACATGGTCACCTGTTTACATTGTTAACATTTACTCAGAAAAGAAATTCGCTCTATATACTTCCGATTCCAATCAGGACCATAGCCAGGTCTAAAAGGTGTGGGGGGACATAACATTTTTATGGGGCAGTGTTTTTGTTTTATTTTTTAATTAAAAAATTTTGTGCGCACAACAAAATTGAGGGACACAAAAAAATTTACTCCTTCCCACGCCTACAGGCCTTATTCCGATTATCTGGATAACTCGCCGAACTGACATGACGAAGCAAAGCAGTCCAGATCAATGAGGTCTGACTGTATAATACCCTGGTCTTTGTTTGCAACAAGCCATGGAAAACTCCACTTTGTGGAATGGTGAAAGCAAACCGTCTGCACCACCTTTTTTGAAAACCTTTGCAACGCTGTAACTCACCAGCCGATTGAGTTAGAGAGCTGTTCAAAACATCTACAGATTCAGAAAGTAGTTCAGATTGAAACAAATTTATTGTGGGTTTTGGATTCTCTGTGTGCGACATCATAATGGAGGCATGTTTTTGCAACTTTTTGGCCAACTTTACTTGACCCTGGGAGCCAACACAATGAGCCATTTTCTTGGCTCAATCTTTTTTGGAAACTAGGTTGTGATCTGCATCTTTAGAGCCCTTGATTGACTTTGTAGTTCATTTGAAGCCAAAATCATGGTTCAAAACACAAAAATAAGTAAAAAAATTTTACTCCCACAAACACAGACCTGAGGTGTATTTACACATGTGTATTACATGTATTGTATATGGTCATAACTCACCAGCAGATTGAGCTAGAGAGCTGTTCAAAGCCTCTATAGATGGGGAAAGTCTTGTAGTTTAAAAATTTTTTTTTAATTTAAGTGTGTGATGTCGGGTTTTTTCATGTTTACATAACTACGATGTTTATGCATCGTTTGTCTACATTTAGATGATGTCAACATCCTGTGGAAGTCGACCAATCGAGCCGATTTCGTGGCTCGAAGTTTTGTTGGATTCTATTGGATTGTAGGCTATAACATGAGTCTTTAGAGGGTTTGATGGACTTTCTAGCATTTCTGGTTCCAAGCTTATGGCCAAACATCTTGAAAAAAATTACAGAAATCCCCACAACTTCCTGTCAGAAGTCCTTCCTGTCTTTGCATTTTTTGCATAACTTTAGAACCAGAAACACTAGAAAGTTGATCAAGGGCTCTGAAGACTCACATTATAGCCCAGAATCCAATAAAACTTTGAGCCACAATATCGCCTCATTGGATTGGCCTATAACGTCACGAAAATAACTGCAAAAGGTACTCTAATCACGATGTCATCGTCCCAAAACTTTAAAAAAATTTTTATTCTAAACTCAGACTCCGTGAGTCTTCAGAGGGTTTGAACAGCTCTCTAGCTCAAGCTGCTGCCGAGTTATGATTAGCCAAAGTTTGGCAAGAAATGACTAATGTCACCTTTTCTGAAACTTCTTTATCTTTGTCAGAAATAGGGTATTTGAGTTAGAATTTTGGCTCCAGATATGCTAGCAAGTCAATCAAGGGTTCCAAAGACGCAGATCAGTCTATTTTCCAAAAAAAGATTGAGCCAAAAATGGCTCATTGGTTTGGCGCCTAGAGTCAGGTACAGTTGGCCAAAAACTCAAACACTTCCCCCCATTATGACGTTACCCCCAGAAAACGCCCAAACCAAAACAAATATTTTTTTCAATCAGAACTAGAAGACTTGCTGTGTACATAGAGCATTTGAATAGCTCTCTAGCTCAATCCGCTGGCAATTTATAACGTTGCAAAGCTTGCCGGAGATAAAAGGTTGAGAGAAATTTAAATGCAACTTCTGGATAAAATTTGCTGTTGTCTGTGCAAGCAGTATTCTCATTATGCATAGAAGTGGCAGCGGCAATACAGATGCATTCTGCATTTCAAAAGAAGAACTTGTACTGGCCAGATCTTTTTTTGAAGGAAAGACATGCTCTTGCAAATACTCTACTTGGAACCAGGCCATTTCACTGCGTTGCATCGGATGATGTCAGCATTCAGTAGAGTTTCAGATGAAACTAGGTTAAGTGTTATTGACATTTTGTCCAATGTCATTCCCGCAATGTAGATTTATTACATGGCAGTTATGTCATATATCATCCTGTATACCAGGGGTGGCCAACAGGTCGTGGTCAATTGCCAAGTCTCAGTTGGTCGATTGCGATCGACTTTGCATTGAATTGACAAGATACCTAAAAATAACACTTTACAATCAATATTCCAGACCCGCAGTAATAAGAGTTGTAGCTGCTGTTTTTACTGTCAGTGATTGAGCATCTTTGTTACAGCCATACCTTGCCTACAAAATGAGCGCTTCAAAGAGAAGGAAGATATATTACTTCAATGAAAAATGGGAGCTTGACTACTTCTTTATTATGATAAATGTGAACTGCACTTGTCTTATCTGAAATGCTTCCCTTGCTTTGTCCGAGAAAGGAAATCTTGAAAGACACTTTATGACACGCCATGCCAAACATAACGATTATTATCCTCTTGGAAGTGAAGCAAGGAAAAGGAAAGTTAACAACCTTAAATCAAATTTACATGGACAGGAAAGAGTTCTAAAAAATTTTTGTACTTCGTCAATAGCTCTACTATAGCCTCATTCAAAGCAAGTTTTTTCTTAGCAAAAAAAAGGAAAAGCATTTTCAGAAGGGGAGTTGCTGCAAGAGTGCTTTCTAGAAATTTCCAATGGTCTTTTTCAGTATTTCCGTAACAAAGGTGCTATCAAAGAGCTACAACTGTCAAGAAACACCGTGATGAGAATATAAGTGAAAATGTTGCCCACCAACTTTACAATGATTTTAATAACTGTGCGTGTTTTTCACTGCAACTTGACGAATCAACAGACATCAGGGATGCTGCACAGGTTATTGTGTTCATTCGTATGGTTTTTCATGATTGGAGCATTAACACTTTGAGAGCCGGTCTACAATATGTTTGTACTTCGATTTCGGTCTAAAAAACAGCAGTTTTCAGTTTCCTAACCAACGCCCTAGCTCTTTTTCCAAAAGTTCAAATTTTCCAAAAGTTCATTTATGGAACACTGCAAAAATATTTGCAAAACTCTCATCAGCAGCAAACCACAAAATTTGAAAATCACCTGAATTTTGAATTTTAATACTTATTTTCAATACTTTATGTACATTTTGGCCAAATTCAATAATTCTTCAAGGTCTTCAAAACAGATTCCACAACTTTTTTAAAACCTTCAATACAGCATGGGAACCCTGAATATTGAGAAACAGAAGATGCAAAATACGTTTTGACTAAATTGTACAAATACAATATGCAGCCACAATTGAAATCCTTTCTGGTGTGTTCTGTGTTATAATGTCTTTGTAATTTTAAGGACAAACTTTGGTAAACATTAAGAATATTCCATTAATGACAAGCACAGGTGTATATTTACATAAAAAATAAGACATCTACATTTTTTTGCAATTTATTGATGTTTAGGAGTTTAGTGTCATCCCCAAAGTTTGATCCATCAGGTAAAACTTACAAATAATGTAATAATTAGCAACTACTTGCAGTAAGAAGATAATTTTGATGTCTTAGCTCACTAAATTATAAACCACTTATTCATGAAAGCTATCAGAAAGACCTAGAAAGTTAATCAATTTCCATTTATTTTTGCTAAAACAGATCAAAAATTGGTGGTTTTTACAAGTACGTTTAAACTTTTGATCTATATCCTTCTTAGTCAAGTGTTAAACCCAGGTGAAACTGTTATTACCACCTTTGGTGAAGTAAACAACTATGTGCGAAATTACATGAAAATAACTAAGTGTGCAAAACAGTCATAAAAAATTAGCAGTGCACGTACTCCAATGCCCATGCTGACAAAATACAATATAAAAAGTAAATAATTACCAACATGACATAATTGTCATTATTGTATTTCTTGTGTCACACGACTTGGAACTTCAAAATTCACCATAATGTTGCAAAACAAACACATAATGATGTCACCAAAAATCACAATAGAGTCGTAACACATTATGGCTGCTGATCCTACACTACAAGGTCTACTTTTTGCATCAAATAACTGCATAGCATTGCGTCAAAAACTGTTGTGACTGCAATCTCTGTCCTGTGTCTGTCTGCATTCCTTACTCAAGGTATGCTAGAAGCATTAATTTGAAAGTAACTTTCGACTTTATATATTCTGTTGTTCATGCCAGGGGCCAGCAACGTATTTTGCACTACAAATCAGCTTAAGTTGGGCATTATTTTGCGGACCAGCTCTCAATAAAGTAACAATCAGAACTTAACCGATGTATTGGCACACTGATATACATCAGACAATGTGACAATGTCACCAATGTATCGTATCAGCATAATTCCGCCGATATATTGCTCATAAAAGTGTTGCGCTGTTGCTCTGCATGGAGCGTTCCAATCCAAGTTGCTACTTCGTCTCTGACCATGATCGGTTAGCACAAATGCTCTGTCCTGTTACTGGCGCATAGAGCCTTCATGCATACAGACCATTGTGCATCAGTTCCAACAAAACGCTCCTATGACATAACATTTGCTCCTAGGTTTTGGCGTGGTAAGCAGATGATAGTCTGCAAACAAACTATGTTATGTGCTTTTGGTGTTGATTGGCTGTTTTATCAAAGTCTCTCTAGGCTAGACAGTCTTGCGTTCACCGTGCATCAACAAAGTTCCTACGTCACAGCAAGCAGGACCCAGGTTTGCACAGAATTTGATGTTGTACAGTTCATCATCTCAGTAAAGTGATGTTTTCAATGCGTCGCACATTTTTTTTACTTTTGACATCTGAGCGTAGGCACAGACGTCTACACAAGGAGTAAGCCCACTTATACGTAACACATTCTTGCTGTTTGTGAATTTTTTTTATTTTAGAGTTAGACTACTGTGAGTCCTAGAAATTTCTATGGACTGTAGCAGGCACAACGGATTAAGCCATCCTTTTAGAGTACCTTTGACCTTTAGTCAAACACAGCTGGTTGAAATGGTCACGTGTCAAGCACAATATGTAAAGAAACAAGGGTTTAGGTTTAGCCTACAGTTCACACAATGCAAGCAAGAAGCTGCTAACAACTTCCCAGCATTGAAAGCATGACATTACTTGTCTATCAGACTGACCCATTTACAGTCAAGCTGTCCAAACTTGTCATATGACCAGTTCTGCCAATCATGTCCAGCTGGCGGCAAAATAGCACAATGCAAGCAAGAAGCTGCTAACAACTTGCCAGCATTGAAAGCATGACATTACTTGTCTATCAGACTGACCCATTTACAGTCAAGCTGTCCAAACTTGTCATATGACCAGTTCTGCCAATCATGTCCAGCTGGTGGCAAAATAGCTCCAAGAGTGTATATTTTGCCTCATAACATAATTGTAACTTGTGAAATTATTTTCTTTATGTGGCCTGAAGAAAAATATGCACAGTAATGTTCTTTCAGCTGTAGTTTGAAAATGTTTGGCTGAAGGCAAAATAGCTCCAGGAGTGCTTGTTTGCCTCACAAGGCAAAATAGACACAGCTTGAGTAATGCAAAAAGATTGGTATCGGCATCGGATATCGGCAATGAAAAACATCAGTATCGGCCCCAAAAAAGCTTATCAGACAAGCTCTAGTAACAAATGTTTGGTGCATACAAATTGATTCCAACTTATAAGTCAGTGCTTCACAACCCCAGGGTCGCGACCCAAAAGTGGGTTGCCGTGTGATTTGGTTGGGTCGCCGACTGCAGTAGTTTACACCTGTAAAGTTAAATCATTTTTATTGTGACTTGATGTCGGTTATTGCTTGTGGGTGCGACATACTCTCTAATAAATTTTCTTAGTTGAATATCATTAAATCAATCTTTGCATGGGCCAAATATAATGGTGGTCGGCGCATCTGGAAAAAGCTTCTATAGGGAAAAGTTGAAATTGTGGAAGAGAAAGATAGAGTCTCAGAAAACAGCATAATTTCCTGTTTATAATCAGTTTCTCAAAGATATGGAGTAGGTGTGTTTTTATGATGTCCACCTCGTTATCAAAAAGCATTTGGCTTCATTGACACAAGACTTTGATTTGATTATCCCCAAAAAAGCAAAAGAATTGGAAGGGGTGTGCCATCCATTTGCTTTTAATGTTGATACAATGTCGGAAAGCTGCCAAACTATTTCTGGATTTAAAGAGGAATTTATTGACATTCAGTGCGACAGTTTATTGAGAAATGCATTTAAGAAAGTAAACCTTGGTCAATTTTGGACAAAAATCAAGACTGAGAAAAGAGTGTTTTTGGTATGCCCGCTGTATAAGTTCTACTGCCACTTGTTACTACCTGCTTGTGTGAGTGTGGGTTTTCTGTGCTTACACAGATGAAAACAAAGACGAGGAACTGTCTTGAGCCTGAAGACGACATGAGATTGGCTCTGGGAAAGATTGCTCCAAATTTTGACAAAGTTGTGGAAATGATACAAAATCAGGATTCACATTGATTAAATTTTAACTGTTGTTATAACTATGTTTAGGCCTTTGTTAAACTGTCTTGTGTTTAGTTCATCTGTTATGATTGCAAGAAAATGTGTGAAAAAGACTGGGTCGCCAAAGCTTTGCTATCTATTTACCCTTAATATTTGGGTCGTTACAAAAAAAGTTTGAGAAGCACTGTCATAAGTCATCATGACACAGTTTCAATACGAGATCTAGGCTTTCCTACCACAATAAAATGCTCGCACTATTACAATAGTCAATGACACCTGAATTACAATAGTCAATGACACCTGCAGTGCGTTTCTCATGTTCAGCCTACTATATGATTTTGTCTTGGTTGCTGTCACCACAATTTGACCGCGGTTCTACATGGCTCATTAACAAGTCCTTCATGGATTGGCATCCCGCCCCATCCCAGTGTTTGCCAACCCTGGTTTACACAGTACAACATCTGAATTGCTAGATTATAGACCTGTTTTTTTTTCACTGAGACATTTCGGTCACTGAAATATTTCAGTCATTTTTCTCAGTTGTATTAAAACTCACCGTAACTGCTTTTTACCCTATATTTTCAGACATTCTGACCAAAATTACTTAATTTTTTTCAGTCATTTTAAAAACAGCTATGCATTTGAGAATTATTGGATCTGAACAGGCGTTGTTAGGAGTAATTATGATATTGATCAACTTTCAGCTGCCTTAGTAAAGCAAGGTTGCACAGATTCATCTCTTTCATGAAAAGAATACCTACACATATTTACATCAGAAATTTTTTAGCTGTTTACCTTCAGAAGCCCATTTTCTTTATTTTCAGCAGTGCATTAGCTGTCCCACAAACTTTAAGATTAGCCACCACTATTTTGGCTAAGAAATACACTTTCTTGGAATAGAAACAACGTGCAGTTTTCAAACACTGCAGTTAAACCAAAAAATCTAAAAATTAGCAATTTTCAACATCGTGTGTTTGCAACGACAGTAACTGTTAGTAACACCAAGTAAATTAAATTCACACTGATGCCTGACCATAACACCTTTTTACTATTTCCAATCGTGTTACATTTTCCCATGACTTACAGCCACCAGTGAGTTAAAAATATTATTCTTCTGATTTGCTTCTGTTTTGCTTCCTCTTGTCAGTTTGGTCATGTTTCTGCTAAATATCTACATACAGCAGAAAAACAGTTATACATTGCCTTAACTAATATTTTAAATTGCATGTGCACGCCCATATACATTTTTATTGAAGATCACAAGAGGTCATAACAGGTTGTGCACTGCTGACCTAAGCTTCATGACTTTGAAACATAAAGCTGCATGAAGACAGTGGAAATGCAGCAAATAATATCAAAGTTGATATTATTAATAAGTAAATGCAAGTAGTACCACCAAAACAATAATTTTCTGTCAAAATCTTGTAAGTGTAAAGGAATGAGCAAAGCACTTACCTGCAGAAAACAAAGTTACAACAACAATACATGCAGGAAGAAGCAACCATTTTTTCTTGCATTGCAAAATTTTCTTGTTTTTTTTTACTGCAAAACAAGTTTTAAAGATTAAAATGGCATAATTTTATAGCAAACATTATGTATCAAAAACTACTTTGCATATGTCATGCTACTTTTATTCAAAATAAATTATCACAGCATATGGCACTCATACCTGCAAACACGAATGTTTTAATCCAAAATTTTGAAGTCTGATTTTTGCAAGGGTACAGACCAATGAAAACTTCAAAAGTTTATGTTCGGTTTACCTGACAATTTCAGGACTATTCCATATAGCAAGGGTGGCCAAACCTGCTCTGTGTATGAGCCGCATATCGTAAACCCAAGTTAGAAAGAGTCGAAACATAAAAATCTAAAACACAAATCTATTTGCAATTTACGCTTCTGTGACATCATAATACTTGTTGGAAGAACTTGCAAAGTGTACGGCATGTAAGCTATCACAGTACGACTTCACAACATTTGTACACTTTGCAATAGAAATAAAAAATATAAAACAAATATATCAGTTTTTGGAAAGCTCAAAGAGCCACATGCAAAGGTTTGAACACTCACGGTTTGGCCACTCCTGCAATATAGACATAAAAAAAATTTTTTTATCTTTCTTGCTAAAAACCAAGTACAAAAGTTGTGGCTTTTCCAAATGATACACAAATACATGTTTTTTTAAAGATGCTTTAGAGACCCGATTCGGGTCCCTAGAATTTAAAATCGGGTTTCTAAAATGAGAGAAAATTATCATCAGGTTCCTAGAATCAGAGAAGTCAGGTGCCCAACATTTTCCTTAAAAAAACGCTGCAGAAATAGTTAACAATATCAACATTCTGAAAAAATATTAGAATAAAAAATTATTAGAATGCATGTCAAAAGTAGAGATAGACCGATATATCAGCCCCGGGCCAATATTTGGGTTTTGCCAATATATCGGTATCAGCCAAAACGGCCAATTTTATCGGCCTCAGCAGGTGTTGTCAAAACACTGTTATATTCCTCACGCATCAAGACAACTTGCACAAGAAAGCACAACGAACCAAGTCAAGACGTGTGTTTTCATGAACAAGCAGACAAGATGAACCATGAAGCACGCATTGGCCATCGCAGCCGAAACAAAAGCACCAGATTAATCAAAAATCATAGCAAAATATTGAAAATGCTGCAATTAGAAAAGTTTTAACTCATAAATCCTGATTTTCGAAGTTTTTGAAAAAAAGGTAAGGCATAGAATACGTAACATTTTTGCTAATGAGGCAGAAAGCAAGATTTCAATATTTTGGAAATATCGGTATCGGCTATCGGTCTATGAATGGCCAATATATCGGTATCAGCCCAAAAAAAGTCATATCGGTCAATCTCTAGTCTAAAATCAAGTCTAGCTAATTATTTCCTCTTTTCATACTAAGATAATTTGAACAAAAATTTTTTATGACTTTTCCAGATTATAACTTGCCCAACTTTTTTCAATACTTTCCAGACTCCGAAGAAACCCTGTTATAAACAACCTTCGTTGCCTTATGAACTGCCAGAACTATAGTGAAATATTTGTACAACAGCCATATTGGTATGTCTTTGCATCATAGCATAGTCACATTAGAAAATAAATAAGCTTTGAGCAGCCTTCAATCCATAGTAACCCAGCAATAAATCAAAAATTACTTGCTCTTTCTACTTTACAGCAATCATACATATATTCATGTACTTGCAAGTTAATAAGATCATGGTAGGCTGGAAACTATCAGTACATCGTTCTTCATCACAGTTCTACTCACACACTTACATCATACCTGTGTTTTTGCTGAGACATTTCAGTCATTTGTCCCATAATAGTATTACCATTCACAATAACAGTACTCACTTGCCTACCTTTTCATACATTATAACCAAAATTTTACTTAATTTTTTTTTTACATTTCAAAAAATTTTGCTCTATGACCAAAGAACAAACCCAGCATCATACTAAGTAATACTAGCAAGCAGAAAAAATCAATATGCTTTTGCTATTCTTACTTTCAGAATACTCCTTAGTCATTGAAATTTCCTTCTCTTTCAACAATTGACTTGCAACATCTTCTGGAATCTGAATACTGTTGTTTTCAATTTTTGTAACAGCTTCCAGGTCATTTGCATCCTAACACAAAGTCACCTCGCAATCATCATGTTTAATCAACAATGATACATTTTGGAATAATCAATTAGAGTTCAAACAATTTATTATTAGAGCTCAAACAATTCAAACAATTTATTATATTTGAATAAGAGCTGATGATGGCTACTTCATATGCGAAATATATACTCTATAAGATCATAGTGTCTGATTCTTTGCTGGGAAATGATTCCTTTTGATAGACAGAGTTCAAACAATTAGGTTTTTTTGGAATGACACAGTTTTTGATCTTTCGTTGCTGATATTTTTGCATTACTCAAATCCCAGATGAAAGGCATTACTTCACTGCAATAAAAAACATACAACATCGAACTTTGTGCAAACCTGGGTCACTAAAACAGGCAACCGCCACATCACATACCCTGATTTGTTCGCAGGCAGTCATTTGCTCATAGTACAACAACCTGCAAGTAAATGCTATGCCACAAAGTGGTTTATTCAGAGTCATAAAGAACAAGACAGATAATTTGCATTATCAATCAGAGACAAAATATCAACTTGAGTTTTCAAACATTCCATGCAGAAAGACGGCAATGTTGCTTTTATGAGCAAATATTGCCAATATAATCTATGGAATTTTGCTGATATGACACATTAGCAGCATTGCTACATCAGCCAATACATATCAGCATACCAATGCATCACTTAAGCTCTAGTTCCCAGTCTTATTTTGCTGTAAGACTGGCAAAATCACTATGGGGTCAAATCATTATAATCCAACAAGAAATTGCAATTGTGTAACCCAATGTCACAAAAATGCCTCATTTTTTTATATAAGGTGCACTTACATGTAAGATGGTCTGGAAAAAAAACATAATTGA
>Ga0210059_1001320_pt1 | contig 36952 bp, 23 predicted proteins | sample Ectturendosymbi2_FD_188042 | JGI IMG/M metagenome (GOLD analysis project Ga0210059, IMG submission 188042) | Ecteinascidia turbinata endosymbiont from Florida, USA - Sample 2 (SPAdes) (version 2) | ecosystem: Host-associated > Tunicates > Ascidians > Unclassified | place: Key West, Florida... | reverse complement strand
AAAATTCACCCTGACGCGGCCAACGGAGCTTGTGTGAAGACTGCCGTTGGCCATAAGCCGGATCGTAAGCCGTAACCGGATTCTGTGTGAAGCCGCCTTTAGAATAAACCACTGCTCACCGAGAACAGGTTCGATTTTCTTCTGGAGCTTTTCCTCAACGGAGTGGGGGTGAAAAGACCGGTGAGCGAAACGGTGCTGTCTCCGCCTGCGATGGGAGGAACAATGAAAGTCGCGCAGTCAATGAACGACGCGCGGCACATGGCAGTAAAGCGACAAGCTTCAGCATATCTGAAGAAATCATCAATCGCATGTTTCGCTCTTTCGCTTTCTTGCGTGAGCGAAAAAGCTTTCGCTTTCTTGCGTGGTTTCCCTAAGAATTGCCTGAAAGCGACCCAGCCAGCACACAGTGGAACCTCTTATCGCTTTTGAATGCAACAGCGAGGATTTACTTTAGATGGAGACGATCCTGATGGGATATGAACAGAAAAGATTGCTTAAGTGTTGTGAAACAGCAAGCCGGCTTCGCTCTGGAGCGGCAAACTATACAAGCAAATGTTCGAAATAACACCTTCGGATTAGGAAACTCTATAGAACAGCGCAAACGAAAAGTGAACAGCGGGAAGTTAAAATACGGTGATTGGTATCAGAGTCGCTGTTATGTCATAAATCGATAGGTTGGTGATATGAAAACCACAAGGCGTTTTTTTACTACGGTGTAACAATTAACTATGACGGTGTTCACAATAGATCGCCGAAGTCTTCTCCCCTTCGACCGCCTCTTTCACCTTGCACAGGTCGCGCCTTAAGTTATTTAACAAAATCAGTTTATTAAAAATTTAATTTCATTGCTTTAAAAAAATTATTTTGTTGTGTTTATCCCACCTTCAGTTGTTTCAAATGAATTTTCGTCGCGATTTGTGCCGTATTCGCATTTCGCGTGATCGCTCTTCAGACACTAGTTCCCACCATAAACAGCGTCGCTTTTACGTCTCACGTAAGTAAGGAGAAAAGGCATCAACACCTCGCAGCGGGATGAGGTGTACCAACATTTGTAAGACTTACTAAGCCGATGATACGTAACAAAAAAAAAAACAAAAACGAACAGAAACAAACATCGCAAAAGATCAGATGCCGCGAACCGAAGACAGGCGAGAAGGAACGCTTACCGTGTAAAAACTTGGAGTTGCCGTTGCTAAGCGGGGTCCCGTTGCTAATGTTGTAGATGCCGGATGAGGTGCTGACGGACCGGTGTAGGGGGGTGGAGGTGCTGCTGAAGCACAGGTTGCTTGAGCTCGACACGTAGTCGAGCTTTCTGCGGAACACGGTCACCCTGTGGGCCACTGCACACAAACAAGTGTCATCACAGTCTTAGCATTGAACCAGAAATCGCTCGCGGAGGAATGGCGGCCGTGCGTGATCTCGCACCGACGCTTGAAAAGCACTTTTTACCGCATAACCGAAATGTGTTTATTTTTTCAGTCAGAAACAAAGGCATAGAAATCGTTTGCTGAATATTGCTGCTTTGAAACGTTTCCTTTGATTTCAAACGAAAAAGAACGGTTGAATACTTTTTGCAAGCATCAATCGGGAGCGTCGTCCCCCCCTCCCGATCAGGGTCAAACAACACGGAACAATGGCGATGAAATGTGCATGGACAGCTGGCAAAGGTTGCTGAACAGTTCTTAGCACGGCGCTTGAGCGCGTTGAGAAGATATAGGCGCACGCTTTAAATTACAAGAACGAACTATGTATGAACCTGAAACTATGCATGAAATTAAAACAAATTGAGGTTTCACTGTTGGTGTGTAGTGTTGTTAAGTTCGTCATTTAGACATTATCGTTGGTCGCGTGGGCAGGGGCGTAACGAGGTTAGATGGCGCCCGGGGCAAGAAGCAAGTTTGGCCCCCCATGTTCGCAACTGAGGTCTTTCGGAAGCAAATGTACTGTGTTTAACAAAATAATTGTGACAGTGTTGGGACTTTTTGGCGCCCCCGCAGTCGCTTGGTGCCTCCATGGTGATTCGGCGCCCGGGCAATTGTACCCCCTCGCCCCCCCCTCGTTTCGCCTCTGCGTGTGGGTGTGTCTTTGTCTGTTTATGTACAGCTTCTTTTCATTCTCTCGCGTTTCCCCTTTGTTTGATCAGCGGCGCAGTTGTTTCTCCAGAAGCAACCGTTCAAATAAATCAACTGCTTTCAACTTTTCGCGCTTTTACTGCTACGTAACAGTCTGCTTCGGCGCACCAGTATGCTGCTTGATTTGTGTGACACTTTCCGAGGTTTGTTCCCATCTTCTGGGTATGCCGTAAATAAACGAATTCGTCAAAACCTGAAAACCTTGCAAACATTCAATGCTTCGATTCTTTTCAAATGTTTCTAAATAAAACAAGCCCTGGTGGAAACTGCTACGAAAAGCATGAGCAGTAATGAGCAGCATTCCATTAAACGCTCAAAAAGCTTTAATTCCACTGATTGCAATTCTATTAGTGATAAGTGCTTTCTAATCGGACCCATTTGCTTTGAAATGTTTTAGATCGACACACATCTGCGATCGATTCCCTTACGCGACAATTGTTCAAGGGTGAAGTTGTGCGAGAGAACAATCGCTGTCTTGTGGGAAATCGCCTTTGAGGTATCAAGTGCGAAAGAACAATTGTGGTTCGAGTGGCTACTACATATTTCCCAAGACCGGATTTTCTTCACCATCCGTAAATCTCAAAACAGACAACTTGATGGTTATATTGCTGTTTTCTACATTTACGGCTCCCGGTATGGGCTTTGGTCTGCCAGGTTAAAACGTACTGCTCGAAATATCTTTCGAAGGTCACAAGCATCGCTGTAATGCGGCAGCAGAACTTTGCAAAAGCAGAAAATGTCCGGATCTTATTGGAGGAAACGACAACTCACAATCATGAAACACGCGGTCGACGTTCAACCCGTAGGTGGCGCAGGTTTCGTAGTAAGTACATCGCTTCAAGTCGGTGGCGAGTTTCTTCGCCCGCTGGTCGGTTATGACGCGAGGATTGTCAGCTGATATTGAGTCTGGAAAAAAAACGGCGCAATACGGCCAATGAAGTCGGCACAACACCGATGGCGGGAATTACGTAAAAGGTCTGTGTCCAGATTACATAAGTTGGAACACGTGCACGGACAGAAAAAATTTAATCAAAGGCGTTAAATATGTTTTCAAACACTAACAGTGAGAGCACCATCCGCATACAGCACCATTAGGTAGGTTATCAATATTTTGTTTTACAACATCACAATAAAGTACTCTTGCGATCGGAAAACCCGAGCGGCATGTGCGCAAAGCTTCGCACTGTGGCAGCAAACAACAATAGAGTTCACTCTATTATTGCTTGTTCGCGCCACACATATATATGGTGTTGTTCTTCGCGCACATTCCGTTCGTGGTGAACCGCGCATTCAGCGCAACGGCAGCAACAGTGCAAAGCTCTTTAGAGATACAGCCAGTAAATCGATTCTCTTTGCAGAAGGGTCATCTTCAGTCTACCAAAAACAGCACCTTGACTTGTTGCAAGATAGTACAGACGTACCGGAGCAAGTGTCATCATTGAACTGGAGTGTTTGTAAAAGCCATTTGCTTTACTCTACGGTTTGCTGAAGAGCCCTCCGCTCGCACTTAAACTGACCGCGAGAAACAAGAATCGCGCAAAAGAACTAACCCTGAGTTCCGACCAGCAGGAGAGGAACGTTGGAAAGAGTGCGGAACTGAGCGAGTCTCCGAAAATAGTTATAAACCGAATGAAACGAGCCCTCGTCATCGAGGCTGAACACGAAAATCACTCCGTCAACCCAGGAAGAAAACTGAAATAAATCAAACCAAAGTAAACAAAGAAGAAAAGTGCACAACACACGGCATGCTTGTCAAGCGGCGATGCGTGCAAGCAAAAGTTTTTCACGTTTCAGCCCGAAACTTGAGTAACTTTACAACCAGCAGCCTTATTCTACCGCTTGCCAAAATCGTGAATTTTCACGTCCTTGGACGTAAATTTTTGTTAAGCAGAAGGTCACTTGAAAGCAACAGCAGCAATTGCTCCGTATGTCAAACTGCTCGTAACCACTCCACTAACGTCAAAGACACACCCAACGTAGGCCTCACGGTAACCTTGTAATAGCAGCAACGGTATGCGGCAAGTGCATGTACGGCTAACGTGTTAAATATTTTAACGCAAGACAAGTCGAAACGCGTAAGGGAGCACTGCTTGTTTAAGACTACCGTACTACTCATCAGCAAAGGTCGATCTTACTGCAACTACTTTCGATCTCGATACAACGAAATTAGCCACTCATGTCACGGCATTGCATTAGGGCATGGGCCAAAATGCACACCACCTCTAACAGTGCGTGGCATTGAATGTTCGAGTGTTTTACTTATGTTGTGGCCGCAGTCACCTGACAGAAACGCGAGTTACTAATCACTTAAATCACAAAAATCAAAAGGAAAAGCAGGGCGTGAAATCACAAAAATCAAAAGCAAACTCATCCGCATCGCAGCATAAATGCTGTATGCTATGAACAGGTTATAATCTTAGGAGATACAAACAAAAAGCAGGAATTCTTGCATGATCGCAACAGAAACAACGTTAACAAAACAAATTTGTGTGAAGCGCCTTTGAAAAAGGTTTCGAACGTAACAGCTTGAAACGCAAGTGCCTGAAGCTTACGTCATCACACGGACATAGAATCGAGTGGATGTATACTCGCCAGTCACCAACGCAGAGCACAGAAAGCAAGAGACGCGAAGCAACTGCATGCTGACTATCAGGAGCACCACGGGCTTACCTCAAGCTCAGGAGGTCCGCCCTCGTCGCGTATGAGCAGAAGGTGGCTTTGTCCGTCGACCACCATCTCCTTCTTAAATCTTCCACCCTCGGGTGATTCTTCCCGAACGTAAGAGCCGGTTAGAAACCGATGAACCAACGCTGACTTCGCGCTGGTGATGTTTCCGAGAATTCCCTGTAAAGCAATTAAGTGCAGCCATTCGTTCGTGAAGCACGTTCCGATTCGACCGCAGTATGCGCGCACGTATTTGAAGTACGACAGTGGGTTGCTGTCAGCAGTAATCCCCCGTAACGATAAAAACCAACAGCTAATCACAAGCAGGGCCATTAAGTTCTTTATTATCATTTGTGCTCCAAGCTTCGAACGAGGCGGCAGACGATTCAAAGCACGTCGTACAGCGGCACAGTTCACCAACAGCAACAACAAAACACATGATCATGGCAACGAACGACAACGGAATACCCCCTTTCGCAAGGTCAAGAGCGAAGCGTTATCCTACACAGCTGCAGCACGATCTGCGCGTGTTCGCCCGAAACACCCACATACTTCGAGTGCCAATAACGTAGACCAAACTGCAATTCACTGCGAGAGTAACAGGTTGCGCAGTACGCTGCTGTCTGGAGTAGGTGTCGAATGAAGGCCATTACATTTATCGTCGGGAAGCACGCGACTTAGACAAAGCACACAAGAGTGGTCGCGGTTATTAATCGAGGGCAGCGCAACAGCAACCGAACGCAAAGTGATAAGGTTGATACTGGTATGTATTGAGTGCTTTCGGAAGCTTTTTGAAAAACCCTGCCAGCACCCAGCTTTAATAACTGGGCAGGAGTTTTGAGCGGTGGCAACAAAGTATCTTCTGCCTGGTTTAGCGCTCGATACAACCATTAGCGGAGTGGAAAATGAAGAAGTAACTTGATGCCCTGCTGTAAGAAGATCAGAGCGAAAGTCCGGAATGCAGTGGGGACGAACATGACAAGCGCTTCAACATCAAGACGGACCGGGCTAAGCGCTCCGAGTCGCATCGATTTCATTGTTCGGCGGTCGATAAATCAAATAAGAAAATGACACCGCGGCAGAACTAGTCGTCGAGTGCCCTTACGAGCATGGTGCAGACGAACCGTGGCAATGAGATCGCTATTCAACCTTGAGGTTTAGCAGCAGACCCTAGCGTGCGGGTACGTACTGCGAGGCAAGAACGGAAACGGCATGGAATTCGTACTAGTCCTTGTACAGAAACCGCTTTCGCCAAAGCGACAAATCATTCAGCACATTCTCCTTTGCTGTGACCCAATCTGTCGGGCTCGCGCGCGACTGCTTCCTGCAAGTCGCCTTCCGACAGGATCTGCGCACGCCGCCACAAGAAACGCAGCTCGAAGTGATTGCCACTCCGTAGCTGAAAGAATTACTACCAGACAATGCGGAAGCATGTATTCGAGTGGACAGCGCTCTGGACGAATCCAATACGTAGCGTAAACCTCTGCAATCCACCACACAGGCCAGTATCGATTTGTTGAACGATTGAGCGGACGGCATTGGGCAGTTTAGCAGGCAAACTAAGTTCGGCGAAGCTGTAAATGGCTTATCTTGACTTGGTGTCGCCGCTCAATATCGCCGCTGTCTGATTGGTCGAATGCGCAACCAATGAAAGCGGTTTGCACGTGGGAGGATATATAAACTGGCCGCAGCCAATCTTTCAACAGCGCTGCACAGTCAACAATCGATGGTGGTGTACCACCTCGTATTGTGTTGGGCGCCACATGTTTTACTCGATCTTTTCAAATCGCAACGTAATACTATTTGCACATTCGACCACGTACGTGCAAGCAAAGGCGCTTAAGGTCTCATCACGTCATGACTTGGAGAATCGCAATTCATTTAATTGCTTTGAAACTGAATAGCAACGATTTCCTTGCTGCTTAAAAACAGTTTACAAGAGTAAGACAGATTCTCACCCGTCTTCTTTGGTAAAGATGGGGAAGTATGTTGAGCGAACAACTCACCAATCGGTTTGTTTGTATTTTACACAGACTGGTGCCTTGTTTTGCATGGAGCTTAATATCAGTATGACTGCTATAAGAGCCGCAGTTCCCTTCGAAGCTAGGGGCAGTATTTGAGTCCGTCATACAAGCCTTGCTTTTGTGAACTTCGGAAATCTAAGTTCACTATGCAGACAAATAGTCAGCAAATGTAGAGTACAACCTCGATATCAAAGCAGCCACAAGTCCAACAACTTTTTACTTATAAACATGACAAGCTTTCTTTCCAACTGCGCCAGATTCCTGTAAAAAATACTACACAGCTGGGTGGGATCATATATTGCAAGTTGGTCGAGTGAGTGCTATCGTAAATTTCCCTCTGTGTACATCTCATCGAAGTGGTCACAACCTGCATTTGCTAGAGAGCAACAATGGCTGCATTCCAGACTAACAGGTAACCGGACCCACATTACAGCATAAAAATGGGGTCATAACCTTTACATTAGCACCGGAGAAAGAAATACCTACAGAATTTCATCCAATTCTTCTTACAAAACATTCTGTTTTTTTCATAATGTTTGTGGAGGTTTATACCGAAACAGCAAGTTGACGAGGCTTCATAGTCAGGTGAAGATAAACAGAGTTACGGTGCCGTGCTCCAGTGGAACGTTACGCAACGAAGTGAAATGACTCCATTCTTAATTCTTCTGAGGTCGACCCGGCCATAAAGAGATTAAACTAGTTCACCGCCTGTGTTTTCAGGACCCCATTGTGCCAGGCAGATCAGGTCCATTTCCGAAATGACGAAAAATGAAATAAACATCGCTTAAATAGAGATGGAAAGGTTGTCCTGGCATTCAAAGGAAAGATTATCAGTCCCGGCACCGCTGAAATGTACAAATGACAATCGAAGCGTTGAACGTCCGCTGGTGTGGGTTGGTCACCAGCTGCTAATGGACTTAATCGACGCGGAACACGTCGATAGGCTGGTTCTTCGCTATTTGCAAAGAAAGCACCATTGTCTTGCAAATTACTTGGCAGGTCTCGCCTTTCGCACGAGAGGCAATCAAAAATATGTGCTGTGCACCATCTTCACAAAATGTTGGGTGAGAACGAGCGCCGCGCCTGTCTAATATTTTCATTGGGAAACCACAAGCTCCACATGATTTATACGTGAACAAACCGCCTAACTTCGTAAATCTCAACCAATCCATCAGCCTGGCTGCATAACTTCCCAAGATATTACGAGCATAACCTTACTTTCAGGGTGACACACGGCGTTCAGTGGAATGAAAGTGCAGTCTTCGTACAGACCACAGAGAGAGAGAGAGAGAATGATTGAGCGATGGTGACAGCTAAAATATGACAAACGGCGAATTTGCTCGGCGCATTCAACCATAATCCAACAGCAGCAGCGCCTGCCACGAATTTTACTGGTGTATGTAACTTAGGCAGAGCGCTGGATAAGCGTCGGGTACGAAAGCTGGAGATTAAGGTACCACGGCAAGGACCGCCAAAGTAACACCAGTTGAACTCAAGCCAGTGGATATGACGTAAAACACTGTTTGAATTGCGAGCTAATAACGGCTACTCTAAGTCGACTGCAAAAGCGAACGCAGAGCTGCGCTCAGGTGAGGCACAGGTCAGGTGGCTGTGTTTGTTTCTCATGCACAGCTTTGCGTCACATTGTGGTGACGTCAAAATGTTTCGCTTGCGCGAGATATCGCTCCACATGTTTTTAGCCTCCTACAGAAAATGAATGAAACGCGCGCACCGCCGCAAAAGAACTATTACAAACTCCTTAAAAAAACAGTAGAAAATCCTCCAATGACACGAGAATTAAGGCTGAAAGCTGGCAGTGCGGCAGGGGTGGGGAAACTGCGGTCCGCATGAACATTTAAGATGGCCCGCATCAAAATTTTCATTACCCATGTTAGGACACACCATCGCGTCAAAACGAATCTCCGTGACAAGCAGACACGTACACAGTAAGTCTCTCTCGCTCCCTGACACAGTTTTGCCTCCTTAGTTTCTTTTGGAAGATAAAGGTGGAATTTTACAATGAAATGAATCAATTTTTGCGGCCCGCCACCGATATTCCACAAATAATGCGGCCCGTGATGGTAAATTGGGTCGGTCCCCATAAGGTTGCCAGACGTCCTTGAGCGCCAAAGACTTTCCTTGATTTCGTTATCGGTAATGATTTTAACAAGCAACCAGTCCCTTTGAAACGCGCCGGAAGTACTGTTTGTATTGCATTATGAAACGGTCATAGTGTTGCTTCTTGTTCCATTGTGGAGCGCAACATGCGACAATGACCTGCTACTTCTTTTTGGGACTTGAGACTCATCTCTTACGAATTTAACAACAGCTGCAAACATAATTCACAGCAACGCTTGCGCTTGCGCTTGCCACCAGTACACTTCCAGGCAGAGGAGGAGGTGGTTTATTAAGACACAAAAAACTTTCACCTACAGGCGATATGAAGATGGGGACGAACGTTACGCCTGCCAGTCAATCGGCTCGTGTTCTCAAGACATTTTTGCACAAATTTCTATTTTCATAACCTTTGGCAACGCGCGACTTCGCTTTCCAGAGCTCCTTTTTTGTTTACGAACAAGACGCAGGGCCTGAGAAAGGTAACGACCCGAGCGAAAAATGACGATGTCGATTGGCAATACTCGAACTGCTCGCTTAAATCCGCAGCTTAACCTTGTCACCTGTCTGCTTTACAGGCGTTTGTGCGTTCAACGTCACAGAGGTTCCGTTAACGTGGCCTTGTTTTAACTTCAGAGACGAACATTTCGTCCGTTGCCTATTCCTCGACGCGATTTAAATCAGCGCTCTTTTGCATCGCTGTTCACGAATCGTTTTTCTTTTCTTGCAGAGACCAAAAAAGCAAGATACAGGACTTTCGAATTGCACGAAAGTACACGACGTACAGCAGCCAATCCAATATCAAACAATCAAGTTTTCAACAAGGCGCGCACTGGGCAAAGTCAAAGACAGTTTATCAGGTCTAACGGAATCGACTGAGCCAAAAATAACCGATTTCGAATCCACATTAGAAGAAGCATCCTTATTTCAACGGGTGTCGTGAGTGAGGATTGTTGCTTTTTTCACTGATAACTGGCTGAATGATCAATAGTCGAGACTGCAAATTGCTATGACGCACCATTAAAGAAAGCTCCGGCATCGAGTCTACATTCCGTGTGTTCTTGTCCATGATTACCGTGTGTTCTTGTCCATGATTAACTAATAATGAAGATGAATGCGACTGCCAAACGCGGTGTTGTCAGACGCTTTGGCACGGGTCAACGCCGCATCTCTTATCTTCGTGCACTGTGGCTGCATGTACAGCAGGTTTTTTTCCTACACAACTTTTCAGAAACTGGTAGAGGGTGAAGCTTACTGTACGCGGTTATAATTGAAACACAGGCGACTAGAGACTGCCACCACAGAAAAGCGAATCGGCACGTTTTCTGTCGAGAACTTTACGCTGTGAAGTGAAATTTTAGCGAGACTGCGCTTCATGTACACAAAATAGACCAATATTAAAGCATCAAGGGCACACGTATGCTTGGTTGCTTGCCACAGCGACAACTTCAATTCCTTGAATTCGTTAGGACAGGAATTGCAAATCGCCTGTTGCGTCCGTGAGAATCAAATTGGAACTTTATGCGACAGAACAAGCTGATCAATTATTGCAAGAGCTTTGGCGTCAACCGAATTACTTCCAGCATTCGCCATTCGTTTCAATCCGCAGCGTCCGGTTAAACTTTTATTTAAAAGAGATTATAACACAAGAAAACGATGATCAGCCGCACAGCATGATGACAACTAGCAAGCACCAATTATTCGCAGCATAAGTGTAACGAGCGAAGCATTCTTGTAACTACGAAAGTAGTGTACGAGCCTGGGAGGACTCGTTTCTTTATGGTGTAAATGGCATATAATGGCCTGCGTCCACAACATCCTTTTCGCACAGCCACCCACCCGCGGTCGGAGTCATCACAGTCTCAAGTGTGGTGTTTTTAATAATACTTTGCGTAGCAGTTCCACTCAAGCAGCTAATAGCGAGCTAATGCTCCTGCTATTTCTACCGACAATGCTCGCTCGTCGCGCATGCGATTGATTTTTGTTTGACAGAGTTCTTTGTACTAAATAAGGCTGCTACGTAACAATCACGACACCGGCATTGCTGACAGTTTCCATTCAATCACGCCGACACTTGTCACGGCGGGTTCCTTTTGCAACACATTTCCCACCTACGTTGACATTAAAGATTTCGGCGAAGTCTTGACTCATTGTGGCGGCATTTTATCGCGACAAAGAGCAAAAAACAAGTAAAGTCGACGCTGGCCGTGATTACCAACATCACTGCATGCGTCATTGAACAATTTTGATCTTTCAGCGCTGATAAAATTGGAAGCCTGCAACGATTGTCTCATCTGCAAGTCGTCGAAAACATATCCATTTCGAATCAATCTTTTTTTCCGTATTACGAATGGTGATGTTAATGAGGGGGAGTTTTTCTTGTTGTGCTGGTCGGCGGGCACAGCTTTGAAGAAGTGGTTTCGAACACGATTCCACAAATCCTGACCCAAAACAAAAGCCGCACAAACAACCGGTCTATTTGCGATTCGTGCAGTAAATCCGGTCAATGTACGTACGGTCGTTTCGCAAGCACAGAAGGCTGGAGCGGCAAATGGCAGGATGGACAAACAACATTGCAACAAAGCAGAACTGGGACAAGAAGCATGGTCCGCTTGGTTCAAAAGCTCGACGACAATCGCTGAAGCGCATGAAGAAATGACCGCTCCCCGTCTGACCAGCGTGACATAAGAGGCAACAAAGTATTTGTGACGAAACACTGAGTAAAGAGCGACTTCAAAGGCAACGAAAAGCTGATTCATATGCTGTAGCAGGAGTTCTCATTGTGACCGCTCTGGATTATAATGCTGTGAATGCAGCAACGAGAGTGTGAAATGTATATCAAGAATAGACAAATATTGACCCAAAGTATCTACGTCCCGCGACGAAAACAACTGCTTCAAAAGTGACAGAGTCGAACCACTGGTAAACGCTAATTTATTCGCTACTTCAGTTGTTTTCCGAACTTAAAACCTCAACGCGGAACCAAATGTACTTCTCGCAATCTTGCCGATTTCCATGCCACTTCGCAAATACACCACGCATTTCCACAAATGGTCATATGCATCGCCGGTCACAAATAATCTTTAAAAAATGAAAGAAAAACGAAAGTTACCACGAAATAACCACCAAGACCATCAATTTGTTCGTCTCGGATGCTAGAAAAAAATATCGAAAATTGTTTAATTTGGTTAGTACCGTTAATTAACTTCACATTCTGAAACAGCACATGACACGGTGAACTCGTAAAATTACACCTGAGGACGTGTGTATCAACAGCCTTGGGTCATTCTAGGTGCCGAGTGTCGCTGGAAAATTACACCGCATAGAACTCGATCTCAGCCGTCAGTCCGTCTCACACCAGAACACATAATTGCCAAGATTGGACGTAAACAAATCTATCTGTGACGTCGAGTGAGCGCCAACCAGTCAATCACGTCGCGCTATTGTGCGCGGCGGTTGAAGGAACTCGTGTTCAAAACCATTTCAATGGTGGAACGACGAAAGAAGGCCATAGTGAGCGTGGAAACTTGAACGACCCAACGGAAACGTTACCGTACCAATGGCATAACGATCGTCCAAGCACTAAGTTGATGAAGCGATGAAAGGCGAATTTCCTGGCATCTATTCTCGGAGAACAAGACCCAAGTCTTTTCATCAAACCATGCCTTGTGTAACAAAATGATCAGGAGTGCCAAGTAAGACAGCAAAGATAACGCGAGTTTGTTTTGCGAAAACTAGGAATTGCTGCGCGCAGCCAACAAAAATTGATGGCTGAGTATTTATCGGGCACTGCTTTTGATGACTGAATCTTCAGATAGATTTTTTTAGAACCTCGAAAACAAAGGTATTTCCATTACTATCTTAACTTTTAACTGAAACACAAAAAAGAAAAATCTGCCTACTCCATATTTTTTCGGTATTTCAATTCCGAAGATTCTTTAGCTACAAAGTGGATTTTTCTGAAAATGTTTGTGGTTTGCACAATGCGGAGAGAATCCTTGAATGTTTAGGTCGAGCTGTGAGAAAAACGCATTCAACAATTGCATGAGGCGAATTTACACGGGAAGAACTAATGCAGTAACGAAAAATAGAGTTCTGAACATCCAACTTGAGGCACTGAACTTTTGATCAAATAGGCTGTGACAACAGCTGCGCCACTGTCATCCCATAACCCGTCATTTCGTAGTGCAGCATTTGAAACAAGTATTGCAGAAAGGAATCAATGCAGTTCGGAAGAGCTTGGCTTCTAGCCAGCAACAACATCTGGCGCATGCAGATCGCCCATTTCACCAAGTTTGACTGTCTCGAATAAAATGCGCGGCCTTAGATCTGAAATCAACCAGAATGATTTCAATCGATGATTCAGAGGTTGGTCGGCAATGCCGGAGACGCAAAACAATCCAACAACCCCAATTTCCTCATGCGCGCTTTCTCGCCAGACGACGACAACAATATCGCTTGGGCGGCAGCGATGACTTGGTTGGTGCGTGTTGTGATACAAGTAAGCACACCCACGTGCCCATAGCTCGGTGCTCAGGACGAAAAATAACTGCGTGTCGCACGGCGCTTGTTACATAAAAGCAATTTACATTGCTGTGACTCAGACGACGGATGCAATCTGTCAATGCTCTTCTTATTTCTCTCGCAAACTTCGCAACAAAATGTGAAAACGACAGCGCAACCGCGACACTGATTGGCAACAACGCGTTTAAATTTCTATATTTCTTTCCCAGAACCGCTTTGGCAAAGCCTGGACAAGCCGACGTCATCAGCAATAAGAGCTGGGTTCGACATTCTGCTGATCGACACGCACTGATTACCGGCCACGGTGGGCAGCTGCTAGACGCCGTGCCTGCACCGCAGTGCGAAGTCTTAAAGCCGCGCAGGAGATTAATGTGGCTGCCAGTTAAAAATAGCGGAAAAGCATCTGGGCAAACTTCATAATACGCCTCGATTGGAAAATACCAAAGAAGTACAAAGCAATGATCTGCCATCTGCGCCGACCAGATGTCAACCATAACCCCACCCAGGTTACATTTCGATGACTACACCAAGCTTTTTTTTGTCAGGCCGCAATCTGAACAATTTTCACCACAAAATTTAGCGGGCAGGACTTCCGACTGATATGAGAAATACAGACGCAGAGACAAAGAAACCTGCCCGATGTGCAACAGGCAAAACCTGGCTGGTGGAAACTTAACAAACTGATTTGATACTGTGTAGTTCATTCAAGTTTCTGCTAGAATTCGCTGCCAGCAAAGGTCGATAATCGGACATCACTCTTGCGCCACGACAGCCAAACTGCTTAATAATTTATGAAAAGGTATCACGATGCAGTTCAGTGGAAGCCAAGCTTCTTGCCGGAAAGCTCGATGCCAACTGCTCAAACATGAACAGAAAGACATAGCTAATTGCATCCAGGCTGCTTTTGCATTAGTTTGCATAACACTGCTCTTGCCAGACATCAATTCCCCTACCAATGGCAGATATCAAAGTAAATTGCAACTGCTTCAGTAGCAAACGCAGAAATCATACAACTGATGATAATCATTGCAGATAAACGTTTGATGCAGAGTGCTAGTACTTACTGGCCAATGACTTAAGTAAAGCATAACAAGAATAACAAGAGTCCCTCCTCATTTGCAAGTACGTGTATGTGCCACTGCACGACAATGTGCAGCCCTATGAACTAAACAGAAGATCAAGCATAGAACAACGGCTGTTTGGAAAATCGACTGCTTGGTTATGTTCAAGGACAATAATTGAAAATTTTTGCAAAATAAAGTACAACTGTTTTACACATACACAGACTATCTTATACACTCTGATGTAAGAACTATCACAAACCACCACACCAGGATTAATTCCCAAGAGATTATTAGAACTACTTTCAACTCTAAACACATTTGCAAATCTAAGCCTCTGTATAGAAATTATGATCTCAAATTGCATTACAGTGAAATTAAAACAGCTGAAAATTAGCAAAGTTGAAATTCATTTTGCAATCATGTAGTTGCCAGCAGCAGGCAGTAGAATCAAGATACAAAGTTGGCCTGAAAGATCTCTTGGGGCATGATGAGTTTAAGCTGCACATGACAAGTCACCAAAACTAGCAATGAACTCAAATTCTGCTTTGACAGTTTAAAATGTTTTTGGGGAACCGGACTCGCAAATGTTGGTAGTGGCTCTTATTTCAGCTGAAGTCAATCAACGCTAAAAAAGTAGGGTTTTGGCAGCAACAAACTTAGTAAAGCTAATTGCCAAGGGCATGGCTACTTGCAATCAAGAAGATGAAGCAATGAGGATCCAGCATTTAAATAATGAATCCAACACTAATGCTAAGAAAGAATATAAGTTCCTCCTCAATTGCTGATGGCCACTATAGCATAATACAGAAATGTCAAACGAATTGTCCACTAAGGGCCATATCAGCACAATTGCTGTTGTCAAAGGGCCAATTATAACTATTGCAACAGTTTCAATGAGCAAAAGAAGAAACTAGTTCGGTGAAACCAAAAATTGAGCTGCCAAGACCATACAGATGTAGCATTTTACAGAAAAATGCATGCACACATGCTTGCAGAAGGTGTAAGTAGGCTACATTCAATTCAGGGATGTTTTGAATATATAGACACTGCAAACTTTTGTCTGGTGAACACATTAACATTTTTAAGCCATACAAAAGTGGTGAGCCATGTCCAGAGTGTAAGTGAACACATGTGATATAATAAGTTTTAAAAGTTTTCCAACTCACATATTAATTTTTGAGCACAGTTCCACATAACATATTTTATGTTATGCACCACTAGTGGCAGGTTAGTCATTTGAGTAGTATCAAGGACAGGTCTAGATCAGGGATGGGCAATTATTTTTGCTTGGGGGCCACTTTGAGAAGGCCGTGTTTAGCGGAGGGCCGTACCTTCTTATGAGAGTAGAAGCAAATCTCGATTTATAGCCTCAACACTAACATTTGCTATAAGTTCGAGGAAATTTCAGATTTGAAAATTTTACTGAATGCTTTTGTGCGCCACGGAAAACGCTGTGGCGGGCCACATTTGGCCCACGGGCTGCTATTTGCCCACCCCTGGTCTAGATGCAACTGTTGTTTTATCAGTTTTAAAGACAACTCAGCAAGTATATACTGGAAATATACAGACTGCAAGTAAAAATATATGCAGAGAATAAGCTTCTTTGGGGCAAGTATAACTGCGCTGGTGAAAAAAAGGCTGATGGCATCAAGTCTGAAAAAGTGCAAAGAATTTTTTCTTTGCAAAGGTGTTGACACCATGATGCTTTGTGCAGAATAGGTTATGCTTGCAAACAGTTTTTCAATAAAAAGGATCGTTACATACAGTAGAACAGCAATAGCAACACCATGCCAAATAACACTTTTAATGCTGAAACAGTGTTTTCACGCAATGTTAGTGGAAAAGATGTGCATAAAACTGTGTTCAAACTAAACCTAATTTCAATAATCAAACAAAACAGAATATATTCACTAAGTGGAAGAACCATAGTGTATGACAACATAACAATACCAAATGTTGTATTAGAAAATCTTCAAAACCAAAATATACTGAGTCAGAACCTTTATCACTAAGCAAATGAATATCAGTCAAGAACTTGAACAAAATGTTTTTCAAAACAAAAACAGATGAAGCAACTAATGAACAAATTGCTTTAGGGTAATAACCTTAGGCTAACTTAAAGTGCGAATTGATATGAGCTTGGTTACAATTTATTAACTGAAGATAAGCAAGGTTAAGTGTTTCTTGCATTTGAACCTCACACTGTGCAACCAACTGCAAAAACACAACCAAAATCACTTTCTTCACATAAAAAATTCAAAAGCTTCAGCCTAATTTTACCAAGCACTAGCACAAACTTTCAGAGCAGTCAACCTGAAAAATTGATCATATGAAAGTTCATCAACATTTGCAACAAAAAAAAACAATTGCTTGATTGTTTTTTACTGTTTGAAGCTTTTATGGTAAATAAATAGCTTTTGCGTTAAAAAGAAATGAAGAAGGACAGATGTCACTTACCAGGCGTATTTCGGGAATTGCTTTGCTTAATGTCCATTCTTGGCTGTTTACGAAAGAATCTGTAGCATACAAATTTCCATTTAAATTTTCTATAATAGAACATCACCATTTGAGATTCTGAGGCAAAAAAGAGAAAAAAACGTGGCAGTGATAATCACACATGCTGATGCATCTAGTAAAACCATCAATAATTCAACTGATCTATCCATGCTTAACAACACACAAAAATTTGTTGAATTTCATGAATCACACTAGGGGCTATACATGACTGAATTATAAATAAATTAACATATTCACATTCTAACCAAAATTTGTTCGAAATTTGTTCAATACAAAAATTCTAAATTTAAGGCGATGTAAATTAGTACTGTTCTGGGACACAATGTGTGAAGAGATTGTTGCTTATCAGTGCAGAACCTGTTTGATAGTATTGCTTTGACATGTGATACCTTTAATTACTTTTGTGCCTCCCCACATTGTCTGACTAAAAGCCTGTACCATTACCACAGGTATCATAATTCAATCTTTTCTTATACACCACAGACACCTGGGCTATAGCCAGTGTTCACTATTTTTTTTTCTTTGCAGTGCTGTGAATCTAACCAACACCAGTGTCAACAGCGACACCATTGGCATTAGTGCATTTCGCAAAGAATTACACGGTTACATTCATTTTGTTTCTTTTGCACCTTCATTGATTTTCGCAACAAAAAAACAGATTAATGCTGTACTTTTAGAAGCTTTTACACTATAAGGTGATGCATATTATATAGTATCTTGTACTTAAAATGATACAAACCTTCAATATTAATAACATGTTCTCGTATCTGATTTTGCAAGTTCAAGTCTTCTATGTTTTGAAGAAGTTCATAAACTGCATATATGTTGGGATGAACACCTTCAAATCTGCAACAGAAAAGAATTTGGCGAAACATGTGACTACATTGTCAGTTAAACCTAACGGAAAGGTCTCACTATCATCAAACATGTGTCTGAAGATGCTTATGCATTTGCATCGAATATAACTGCGGGTGACTTGACACACAGCATACTTCAATAGTCTTGATATAACAAAAGGGAAACCTCAATTAAATGAGTACAAACTATGATACATAAAACAATATCAAAAAAATAATAATTTGTTAAGTCAAGCCATTGGAGCAGCAGTTCAAACCGAGAGCCACTTGGTTCATTAAGGGAAGAATAAGGAAAGAAAAAAGATGGTAACTTTTTATTTTTCTGCTTCTGCAAGATTGGATTTTTCTAGCAATTACTAGTCTTTCCACTTTCTAACTTGCATACTTTTGTAATAGATAATTACTTTAGATTCTGCACATGCTTGCATTTCTAGATTTTCTTAACTTAATATGTTTGAGTTGTAATGACAAGCAACTGCATATTGTGATGTAACAGTGCTAATATGGTAGAGGTCGAGAACATGGACTTGATGTGCTGTGTTAATGATTTACATTGCATGTACCAGTGTCTCAGTAAAAATGTTGCAGATTTGTTGAGAGGATTGCATAATTCAAAAAGCTTAGTATCTTATTGGAATGACACTGTTTGAGGTAAATGCATGAAGCTTTTATTTGCTTTTTACAGACACACTGGTTCTTGTGACAAACAAAAAATAGGTTTAACTGTAAACCTCACATGGTAGAATATGACCATCCTTAATAGTGCAAATATAGTATCTACATAACTGCAATATGCCATTACACAGTTACATTCAACTTGTTGGTTTGTAATCATGGCATTATTCTTTTTTGTAATTTCCAATTGAGAAAAAATTAAGGTGTCTGGGGTTTGTTAGGGAGGAACAGAGGAAAAACACTGAGGACTGCTGCATTGAAGTATAACCATATATGCAAAGCAAAGATGCTAGGATGTAAAAATGTTTTGAAAGTACAGATTGTTAGTCACGGTCATATTATTCACATAATGACAAAGTTTGCAATATTTTCTGCAACAACAAATGAAGTTTTAGTCTAGATATTATAATAATTTGTTCATTCAAATAATTATTTCAAAATTTTTGCTGATTTTCCAAGCTACAAGCTCATCACTACTTTTGAAATACACAAGTTTCTTTTCAGTAGCTTTGTAAAACCCCAGGCATTTACCTTAGTGAGGGCTATCTCCAGGCAGAAATTATGTAACAATTTTCACAGGCACCAGGAAAGCAGAACATACTGATTTGTTTCAATGTGTTTCAAAATAGTCATAGTTTTTGTTTTAGATACTTGAAAAACAGTTTGCACATACACATACATAATAACAACTTGTGCTATTTTCCAATAATAGAGATGTTTTTTCTTAGCAAAAATTATTGATATGCAATGAGACACATTACAACTCTTAAACCAAGTTCAATTTCTAAATGGCTTACATCAACACGAACAAAACGTCAAACGATATAATGTACTATACAATTAGTGATTTTCATGGTCATACAAAAAAACAAGCATTTTCTGATCCAGGGTACCAGTTAGATCAATTTTCATTGTAACCAACTTGACTAAAGGCACTTGGAAGGACCTTCCAAGAGCTCAACCTCAAGGATTGTGACAACTCTGGAAAACACCTAAGTCAATTGAAACATAAAAATGTACTTTTTTTATATATGGTAGGATGCAAGATGTCTAAATATTTGTCTGTTATATTTTGAAAAACATAAGTGTGTAAAATATATAGCATGTTTGGTGGTTGTAACACATTGTTTTTTTTATGATTCCACAGGGTCACTATTAGGTCAGGTAACAGTATAGTTGTTGCAAAAATACAGGTCAGTCTCCAACTGAGCGACCTGGTGTCTAATGTTGCCAAGCTGAACCAAGGCAAAATAAAGGCTCTCACCACTTTGTCCATTAATAACTCTCCAGTAGCACTCTAATATTGATTGCCCCTTGATTATATTCAAATACACAACAAACTCTTCAATACACTTGAATGTGAAGTCAGAACAATGCAACGATAAACAGTTTTGTATAGACTAACAGTGAACAACAATATTGAGCATTCACAGTGTAGCAACTGCAAACAGTGACCGATTCCTGTGATATATGCTAACAGGCTATTATGTCCTGTTAGACTGTTCACAAACAAGTGCATCGCATTGAATCACAAATACAGTATTACCTGAAACCATGCAGTAAGAATGTACAAAACACCAAAGGAGAAATGTATGCACTATATGAGTACATAAGAAAGAACAAGTTATTGTACTTCAGTGTTTCTGAGCATTTCTACATTACTTTCTCATAAAAAAACATTTGTGTTCATTTTAATATAAGTACTAAATACAACAAAACATTGCAAAAACTATCAATGCTGATACCACATTAAATAAAGTGTATGTTGCTGAATTTGTCCACAACTACAACAAACTGTCAACCATGAACTAAAAGTTACAGTAACTGCCTGAAATGCAGATTTCAACATAAAATTCTACACACCCTTATGCTTAGATTAGTTATGTTACATTTTCAGATTTTGCAAAAACTTAATTTCAGCTTTATAAATTATATTGACTACTAAAATCAAATCATGTGCTTCTTGAACCTTTGTATCTCTTTCCGGATTGCAGCAGAGTTGTTGAACTCCTGTTTCATGTTACTCATTGTAACATAACATGGTGCAGCCACATACTCCAACTCAAGATGATGCACTGCAGAAAAATTTCCTGATCTTGTACAATCACAAACTACTACATTTAATGAAAAATAACTTGTTACATACAATTACACATGCCTGTACAGAACAGTTTTAGGTTTTCAGTGCATTTATACTTCTCATGCAGTCAACACCTACTTCAAAACACAAATTTGCAGATTATTGCAAAGCATCATGCAACTACATTATTTGAGTACAACCTTATTGTTGATCTTTCCAGAACAATCACAAGACAGTTGTGAGGGGGGTCCATGAAGATACAACAAAAAATAAAACATATATGTTGTACAGTATGTACACTATCATCAAAAATTTCTGCAGTGATTTATAACTGAAATAATTTTGCAAGCTTTTGTGATCATAAATCTTGGTTGTTGTGCCACCTTAAAATTCACTGTCAAAAAGTTGTTCACAATAATGCTTACATTCGATAGATGTGAGAATAATTAATCACAAGAATTTCCAGTCAGGAAGAATCGTCCTTTGATAAGATCATTCCCAAAATTTTAATTTTTTAATTATGTAAAATTTTTATGTAATGGACAATGTTATCTAATCAACAAAACATTTTAATGTCCTAACTTTTGGTATCATATTTCCATCTTGGTTGGGCAGAAAAATTGATGCAAGATAATATTGGGTCTAATAAAAAACATTCACAAATGAGGCTTCATGGCTATAAAGTATAGGCAACTCTGATCTTGGAAAAAAAACTTCAATTAAAGTGCTTGGTTTGATGTACATACTAAAACACTAAATATGACTTCAGTATATACTTGCTAACTTAACTGCAGTGATTAACCTCTTCCCCTTGAAATGTTAAACTTCGCCAAAACTATTTGAAGTTTTGCAAAGTGACCAGTTTTATGATCAGTTATTTAAAGCTTAAGTGTATTCTAGATAACATAAATTAGAATGACAAGGTGTTGTCGAAGGACAGACATTATACAAATGAAACATCATCAGTAACAATAGATGCAAACCAAAAGCTATCGTTTCTTTAGTTAACTTATATACCTATCAAAAGATTAATACTTATCATTTCTAGTGTACTTGACTTAATATACCACTTCTGATATGGTATAATCATGAAGTAACAAGGTTGACATACACACTTTAATTTTTATATCAGAAGAGTTGGCCACTGCTCAACACTGCGAGCTAATAAATGGCTTTGAAGTGATATGCACTTTGAAAAAATGACCGTATTGCTTGATTTTTTATAGTAGTCCACATTTGCAAGATTCCGAACAAAAAAACTGAAGATCTGCATATTGCTAAATAATACAAACTTAAATTATAAATTTTATCATCAACCTGTTTCCTGCTCAGCAAAGACCAAAAAACTAACATTTTCTAGTCACATACTGTAGCTGGACCAGGGGTGCACAACCTACGGCCGCATGGGATCTTCAATAAAAAATTCTAGCTGCTCATGCACATGTACTTTAAAATATAAGTTATGGCAGCTGTGCATTAATAAAAACTCTTTGTCTGCTGTATGAGGATACTTAGTAGAAAGGCGGCCAAATAGATGTGTGCAAACAGGCTAGACCCAATGTGTTGAAGCAGGATAAAAGCAATGCAAAAAACTAAAATCATCTTGAGCTTACTGGCAACCATATTTTTGTTCATAAGAATAAACGTAATGCATCCAACAATAACAAAAAGGTTGTGCACCCCTGAGCTAGACCAAGCATCTCAAACTGGTTAAATCCATTTAACTAATACTGTGGCCATCTTTTATCAAAATTTCATAAAACTTCAATAAAATTGTAATTTTAGAATTTTACCTGTACTGATATAAGTTTTCACTGTTTTTGCCAACAAATGCAAGTTTTAGGTCAGAAAAGACATGCATTTCCTAAATCCACAATATTCTCAGATAGCTGAAACTTTTATGGTTAAGTTTTATCAGACCAAAAATCAAAATTACTGAAAAGTTAGGAAACCTTGTAACTATACTTATCACAAATACTAGACTATATGAGAACTTTTTTCACATAAAACATTGCACTCACACAATATAGCAATTGTATACACAAGCAAGGGCTCTCCAATGAGCTAATGTAAGCCAAAACAACATGCTAGCTGACACAATGGCAAAATATCCAAACTGTGGATGAAAACAAGTTAACAGGTTTTTTGAGGTGTTTTAGGGACCTGATTCGGGTCCCTAGAATTGAAAATTGGGTCCTTAGAACCAGAGAAAATTATCATTGGGTCCTTAGAATCAGAGAAATCAGGTCCCTACAAGTGCATATGAGGTACCTAACATTTTCCTTTAAAAAACCCTAAGTTTATAACACATGCTTTATTAAAAATGATCAGATTTTACATTTGTTGGTGGTGGTTAAGATGCTTATTCCAGTATCTAAAACAAGATTAAAACAAAATTTGGCAGAAATGCATATTATTAGCTTCTCATCAAATTGTGTAAAAACAGTTACACAAAATTTTCCTGCTTTTTTTTCCCTGTTTTTTTTTTACTGTTTGTTTGTATTCTGCACGATAGTATACTACAAGTTCACAAGTATTTATCTATCTTCTTTACGAAAACTTTCTCAACACTTTCGGTATCAGGTGGCTTCTCATGGGTAAATGGGCTAGATGTTGGGGTGGTTTTGGAAGTCAAGTTAACCATACTAACTGTTTCATAAAACACTTTACAATTGAAGTCCAGACAAGTGTTTCAGTTAATAGTATTCATACATAAATGTACAAACTTTAAATCTGAGAAAAAGATTACAGCTGGCATATAATACAAGTCAAAGATATAATTGGTATGTTAATGTTCTACAGTACCTGTTCCATGAGCATGCATGACATAATGATAACATACTGGTACATTAGGTGGGACCAAAATTGTTAAGATTAATTAACGCATCATAAGCAACTAAAAACATTGCTGGACATCAAAGTCTAATGCATGATTAAAAAGTTGCAAAGAATTGTTCAGCATAGTTTTTACTACTGTGGCTTCAGCAATGTAAGTAATAACAACAGATAATTACAACAACATATGCTTTATTATTTCAAGTAGCAATGATCAATTTACAAAACAAATTAATTTATTGTGTTCCTCTGAGGAGCTTTGTGAAAGAAAGAACAAGATAATCTTAAATGCAGATGTAAATAGGAAAGTAGATGTAAGTAGTAATGAAAAAGATAATGGGCAAAATTAAATATGACTGACGTTTTTCATCAAACATATTCTTTTAGGCAACCTCAATTTCTGATTTCCTATGAGCTGTTTTTATAACATTGCTAATTAGGTTTTTTTCATAGAGAGCTTGGGGTCCTGAAAATGATGAACTCATTGTGCCTAATAACCAAATGCTGAATATATAATTTCACTAAGGTGCCCTTAAAACAATGGCTAAATATAAAATAAAACTTAATTGTCATATGTTAACAATTAACTTTGACATCAACTATTTTTTATACAGGAAACTATAATCTTCTCCCTAACTAATAAGGAAAAATTTGAAGTCACAATTTAAGCAAGAGACAACAACAGAATAAAAATTAATACTACTTAGTGCAATTGCATTTCCACACATTCCGAACTCTTTTTGGTATATTCGATCGTCTTTTGATTTTTCATTTGACTGTGTACAAATTTTCCAAAATGATTTGTTTTGTAATGTCTACCCTCATCATTTAATTACTAAATCGTTTTTCGTCATGTTGTTTTATACTCTATTTCTCCCCCTCGTGTGTGTTTGTTAATTCTATTATGTGCCTATCTATTGCATGTTGTATTATTGCTCACATCACTAGTGCAATTGGCATTGTAAGGTTGCCTGTAAAAGGCGGTGCGCGGAGGTTTGATGACGTAGCCTGAGTTATTAAAACCGATATTTTTCGTTGAGCAATGAGAACTAAACGCTAGCAAAAATAATTTTACTATAAAAGGTGATATTACACTATGGTAAAAAAGTCTATTAATTTTTCAAGTTTTGTAATTTTTGGTTATCTGAGGTTCGCAATGGTTCAGGGATGAAAAAATAGGTTTCAACAGTTTTGAATGTATAAAATTTTTAAACATCGCAAACTTTCATGTATTCCATGTTTGGGGGAAAGGCATATTAAGTTGCAATGATACAACATTTTTCCTTCACTTCTTTTCCTTTTTTTGATTTTGCAACGCAACTTTTTCCACTCCGGTTATATCATCAAACCTCCGTAAACAAGCTCTGCTTTTCACAGAGCTCTGCCTTTTACAGGCGATCCAATTGCATGTGTCCACAAGGTAGGATACCCTAAAAATCCAGCCACATGATGGACATTGATCATGGCTTGGCCAATTGAATGCGTAAGTCACAGTAGGCCAGAAACAGACACTGACAGTCTGCTGTAAGCAAGACAGCTTCAAAACAATACTGTACAACTGTAAAAAAGTGGGTTTTCTTCCTTGAATCCTTCGTGTCAAAAAAATTAACTACTCTGCTCTCTCTGCTGTCTGTAAAATTTTTAAGGTTAGCAATCATTCAACACAATTCCAAGCTAAGTACCTTTAGTCAATAACAGGCTTTAGACGTGCTCTTACACCATGGAAAGACGTAACGCTATCCTGTAACCGATTACTGATTTGCCTACCTTTGCAACAGTACTGCAGGCCAAGCCACGGCAGTACCGCATTCACTGGCATTCAACAACAAAGTGAACAAACTCTATTTTGCACTTCGCAGAATCTCATGCGCAACCAACTGTGACCATATAATTTTGCGTGAAATCGCTGGTGAAAACGACGAGCTGCTTATAAACGCTCGGTGGTAAAACCAATAGCTTGCTCTTCGCCTGAACATCTCGGCAGAACCGTCGCCAGAAACTTTTCCATAGGGGGACTTTGCGTGTCTACGGGGGGCTTTGGGTTTGTTCAGGGGGACTTGACACTCTAAAAATTGTCAAATTGACAAAATCTCAGCTGATTTATAGTGTTTCATGTTTCAGTTTGGGGTCTTAGAGCTTTGTTTGGGGGGCCAAGCCCCCAAAAGCCCCCGTAGCGACGGGACTGCATCTCGGGTACCATTTTTATTTAAAGAAGATATGGCAGAACGAAGTCGATATTTATAATAAAATGAATTAGAAAATCTTTCACCTTTTTGATACCTACTGCGTTGCATAGGATTGCGGAATCACCTAAATCAAAACATCAAGACATTGACGAGTTACGTATGCTTTAATTCAGTAGCTCGTGTGTAAATCTTTGACTCACGGTCAATATCAGATGAGTTGATTGAAAAACGCAGAACAACATTAAAATATGAAACTAAAAATCTGTAAAAATGGTCAAATCATTTTTATAGAATCACTGTGTAGATTTTGAGTAGCAAGCTCTTTGAAAATGTCAAACCTCTGCATCTTTTCAAGTCAGTTTCTAGTGAATAATAACCTGGCCATTGTTGTTGCCACATAACATTTACATGCGGCATCCCTGGCCAGCAACTAGAAGATGGGCAACTGGGCAATTACCCCCCTCCCCCCCCCGTGTCAAAATTAGGTACAACAACAAATTAAAATCACTTTATTACTTTGTCCCCCCAAAACAGTTCAACAAGAAGTTACAATTGTTTTGATCCTCGAAAATATCACCTTGTTGCGGCCATACCGCATCCCGTACTCTTTCTGTTGTGTATGATGCAAAAGTTCGACAACTCCAGTTACAATCTACTCAATCTAGTCGAATTTTTACTGATCCCATTCGTTTTGGAAGTGGCTTGACTCAAGTAGTGTCACTTTTTTCGGATTAGACTCGACTTGACAGGAGTCAGTCTGCAAAGGACTCTCACAAAGTCATCGAGACTTTGAAAAACCTTTTGCTCATCACTTCATTTCATAGACGGAACTTTTTTTAGAAATGAAAAATAGCTTCACATATCACCTAAAATTATTTCTAAATGAACTACCTTCCACTCATAGTTTCGGTTGAGAGTATGAAACCTCTACTGCATTTTCCACTGCATAGACCTGATAGGATCGAAATTACTTGACAGAAAAAATTCAAAACTTGAAATAGCTTGATAGCAACATACGATGCCACTCGCACGTGACATCGCCCATCACTCGATCAGGCCCGTAGCCACGGGGGGGCATTCGGGGGCAGTGCCTCCCAAATTTTTTCTGTGCCCCCCCAAATGATTCAAACTCGAAAAATTAATTATACAAATGCTCTTTAAACGGCTGCGAAGTCACTGTGGTCATCTGTTAATAGTTTCAGTGACCTGTAGAAACAAACACAAGCGTTGCTGCTATCTCCAATTTTCTTTGACTCTGATTCACAATGAGTTGTACAATGTCTATGGTTGGCATTGCAACCCGTTTTCTGGGCATTTTCACTGTGTGTAAGTTTGCTTTTGTAATCTAGTGTTTTTTTGTTAATCTAGTGTTTTTTTATCATGAAATCTAGCACTTTTCCGTAACAACAGAGTAGCAACACTGGTCTCTCTGCTAGAGCGAATGCCATGGCACTAGCAAGCTGGCTATGGTAATGTTATAATATAAAGTCTTAGCCAGCGTTCTCTCTAACAAAATTTTAGCAAATGTTGGTTTTAGTGAGCATGAACATTTTAAAGCTGAGTTGCCAGAATTCTAAATGAATTACAAATTTCGTGAATTATTAGAATTTACGATAAGCATAAAGTCTTATGAAAATACGAACAAAGTAGGGTCTACACATTTATTTCAAATAGCTTCTCCTTGTTTTCTTGCTTTTCCAACGTTTTGGAATGTTACAAAGTGTACGAGAATCAGATTTCACTGCGCAACTGATTTGGTGGTATTGCGCAGTTGCCCATCTTAGAGGGAATATTGGACTGGCCTCAGCCTTGCTTGTAGTCAAACAGAAATTCTTACAATTGCCAAACCAAACCCAATAGGATAATGTAGACAGATTGGAAGTTGATCAAAAAAGGTTAGGGAATTCAGTGTCTGACGTAAAAATGCTTCAGCATGTGTATAGATCACTGCAGCAATGACTAGCATAAGTCAGCATAAAATGCAGCTAGCGCGTATTCCGTACTTAGAGTGTGGCGCAAGCAAGCTGCAGTTATCCCACCCTCTAAACAAGCGAAACTACACCCCACCCTGTGAACAAGCGAAAAAGGCCAGTTTCATCGCGATTCAGAGAGGACGTCATTCATAATAAAACACATCGGAATTCACAATCAAAATGATAATTTGAATTTGAAAGCATCTTACTCTGAAGTCGTTGATACTATTCAGAGCGAATTCAGCCACCGGTTTTCGGAGTTTGGTGTGTCTCTCATCAAATCTCTGCGTGTTCTTTCACCGCATCAGCATCGAATTGCTTTCTCGACAAGGAAGAGTTACAACGTCTTTACGCTTTAGTCAATTCAACTACCAAAAATATCAGTGAAGATCTTGATGTGGAAACTACTACTGTGAAAAGTATTGTCTCATCAAAGCTTCCTGTTGCGCTTTTAAATGAAAACGCCCGTATGAATTTGGACCAGTTTTTGAAATGGTTTTGGAAGTATAAAGCAGCTTTTCCCACCATATACTTGCTGCTGAGCGCGGGCTTAACTGTAGGAGTTTCGAAGCAAGCTTCTCCAGTGTGGTGAGGATACTCACACCTTATCACAGGTGCATGACACACGACTGTACAGGGGCGTGACGAGGTTTGACAGCGCCCGGGACAGGAAGCAAGTTTGGCGCCACCATGTTCGAATTTGAGGTCTTTAGGAATCAAAAGTACTGTATTGAAGAAAGTGCTTGTGACATTGTTTGGACTTTTTGGCGCCCCCGCAGTCATTCGGCGCTCCCCGTAGTGATTCGGCGCCCGTGGAATTATGCACCACCTCGTTACGCCCCTGCAACCGTGTAAATTGTCAGCTGGTTTTGTTAGGTTTTGAAAAAATGGAACAGCTGCTGTGGCAAACCAAGACATCGTTTCTGAATTTTCGACCAAACCTCGACGACTACACGTCTAAAGTATTCTCTTGACACTGCAAGTGCTTCTATGAATACTATTCATCTATTATGGTATGTAACAAGTGTCAGAACTGCAGCTTTTGTGACAGTTTATGCTCAATTTTTTTTCTTGTTTTTTTCATGTTTTTGTTTTTCGTTGTACCAAAAGACGTTTAAAATCTGCGAGTATTGATAAAGGGTAGAACGTCCACATGCTAGAGTACGTGGTTCAGGGTGTAGTGGGGCGGGAACGTGTGGGAATCTTCACGTTTTATTTGAAAATAAGTTTGAAGCTGTTTCAAAATGGCTATTTTTTGGATGCGTTCCAACACCTTTTCCTTAGCACTACATCCCGGAAATGTTTCGATTTGCAGCTGTTAATGGGACCGTTTGATTGATTGTTGCAGTGACCAATAGAATGTATGTTTTTATTATATATAATCTCGTGCATTGTCGTGACTCTTGCGAGAAATTAGACGGAGTTTCTTTCGTACCAGTGTCTCCACTTCATATGCTGATACGAATAAAATTATTTGAGTTTTCATCTTTATGCCAAAATATTGTTATGCTTTTCAAAAAAATTAACAGTGCATTAGGCAAACATCAAACAAAGTTTTTACTGAATCAAATGCGACAAACAGACATCAAGCACTGGTGCGAAGTCAGAAAAATATCTTGAAACCAGGCCCGTAACCAGCTTGGGGCACTAGGTTGGGCGAAGAGTTTTCTGAGAGAGGCCCGAATTTTTTAAACTGTGTCCAATTATTTCAAACTATGTCCAACACATTTTCCAGAAGGGGCAAAAATAGGCGACTTTTTGATGTTGTTTTTCTTTGTTGTTTCCACAGATAAGCGCATAACTAAAAAAATGCTCTAGTTTTGTGTGGATACTTTTTCTGGAAAAAGTCACCGTTTTTGAATATTTGAGAAAGGCAATAGAGTCTTCCTCCCCACGGCACGTAGCATACCGGTGCAGTCACAAATCTTATGTGATCAGACTGAAAACAGACAATATGCAGCTAAGTTAATCGCTGAAAATTAATAAAATGATTTGTTTTAAACATACAACCAAACAAAAATAAAGCCCCCCTGAGATGTATTGTGCCCCCCCAAACCTTAAAACCTGGCTACGGGCCTGCACTCGATTACACTCAAGTGAGAAATTTCTTGATTTTGTCCATATCTACAGTAACCGGAGAGCAAAAAACCCTCGCTAAGTCAAGCACTGTTTAGTCGTTACAAAATTTTCTACACGCATGAAGTGCAGCAAGAAATTGTCCTCGTTCGTTTCTTTTTTTTATATGTGGGTGTCCTGGTCTTTTGTATATTTATATGTCTTTTATACATTTCAATTTTCTTTAGTTTTTGCACAAGTTTTTTGATTAATTTTGTTAATTTATCTTGTGAGTATATTCCATAATTATGACCTATAACCTAACTACCAAAACTTTTTGCATGATGCAAATAAATGTAGTTCAAATGAAATTTTAATCAACCAAAGAGCAACGGCACTCAACAGTGTATATCAGGGGCGGATCCAAAGGGGGAGGGGCGTAAAATCTACGAAAGTAATTTTACTTACCACAGTAGCGCAACCAGGGGGGGGGAATTTGGGGCGTTTGCACACGCCGAAATTTTCAAAACATTGCATAACAATTTTTGCATTTGCAGAATCTTTCAAAGAATAAAGATGAAATTTTATATTCGATTCATGAAAATTGCATATTCTAATTCAGAAAATTTTCGGAAATTCAGTGTGTGTGTAGGCTACGCTTTCATACTGTTTCTTGCCTACCTTCTAATGAAGAGTTTGCATAGACTCTTGAAACGTCAACAATAAATACAATATTGTTATCCCACCAGTAAAGTAAAGTTTGTAGCCAGGAGACCATCCCTGGTTACCAAGGGTGTACGCAAGGGAGGGGGGTTTGGGGTTACACCCCCCCTTGAGCTTAATATTTTACAAAAACGTTATTATAAGGCTAGTGCATAGGGCTTGATTTTTTACAAAAATAAGGGGAGTGTGGGTAGAAGAATATACCTATTGTGTCAATAAACTTCGCTTGAAAACATGAATATGACATAAAATTGTGACGTCACAAACAGCGCACACCAAATACAAATGACCACCATCTGCCACTGAATGAAACCCCCCCATGAAAATTTTCTGCGTACGCCACTGCTGGTTATAGAAATAGCATAACCTTTTATGTTCACATTTTGTAAGCTTTACGTTTGCCTGGGGTTATTGTAGGCTTCTACTATCTAAGAGTTTTTGCATTTTACGCTCAGTGTCTAACCGTTGTTGGAATTTCACAGCCAAGCTCTGACGTTGCAAGGGAAAGTCGAATTTCACATGGGCCTCAAAGTAATTAGATGTTGTTTAGGGCGTTAGGTAGTCCCAGGCGCGTAGCCACGGGTGGCAACGAAGACAATGCCCCCCTAATTTGAAAGTTTTTAGGTTAATCAAAAATTTGAAGTATAAGCCAAAGATACTTCAGTGCAAATCAACGAAAATCCCTCAAGGAACCTATCCTACTTCAGCTTATAGTCGAATACAAACTTGTATCTGACCTTTTGTGATCAATGACCGCAAGTAAAAACAATTAGAGTAGCGCTTTTCGCAACTGTTTTTGCGCACCAGCCAGCTGTACCCCACCTTTGTAAGCTTTAGTTCAAGACCATCGCAAATTCCTCTCTGATAACTGTGGGTGTTACAGATTTAAACCATGTTTGTTTCCAGTGTCAGCCGTTGCCTTAAATCAATATCGCAGATTTTTGTTTTTGCATAGTTCTAAAACTAAACACGTGAATATACCTGTGATATAGGCTTAGGGTTGCCAGATGGCCGGTATTTCACCGGCCTGGCCGGTATTTTACTGCTAAGTTAGCAGAAGCCGGTAAAAGGCCGGTATTTCGAAAATCAGTGCCTGAAGCCGGTATTTTGAAAATAAACAATTTGGCGTAATTTCAAAACGAACTAACGCCGAATTTCTCAAAGTATAATGGCTCTAGTAGTGAATCTTGTTAGGACAGTTCTTTCAGCGAAGTTTATTTGCTGCTGTTGACGCGATCTTTGGTGCGATTTTCGCGTCACGCTCACACTCACAACGAAATGTAATGAGCTAGCCAAAATACAGGTAAAATACTAATGTGTCCAATAACGTGTCCACTGTACAGGCAAATAATCAATTGTGGCTTAACAATAATGATTGTCTCTCTGTTTTCCCTGTGCAACATACAAATTAAGACATAACTTAGATCTGGCACTGCTGACAAATCAAAATGGCCGGTATTTTTACAAAATGCATCTGGCAACCCTATATAGGCTGCATTATATATGTTTTGAAGCTGAAATTTTTGGCTAAGAAGCGATTAAGTTTTTAAGTCTTCTGCATTGCGCCATAGTCACTGTTTAGCAACAACAGCATGCATTCTAGATATTTCTTGTGATGACATGCATTGTGACGGTTCAATCACGACTATGTAAACTAAAGCCTTAACGTTTTCATCAATGATTTCCCTTCATTTCCCGGCAAGGCGGCAAGTAAAACATTAGCGTTGTCAAGATATTAGACTCCGACCTGTTGTTTATAAGCTCAGTGTTTCGACTTTCATCTGATTTTAATTGCCATCCTATCTTACACTAAATAAGTTGAAATCATTTAGCTGCAACGAGAAGAGTCAGCAGCAAAATCTAACGTAAGTAGCAAGATGCTTTTTATTTCGTAAGTGCTGAGAGCATTGACGCAGCCATTACTTACAGCTACTGAGATAACTTGCACGGGGGTGGATTATAAAAATTTAGAGGCAAGCTCTCAGAAGGGTCTCCAAAACATCGCCACTGCGAATGGGAGATGTGAGATTACGTGGATAGAAGAGTTAAATTTGTTTCACATTTCAATTTATGAACTGAATTCAAGGGAATATAGGCTACATACAAAACGAACAAAAATTTCTAAATTTTTGCTGCTGGACACTTGAAAGCTGCCTCCTTTGGCACATTTTCCCATAATTTTTGATATATTTTGAAAAACACATGACTTGTTTCAGAGCTTCTTTAAATGTGGCTCTAGAGTGGTACATAACATTTTAACTAAACAATGGTGCAAAGCTCTCAAGGGAGGGAACAATATCTCTGAAAAAAAGGCCCGAGGCGACTGCCTCGTTAACCGTCCCTAATATCCATCCTTGAGCTTGTAAGCTGTCTTGGTGGCAAAGCGCATGTGACTAAAATGAAACTAAATTTGAATTTTTTTCCTATTAGGGCTTCAAATTCCGCAGACAAGTTTTTTTATTCTCTAAAAGCCTGTGATTTGCACAAATTTAATTACGTGTAGTGCTAAGCTATCTGTACACGCAGAGCCGTATTAGCCGCACTCCATACCCCCCAATTGGGGGGGCACGCTGTCACAGGGGCCCACAATTCAGTTCCGTCACCACTTAGCCCCCCAGAGAAAGCTTCGATCCCCAAATTGAAATATGAACCACTAGAAATCAGTGAAGTTAGGGGTCCCTTTGAAACAAAAGTGCTTATACATTACAGTTACTTTGGGCCCCTTTGAAAGTAAGGTATTTACACATTACAACTGCTGTCGGGGCCCATTTGAAAGCAAAGTAGCCTACTTATACATTACAGTTGCTGTTGGGCCCTTTTGAAGGGTCTTTTTTGTGCCTCCCAAACTTTTGTTGTGCTCAGAAAAATTTGTTTTAAACATATGATAAAAATATTTCCCTCCTAAAATGTATTTTCTCCCCAACCTTAAAACCTGGCTGCGGGCCTGATTCTGCCAAACTTGTGTCTGCAATTAAGGCATTTTGTTTTGAAGACCATTCGGCCTCGAGATCTAACATAACGTCGAAAACTTTTTTTATAAATCACCATTAGGGGGGCCCCTGTGAGCATTTTGGGGGGCTCCCAGAATTGGGCTGTTACCGCACTGTTTACATGCAGCTGAGCGTGGTCATGGTCAAAAAGTTTTGTATTACTGGGGTTACAATTGAGTTTGCAGTTTAATTCCATCTTATATGTCAATGAAGTCAGGTAAATTTAGCAAAGTCCCAAACAATTTAATCGAAGTAAGTTTAATGTAACTACAATAGTTTTACGGAATAGATTGCATAAACATAGCCAAAAGATCGGATTATCAAAAATCCAAACATTTTTCAAACCCGTTGAAAGATTCCAGCATTTACGGTTATCAACTGCATGCGTGAATTAAATCGCTCAAAAATTAGATGACCACGGGATCTACTTCTTATATGCGCGAAAGTTTTGTAGAAGGCCTACATGGAAAGACAGTGACTCAGAGTAAAGTCACTGCTCGGCTTCGATTGAACATGCGGTGTTATTGTACATCCGAAGCGTGTAAATACAGCAGGTTTTTAAGGCGTTTTAGGGACCCGATTCGGGTCCCTAGAATCAGAGAAAATTAAGAGCAGGTCCCTAAAATCAGAGAAAATCGGGTCCCTGTAATCAGAGAAATCGGGTTCCTACAGATCCATACCGGGTGCCTAACATTTTCCTTAAAAAAACTGAAATACAGTATAATAAGCGCAATCGCAATGGCGGCCGCGATGACGTCTTGTTCAACTGCAATATTGGCTGCAAAAAGCATGCTGCAGATCTTGCAGTTATAGCATCGAGACGTTTGCTAGCGCTTTTGCAGGAAAGGTTTATGAGCAAATGGTAGCAGAAGCTTGGAACTTCACTATCAAAACTGTCAATTTAATGAAAGCAGACACTTTATTTGTCGGCTTAAATCTGAACACAATTTTTACAGGAAGAAAGCGCTAGAAAAATGCACGTTTCATGGATAATGCTTTGCAAACAAGAAGCATTAAAAAATTTAAATGTTGAAACTCGGTTGTTGTTTGACCCCCCAATTGAAAATTTTAGCTACGCTCCTGGGTACTCCTCATAGGCGGATCCAGGATTTTTTAGGAGGGGGCTCAAGGACGAGTTCATCCGGATGTGTATTGTGTACTGACTGCATAGCAGTGAAGACCCAACTGCTCAGGATTAGAAGTGACACAAAAACTACACTAAGAAACTTGAAATTGCCGCCAGTAGGCTAACCTTTGTTGGCAGTCTACGCAAGATCCATGCCGTATTGTGTTTGAAAGTATAGAAGATGTTCATAGATTAGAAGTTCTGACTTTCGGACTTGAAAATTTGTTTATTTTCGCAAATTTTTCCGATTTTTATTGCATAATACCAGAGATGTAACGAGGGGGGCAAGGGGGCACAATTACCGGGCGCCGAATCACTGCTGGGAGCCAAAGATTCACAGCAATGTCATAAGCACTTTTTTCAAAACAGTACATTTGCTTCTATAAATCAGCCATTACCTTTTAATTTTAGTAATAGTCTATAAATCAGCAATTACCTTTGAATTTTAGTAATAGCAGTAACCAAGAGGATATAATGGAACTTTGGAGTGTTGATTCGATTGTTAATCTTTTGATTATTAATCAATTTCGATTATTAATATTTTATTTTGATGATCATGCATAATTTAAAAATCTGTCATACAAACGCTCGTAGTATTTATGCGTCAAGGTGTCATAACAAACTTGATGAGTTAGCTGTCGTAGCATCTGTTCATAATTTTGATATATTGTGTGTCACAGAAAGTTGGCTGAGCTCTAATGTCGATAATTCGTGCATTCCATTGTCTGGCTATTCCGAACTTTTCCGTCTTGACCGAAACTCCCATGGTGGTGGCGTAATGGCCTACGTGAAAAGGGATTTATTTTGTACTCGTGGACGTGATCTAGAACAACCTGGTGTTGAAATTATGTGGCTAGATTTTAAATTAACCCATCGCAACCGTTTGCTCATTGCGGTATGTTATCAACCCCCAAATAGTGCTGCTGCGGACAGGTTCTTGTTTCGTATGTGTTGTTCTAACGTAATTAACGACTTTTTGAGTGATGCTTCGACCACCATTCTTTTTGTTGGCGACTTTAATGATAATTCTATAGGCAAACCGTTTCGGCAATAAACTGAGTTATTTCGTTTATTTAACATGTTTAATTTTCACCAAGTTATACAATCACCCACTAGGTGCACTAATATTCTAGATTGGTTTGTCATTAATAATCTTAATCTCGTCATAAATTCTGATGTCTTACCTCCTTCAAGAAATCTTGACCTCTCTCTTATTTTTTTGGAATTAGATTTAAAATTCTGTACTGATTTCCCTTCATCCATCAAATGCTGGGATTATTCTCGAGCAGACTTCAAGAAACTGAATGAAATTTTACTTACAGCACCAGTGGCGTACGCAGAAACTTTTCATGGGGGTTTTTTCATTCAGTGGCATAGGGTAGTCATTTGTGTTTGGTGTGCGCTGTTTGTGACGTCACAAAATGACGTCATAGTCCTGTTTCCAAACCAACGTTTTGGCGAAGTTTGTTGACATAATATGCACATTTTTCTATACATCCACTCTTCTTATTTTATCTGTCAATGCACTCAATATATACTATTAGAGCTCCAAGTTAGGCTATCTGAGGAAAATACGTACACCCAACGCTACGATACAGCAGTTCGTAACTGCAAAAAATATCAGGCGGCGCGTTAAAACAGGGGAGTAAAACACACTCATCTATTCGTCAGAGCAATTTACAACGGAAAAATGAAGCTGCGCTAATGTCTTGTCGAATACGAGCAGTCGAGCATAGACTAAGTGGAGATGGACTGGCTGGCGCACACCCCGGTTTAAAAAATCGAATCTTGCTAAACTACACAAGAATTGAGAATGCGCATAAAGTATGCAAGAAAACTTTCGATTTTGTTGTTATTTATAGAAGTCCGGCAAACTTAGTTTTCCTTTTTTCCTGCTGAGACACAATAAATGCCTGAATGCTTCTACTGTGTGTTAACAACTGATGTTTCTGAGCTCGTGCAACAGTTCTATCATGCTACAGAAATTGGCAGGCCTAATGCAGCCAATGCGGTCAGCGCTTGCCTTGATCAGCCATAGCAGACAAAATAAATACAATTGTTTCGGATAAAGTGAACTATCGCCGAACACAATCGTAAGCATGTAGAGCCTAGTAGACGAAAGGTCTGCAAAAAGTGGTGAGATGGTTTCTGTACCCAGACGATAACCCAGATTCCCACCGAAACCTAATCATTACTTTCTGGCCAATTTACAATGTTCCTTGAAATTTGCATGCAATTCATTCCGTGTTATTTGCATTAAGTCGACAAATTGACACGCAGAAAGTATGCGAAAACAATTAATGTCGTTTGCGCAAGTAATCAAATTTTTGTAAAATATCAAGTTCAAGGGGGGGGAGGTTTAACGGGAAGCTTAAGCGGGAAGTTTGACCCCAACCCCCCCTTGCGTACGCC
>Ga0210059_1001319_pt1 | contig 36959 bp, 20 predicted proteins | sample Ectturendosymbi2_FD_188042 | JGI IMG/M metagenome (GOLD analysis project Ga0210059, IMG submission 188042) | Ecteinascidia turbinata endosymbiont from Florida, USA - Sample 2 (SPAdes) (version 2) | ecosystem: Host-associated > Tunicates > Ascidians > Unclassified | place: Key West, Florida... | reverse complement strand
AAAACAGTAAAAGTATTGCAACTGAGGCGGGGCCCCTAGACATGGCTGGGGCCCCCCCGGCCGGGGGTGCGGGGGGCGGTTCCCACGGCCCTGCCTATACATCTGCTACGCTAAAGCCATGACTGCTCCAGTTGAGTACGGAACCAAGTGTTTGTATTACGCTACTAATTTTTTCTCTGTCCTGATCGTTCAGTCTACATCTTGATTGATCTGAAAAGTTATCATTTTCAGAAATGCTGCGAAGAGAACTTTATCTGTGACCGTGTGCGAAAAATTTGTACCACGGTTGGATAAGCACGATGACGTCGTCGAATGAAATTTCGTAAAAAATTTCCCCCCACCGAAATGAAGAGCTGGTTGCGCCCTGTCTTTCACCTGTTGGTTCCACCAAGGGGCTACTTTTTTCCATTATTCGCCACACCGAGTGTTTTCCGTCCGCATACCCGAGCACCAGATGAAGCTATATAGCTGCTTTGACCTCAGCGTCCACTGTGTATTCCTGGAGCTCTCAGAGCAAGCACGATGCACGATCGTCGAAGGTCTTTCTTACATCCTTGTCCACCAGGGCTTCCCACATTATTAGGTAGGACCTCCTTGATCTGCGCATTTATGTAGATCCTGCTGGTTTTTCAAGACGTAAGCTGCAGACCACCAGGTGATGATCGGTTGACAGCTCTGCACCTCCTTTGACACGAACGTCTAACACTGATTTGAACAAGTCAGCCGAAACTATGCAGAAATCAGTGAGTGATCATTGACCCAAAGAATCTCTGCACCCGGTGTGCATGTTCAAATCCCTGTGTTGGAAGAAAGTGTTCATGATGTACAGTGCGCGTTGCAGCGCAGTTGCAGCAAGATCCTTCTGTTATGATTTACGTCAGCTTCATCATGTTTCCAAACCACATTACCCCCGCATCGTTTCCAACGTGTGCACGGATTACTCCCAAAAGGACCGTGGATTTATTAGTTTTAACCTTTCGTAGGGTATTGCTAATTCCCTCCCCGAATTCCGAATGTTGTGCAGTTGAATTTGGGGCGTATATCCGTAAATTTAAGGCGTATACTTGTATAATTCTAATTTCCAGCAAGAAAAACAATACGGCCGATTCTACAAAAGACCGACATATACTTGTAGTATTCCCATCTCTCAAAAGGTTATCTTACTTTTTATAAGCGGATAATATTGCTCCAGTTGACTTAAAATACTGTACTTGACCTTCGACAGCAACCAACCAATAACACTCACTTGTTGTAAAACACCGTCTCAATCCTAGCTATAGGCTCAACAGAGCAACGTCTTCATGTTTCACTTTGTAAACGCTACTTTCTGGTAGCTTTACAAAGCGCAACCTGAAACATGGGCTGAAAACTAACTGCAACACATTTGTCCCTCTACGAGTAAATCACTTGCATCACGTCACATGGCTTTAAATCACGGGTTCTTTACCTGGAGACCGTGCACCCGTACGGGGCCCGTGAATGTGATTTAAGGGGTCAATGTGATTCAAAGGGTGAATAAGCCTTGCTCTGACATTACGAAAGAGTTATTAGGATTTGTAGATATTTCGATTACTACTACGACCTAATTTCAAATATTTATTGCGACGTTTCCTCTTGAGGGGTCCGTGACCCACAAATGTTTAAGAAACGCTGATGGTCGAACCTACGGGAGGTGAGACTTTCACTACTAGTAATTCATAATGATATTATGATAAGGGAAAGATCTTTGCTGATTCGTGTAGAGCCGACCGTATTGGTTTTCTGGATGGAGTTTGGAATCAGTTAGTGTAAAAATTAGGGGCAAGGAATTAGAGTTATGCTTCCCTATTAGATTAAAGGTAACCCCATAGGTTGGACGTATTATACCAAAAATATACCTATTCTTTAACTCTAAACATAATCCAACATGGTCATATGACTAATTCCACATGAAGCCAACTTTGGCTTTCTACTTCTTACCGCTCTTCTGGATCTGAACAGCAAGGCATTCATGCTATAAGCTCGTTTCGCTCCACAGTTGCCTGCTAACGAGTGAAGAGATAAAAAGTTTAACCAAAAAGGGTTTCCGTTTACAAAAAATAACTTTGTCAAATAAAATTTTAGAAAAAAAATAAAGCACAAAAGTCAAGCGGCACATTCAGTCGGGTGGCTACGGGGTTCTTTGGTGGGCCTAGCACCCCCAAACAAAGCTCTAAGCCCCCCCAAGTTGAAGCATGAAACACTATAAATCAAAGGAGATTTTGTCAATTTTTAGAATGTCAAGCCTCTTACACAAGCGTAAAGCCCCCTTATTGAAGACTTTCTGGCGACGGTTCCGGGCACACTTTAAGTACACAGCAGCCCAGGTGACTGGTGATCTACATGCGGGGCGGAAAAATGCGAGGCAAAAAAGATGTAAACAGCCGCGCAAGCTGCGCGGCAGTGTTGCCAGTTTGGCTGCTTTGAGGCCAAATTTGCAATTTTTGGCCTTTTTTCAATTCTTTTGGATTTTTTTATTTTTGAAAAAAATGAGCATTTTTGGCCCGTTTTGGCAAATTAAATTTTTATGTCGGTTTAGCACATTTGAAGATGATTTTGGAAGATTTCTCGACACTGTTTCTGGATGCAGAATGATAAATTTTCATTTGGAACTCTGTACTAGAATTTATAAATTTTAGTTCTGCTGTTTCAAGTTACTACTTACCAAGACCAATACTTTCGAGAAGTTTATCACATGAGTGAGCTTTATTCTTTACATATATATATTGTCTTTTAAAAGCGCGTTTGGGTGTTTAGCGGTGTTGTTGTGTACTTATCTTGTATTTCGCTTCTTTTGGTGCTATCTGCCTTTTTTACGGTGGATGTGGCCTTTTTACTTATGACAACCTGGCAACCCTGCTGCGCGGGCCGGCTGACAATTCTAGCGTGCAGCAATGCAAGGCATAAGTTTTGCCATGTTCAGCTAAAAGTCCTTGCCATACTCCATTCACCGCGGGGCATTATCAGAATTCAAAAACACTTCGAAGAGACAAACTTCAAAAAATTTTCCCGGTGTCAGCAGCAAATATGACAAGAGGTCTTTTGATTGCGTTCTATTTCGGGACAGAACGCTATAATCAGCCGCGACCAGCTCGCTTCGCTTCTTTGAAAAGGCAAGTTTTTCAAAACAAACAGTCCACGTACAGAAAGCATTGTTCATGCAGGTAGGCTAAGTCGTCAACATGGACAAGTTTTCGGAATGTGAACCAAATTTTGCGGAAAGTTTATTGCAGGAGAATTTTTGGAAAAAAACGCAAGCAAAACCTATGGCCAAAGGCAAACACTATAGAGGAACAAGAGGACCTGTGCGGGTTTGGCTCTGGTGCTTTATTTCGTTATCATCGGAGCCTATATTGATGCTCATATGTGTTGAGTTGCTTTGCTACAGCGCAGAAAAGAAACCAACGTCAGGAGCAATCCAGTAGTGAAAATCGCGTGGGTACAATTGCTTAGCATTAGACAGCAGGAGAACAGATTTTCACCTTGGCAGTTAATAAGCTGCTTGCGGCGAATGTTTCAACGGTTGCGTGTACGACAGCAAATGGCTACATAAGCATTAACGCGTGCCAGACATCGCCTTCAGCGGATGTGCAGTAGATGAAAATTGTCGTTTGCGATTGTGACAAATTCTTATTAACCGGTGCTGTCGTGACTGTCATTTAATCCTCAAATTTCTAGAAATGTTTGCCTATGGTCAGGATTGTTGTCTCTGGGAACAGCGGTAAGACTCTTTATCTGTTGAGCTCGGGAGTACGCAGAACGTGGCTGAAAGAAGTCGATCAGAAAGGAAGCGGTTCGCTGCAAGTTGCAAAAAAAACGTAGCGCAACCAAATTAAAATCATAACAGCTGCGAATGCAACGCCCTAACTCGAGCAAATAGTTTGGTGCAGACAGGATCACGCGACCCGATTCGCTGTAGTAATTCAAGGTTGTGGACAGACAGGTGGGTGGCGGACGCTGGCTCTGGTCACGAGAACGAAATCGAAACGCGATTTTTATCTCTGTCAGTCACGCCATCGGTCGCCGATTACAATGCGACCGAATTAACAGGTAAGCCAGGGGAGCATTTTGGCGGCAATTGCGCTTGACTAGCTCGCGTGATGTTGCGGTTAAGGTAGGCCGTTACGAAAACTGGAGGCTTTGCCTGATAGCGCCAACGACCCGCAATTGACTGTTCGACAATCTTAACAAATGACAAGATTCGATGTAATGGAATTGATTTGAAAGGAAAGCGTTTTCATTCATAACCATAAGCACAGTCAAAACAGACATTTACGGACATCGCCCTCACTAAGTTCCCACGACGAAGCCACTCTCGACTTGGTGGTCGAAGTTCGAGCCGGTAAGCAGACGATACACATGGAAAACAAATTACAACCAACCCTCCCATGATAAAGTTCATACTAAAACTCCAAATAACTTTGTTGGTATCGTGTAATATACAGTCTAACTTTAATAAACACTAAAACTTGCCACTGTGTTCAGCTTGTTGCTAACGATAGCGCAACAAAGTTCTACAAACTGTGAGCTTTCACACAACCTTCCGATAGACTGTGGTCAAAAAAACACATTTTCATGATTTCAGTTAGGTAAGGAATAGGATGGCATAAGGTGGCATTTACCGTTTCTTTTTTCTACTGCTTCGTTGTATTCCGTGATAGGCAACCTTTGGCCTTCTAGGCCGAAACTGTCCCCAAAGTTAAAATTGCAGTTCTGAGCAGTTTCTTGAAAAACGACGTTATATGCAGGCGCGTACCCACGAAAGGACAAAAGTACTTTACAGTTTTCATTCCATTTATTTTTCCAGGTTTGAAATTACATGGCAGCTGCCAAAATGATAACAGCATAAATTGTCTCCTCACTTCCTGCAGTATTCCTGTAGTTCAGGGTCTCCAAACTGCGGTCCGCGGGCCAAATCCGGCCTGTGAAGCCATTTCATCCAACCCGCAAAGACCCTTCACCAATAATGAAAAAATAATATAATTACGAAAATTTTTTTGATTTGATAGAATGTAACATATCCCGAAATAATGACATTATGTGAGACGGTCACGTGAATGTCATGGTTGGCTAAGTACACTGCGCTGCAGACTGTCCCAACCTACTTTCATTATTAAACAATATTCATGTTTTGACATTCTTTGTATTTGTTTAAGTACTGTATTCATGAATTCTCCCTTAAAACTGGCCGCACATAAACCGAGCGCTGGTTGAAAAAGAGTTGAGTTCTGAAAAGAACAGAGTATTACGCTTTAACCCAGCTATGTCCAACCCACGGCCCGCGGGCCGCATGCGGCCCAGTTGAAGGTTTCCTGCGGCCCAGTTAAAGTTTTCGCTGTAGTAAAAGTAGTCTAAATACTGACAACCTGTCCTTTTTGATAATCTTGAATTTGACATTTTTGATGCAGGTGCTCCTCAGTGCCACTTCATTACGTCTGCCCCATTGCATTTGGGATTCGAAGGCTTTCATTACATTAGTATAAGCTAAATTTAGTTTGTTAAGATCAAAGTAAGCCATTCAATGTGCGGCCCTCATTAATATGTTATTCAAAATGCGGCCCTGGTTAAGACAGTGACATAATTTTTGGCTCAGTAAGTTATTTGGGTTGGACATGACTGCTTTAACCCAATGGTTCTTAACCGGGAGGGCGCGGCTCCCCAAAGGGGCATCAATAAATTTCCAGGGGGGCGCGAGCCCTTGCGCGCTGCACGACATATGTAGTTTTATCAATAAATTTACCAATAAATACCGTACATTGGCTTTTAAAACTTATTTAAAGTTAGGGGGTTTGAAACAAAGGACAACTACTTAAGGGAGGCGTGGTAGAAAAAAAGTTTAAGAACCACTGCTTTAACCCCTCTTCAATCAGTTTCCCTCAAAATAAGCAAAAATCCAGTTGCACTTACCGCTTCAAACCACAAGCGACGGCATTGGCCATCCTCACTTGATGCTTTTTCAAGCTAGAACTTCTGCACACTGTGTAGGTTTTGCTGATACCGCAGGAGGTTGACTTTTTATTGTGGTGGGAAGCAAACTGCTAACACGTCTGAAAAGTTTGGCGGGTTTTGACGTCACCAAAGTCTGCCGCGGAAAACCGTCAGTTAGTCCCGTACGAGGGAGCAGTACGGAAGGCGACAGTGACTGAGCACAATCGATTCTGTGTTGCATCATAATCAACGACCCTGAACGCTATTAAATTTGAGAGAGAATAAATTTAACGCTTGCATCCCACCAGTCGCGCACCTGGTGTGTAACGTATTTTCATTTCAAGGTATTTCTGGTAGTGGAATAAACTACTGTGTCGAACAGGAGAATTTCACGGTGGATTTGCCGTGCTGGCGTTATTAAGCTTCAGTAGCGTGAACAAGCAGCTATTTCGTGCTACAGAACACGAACCGGAAGCATTGCGTCAGATTTGCGAGTATTTACATCTGGCCGAGCGAAACATGAAGTTTGAATGGAATGTTTTTGTGTCTTCGCGGACATTGTTTATTGCTCAGCGCTCTTGCGAGGCACATGCGTGACCTATTTATAATCATTAATTCATTATCTCAGCACAACCGCCTGGAAGGAGAAAGCTCACGGACGTGAACTTTTGCGCTGTCAGCGCTCTGACTGTGCAATTGTTAAACCACTAGCGAATTCATCGCAACAATGTTGATCCCTCAAAAAACCGAAAGAGTGACGTTTAATCAATCATGTCGTCATCAATCAAGAAGAAAATAATTGTCATTTGTGTCGCTTGTTGGGATGAGAACGTAAAAAACGCAGGAGCTTTGAAATCGTGGCTCGCTTCCACCGCGAACGCGTACAACGTACACGTTTTCTCGAGACACAATCTGTGTTTGGACTAACAGGAGAAAAAGTCAATCTCAGAGAGCAAGATTTTAACAGCCTGCAGCAGCCTGGCAGGTTCACCGAGCAAAACGTGACAGTTTCCCTCCAAATGCGCAACAACGTTCGCAACCAGTTTGACAGCTCTTTTCAAGTTCGGCGGGTTTTAAAGCCTGAGCTACACCCTTTATCTGCTGAATAGCTTTGATTAATCCTTTCAAGTCGTGCAGACTTATGTTCACGCTGTGAAGGAACTATGTTGACAGCGTGCAACTATTTCTGCCGTCATTATTTCTGCCGTCGTATTTTTCGTGTGCACCAAGTGCAAATGTGCATTTTGTTCGCAGTCGCATCCATTGCAGATGCGTTCAAAAATATCAACTTGAGCATGGTGGCAGACTTCAAAAACGCTTAGCTTGAGAAAATAAGATCTCCAGTTCGGATCAACTCTGTTTGAATTGATAAACAAAACAAGTTTTGACCACCTTTGGAGAAAATTTTCTTATCGAATGACTTAAGACTTTACGCTTTGCCAGCAAAGGCAAGTTTCTTTGCGTGGTACAGTTACACGGCGTAAACTTGTAGCCAAGCAGTTTGATACTGTACCATATTTATCCATGGAATAAAATGCTTTCCATTAAAAGCTTAATAGTTTTTTCGTTCTGGTTTACATTAGTTTAATATGCGTATGTTTTTGGTTTTGTGCACAAATTCTTTGATTTTTTTGAAAAGCCACCAGTTTTTTTCATGCTATTACGGGTGTTTACTGTGCTGAAGTAACACTAGCTTTCGTGGGAGAAAGTGTAAACTTTTTGCCAATATTATTGAACACTTGTGCGCTTTCTAAAAAGTTTTTGGTTCTCATACCTTCTTCCAAACGACATACTAAAATCCGTCACTGTCCATGATTCGTATTCTAGCTCACCTTCACCGTTTGTTTCGTTGCGCTGATTTTTCCCTAGAAAAGAGCAAGATTAACAATTTTAATACAAACTGTGTGCAAAACTCTCGTTTCTTTGGCTGCATATTGCCATTGATCTCGCATAAAGCAGCGTAGAGTTGTGATAAAGCGAAATGCAATCGGTACTTCTTCAGGCTGATGGTAACGTGAGGCAGTCACTGCGAACGTCTGAGATTTTGCAGTCTGTTTCTGGTATTTTAATTTCCATAACGTTCACCTTTAATCTAGAAACCACGCTGGCACGAGAGATTCGCTCGTTCCTTTCAATTTATTTTAAGTTTGCATAATTACACCAGATGATCACAGAGCTATCTGGATCAAAACTGTTGCTTGTACAGTGTGTGGCAAGGAAATTTCATATTACCTTAATCGCAAGCAGAACTACAAGGTCACGGAAGTCAAGTAGTATTGGCGAAAGTATATCCAGAGGTGAGCTTTAATCATTTAATAGCAAGCAGGGCCTGTGGTTCAGATTAATATGTGCATCACGCGTAAACGGCATTTTGCATCTCCTGAACTGAACAATAAACCTAACAAACTCCATTCGTGAGAAGCGTTCGCTGCAGAATAGTCCTCAATCTTTGAAATCGAAGCACTTGTCCAAGTCTAGTATGTTCGACCTCACTGTCTGCCATTCAAGCTTCACTTAAACGACCTCCTAAAGTCCTAACGTGAGGCCTGCTGACTGCAAGAAACCAAACACTATATTGATTTGACAAAGTCGAACTGTCATGTGCAGGGCTACTCTAGAAAGTGTTTAGAAAGAGCATACTGCTGGTGCCATATTCTCAGAAGAGTTTCAATCAGAGATAGCAATTCTGCCACAGAGAGTTTGATAAATTTTGAAATTGGCAACATTTTTTCAATACTATGATGAAGCCAACGAAAAACACAGGAAAATGTAGCCTGACAGAATTGTTTCAAACATTTTTGTAAATTGCGTTGTGCTGATTGATTATGTTTTTCGCTTTGTCCACGCGTTTGGCTGCAATGTTTCAACCAGACGTTGTAACTGGAGTACAAACCCCTCCCTTCTCCATATACCTGGGATCGCATTCGGAAACTAACTTCAGAGGAGCGACTTTTCTCACTGCTAGCAAGGAAGTCATTTAATAAAAATTACCTAAGGCATTGCAAGCTGGACAGTTTCTTGAAGCTCAGGAACATATTGTGAAATAAATATAAAGTTCATAACATATTTTTGAGCGATTGGGAAAAAAGCTAATCTCAACTATAAAATTGATTGTTTTAGACAATGCTTGCCCATTTTTTGATCGATGTACGTTTTTCGGCATAAAAGTTACTGCGGAATTTTCAATGAATTCATCTTGATTACGAGATGTTACGAGTGTTTCCTATCAACAGGAAACCTGCAGTCATTTTCATTCTTCCTGTTTGCGCAATTACGCACCAGTACACAATGGGCAAGAGTTTTACGCTATGAAAAACTGAACTCGTATCCAGCGCGTGGTTCACGCATTCAGCCCACTGAGAATTTCTCCAAGACTACGGGTCAATATCGTTCCATCCCACTAAATTTCGAAAAGAAAGCGGCAGGACGATTTTTGGAAACACATGTTTGTGCCCACCAAAGAAATAAAGTGAGCATAAAATTACTTACAAAAGAATAAGCGTATCAAGTTCATCATGTAGTTTAAATGCATTTGAAAAATGTCTAGGTGACTGTCAGACGACGCCCACGTCAGTTTGGTTTCTTCTCAACCACTTGCGTTGTCCTGTGTTGGGTAAAAAAGCATTTTTCAAATCGAAAAGCTCATATCATCCGGAACATCATGTTCACGCTACGGCAAAATATCGTACTTTATCAAACAGTCCTTCAAATGAAACTTCGAAAGTGCTATCGAGCAGCATTCCTTCAATTTGAATGTATGGCTGATAAGTCAGGGTTTTTCCATCAACGTCACAGGCATTAATCGGTGCGGAACGGACGGCCGAAACGACGAATATTTTCCACAATAATTTCGTGGATGCGTATCAGCGATCTTCTGACGTGTCAGTTATTACTAAGAGAAGTTTTGCAAGCTTCACATTTTAAAACCATTATCCGGTGCATTCTTGGGTTGCTGGAAAGCCTTGTACGCTGTTTCTCCACCAGAAGTCTGCATGAAAACATCTCTCAGCTTATTTGCGGAATGCGGCAGCCTTGCTCTATGTCAACGCACGTTCAACAGCGATTTTGAAAACTTTATAGGCAGCTCTGACCATCGAGTGACCGTGAGGTCAAAGCGTACATATTTCGTGTGTTTCGAGTAAGCAGCATGAAGCTTGCGGCCTTGTACTGTTTGCGCAATCTATCAGGCAATATTACGCTAGAAAGTGCCGATCTCAGATATCTGATCTTTATCTTTCGGTGCAGTCCCTTTCAAGAGGTGTTAATCCTAGCATGCAGCAAGTGCATTGCCCTCCATCAGTAATTATTACCGAGCGAAAACATGTCGATTGTTATTTTTCCCGGAATTCGATAGGGTTTGTGCTGCTGCTCTGATGAAGGGATTTGCGAATTCTTAGTTTTTGCTTTTTGTTTTAGGAACAACATAAAAATTAAAGAAAAAGCAAACTTTTAGAAGTCCGGATCGAAATTGTTTTTCATGAATGCGCTTGTCGTGAAACACACCCAAAAAGCAGGAAGTCTTACTAAGTCACTGCAGATAAGTTCTGCGATTGATCGTATCATTGCAAACATGAAAGAGGCCATGATATCCTTTATCAGTAAACATAGCAATAAAATTCCAACAGTAATAGCAGTTCAGGAATTTAAATGTTTTTCTGCTTCCAAACTAGTAAAACGATGATTTACAACTAATTTTCAGTTAACAGTAGATATAAAATGGGGACACCTTTATCTGCGCAAGGTTGGCTTATGAACATAAAATGTTTTTGTTTGTTGTTGGCGATGTTGTAAGCATAGTTTTAATTGGGCAAATATCTAATGGTTCGCTTAAACCCTCCTGTTAGTTTCACATCATACAGTTTGTCACATTCAGCCTTGACACACATTCTGATTGTTTTCTGGAGCGGAATGCTTATTCAAACTTATTCTAGAGCAGTGATTCCCATCGCGTGGATCACCTCCCACAAGAGGGCGGATTGATGTTTAAAGGGGTCAATTTGAGAATGAGCTGGAATGGCGGATTGTGAGTGATCTGTAAAAATGTGTTCAGGAAAAACCCACAATTTTGGCCAAAGAAAGAGCACAAGAAACAGTCCCCCGGGGAAATATCACTACTTTAGAGATGACTGTGTTGAGCATGGCCAAAAAAGTGTGTATAAACTGCTGTAGAGCTAGGTTATCACTTGTGCAGTCAGAATGATCACAAGTTAAGAAAGCAGTGCGTGGCAGGCTGATTCCTCTGGATTAACAGCCAAACCTGGAGTTTTATCCTCAAACCTGTGAGATATTTTGGTAGGATAATCTATTTCAAGAAAAAAATCAAGGTGAAACAGACCTCTCCGCCAAAAGAACACCTTAAGCTGAAAATACAAGGTGTGTTGAATAAAAAGGTTTTAGCCTGTTCAGGCACTAGAAGCAATATAGGCTCTTCGTTTACACTCATCGGCCCACCACCTTCACTTTTGTTGTCTTCAGCAACTCACTGCACTCACTTTCAGATCTATTAATTTCAGTGTTTCTGTACTTGCGGCCATAGACATGGTGTTAATTGTACTTTATAAGGACTTGCAAAACTTTTATATAGCGATTCACTTTATTAATCAAACACGTCGTCTATCTAGCTTTGTCATAAACCTAATGTTTTTGTGAAATCCTTCTGATTTCATTTTATGATCGACGTTAGTCTAATGCAGGTATGTCCAACCCGCGGCCCAGTCGAAGGCTTTGTGCGGCCCACTTTCGGTTTTGCTGTAGTAAAAGTGGTCTACATACTGACAACTTGTCCTTATTTTGATAATCTTGAATTTGGCAATTTTGATGCAGGCTGTCCTTAAGTGCCATTTTATCATGTCTGTTACCATTGCAGTTAGGATTCGGACGCTTTCACTACATTAACTTAATCTAAGTTTGATTTGCTAACATCAAAGTAAGCCATTCAACGTGCGGCCCTTATTAATATGTCATAAATGTGCGGCCCTGGTTAAGATAGTGACTTAACGTTTGGCTCAATAAGCCATTTGGGTTGGACATAGCTGGTCTAATGCATTCGCAAACAAGTGTCGTGTCCTTTTTATTTTACAGCAAAAAACGCTGTGAACAAAACGAAAGATTTATACTTGACTCCGGCTGTTCTACATCATGACCTTAGGCCTATCGCTCAGTTCAGTTTCTTTATATGCGGTTTTCTACTCCTTTTGGAGAGCCAAAAGTGTTTTGCGGGCACCGAATTCCGCTTGCTTGCGCCGTGGGCCGTGCGGCTGCTTTCGCAGTGAATGCTGCGCTGGGGGCGAGTCAGTGGCAGCACCGTGTGCGAACCGTTTTTTTGCATCCACCCATCAACACCTACCAGGACGCTGGACAAGCCGCAAATTCTGTTTTTCAAGTCTACGGTGTGACCCAACCGGGAACAGAACCTAGCGTACCAGATTTGGTGGCGTTTGCTCTTCTTCGAATTTGTAAATATGTTTGTCTATGCTTGTGATGGAGGTCATTTCCAAGGGAAAGAATAATCTTTTCACTGGAACTTCCATCAGTTTTACAGATGCTCTTTTGCACATTCGCTGCTACGTTCGAACAGTTATCATAAGATTCCCTAGAATTTGCAATCGGAGTTTCACAGTTTTTGAAATGAAATGATATAGAAGAAAACGCATTTTCACGCAATGAGGTCTTCGTCTGGTAAATGAAACCAGCGAAGATTAGCAATTCTGTCTGCAGTTTGTGCTTATCAAAGGTCACTTTGAACATGAGGAGATGGCTAACAAGGTAGACTACATGCTTTCAAAAAACAGTCTGGGAAATGGTCCACCTAAATCAGTCTACGAAGTCAGAGGCAATTTGGACAAAAGTATGAAAGATAAATTCTGAACTGAATCTGTGTAATCAGCACACAGGTCATTTTAAACAATCTGAAAGTTTTCGAGGATTGAACAGATGATTAAACACGCGCCACCAAAGCTGATAGGCTAGGTTCGATTCCCGGCTGGACATGCCGAAGACTTGAAAAACGGTACAGTATTTGCGGCCTGTCCAGAGTCTTTCTTTGCGTTGATGGGTCATTCTTGCTGACTTCAAGATCATTTCTTTTCATCCCATTGAGCATGATGAACGTCCAGAATGATTTCACTAAAATCTGCGTCTGTTGTTTACCGTTTCAAGTACGGCTTTGGGAAAGCCTACGTGTTAGCGTTCCGACTATTATCAAGTTCTGGCCCATTTTTGCGGTTACAAAGTAAACTCTCATGATTTCACTTTGCAAGAAAGAAACCGAAAAGTTGAACATTGGTTATTTTTATTCGTTGATAAAGATTTCGTTACCGTTGACACGGGAAAGTCATATCCGGAAAATACAAGATGAATAGCGAGAACAAGTCAACATTGAAAACCAAAGATGCACAGTTACTTAGCTTATAGTAAAATTTTCGAGACAGTAATATCTTCTTGCATCTGAAGGCCAGTTTTGATACCTTACTTAGGCACTTTACCTAGACTAGAAGAAATATATTTTGTAAATGCTTTCAGTGTATTTTTCACATTACACACGAACAGGTGCAGAAAAAAAACAGAAGATTTGTTTGTTATCTTCCACCAACAACTACCGCAAGTGTTTTGAAGGATCGTTACAGGATGACACGAAGGTAGCTATCAAGTGCCTACAGCACTTTTGCGGCTGAGAGAAACAATTTTGCGTGGTTGCTGACATCAATGGTGATGCAAAAAAGCTAAAAACTCGATTTACGCTAAGACTAAATTTGGGGTGCTTGTCGTGTTATGACATCGACGAAGACGCCATTTTGTTTGCGTGCCTCGCACGAACCGGACGGTTGCTGTGTATCGTGTTTCTGTCAAAAACTGGCGGAAAAAGTGTGCCACGGCTCGCTATACCACAAGACCGCGCAGTTTTGCGAGCAACCTTTCCCGTGAGAGTGCCGAGCATGCATCAAACTTTCATGGTAATTACAGTCGACGCAGTTGTTGTGGAGCGATTAACTTGCGGGTCCTTGTTTCGTGTTGACCGATGACGCATCCGCACGTGTTGGGGAAGCCGCAAATGGCCTTAATCCGTGGATGTCATCGGAAAAACTTGGGATCGGATTTTATTTCAAGGTAGTGGAAGTGCATTCCAGAGGTGGCAGAAATGGCTTGGCACGTGTCATTAAGATTAGGCAGTTGCATTGTAGGTTACTCGCTGCTAAGACGCAAAACACAGCTTCAAGCTGCGGGTCAACTGGTCGTTGCCGAGGCAAGTACGCGTACTGTGATACAGTGCAATTTAAGCATCGAAACTGAATTCCGCAACAGATTAAGTTTCCTGAAATCATTCGATGAAGTCTTCCAAACAGGATACAACTCATCTGTCTCCAGCAACGTTAACACGCAATTCCCTTGTTGTTCGCTGGCAAGCTGCTTGTTCAGGGCGTTGTCGTTCTAAAATGGTGTTACAAGTTCATGACGCTAGCAACGTTCGATCAAAGACAAAGACCATCTTGTTGACTCACAATGATTGATTGTTGCTGTGGTTACATAACCTCAACAGCACGTTCAGTCATCAATCCAAAGTATTGGTGACAAAAAAGAATGAAAAAACGTGCTCATAGCGTTCACAATCAGGATTTTGTTCAAGCAAAAGAATGCCCTCCAACTGACCTTCTTCAAAAATATCGACATTGTTTACTTTCAGATCTTTGGGGACTTTACCGCCGTCTACCACGTGCCAGTACTGCTACGTTCCTGTCTTTAACCTGAGGCAAGGCACGCTTTAGCACTAACCCTTGCCAACACAAACAAAATGCAGCACTTTAGGCTATCTACTGTAGGGCGTAGCTCACAAACGATAATAATTTACAACAGTAAGGCGCTTAGCAGTAACACTTGTTCAAGGGCAGCTCTCTGAGCTTATCTCCTCGCCGCGGTAAACGGAGCGAGCATCAATTCTGTTTACATTTTTTTCTTCTAAGGGACGATCCGACCTTTCCTAACAGCTACGAATACATCCAACGCTCCCACATGGGCTTGGTTCATGTGGCGGTGTGCACCAAAGGGTGACTGTCATTTACATACAGGATTGAAAAACAACAGCTATGACGTGCAGGCTTAAATTAAACACGGGCTGACGTGACCATCTAAGTCCGCCCAAGCATGGGCAGTAACGATTGCGTTTCCAATATACCTGGATCGGAGCATAAAGTACACGTCCACTTCATGCCCCGCAAGCCTGTGAGAGCAGATGTAACGCAAGAAGACACTTTCCTTTCCCCAACCCTGCGTGAAAATTTATACATAACAACATTTTGACTTTGCGCTTACCGTGTCTAATCGCAGTGTTTTTTATGGTGTTTTGAGAAACGGAAACGGTCTCTCAAATTTTTCCGACGGTTTCTCAAAATACAACAGAACCTCACTTAACGGCCACCACCAAAATACACTAAAACATCGCTTTACGGCCATCTCGGTATTTGGATAAATGGTTGCAATCTCTGAAAATGTCTGAGTTGTCACCAAGGTCAAACCTTTGAAAATACTGTTCAATCGCAACGGCGTCGCCTACTCGTGGTCGTGGCTTTAGATACAGCTTCGTCTCACTGCCAGCATATCTCTTTGTCGGCGTCACCTTAATACCAGTGTTGTACTCGGGGGCAGTATCGCGAACGTCATTTCCCCAAAATTGTTTAATGTGGCAACAGGATGTTGACAATGAGCGAAAATGTCCACAAAAGATTCCCCTTTATGTCCTGACTGTAGCGAAGCATGTTTTTCTCGCAACAGTGGATTCTCCACTTCAGTTTTTAGCACCACACCGCTTAACACTCTTCAAGAAAAAAGGCCTTGTTTCCGGCATGCACCAGTCATTCCAATCGTTTATCGATTTAAGCAAATCATAAATGTCCCATGGGCATCCAGGTCTCAGGCAACAAGCTGTTCCCGGTGAACTGAAAGGGACAGCCAGCATGAAAGGAATACTTCCGTTTTCGAAAAGTGGTTATTTGAAAGGAGCCTACGTTCAATTTGGAAATTTGTTCTTGCTAAGACCTATCTCTTCAGCTTTTTTGTGTCGCTGCCCGAAGTCTATGCACACGTTTCTGCCAACGCTAATGTCAAACCGCCGGGTTCACATAGCGAGCCTGAAACGCGTCTTTTCTTATGAACTTTGGGGGTGGAGTTCAATCCCGTCGCCAGGTTTTAGGGCAACTGTGTCCAACCCAAATGGCTTACTGAGCCAAAAATTATGTCCCTATCTTGACCAGAGCCGCACATTGAATGACATATTTCTGAGGGCCGCATATTGAATGACTTACTTTGATTTTAGAAAACCAAATTTAGCTTAGACTAATATATACTGAAAGTGTTCGAATCCTAACTGCAATGGTAACAGACGTGATAAAGCGGCACTGAGGACCACCTGCATCAAAAATTTCAAATTCAAGATCATCAAAACAAGGACAGGTTGTCAGTATGCAGGATACTTTTACTACAGCGCAAACTAAACTGGGCCGCACAAAACCTTCGACTGGGCCGCGGGTTGGATATAGCTGTTTAAGGGTTTGGGGGCCAAAATATTTTTTAAGAAGGCAATATTTTTGTTTTTATTACATGTTTAAAATCATTTTTTCTGGGCACAACAAAATTTGGAGGGGAAAAAACATAAAAACATGGATCGGGGGGGGGTTCGGTCGGTGGAATAGATCAACGCTCCGCACAAGTGCCGCTGTTCAATGGAAGTCAGGGCAGATCACTCCGTATTGTTGTCGGTGTAGTAGAAGCGGCTGCTTGCATACGAGAAGCAGCGGGATCCTGAAACAAGGAGCAGCGCGATCGCTTTACTCTGGGGTGATTACCGTGGTCTGGGTTTGCGAAGAGTTGAATGTGATCACAAGACTAAGTGCGTCGCGAGTACCCGAAATAGAAGCGCTTAATGAAGCAAACTGCGGAAATACAACACGGACCGGCCACGTCGGAAACAAGTTGGTTGTGGTTGTTTCAAGGATGGCCGAACTTCAAGCTTTTAATTTTATTCTGCTCAAGTTTTTACAGACAACTGATCAAAAACCGAAATGTTACAAAAGTTGTAAAGCGGCAAAAGTAAGAAATCACAAGATTTTTCTCTTGTTAATCTTGTTGCAACTGCTAACAACAACGTATTGTTTTCTGTTAGGGCAGTACGTTGATCAAAGCGTGCCTTCCTTCGCTTTTATTTATAAACTAGTAAACTTTCAATTACATTTAGCCAGAGTAATCAACCGGTTATTTTCAGGCTCCAATTTGCACTTTACGTCAAAGTGAAGCATCAAGTTGAGTGGTGATTCAGTGCAAAAGTAAAGCGTGTTTGCGCGGAGTATTGGCAGAAAACGGTTAAGCAGGATTTTCTGTGAATAACACTTCCGATTCTAGAAAAATTAATTTACCTACAAACTAACTTCTGGCACTTAAAACCATGCTACTTGATCAGTCGTTGCACAAAGTAAAAATGCAGGCAGGGTCGTACCGAGGGGGCACAATGCCCTGGGCGCCGATTCACTGGGGAGCGCCGAAAAAGTTCCAAGATTGTCACAACTACTTTCTTCAATACAGCACATTTGCTCCCAGGAAACGCCGAACCTGTTTCTTGCCCCGGGCGCCATCTAACCTCCGTACGCCCCTAAATGTAGGCCTTTCGAGCTTCGCACACTTTGCTTCTGGGCAGTGAAGAAACGAAGTTGTCTTTACACCAAGGGTCACCAACATGGTGCTCGCGGGCACCAGGTTGCCGGCATGGACCACCAGGGTCGCCCGCGGGCCTGTTCTGAAAATAACATTACCATGACCAGTGCCTTCGCATAGATGAATATCATTAAATTTATTAATAATAACATAATTAAAGATAAATTGAGCAAAATGTTTATTTCAGAAGTGTGTATCAAACCGATAGCCTTTCGCATAAATAGGTATCCAAGAATTAGCTCTCAGTTTCAGAAAGGTTGGTGACCCCTACTGTAGACATTACGTCTTTCGATATATTACTTTTTGAAAGTTTCTTTTCGTTGAAACTCTCTCAGCATTTGAGCTTGTTTTGTTTCGGCACATTGCATAGTTTTTCATTGCATAGTATCCTTGCATAATTTGAATTATTACGGCTGTAAGAGAAATAGGACGGTGGCATGAAGGATGATTAATAATGTGCAAGTAGAAGAGGGGTTACAAAGCAGAACTGGTGAAAGATACCGGGAGGCCAACGCGAAACATGAAAAAACACTTTAATCGTCTTTTTCAATATCACGCTTTGAGACAAAGATCTTTCGTTACCTGTCATCTCCTCTCAAAAGTCGAGACAAGTCCGATATTTCCGTCATTCTTAGCCCCGACTGAGGCGAACATACGTTTGGTGACAATGCATCCCTCCCTATACTCAAAATTTATGGCTTGCAAGTAGCAGCTAACATTTAGAATGTTGAGCAGCAGTAAAGTTGGACGCCCAGCTTTTTCTTTTGAGACCTGTGGTCGGTGAACCCCTAGGGGGGTCCGTGAATGTGACCTAAAAATTTATAGGCTTTGTTCTGACATTTCGAAAGGGTTAATAGGCTTTGCAGAAATTTCAATTACTACTACGATGATAAAACCTGGTTTCGACTATGCAAGGTTGCTTCTTGAGGGGTCCGTAACGTTTGTTAAGATGTACTAGGGATCCGTGACCCACAGATGTTTACGAAACGCTGGTTAAGTAAGATACAAGGGGTTGATGGAATAAACTTGCTTGATGCGAGGACAAGCGTCAGGACACATGGCTACTTTTGCAGGAAAATGCTACCAATAGTGGCATGTCACCGGCAACGTCACACGTGAAGCGTTTCCCTTCCATACAACCATTAACAACGAGTACTTTGGACTGATGGACCGCAAATGCCGTTTTTAAGCGACCGGTGAGACCTGTTCGGGCAGAGAACCCTTGCTATCAACACGCGAGGCGCGTGCTTTGACACTGCGGCGCAATCCTGGAAACAGTGAAGTCACGCATTGTTGAAGTTTCAGGTTCCTGACGCATGAAATCACCAAGGTATCAAAATATTAGTATCGGAATATCGCACCTGTCCCAATGGGGTTTTGACAGGTCATAGCCCGGGAATGCAAGTTTGGAACCCACGCCATTTGCAATGTGGAATCTAAACGCCATTAGCTGATAAGGTCTGTTAAGAGTTTTTGCAAACCCGTCAACAGCGCTAAGTTCTCCAAGCGTAAACAAAAAACTGACGACAGGTCTGATTTACGTATACAAATTCTAAGCATGTAGCTCAAAAGTCTTATCAGTATCAAAATAGGAAAAAGAATTGCAAAAAAAGAAGCAACGCTTTTTTCATGGAAACAGTAGAGCGAAATATTTGCCACGTATTACGTAAATTTCCTGTACTTGGTAAGATAATGGCAGTTGGCTCCAACTGCCATTATCTTTTGCGCTGATCAACTTTGTATCCTGTCGAGTTAGAGAGATTTCCGTGATGATATACATAAAAAAACTGTAAATATCAGCTTCGATAGGGCAAGATGCATGCAGGCAGTTAAAAACGAGCTTCGAAAAAATATAGGAATAAACTGCCTCTAAAAATATGAATAGACTTTTTGATTTCGGGGAAACACCGACGTTGCAAGCCATTTCGGGAACTACCAAATGACTCGTCATGTCGCTTCGAAAGTTTACGTTTCGTTTCACCGCGAGATAAAATTGCTAATTAAGAACTAAAGCTACAATCCTAAGCAGTTATGTGCAGGTGAACGTTATTTTTGATTTCCACGTAAAGACAACCACGGCAAAAGAATGGGTACCAACATATGCTGTTTGCAACATAGGCTCATAAGGAACAGCTGGTCAGGAAGCTAGGTGTTTGGAAAAAGTTCTTGCGAGTGATCTTCATGCATCAAGGAATAGGCTAAGCTCGTCTTTTGCCGACTTTAAAATCATTTCGCCCTTTTGCTTGAAACGCAAAGGAGACTATGGTAAATTGCTAAAGTATCTTATCTCCGTTCAAACTTTACAAATCAGATTAAATCAATTACTTGGGCTTCAACGTCAGCGGTCAAGAACGAAGAGCAGATAAACAAACAGTTTATCTCAAGTTCCGGATTATTTATCTGAGATGTCGCTGACGGCATGTTGACTTGTCAGCGCGGTCGGCATCTCGCTTCGGTCGCGCCCTTTATTCCCGGGATGGTTGTTGACGATGCTATTCCTCGAATTCGTCGCCGGTTGCATGCTGTTCAGCGTGCTTGCACGGGAGACACGCCGAAGCGCCGGCAACATGGTTCTAGCTGCTTGGCGTGAAAGGAGCTCTTGACTGCGTGAACTTGCTCATTTTCTTAAGCGGGCGAAGATGCGATTTTGAAAAAAAACGATCACAAGCAGGGTGCTCGAAGAACGAAACTTGACAGTACACGTAATTGTTTAGCAAACAAAACGCGCGGCGAACAACAAGCCGTTGACTGCCACAAGTGTTAGGGCGGAAGACTTTTCCTTGGGCAGAGGTTGTTTGTCAACCGGTCCCCTGCTTTCCGGTACACTGATTGCAGATCCCGGTCCGCGCGTTAAATTTATTGATAATTTTCACAGATAGTGCTCCCCCAACAACGCAACGTTGACACGTACGGGTGGCGCGATAACGCAAAAGACGTCAGTGATGCGACAGTGTGGCCGAGTGTTATCTAAATTAGAAAACCGTCGACGAACCACAGCGTCAAAAATCCAATTTTGATAAAATTTTGAAACAAGCTGTGGCATTTTTTTACTGCGTCGAAAACAAGGGTCCCAAATTTTTTTAAATTTAGATTGACCCCATTACTTTGTCAAAATTCCGTGCATGCCTTCATAACAGTCGCCGGCCCCTAGATGAAATATTTATTCAACAACACTTATGCTAAAGAGCTTTTGCCTGTTTCTGGTTTTTGGGTTCACTCATGTGCTGTGCATTTTTATCAAGCCACAACGTTTTGAACAGCGCTGTCCCAGAAGATCAAAGCATTTCACGTATCAGGTCCGCGCGGTTCCAATTCGTTGAGTAAGTCGTGTAACGGTATTTCGAAAATAATTTAGCAACATTTTTAGACCTGCATGTTAGCAAAAACAAATAAAATTAAAGACATAAAACCGATGATCATATTCTATCTTTCGGAACGGAGCCGAGTCAATTTCTAATGAGGGGGATTTCCAGGCTGGTGCATGGCATTTGTCCCATGGGATGGGAAAGTCGACTTAAATTTTTTCCGGGTCCCTTTGGGACGGTAATCATGCCAGCATTAAGATGTACCTAACAAAATGTGATGTTTTCATCTTCTACTCGCTTCTTATAGCACATGGCAGTTAAAGATATTTTAAACTTTTAAGAACCGTCATAGAGGAATCCGTTTTCCCACTTCTCTGACGTCCTCCTCACAGTCCTGGCCTCTCCACAGGGCTCTGTGGAGACTAGACATTACACATGCTCATGATGTAATGTAATTCGTGTTGCTAGTTTCGTGGGAATCCCACAGAGTGGGACAGTCATAAGTTGCCATGGTATGGTACAGAAAAAAGGTGTCTCACTGACAAGCCTGGACAATCCGATTGAGGTGTGTATATCTCATGGTGACCACTGGACCCAATAATTTTTCGTTGTTTTGGCCACTGGTGTTTATGGTTTTATAATGTAGCATTGACAGGAATAGTCGCACCAATACCACAGAACATGCCTCAAAAACGCGCAAATTAGAAGAATTGCTATTTCATTGATGACTGATTTATCAATGGTTATTTGGTATTACATCGGTTATATCGTCAAGTTATGCAAAAGTTAAAAGAACAGAAGTAATCCTGGTCTAAAACATGCATTTTTTCAACGAGCACAAAAGTATTTAAATTTACAGCAGCTGTAAGTGAAATCAATGATTGCATCAAACATAATGAATGCATTGGTTACCAATCAACTGTTGGAAAAATTAGCGGAAATAAATCGCTTTGTCATTGCTAGTGGCCGAATAAAGCTTGAGTGGAATTTTGCCGAATCGCAAGAAAGCAGGAAGCTTTGCTACGCTTGCACAAAGTTTTTCTTCAATATTGGGGAAGTCAATTTCAAGTTGAAAAAAAACAGAACGTGTTTGTGTGAACGAACGGCAGGTTGCAGTCTTACCAACTTTTGGGCACGTCGCGGCATGAGTAAGCTCAAGGTGAGTAAGTCGCGCGGATCGCAGACAAGCTCACCACATCTTTGACGGTAATTTTGCTGCTGCTATTTAAGCGTGGCTTTTAATCCACGTGCGAACAGGAAAAGTCCGTCTTATGATCAACGTAACGAACTGAAAAAAGAGGCGTCAGAATTTCGGTCACGCGGCCAAGGAATATAAGTTGAGGGCATTTCCAAGCGCCAATACAGCTGCACAAGTCTTTTGATCAGCAATGTGTTGCCAAGCGTTAGAGCCGACCGCCTACAATAGAGTCATCCTGTCAGAGCGTTAGCTACAGCGCATCAGCATGTGGCCGCGGTGACAGAGGAATTTCGCTACGGGGCAAGTGTTATGTAACTTAAAAATCTGCGAAAGTTTCATAACGAGGCAAACAACGGAGAACTAGTCTTTTTCTCGCCAAATATAAATCGAGATTTCTGCTTCTGCGCAGGCATTCACGCTCGCTGCAATCGCGCCTGTAGGCCACAGAGCAGCGAGGCAGTCAGAGTAAGATTTCTACTAAATAGGCAAGAATTCGTGGAAAAGTGCTGCTTGGTTCAAGTGCAGAATCAGAGTATACCGCATGTGTGGTTGCTTTCACGAAAAATGTTGCTTCGCCAATTGCTCAGTATTGTCTGTGCATGTACATGTGTGTGTATGTGCGTGTGTGCATCTTGACAATGCATCTTCAAAAGTTTCTTTTCTTTTTTACGGAAGGTGAGAAAATTTTTATCGAAAAACTGACAATAAGTAGCTTAGAGAGCTTTCGTCAAATACAAAACTGCATGGAGTTTCCCAATCCATCTGATCAGAGAATGATGTTTCACTCTGCTGCCTGTTCTTGGTGGTCTTGCCGCAATTCATCAACAAATTTCGAACGACTTCAAAGAAGCCGAGTTATGAAGCGGGAACGAGAGAGCGGCGCACAGTACAATTTCCTTTGCACCAATTGTGTCCAAACAAACCCAGCACCTTTCCGAAAAGCAAACGGACACCTCTGTGATGCAACAGAGGGTTTTAACCGTCGCGGCAAACACCGTCACCCAGAAGCAAAAGCACGGCGAGCAAATATCAAGTGCCACAAACCCAACTTTGTGATAACGGGTAAGCATTGACATCTTGAGCGTCAGAAGAAAAAATGCGAAGATCGAAATATTCATTGCAATGTTGCAAATTTTTTTTATTGTGATTATTTCAGACATTCTATTTACTTGCAGTCATTGGAGTGTTCTGTTCTTAAAATTGCCAACAGTTTTGTGTTTTTGTTTTGACCAAAAATTTGCAGGTTGGAGAGTGTCAACGTTACATTTAAGACAAGCAGGAAGAAAAAAATGTGTTATGCCTTGTCGTAATCATTCAGCAGAAAGCAAATCTTAAGAGAATTTGCTTTCATGCCACTAAAAATAAAGACCTTCTAATGTATTTTCCTAAATGCTGTGTAACGCTTTGGTTAGCTTAAAGCTGCAAACCCTTGGATGCTATTCTGTATAAAACTGCTTGCAGACCATGAATAACGGTAGTGAACTCTTCAGTAGTTTTACTTTACTAAATTCCTATCATCCTGCCTTAGATGCTGCAAAACTAATTTGTATTCAAGTCGCCACATTCATCAAAAATGTAGTCGCAATGGTCAACAACAAGCCTGCTGCAAAGTCGCATAATTCACTAAACTCATCGCTAGGAGGCTTGCCGAATCTGTTACGTTAGTTACGGTGGTGTTAACCTGTGACAGTTTAAACCAGTCTCGTGGTTTCACCTGATGCTGTTCGCATTGTTAAGGCATTTTTAGGCAATTTTCCCCTTACGTGCATCGGTAAGTTCTTACTTTGCTTCTATATCAGCTACTGGTGGCACTGATTCTGTCTTGGACTTTTGTCGCTGGTGGTCGTTTGCAAATCATCTTACCTTTCGTAGTGCTTTTCCTCATCGTGATGAATTTCATAGCAACCAAAGCTACGCCGCTCACTCACAAGTTCACGGAGGAAGGTCAGCCTAGCAGACTGCAAACGAAGAAATCAGCTGAAGTTCCGCGAACGCCAATCAGAAGCTTTTCCGACTTCACTCGCATCATTCAAAGTTCGAAGCTGGAAATTGCCTCAAACGAAAAACATCGAACTCCAAGATCTCCTTCCACGTGTTTTCTTGCGTCCGCGAACCTGTCGCGTCTGGCGCACCACGTTTACGACATAGCTGTAAGTATTTTTCGAGCTGCAGTGTCAAACAGTTGATTTTTTATCGGTAAGCTTCGCAAGGAAATCAATAGCTGCATCTTATTGATGCGAAAATTTCATTATTTGCCTAAAGACCTCAAATTAAGCCAAAGTACAATTGCTTTTTCAACGGGTTAACTTCGAAAGGAAATCAATAGCTGTGCATCTTACTGATGCGAAAATTTCATTATTTGCCTAAAAACTTCGACTCACTGTAAATCGACACAAGAGCCTTGTATGGAATCTTGCATAGCCATTTACAAGTTAGAGAAGTCTGTATTCGCTGGAAACTGCAATGGAATCTCAAAATAAGCTTTAGATTTGGATGACATTCCATAAAAAAGCGTTTGCAAAGTTCTATTGGTTTGCAGAGCAAAAGCCTTCACCGGCCGCACAAAAGACGCAACGCCCTGTTTCGCGAGAATTCACGACGTTCTTGGGCCGAGATCTGCTTCCATGTTCATTTTCGGCTGCAACAGCTGTTCTGCAACGTTGGTAGATTCAAGGGTGGTATGTTTGGCAGCGTAACTGATGACGTAGCGTCAACTCTCCAGTCAATGAGTATTCTTCTTCAGTTAGAGGTGAGAGTTTGACTTGAGTCAATCATTTACTATGACCATTTCGAATTGTCATTGTCGCTATAAATTGTTGCCTTTCCAAAGCCTGCAGTTAATGTAGCTTGGTGTAATAAACAGCACCAGTAAAATCAAACCATTACTTTTTTGAAACAAACAAAAATCTAGCACCAACGCTTGTGAACCTTCAGAACTTACGTTTGCAAAACAACTGATGATTTGTAAGCCCGGTTCTGCAGTCCCCGCAAACTTTGGTCCGCTGTTTCCTTTTGCGAAGGTTCGCAAACTTTTCTTTTCCTCCACAGATGAACCGCCTTGGTAAGAACTACAGGCCGTTCGACGCGGCTAGTTGCCGGAAAGTGCGAATCTATCCAGGAAACGAGCGAGATGTAAGAACAACCGTCCTGACTAAGCTTGCCGAACTTAAATCGGTTCTTCACAAGACGTGCAGGATCGATTGACTTTAGGGTGGCTTTGGCGACAAAATTCTTCATCTTGTCTGGTTATATTTAAATTTTTACCCACCTTCCCATTCGTTTGTTGCACACAAACTTTCTTTTCAAGAATTGATGTATTTAAACTAAGTTTCTTTTTTAAATTATATACTCGGTGTCTGGCAAAACAGGTGTGCGGCAAGTCATTCCGCAACATATTCCAAGTATTTCAAAATGTTTGAACCTTCTTTTTGCACATCAACTTTTTTCATCCCTGCAGCAATTATCGAAACTGTTTAAATCGCATTTAATTTCTTGAAACAGTTTCGAATATTCTGCTGTAATGGGTGTTATTTTAACTCTTTCCGAAGCGTACTTCTGATCTTTTTTTCACCGTATTTATTGCATATTCGTTATATTCAATATATTAAAATCGTATACGTCAACTTCCTGCCAGCCAGTCTTGCCAGTGCTCCCTGTGTTGTAACGTAAACAATGTACGTCGTGGAGTTTGTTGTTTGTTTGTGAATGTTTCGTTATTTGCGCGCCGCAAGAGATCACTGTATGCAGCAAAGCCGTCTGTTTTCGCCCATGGGCTTGACGCTTAGCTCCAGAACTTGCCCGAAACGCGAGCAGCGACAGCAGTGCGCGGCGCTGGAAGAGAAAGAAGCGAAATACGCACGGTCACGCATTGATGGACGGACTTTGGCCAATACAGCCGCAAAGCAACCCTCAGGGTGCAAAGTTCGTTGATTTGCGACATACGTTCGTTTCTGAGAAGCCTTATGATAGCGTCAAACATATACAGAGCGTAATTGTCCGCTGCATGGTTGTCATCAAGCGAGGCCTAACTTGGCAAAAAAACGGAACAGCCCAGTCGGCAACACAAGGCTGCGGAAAGCGGTGCGCTTAGAAGCGAGAAATTAGTAGCGGGAACGCCGAAAAAAGAACATCACTGCGTCACGTTGCACAGTTACGCTCCTGGCAATCACTCATTCTAGACAATATTAGTTCTCGACAATGTTGGTTGTAGACAGGGTCATGGTGAAGCTGTTGAGTTTCGTTTTCTTTGAAATTGAAGAAACTAGAACCTTTTGGGTTTCAAGAAAAAAAAATAGAAAAAGTACGCAAAGTAAAGATCGTCACAACAAAAAAAAGTTCAATGATTTAAATAAAATCTTTTAACAAATAAAAAATTTGAAACTATCTGGAGAAGTTGATTCCATTTATTATAAACGCAAAAATTCTCATGATGTTTCAACTTTCAACTGTTGTTGTTTTTTTCCTGAGCGTCGTTTTCGAACTTTCTGTGAAATAAACTTCCCTTGATTTTTTAAAATTTGGGTTGGTTCCTGATAACTTGTCAGTTTCGTTGAATTCATGACGTTAAAAACATGCGTCTGAGCAACTAACATGTAATTGTTATCCTGCTAGTTAGTGATTTGAAGATATCACCAGCAAGCGTAAACCTACTGGGAAAGTTAACGCCAGCTGGAATTTACCGTGATTCCAAAACGAACATTCTCTGCCCCTTTCTTCGTCCAATCTAAGTTTAATATTTTTGGAGAAGTTTCATTTTCCAATTAACAGATTTTAAAAAATCATCTTTATCATTCATTTGCTTTGTATATGAATCATTTAATATTGCATTTGAATAAAAGCTGGGTATGTTTTCTCTGTTGGCAATATAGATCTTCTGCTTGACATCAACGTCACTGATTCACGGCTGATAAAGAGCTCCTATCGGTAGATTCATTAGCTTTTAGCTACTAAACATACTCCTTCGAAAAAACTAATAAGTGATGTAGCCTACATGCCTTGGTTTGAACTTAATTTGCTGACATTTTGTTACTGTGTTTAACGCAGGAATGCTGGTCTAAGATGGGAACCGGCAGAGCAAAATTAAAAGGGTGAGAAAAATAAAGTGATGGTAAGGACACCTCTGAAAACCATAATTTAGTAGACAAAAATTATCTACCTTTTTTCAATTCAAAATGGCTTTTGATCTATGTAAAACTCAATAATCCCACCATACCGTTTAGCGATCATGAATTTTACAAACTATTGTGAGATATTCTCCCGAAACGTGAGGAAAACGCTACAACCAAATGAGAAAAATTAGATATTCGTGATTTCTGTTCACAAATTGAAAGAAAGTATTGGCAATTTTATTGATGACCTGTTGCATGTGGTGCAAACAACGTCCAGAGTTTTTCCAATTGCAATATAATGCCTGCAATAAATGCTTTTCCCCAAAGTTATAGTTTTTATGTTGTAAATTTGCAGTAAAACGCAGACGTTTGCAGTAGTTTCTTTGCTTTTTTGGCAGAACTGCCAATAGTTTGCTTACACGCGCAAAATTTACAGTCTTGAAGTGCTGTGATTTCTGTTGAACAGACATAATTTGCGTTTGCTGGCAGCACGAATGCTCGTTTTGTCGATTCAGTTTTGCGCTGTTTTGGTTGTGTATAAACAGCAGCATATACGAAACAACAGATAAACGTTGGAGACAGAGGTGGCTGGGCGCCAAGCTAAGTCATCTCGCTTTGTGTTCTGGAAGCTAGAAATTGAAAAGCTCTTTTATATCAGTTAAACAACGCTGACAACCTCAAAACGCAATTTCTCCGTATTCGCGCTACATTGTGCAATAGATTGGGCGCTTCCAGCATACCACAAGTGTTGTCAAAAGATTCTGAGCTGGTCGTTGTCCATTAAAACTTTCCCATTAGCTTTGAAAGACGCGCCCGATAATGAAGAAAGCGGTATTGTGACGCGGCAGATTCTCATAACGTCATGACTTACATAACCATTTTTTTATTTTTTGGGCGGTGGGGTGTAACTAATGTGGGATGACTACGTTTTGCCATTGGTTCATTTGAGTCAAAGAGCCGGGTGCAACAAACAGGTTATTTTGAATAGCGGGCCCTCTAGCGGCAAATCGCCGTACAACGTACTCTCCAGCAGATGAATTGCTGCAATGGTGTTCAATGGTTTAAGCAAAAACGCCAATAAAATACATTGTTTTTCTTGTTAGACTCAAACTTACATCAACAACATTTGGAAAACAACGGCCTCTTTAGCAAGGCATTTTTTGCGCTCTCATGACCAAAGGAAGTCCATAGCTAGTAATTATGGCCATTACGTCGTATCTATTGAGCTGCAGACTGTGAGCGATATACTGCCTGCCTGAGTTATTGGTTGGTTTGAACGGTCAGCCAAACAAAATCTACATTTTAATGTATTGCACTAAACTGCAGAATCCTAGATGCACTAACGCTAATTGTTTCTTTGTTCTACCGCGCGTAAAGAGATAGCCCGTAATGTTAAGCAACAAAATTTCACAGGGAGACCAAACAATGATACAGAAACCATGGGCATCGGAAGGATTTTTTCCAAGGGGGCCAATACTGCATTTTTCCAGAGGTAGCCAAAAAGATTTTTCTAGGGGGGCCAAAAGTGGTGAAATTTCGTTTCTCCCTCTCGAAACTAACCAAACAACCTTTTTTTGCTAAAATGTAACAGGAAAATGGAAAATGTCAGATTTCAAAATCCAGGTGGGCCCATAGGGGGGCATTCAGGGACAGTGCCCACCCCAAATTTTTGTGCCCCTCAAATTCTGCCCAGAAAATTATGTTTTAAACATATAATACAAAAATCCTGACCCCTAAATATTTATTTGTCCCCAAACCTTAAAACCTAAATACGGGCCTGCATCCAGGGGAGGCCAGGGCCCTCTGCCCCCTTCGACGCCCATGACAGAAATCTTTTGATTACTGATGTTGCAAATACTACCTGTGCGATTTTGCTCCAATATAATAAAACCGAAACTTTGTTCCACACTCACTCATTCGCGACATTTCTTACTCCATAAAACACTCGACTAACCGCGTTGCAGTCGCGCAGGCAAATATTTTGCATCGTGGTACTTTTGCATGTATTGGGCATAAGAGGTTAGCAACTGTTTTGCAAACAGTATTGACTTTTAATCATACCATTAGCTTTTAATCTCTGAATGACCACAGTTTAGGTAGCACTAGTGTAAGATAACAGGAACATCCACAGTTTGAATTTCTATCAAATCAGCCGGCGGCGCAAAAGCTTGAAACATGGATAGCACATTGATTTTTGTCAGTTTAGTAAAACGGCAAAGCTTCGAAAAATCACACGAATCAAAGCACATCGTGCTTTAGAGGCGCAAACAAACGGTGAAAACGCCTTCTTGAGTGATAGAGCGTAAAATTAGCCACTTTTGGTCCACTGGACTTTGCGCCCGACGCTGCTGAGCTCTCAAACGCTAGAAAAACAACATTACATATGGCACTAGCTCTCCTTTCCAAGTTGAAATGGCCAAAGCAAACGTTTCAATATATGCTTCTCGACAGTTTCAGGTAGATTTACGCCATAGTTTCAACATAGATTAAGAATTTCGCTTTTTTAATGACTAGTACTTCACATAAAAATATAAGATGTGGACAAAAGTTTTTTCTACTAAACTGAGCTCACTTTAAAACGATGTACCATTTTGAGCAACAAACTAACAATTTTCAAACTGTAGAAATGCATACCATAACTAACAGTGGATCAATGATGTTGATGTAGGAAAAGTGCATCCATGATATGCACTGCGACACTTCTTTTGTTTTTCACGATTGTCTTCCTGTCCAACTTGAACAAACTGGCAAATGGACCTTAGCAAAACTAAATTCCACTCTGCGGTTATTTATCTTGCAGCGATTGACAGGCGAATTTGAAAGGCTATTGCCAAGTTCTGGTTGTCTTCGCAGGACCATCCAAATGAAGCCTACAGCGTGTTTTCTGCTTCCGTTGGGTTTAAATACCAGCCCCTTTAATTTCAAAATTCTTGATCAAGGTGCTTTCTCTTCAAAACAACTTCGGCCGTGTGCGAGAGTTGAAAAACAACTCAGCCGGGATTTCCCTGATCGTTTTGGTAATGTAACAAAACTAACATAACTGTTTAAACCTAGTTTTGAGAACGTTTTTTAATATGAAGAAGAGGATTTATATTGGTATAGTCAATGAACACACTTGAAAGTCGAAACAAAGTTAAAGCAAACGTTTTTGTTGAAATTGTAGCCGCGCGATTCGCAGGACACTGGTGTAACCAACAAAGCTGCTCCCGGATTTTGTGGCGCCAAAACGTCTTAGAGCAATTGTCGGAATCTCTGTAATAATACGAGGAAAATTTGTAATTGATTACAAGTTTCAGCAACGCAACTTCAAGTGTTTGTCTATAAGAGACTAACTTTTACGAAATTTCGAAGGTTCGAGGAATTTCATTTATATGGATTTTGCGTCGGTTTACAAGGGGCACCATTCAACGTCTGGTGACACTCCTACTAAAGCATGTAACAAAATAGAACGTAAATAATTATTTACGATCCAGTTATACCTGGACTTAAGGCTCGTTGTAGTATAAACCTAAACAGTTGGGAAAATGCTGGACATTCAAGCATTTTTATAGTTACTGTAGGTATAGTTTCAATTTTTATTAAAGCGCGTCACCCTTACCTTCTACGCCCAGCTGATGCACTTGTTCGTCTAACTCTAAGAAGTTCAAACATCCATTAGCAAAAATGTACTTGGAAAGGTGCAGATTGGCACTGTTTGCATTTTTGGCCCTTCACTGTCTGAATAAGTCTTCAGCAAACACTCTCAGATCTCAGTTCCTGTTCTGAGAGGCCTTGCTGCACGTTCGGCACAGCAGCAGCTCATGATGCGCGCAAGCGAGAAAATATTCTCGTGAGCTAGAAATGAGCTTCGTGAACTGACTTTAAGCTCAACAACCAGAAGCATCGCTTTTCATTATACAGTATAGTCAAACGCGATGATTCTCAGTAAACTGAGGGTCGGCACAATTGCTTGGCTTTAAACAAACGACAATCTTTATTTTATCATCAACGGTTTGTATTCAGTCTGTATTCAATGGAAAAGGATTCCCAGTTTGGTTGCGAAAATAGAGTTCAAAAACATAGTGATTCCCACACAGGACAAGTGAACCTTGGCCCTCAGATACAGAAAAGTAAACTTCGCAAACATCAGTGAGGTGAATCACACAACAAAATTATTTTATTTAACACTTTCCTGTTGGGGTCACAGTGCTCGAGTGTAATACCAGGTTTGAATGTGCGAGCTCGTCCTTGATATCGTATTTGTCAATTGCACGCAGTGAAACCCGTGATACGGCAAAGTTTTATCCTCATTCAAAATTTAAAAGTTTAATTGACATCAAGGTTCCATTCAGTTTGGTTATATTCGATTTTGTGCTCATCTCGGATTGTCACCAGTGGTCTGCGGCGCCCATCTCATCTTACTTCCGCCTGGGCCTACCGGCTACTTTGGTAGTGAATGTTGCATTGATGGCGAGTCATTGACATCAACGCGCGTGAACCGTTTCCTTTCGCGCATCCATTAACGCCGAGCACGAGACTGGAGAAGCCGCAAGTACCGTTTTTCAAGTCTTCGGTATGATCCGTTGCAGGCTGAACCAACTGTACCAATTAGCCAGTAAAGTTTTAAAAATCTTAAGCTTTGAACATAAAGTCCGACCAGCTCGTTAGTATGCCAAGCACCAACTTTTAAATTTTCTTAAACCCATTTGAATATTATCTCGCTAAATTTAATTTATGCTCTCCTTTGAAGTTGGTCAATTTATTCATCAGTTGTAGTTGGCAACCACTTTTCTTTCGGAACCAAATTTCCTCATATTTCCAAAAAGTTGCTTTACTGGAGCCGTAGACGCAACAGTCGGTTTTAAATGCTGAAAAGTTAAAAATTTCTTACATAAAAGCCAACCCCACGTATTACAACTTCCGTTGTGTGGAGCTGACATATTTCAGTTCTTCTTCTTCTCTTGAGCCAGTTGTTCTAACCACTGCTGGGCCGCACTAAATCTCGGGGCAGGTGTTGAGCAGCCATTCGATTGTCTCATCGCCCAGAACCTTCAGGCCGTGCAGTCCATGAGGAGTCCGATGGATTAGACATTGGAGGAAACATGGTCGACGGTTTGTTCTACTGTGCAATACTCACAGGCCGCAGAGGAGGCCATATCCCATTTGTACAAACACGAGTGGAAGCGCCCGACACCGTATTTCAGTGATATTGTAGTTCGGAAAAAAGTGCAATTTTCCAAATTACACACACAAAAAAAATTTGCCACAGCCGGCTTTGTAAATCGGGGCAGTGACAAAATTTTTAAGAAAACTGTTTCCAATCCCGGCCTTCCTGTGAAAGCCTCCCTCAAGTGCGCCTGTGCCCCTGCAATATTCAGCGAGTCTTAACAGCTTTATTTAATGCCATAAAATCAGGGTGACACTGATAATTGAAGAAAAACTTGAAAATTGCTGTTACCAGCTGCGTGTCGGTCATTGCAACACCTTCAGCAAGCCTCAAGCCACACAGAAATTTTAAGCAAAACAACAAAACACTTCGTCAGTTGCGCATGCCTAATCAGGCAAAGCTGCGATTTTTTACGCAAACATGATTTTGTGCAATTAAACGTTCACTAAGCGCGAAAGCGGCATTTATCAAATCTCTGCTGATTAGCGTCGAACACTTTAACGCAGCATAGTTTTCACCAAGCAGCCTATATAGCATCACTTATGAGTTCTTTGTTCTTAGCCGATTGTGCAATGCGTGCTGTATTAAGTGGATTTTCAATTTCACACACTTTGTACAGATGCAATGATATAAGTGCACTTGACTTTCCAATTTTAGGCAAATGCTTTTGCAATGAGCGATGTCACGAGCGATCGCGCTCGGCTTCATCCGTGGTTTTCATGTCATAGAAATTTCAAAATTGATAGTGGTTTTTACTTGATCCAACGTACGAATCGATGCATTGCAACTGCAGAAATGCAGTTAAGTTACTCCGAGAGATATTTGTCGCATAATAGTAAATAAAAGCTTAATTAATGATCCCACTAACTTAAACAAGCTTATCAGAATGTTTTGATGGACGTGCTTCGCAAATCACGACACCTTGCAGCTTTGGACCTGCTTTTTTTCCTTTTCGTGACGGAAATGACAACAGTACGTTTGTCAATGTTCAATCACACTTAAAGGCTGATTCACACTGACAAGGAATACCGCAAAGCTGGGTGTAAGCACTTTCTCACTACGCTGCAGCAGGCTTGCCTAGACGGAAACAGATCGGACGTAAATGTGTGAAACAAACCTCGAAGTTAGGCCTGAATCATCTAACTCAGTCACAATTCATCTACTCGCGATCTGTTTTCACATTTTCCTTGTGTCAGCTTGTATTTCCGACATGCGAAGTGTGTTTGAAAAGTAACGAGATTGTATGTACTGCGCGAGTTATGTGTCCGTTCGGAATTAGCGCTGTACGTTACAATGTGGGTCAACTTCTCATGAGTGTACAACTGCAATTTCAGGTTTCTGTGTTAACTGTACGCTCTTTTGCAGGCTTTTGTTTGTAGTTAGTCTAGCGTTGATCGTTGTGAAAAATTTAGGACCGCAAATTTTGCTGTAACACAATGACCACCGAACAACGAACCAACTTGAAATTTCTTGTTTGCCTCAGAAAAATTCCAACAGAAGCACCAGTGATGTAGTCGAGACCGAGACCGAGACTTGGTTGAAACTTCGAGACCAAGACCGAGACTTCGTAAAAAATTCCGCTTACCTGCAAATGCAACAAACAAAAAATCGTTGAATTATATAAATTTTACTAAACCATTTCTTTGCAATATTCAAAGCCTCGAGACCTGTAGCCTTCAAGACCGAGACGAGATCTGGAACCTTCAAGACCGAGACTCGCAAAAATGGGTTTTGAGACCGTGACCAAGTCTCGAGACTCCATCACTGAGAAGCACTCAGATTACTTCAGAATGTGCATGGGGATGATGCAATACTAAGAGCTCGAGCTTTTGAGTGGCACAGGAGGTTTAAGGAAGGAAGAGAGGATGTGGAAGATGACACCAGGAGCGGGAAGCCTGCCACAAGCAGGACCGAGGAAAATGTCGCACTTTTCCGCCAGAAGGTCATGGAGATCGCCGCCTGACAACTAGAATGATTGCAAATGAGCTGCACATGAACTGCGAGAGGGTATGGACAATCAGTACGAAACATCTGGGGATGAGGATGATCTGAGCAAAAATGGTTCCGAAGTTGCTGAAAGAGGATCAGAAAGAGCGGCGTGTGCAGGTGTGTCATGAGATCCTGGAACAACTCGAAACCGAAGCGATGTTGCTGGAGAGACTAATCACAGGCGACGAGTCATGGATCTTTGAGTACGATCCGAAGACCAGGCGCCAGAGTCTTAAGTGGAAGAGTCCGACGTTGCCGAGGCCGAAGAAAGTGAGGATGGCCAAGTCCAAAACCAAGGTGATGGTGATTGTTTTCTTTGATGTGAGGAGCATTGTGCACGCATAGTTCTTGCCACAGGACCAGACCATCAACCAGCACATTTACAGGGACATCCTGCGACGTTTGATGCGGTCAGTGCGAGAGAAGAGGCGACAAATGTACGAAAAAAATAATGGCTGCTTCACCACGACAATGCTCCGGCGCACAGTGGATTGAGTATCCGGGAATTTCTTGCCAAAAATAACATTTTTATGCTGGAGCAACCTCCATACTCACCAGGCCTGGCTCCCTGCGATTTTTACCTGTTCCCTAAGCTCAAGGGAGTCATGAAAGGAACACGTTTTCCTGACATAGAAGCTATTAAAATGGCCGTGAAAAATGAGCTCCGAGCGATCCTGGACAAATCCTTCCAGGAGTGCATGGAGACGTGGCAGATGAGGATGGCGAAGTGCGTTAGATCTCAAGGAGATTACTTCAAAGGCGACATGTTGTATTTTACAATTTGCATTTGGAATAAAAGATTTAAGCGCACAGTCTCGTTACTTTTCAAGCACACCTCGTATTATGTTAGCAAATGTGGCAACCGGTTTTGCTGCTCTTGTTTGACAGACTATCGAACGGCCACCGGTTCCTTGCGTCTGGAGTACGTTGTACAATAAAGAAATTAAAACAGACTATTTTCTTTGAGTTTTCTGCCCATTGCTACAATCCATTCTGAATTGCTTGGAGGCATTCACGCAATTCATTAAGACAGGTTTTCCAAAATGTTTTAGGTCACGGACTCTTTCACTTCCCAATCGTCGTTTTATTAACTTTTACATGCGCAAAACGGCTGGTCGTATATATCTATTGCCACTTTCAAGAAATTTTTCTAAAACCTGATTGGATAACACTGTGCATTACATAAACAGTTTACGTAATAAAGTAATAAACAGAATGGGAAATTCGGGAATTATCATATCAAAATGCAAACATTCCAACTAGCAATAAGTCAAACGATTAATTATTACATCATAGAAGCGGAATGCGAGAATCACTGAAACAGGTTTTCGACTGCGAATTGTAAGATAGCGCAACAGCCAAGATTTACGATTGTAAAAGCTTGCAAAATCACTGCAAATACGAATCACTGCCGTAATTGCTTGCGACAGTGTACATGCTGTTCAGTGTATGTGTTCGACATTTTTTATTTTTTGTCGTATCTTCACGCACCCCAGTTTGGGAAACTCTTCATTAAAGACATTTTGTGCCAAAGCTTGTGGCCGCCATTGTAGCAGTCGCCTGTCGACATTCGCCACATATATTTGTACAGCTTGCCCAAGTTCGACACTCTTGCCACAACTAGTAACCAAAATATCGGACATGATCGTGTGGAAATCTTGATTTAAATGATAGATTTGTAAAAAATTTTCATAAAACCCAGTTCTGTGATGAACGAGAATACACCAGCTGAAAAAATTGAATTTGCAGCGCTCCACCAGTTGTGAGCAATTCACAACAAGCAAATCGCTTATTTCAATTAAGTGAAATGGCAGAGATAGGTAGCTTTTATGAACCTTTGCCAACTAAATTGCGAAAAGTTGCACAAAACTCGTACAAAAAAGCATTGTTTTTAAACCTGGTGGCAAAGGTGACGCAACAACATGAGTAGCAAAAGAAAGAATTCTTCATTAGATTTTCCAAATTTACAGCAAAAAAACTTTTGATTAGTTGCACCACCGATCGCGCAGATAAACAACGTCTTGTATCCTCAAAGTCGAAAAAAGAGATTCGCACAAAAACACTTGCGTCAGGTAGATGTAGGCCATTGCATTTTAGAACAAAGTGATCTGGTTTGTAAAAGCTCTTGAGATATGAGAATGACATCGTCGGTCACAAATCACGTACACGTTTGACGTTCTCACTTTCTTGTGGTTTGAACTGGCCAGCTAAGTAATCACATTGGACGCTCAACTCAAGAGACACAAATTGAAAAAAAAGGAATGGCTGAAAGTAAACTTGAATTTTGGACCACGGTGTCTTAAAATGACGAACAGGGTGACTTACAGGAGTTGAGTTCATTTGATTTGGCGATAATTACTATTCAGCTAGAAAAAACACAAATTAGTGCAACGACGCCAGGGCATTGAAGGAACCGGAAGGTTGTCGAGTCGATGCCCCTCAGCAGTTAAATTAGTTTTGTTACTGTCCAGTTTCAACTCGTGGTGGTGCATACATGTGGGAAGGAGGTGCTAGATGATCAACACAGTTGCGCAGGGGGTGCTGGGTCGCAACCGGTCTCTCTCGGTGGA
>Ga0210059_1001318_pt1 | contig 36962 bp, 30 predicted proteins | sample Ectturendosymbi2_FD_188042 | JGI IMG/M metagenome (GOLD analysis project Ga0210059, IMG submission 188042) | Ecteinascidia turbinata endosymbiont from Florida, USA - Sample 2 (SPAdes) (version 2) | ecosystem: Host-associated > Tunicates > Ascidians > Unclassified | place: Key West, Florida... | reverse complement strand
TTAGAGGGTTTGATGGACTTTCTAGCATTTCTGGTTCAAAAGTTATGGAAAAATAAACAAAAAATAATTAGGGGAATCCCCACTAATTCCCTAGGGAATCCTTACAAGATTTGGGGTCTTATGGCCCTTACTTGGGCACCAGAAACGCTAGGAAGTCGATCTAGGCCTCTAAAGCTTCATATTCCAGCCTAGAATCCAACCAAACTTTGAGCCAAAATTTTGGCCCTTTGTGGAGGCGATGACGTCATAAAGAAACAATTAAAAAAGTCTAAACTACCCTTTTTCAAACCCCACCCACCGAAAACCCTGAACCCAAATCTAAAATGTTTTTTTTCAGTGCAAACAAGAAGACTTAATGAGTCTTTTGAGGGCTCGTATAGCTCGCTAGCATCATCTAGCGCAGAGTTATCGCGAGCTACAGTAGCCGCCTGTGGAAAACTCATGTATTTTCTGCAATTTTCTGATTTTGGGGCAAAATGGGGTTTTTGGGCCATAACTTTGGTTCCAGACATGCTAGAAGGTCAAGCAAGGGCTCTATCGACGCGGACAATTGTTTAGTTTCCCAAACAATTTTGAGCCAAAATTTTGGCCCATGGGATTGGCGTCCAGGTTCGTCAAAGTTGGTCAAAAAAACGAAAACACCCCCACTTTGCGAGCCTCCCCCAGGCGAACCCCTCCCCCGAATCAAAAAATGTTTTTTTTGATAGAATCAAAACGACTTTCCGCATCCGTAGAGGGTTTGAACACCTCTCTAGCTGCAGCAGGTGCCGAGTTATATCCAAAAATGCACGAACCACAATAGTGGCCCGCGCGGTCGTATAAGGGTTTTAATTGTTTGAGAGTTTTCTCTTTCCCGAAAAATTCTCTCAAAAATCCTTCACCGACAAGTTTTATCAACTTTTGCAATGTTTCGTCTTTCATTTATTATTTGGTGAAATTTTCTTTAAACTTAAAAAATTTATCAACATCAACAAAAAAATTCTCTCTCGCGTGAATGGGAGAGAGAATTATTGTGGAAATAACAAATTAATGATAAATTATTGTAATTTCTCTATTCTCCCAAACTCTTCCATTGTTGTATATGAAATAAATTTTAGTTTTCCAAAAATAATTGGAAGCTTCTGATAAACTTGGGAAATATTTTGTTTCATTTGTGTCAAGGTCAACAACCTCAACTGATTATCTAGCAATTCTTCCAGAACCAGGTTTTCGTTTCATACCGTTTTCAAGTTCAAGAGCTTGATCAACCAGCCCTTTTTCTTCTATGATTTTCCACATTTGTTTCCGGTTCATATGAGTGAGCCCTCGGGTATTTTCTTTCAACATTGAAATCATCGTTGGTCTCGAGATTTTCATTTATGTTATGATAAATTGTTTTAACTTAATATTCAACAAGCATTTTCAGCCCATCGCTCTGGAAAATCAAACTTCGATCACTGATGACAACGGCAAAAGCTTCTGTGTTTGCAGCGACGTTTGCTGAGAACTGAGCTTTTATCTGAATGTCAGTCACAGAGTTTTTGAGTTTTTCGCTCTGTTTTGTCACATCAAAGACAAACATTGGGAACAGTTCCTTGTAATCTGCTGGAGTAATGTTTGGAGAAGAAATCAACTCTTCAACATTGTAAAACTTTGTTCAGAACGCCGCAGCATCTTCATAAACCCTTGAAATTTTTGCTGAGTAAAGTTCGTGTCATCGTAATCAATCTCAGGATACCTTCGAGAGTTCAACATAAGAAACATGTTGGTGAGATTACAATGATTGAAAATTGATGGGTTGTGTTGCTGGTTTCCAGATTTATCTGTCTGAAACGCCACAATTATCCAGCGAGGCTTTTCCGAGCCTGATTTCATCTACAATCGCCAGGTGAAATTTCTCGTTTGTTGGACTGGGATCGACTCGCATTGAATCATTCTGTAGCCAACTGGGAGACTTGATTTTGATTCAATTGTTTTGTAGAGTGCAAGTTTTTCTTGCAAATTTGGAGTCACATGTGGAATATACCAAGAAAGTTTCGACAAAACAATCTTGCCAGCATCAGCCGCAGCGGCTCTAAAAATGGCATGATTATCACCCTTTCTTACAAGAGTTAGTTGATGTTTAAAACCGTAAACGACTTTCTCATAGTCATCACAGAACCCAAAGGTGTGTTTCAGTGGACCTCTGAATGAAAATGTGCCTTTTGGGTCTGGCTTTTGAATGATATACTGTTGTCGAACTCCAAAACCTGTGTTATTTTGAAGATGAGCTGTTGCGCCTGAATCTTTAAACCAGAATTGGTTCAGACCTGTGCTTTTTTGAAAATCATATGGAAATTTCAATAACCCAAGCATCGTTGTTGCTTGTCCAGGGTGAAACAGACTTACAATCTCTTGTCCTGAAAGTTGGTATTTTATGTTGTTGAAAAGATGCATCATAGCATTGTTTGTTAGCGTGATGACGTCAGCATCAGCGTAAGCAGCGTCGTCAGGATTTTTCACCAACTTACCGTCGAAAACCAGGTAACTTTTACTCGGATGTGTGAACAAGTCTTGCGTTTCAATATTAATCCTAATTTCCCCGGGTCTGTTAAGGTCAGTGCCGGTGATTGGTTCGTAACTGTGATATTCATATTCTTTGATCGATTGGTCAATTTCAGGTTTTTCAGCAATGTTAAGAATGTCCATTTATTATAAGCGTTTGTTTGCTTTCACTTTAAAAATTAGGTAGTCTATAACTCAATACCCTGTTGAAATATTTGAGTTCATCGATACTGTTTTTGAGGACTTCAAGCTTTTCAAAAACATCCTTGCTTTGTTCATTTATTCAACCGCCTGACAAGGTATTGAATCTTGATTGCGCGCTGACCTGACCCAGCTATCAAGTTGTTCAAATTTGGTGTCACCTGCTGTGCCTTCTGTGGTGTTGATACTTGAGGTGCAAGCGGAGGTGTTGAAGACACAAGTTTTGATACAATTTGTTGTGATTTGGGAGTCAACTTTGAACTCGCAAAATCAATAGCTTTTTGTCCAGCCTTTTGCCCAGCACTTCGAGCAATGTTCAAAGCGGTGTGGACAACTTGCTTTTTACTGATGAATCCAGACAAAGTCTTTGAGCTTTGAAAAAATCCCAGAGTCACCGACTTGATACTTTCTTTGATATCCACGTTTAATCATTAACATCTTTATTTAATGTAAGCATTCAGTTTTTGTAAGCATCATGAGACAAAATTTTTTGCCTCAAAAGTTCATCACAAATGCTAACGATTTCATTTCGAAGACCTGTGTTTCCTGCTTGTTTCGAAGCCATAAAAAGTTCGAGTAGCTCACACAAGGCGTTTGGATCACTTGGGAGAAACACGCCTTGGCCTTTTGTTTTTTTCTGTTGACGTTTTGCTTACGTTTTGCTTCTCGCTTTGCTTTTTGTTTTTGTTTTTTCTCATATTCATCTCAAATATGTTTAATGAATTTTTTCCATTTGAAGCTTTTTGTTTCGTAAGGCCTTTCTGGACGGTCTGGATGTCTTATTGCATCAGCTTCAACCATAATTTCTCCATAATTTTTCTTGTCATCTTCTGTTGGAAAACCAAGTTCTGGTCTTTTCATTGTGATAAGTTGCCAAAGACCTTGGGTCCCACGATGCCGTTTGCCTTTAATAACCAAATCGTTTCCATCTATTTCAATCGGATCTTTTCCTATACAAAACTGAACATTTTATCGTTTAGCCAATAGTGTGAAAGATCACCAGCTGACCCATTCGAAGCACGCAGATATTGGTCTGCGATTCGCCCAATATTAATTGGCAATGGATGTTCAGAGGGAGCGGAAGCGTCTGGCAATGCTTCAGGTTCAGCGGGAGCATCTGGCAAGGCTTCAGGATGCGGCATATCCCAAGGCAATGCTGGGGGAATATTTTCAATTGCTTCTTGAAGTGGAGTGAACTTTGAAACAATTTCTTCAGATGACTTTTTCTGTTGTTCAGTTATTGGCGTGAATATTTTTCCAAAATCTTCGTAATGTGATTGTTCACCCAATCGTTCGGAGCGAAAATCATTCTGAATTTTGTTCTTGGTTTTGATATATTCAGCGACAAGTTTGTCACGTTTTGATAGGTCTTTTATTTTTAGAAAACTCATTTCATTATATGTTTAAATTTTGGATAGGGTTCAAATTGCATTTGGACTAGGTTCAAATTAACCTTGTTAGATGAATACTTTTCTATACAGCTTTGGATCAAGGTTTATAATTTTTTGCAATTCTTTGTATTGCTCTGGTGTGAGCTTGATGTTGAGAAACGAAGTGACTCTTGAGCTTTTGATTCCAAGACTTTGTTTTTCATTTGACATTTTATTGAAGTTTAATAAGATCTTTGTTGTCCACCTAAGAATTGAAACTTTCTGTATAGCCCTCCATTTCACCAATGACTTTGTTTTGCCTTTCTTCACAATCTTCTCAATTATGTAAACTTCTTGTGATGTCTTCTGAAGCTCTTGCTCGTAGAAAGTCCCTTGGATTTCTTCATCATCGTAGTCAGTTATTTTATAAGTAACTGGGTTGGATCTTTGAATTTTTGAAACGGTGAACACTTCTTCTGCCCAGTTTGGGGTGAACCCTTTCTCAAAAAGCCCTTTCTTCTTTTGAATTCGGACTTTGTCACCAAATTTGAATTTTTCTCTCATGGGTCGTCTTGTTAAGTCTGGATAGAGGTTTCTGTAAACTCTCACTTCATTCTCTTTCTTGCTGGCCTCAACAGGAATCATTTTTATGCTAGATTTTCTCGTATTGTTGTATCTCTCAACAAAGTCGTCAAGAACGATTTGTTGGTATTGTTTGCCGTGAAATACTTGAACATTTTTCTTTCATCGTTCGTTTCCAACGTTCGACCACCGACGATTTCTCCGCATTCTCAGTTGAGTAAAGCTCTACACCCAACTCCTTTACATGTTTGTTGTAAAACTCTCGGCCTTTGTCTGTCCAAAGCTTTTCTGGTTTTCGCTTTGATTTTTTGAAAATCTCCTTGAACGTGTCTGCGACAGATTTTCCAGTCTTGTCTTTGAGTGGAAGCATCCAACCATAATTTGAAAACACGTCGATCAGTGTGAGAAGATACCTGACCCCACGGTTGGACTTTGAAAATGCTTGCATTTCGACAAGATCTGCAGCCAAATTTTATCGATTCCATTCACATACACTTTTCGTTTTGGAAAAATTTTGATGACGGGTTTGTGAAGTTTATCAGCTTGCTGGTCAGTCCAAGTTGTGTCGTTTTTTAAACCCCCATCCGAATCACTTTTTCGTCCCGATAATCGTAGAAACAACACCTCTCTCCATCCTTTCTCGAAGTGTGGGGTTATAAATACCATTAAGCTCTGTCAACATATTTTTATTACAAACTTTGTTGCGAGTTTTTGTGTCTTTGCTTTTAACATAACAAATGTCATGGTGATAAGCTGCCTTGTTGACTCTGTTGATAGGTTTTGACCATGCCTTTGGAGTCATATCCTCATTTAGTCGTTTGTTCAATTTCGTGCCTGGTCCCGTGAAGTTGTGACACGGCACGTGCATTTCAAATAGTAGACTGTTGATTGTATCGTTCAAAAAACCTTTTCCACTTGCGCTTATGAATTTTGACTTTTTCGCTCTGCAAACAACACAGGTGCCTTGAAACATTTGACGGTTGTTTTTTGTTTTCTGTTTCACATCTCTCATTTCCGTAATTTTACGACATTTGACACAATATATTTGATTCATTTATTAAATGTTTAAAATAAATGAATATTAAAAATCTTTCGTGGAATGAACACATAGCAAATAAAAACAATCACCATGTTTTACCGAAGAGTCTGTGGGGTTTGATTGTGGGCAAATCAGGCTGTGGTAAGACTACTTTGTTACTGAATCTTCTTCTTCAGCCAGGTTGGTTGGACTATTCAAAATTGTCAGTTTTTGGTAAGAGTTCGTTTCAACCAGAGCATAAAATTTTGAGAAAAGGTTTTGAAGAACAACTTCCAAAGGAGATGATAAAGAGAGTTTTTGAAAATCGTGATGAAATACTGCGAGAACAAATTTCACCAAACGAGCTGATTCATGAGTCGGCAAAAAATCAAAAGAATCTTTCCACAGGGCCAATTGAGTGTAATTTTTATGAATCAGCAGACGATGTTCCAGACACAAAAGAAATCTCCCCTGAGCATAAAAATCTGATGATATTTGATGACCTCTTGCTTCAGAAACAAAACAAGTGTGAAGCCTATTACATTCGTGGAAGGCATTCAAATTGTGATTGCTTGTATTTAAGTCAAAATTACTTCAAATTACCTTGTCAAACAATTTGAGAAAATGCAAATTTCTTTTGTGTGTTTCCTCAAGACCAGAAAAATATTAATCACATTTTTAACGACAACGTGTCTCAAGACGTAACGAAAGAACAGTTCAAAAATCTGTGTAAGACTGCATGGTCGAAGCCACACAATTTTGTTGTGATTAATTTGACCTTGTCAAAGAACTGCAAGAAATACAGATCGAGGTTTGACGACTTTTATATCATAGAATAAATGAACACTGAACTTTTTGAAACAAATTGAGAGAAATACTTCTCCTAAAACTTCAACTCAGATTGTGGTTTCAGAGAAGTCGACAAAAATAAAGACGACTTTCAACCCACCAATTGAGTTGGATCGAACGCGAAAGTATGAAATGGGTTTGTTGAATTTAGAGACGTATTATTCGTTTCCGAATTTATCTGATGAAAACAACGTTTTCAGATATCCTCCAGGTTTCACTGAGGTGGGGAGAGGTGACGAGGGCGACTCAACATGACAAAGCCAATGGGTCGAAGTTCAAATTTCAGAAGGCAGCTACGATCTCATTGATACTGCGGAAACAATAAAAATTGCGACGAAACGAAATGGACATAACAACGAATCTATTAAAATAACGGCAAACACCAACACTTTGAAAAGTGTCTTGTAAATTCAAGGCGACTTTCAGGTTGATTTCAGAGTGCGAAATTCAATTTAAAGCGTTCTTGGATTTCGAAATCAGGTTTACGAAGAGGGTATTCACGAGTAGCAGAATGTTGTCAAAATCTTATCAATAAATTCATTTCTTGTGAATGTGGACGTGATTGGTGGGGTTTATGTGAATGGGAGAATGCAAAACACAATTTACAGTTTCTTTCCAAACGTGTCACCTGCTTACAAAATGGTTGAGATCCCGAGAAACCTTGTGTATCTTCCAGAGATTTTAGATAAAATCAATAAAATGGAAACAGTTGTCACAGACCAACACAGAAAACAACTGAATCTTCGTGGGGAAAACCTGACAATCAGATATCACTTGAGAGAAATTTAATAACATAATATAAATGAGTTATACCAATGTGCATGTAAACGTTTCTGAAAATCAAAAATTGAAACACGTCGTTGATACAGAGTCCTGTGAGCATTCGTCTCGGCTACGAAGATTTGTGTGGAAGTGATGTTCTTGCTTTGACCAATTCACAAGAGAAAAGAATGACAATAGCTTATCAGGATGGAAAAGGCATCACAATAAAAATGAGTAAACGTCAGGTTGTTCATAATATGAAAATTGAGGGTGGGATCCTTGGGTTCCTCGCAGGCTTAGCTGCAAAGGCCCTGCCATTTTTGGCAAAGAGCGTTCTCCCAACATTGGTGACTGGGGCACTTTCAGGGGTTGGGTCGGCTTTGGCGCAACAAGCGACAAACAAGGCCATGGGAAACGGACTGTATTTGAAAAAAGGCTCAAACATCACAAGAGTCAAAACAGACGGTCAAGGGTTGTATTTGAAACCATACAAAGGTTTGGGGCTTTGCACGGTTGGAGATGGTTTGTATTTGAAACAGGGGGTCAAGTTATTAGCGGCTATGGCCTTTTTCTTGGCCAAAATTCACCGTTAAAAAATATACCAGTTCTTGGTTGGCTGCTGCGAAAGTGTTGTGAATTTTTTGACATTAAATAAATGTGTAAATCAAAGGAAAAACGAATTGAGCAAAACGTCACACAAGGCATCAACCAGCACAAAAATCAACACATCAACCAAGCCGTTGGTGAGCAAAATAAATGCAAAAAAGTAATAATTAATCAGAAAATTTACCAACAAATAAATTAACATTTGAATCAACACATCAACCAAAATGTAAAGCAAAGTGATTTTTATTCATTTAATGAAAATGAATAAGGGTCATTTATACAGACTTCAACAAATACATGAAATCGAAAAACAAATTCATTTTGAGCAAATTAAACAAGAGTCATTCGTTAAAAAGCATCATCGTGTGATCAAGTTTTTTCATGTTTGTTTCATACTTGTTCAGTTTTGTATATTTTTGTTGAATGTCGGCTTTTTAGCCAATTTTCCAGAAATCATAGACAACATTTCAGGAAATATTTTGCAAAGATTAAACTTGATTTTTGGAAGTGTCTCAGTTTTTCTGAAAGTAATTGAAAAACACCTTTTCAAGAAAATTCAGAAACATGAGAAGCAAAAAACTTTGATTGAGAGCCAAATCAACTCGATTCGAAACATGGTTTCGACAGCGTTGTCAAACAATGAAATGTCTGAAGGTGAGTTTGAAAAAACCCATTTTGGAACAGAAAAATATAGGAAGAAAATTGAAACATACAGAAGTTTTGATGAAGTAAATTTGGATTTTGATAAGATGTTGCCAAAGAAATCGGAAAGTTTTGTTTAGAACAAATCATTCAAGTTGAAAATATTGTTCTTCCAAACAAACCTTTGAGAAACTTTGAAATCGAAGATGCGGTGAAAAAGATTGGTTTGAAAAACTTTCGTGGTGTTTTCTTGAGAGATACTTTGCCAAAAAAACAAAACGAAATGAGTGTGCAATTATGAACCTAGATGACACTTCTGGAGATGGGACGCACTGGGTCGCATGGTTCAAACGTGGTGATAAAAAGTGGTATTTTGACTCATTCGGATTGCCCCCACCAGCAGAGTTGAACGACTACCTTGGTGATGTGTTCTATCCAACTGAGCAAATTCAACCGAGGCAAGAAGTTATTTGTGGCCATCTTTGTCTTTTTGTTTTGAAAGAGATGCAAAAATGAAAAGGGCTGTAGGGAATAATCAACACATTCCGGTGATATAATAAATTACTGTAGATAATATCGGACGAAGTCCAAAAATGGGACAAAATGTTACAAATGTGAGTGGAGTTTCACATGAATACGTGAACAGCAACTTTTTGCGAAAAGGTCAAGCCATTGACATGTCTGGTCAAGGCATTGTGAATCTTGGCAAGGCACAAGAACCAAAGGACGCAGTGAGACGGAAATATGTGAATGAAAGATGTTTTAAAAAAGGTGATCCGATCGATATGAATCAAAAGGCAATAAAGAACGTATTGTCTCTAATTGAAGAAGGCGACGCGGTGACGAAAGGCTACGTCGACTCGAAAAGTGCTGGCGAAAGTGATTTGAATATGAAGGGTCATTTAGTGAAAAACGTGAGATGGCCAGAAGAAGATCATTACTTGGTGAATCGAGCATATGTTTATTTTGTAGCAGGCAAAAGGTTACCAATTGAAGGGGGCACTATGCAGGGCGACATTTGGATGGGAGAGCATAGAGTAAGAAATATAAACTCAAATCCACAAAATGAAGATGAAGTGGTTCCGAAACAGTGGATTGAAGAAAATTTTTGAATCGTTATAGCCCCGCGTCGACTATGGCAAAAGATTTAAATATGGATGGGAACCATACCTGGGAGCGCCAGAACAAAATCACCATGCAGCGACAAAAGGATACGCAGATACGAAGCTGTCGCTTTTGGATGGAAGTATGCAGGGAGTGATCGGCATGGCTGGGAACAGGATTTCACATTTGGGCAAGCCTGAGCAGAGCAATGAAGGAGTCAGGTTGAGTTATGCAAACGAATTCTATCTGAAACGTGATGGAACAAATTGGATGAGAGGACCTCTTCATGCTGGTCGTTTTCAAGTGATTCGTGTTGGGAACCCCCACGAAGAACATGACACGGTAAATTTACGAACACTTCAAGCTTCAGCAACAAGTGTTTTAGAACAAGCAACCGCGGCAGCCAACACAGCAGTCGGTGACGCCATAACAAATCACTCAAACATTTTGAATGGAGACATCAGCACAAAAAGCCTGAGCTTAGACCCACAAGGAACAGCAACAAAAAATTTCAGCATGGGTGAACAATATTATATTGCTGGGCTTCCAGATCCAAAACTTGAACACGAGGCTGTCAATCTCAGAACGTTGAACCAAAAGTTTTGAACGAAATTAGGGTTAATAACCTCTTAGAATCGCAGAAATATCTAAGACGTGACGGTCAAAACTAAATGGTTTCAGATCTTCAAATGAATGATCATACAATTGTCAGATTGGCCGATGCGACAGTGCCTGCTGATGGCATGAACAAAAGAACACTGGATACTGCAGTAAAAATCGCTGAGATCAGAAAACGAGCAGCTGATACTTCCAACTAATGAGAATATTTCTCAGAGAGTTATGTTTCTTGATGGAACTTCTATGCCAGAAAATCATCAAAATTACAATGACAAAAGGATAACAAACCTTGGAGAGCCAGTTGAAGACACCGACTCAACAAAAGGTTTCATAGATAATCAACTTGGGAAGAGAACATTTCACGTAACTCCAGAAGGTGCTCAAGGGCATCTAAAAATGAATAATCACCGAATATCTGGATTTGCGAATCCAACTCAGAACAACGACGCTGTTCATAAGCACTATACTGATTCTAACGATAAATATCTACAGGGTCTGATAACCAACCTCACAAGCCAGGTTGATGCTCTGCAAACCCGTGTCGTCCGACTCGAACGATTATCGCTCAGGGAATCAACTTAACCGGCTGAGACAACCGAGGCAGCTGAAACAGTTGCTCGTGAATGACGAAATTTTTCAGAGTTATAACAAATGTATTGTGCTATGCCTGATAATATTGGAGATAAAAAGTATTACACCCCTTGGAAGCAAAAAGTTTTGACTTATAACTTTCAAAATTACTCTTCGCTTGGAAAAGAAAAAACATTGAACGAAATCTAAACTGCTTTTAGTGTTTGGCAAAATGTTTGCAATTTGAAATTTGAAAGAGTTTTTGATGGTAGTCAAGTTATGAATGCTGCATATTTGACAGATGATGAAAAGCAAAATGCGGAAATTAACTGTCCTTACAAACTAAATAATAAAAATTCTGGCACTGTGACGCATGGCTTCTACCCTGGAAATTCAACATTGTCTGGTGATTTGCATTTTGACAATGAGAGATGGTCAGACCAGAAAACAGTTTCGGGGGCTGGAAAGTTCAATTTATTTTCAGTCGCTGTTCATGGAATTGGTCATTGCATCGGACTGTTTCACAATACTGAAGACAAAGACAGCATAATGCAACCAATTTATAAGCCTGGATTCAGTGTTAAAAACAAGAACAATATACTTTCTGAATCTGACATTAAAACAGTTCAAGGAATGTATGGCGCAGCAAAGCATGTAATTGTTATGGCAATTTTTAACTCTAACAAAGCAAAAGTTATGATTAAAAATATAGATAAGGATTCAAAGACATAAAGGGTTAAAACAATTTACACTTTGAAACCAAAGCACTTCAGCGAAGAAAATATTTCTGTAGGATCATTTGAAAATCCCTTGAAAAGACTGGCTGACATGAATCATGCTGAATTTGTGGCTGAGAATTTTGGGGTGGGTGATAATGCTTGAAAGCAGATTATGTTTATAGTCATTAAGGCTATAAAAATATTTTGACGAAAGTGCTTTTGTCACAAATGAACATCACACCTTAAAAGTTTGCTTTTTTCACAAACTATTAAGACATGAACTGCGCATCTTTGGACAAAGCAAGGTCATGCAAATCAATACAGCTGAAATATGCACAGACAGCAACGGAGCGAGTGAAGTAAGCACATCAGAAGCAATTGAGCATTTTATTTAAAAACGTTCACACAAATACATGAGAGCATGCAACATAATAAGGACTAATTTATACATCAAATAACAGAAACGTGATTGAATAGAGTTCAGGTCTTTCTCAAAAGATCTGGACTTTGTCCTACTTGCTAGCACCCCCGAATTTTCAGGTCTCTTTAAAAAGTTCTGGACTTTGTCCCCACTTGCTGGCACCTCGAAGTTTCGGGTCTTTTTTTAAAGATATGGACTCTGCCCTACTTGCTAGCACCTCGAAGTTTCGGGTCTCTTAAAAAAGATCTGGGCTTTGCCCTCACTTGCTAGCACCTCGAAGTTTCGGGTCTTTTTTAAAAGATCTGGACTCGGCCCTACTTGCTAGCACCCACCCCAAGTCTTTTTTTCTCTTGGTAATTTCATTATTGAAGAAAAAATGCTATAAACCTGTGCCAACATGACTATTTCCTAATTTTCAGAGACTAATCGAATGGTGCCACCCGAGGCGTGAGGCCTCTGAACTCACGTTTTTAGCTACTGAGGGTAGCGAATTTCAAACACCTGACAAAGTGAACATTTCAATGCAATTTGATAATACACCTCAAATTTGCCTAAGTTAACATCATACGGAAACATCTCTAAGCAAATTACCATACAACTAAAAAATCTCTACACACAAGTTTATCAAAATTGTGTAATTAACAACAAATTATTTCCACTCGTTAGCTATGTTTTCATCCCGCAGAACGTGTTGAATATTATAGCATCTTTCCAAAATTTCTGAAAAGAGAGACCCAGCTGCTTAACTTTTTTACTGCCAAATATTTTACACTGAGCTGAAAACATAATTTTAAACACTGAAGCATATTTTCATGAAATAAAAGTGGATCAACTTGCAGTTCTTGTTGTGTTTTCAACCATTTTTCACCACAACACCCTATTGTGGAATCAATTTAAGTCAACAATATCAACCACCCATCAACAGTTGCTTAATCAACTGAAAAAAATGCAGTGAGTCTAAATAACTTTCCAACACTGAATTGCCCCCATCCCAAATTGATTTCAGCGCAAATTTAACATAACCAAATTAGAGAGCTAGTGGCTAGGCACAAATTTACCTCAACAGTATCTTAACCATTGTGAACAAGCTATTTTGCGATTACCACCATAATCCTAACCTAATGAACTTTCACCAGAAGAAACACAGCTATTTTGATAAATTTTGATCAGTTTGCGGGCTTCCAAGCTGTTGAAGTTTGGAGCACACTGCTTGAGTTGGACGTTCTATCAAAATCCCTGCTTGATTTAATGTGTCTGTAACCCTATGGTTCTTGTGACGGTTTCGATGCCAGCGGTTGCCTGCGCCTGCATTGATTAGTCCGCTTCTTGATTACGGGCCGCGTTGAATTGCATTGCTTTGCCTGGTCGTTTGTATCGCACGTTGATGTCAGATCGTTTCTAGTTTCGTTGTGATTGAAGAAGCGACTGCTATGATTGAAGCTGTGCGTAAATGGCAACATTTTCTCAAAGGACGTTATTTTACTATTGTCACAGATCAAGAAGCCATATCGTTCATGTTTGACCAGCGGCACCATGGCAAGATCGAAAAACCGTATCTTGCTAGCGCTCCCTCTAGTCTCAAACCTGCTGTGGTTGACAGCCTATTAGATAACTTTCCTGTTCATATCTTGGTGGACTCGGGCGCTTCCAAAAATTTCGTCGACTTCAAAATCTGCCAGAAATTGCACTTAGCTATATAACGATTGCCTACTTCAATCGGCATGGCATCTTCTGAGGTATCGATTCCTACCTGTGGCATTGCTATAGCTACACTTTCTTTCCACAATCGTACTTACCCAACCACGACTTTCAGTGTTATCAAAAACCTTTGCTCCGATGTGATTGTCGGCCAGGAGCTTCTCAAGCTACATTCATCCGTCACCTTCGTGATGAATGGCCCTGAAGAAGCTCTGACGATACCGCCCTTGAAACCCCAACAACTATCTGTAGCTGCGGCCAGGCTGGACCCACCTCGCTTATTTGAGTTCCTCCTTCCTGAATGTACTCCGATAGCTACCCGCTCGAGGAAATGCACTCCCGAGGATGCCAAGTTCATCGAATCTGAAGTTCAACGACTTCTGGCGGCCGACATAATCGAGCCTGCTCGATCACCATGGCATGCACAGGTTCTCGTTGTGCACCAAGGTCCGAAAAAGAGGTTAGCGATTGATTATTCAACGACTATAAATCGATTCACGTTGTTAGACGCCTATCCGCTGCCAAACATAGAAGAATTGGTGAACAACGTAGCGCAAGCCAGGTACTACAGTTCACTTGATTTACGATCCGCTTACCATCAGATTCCCCTATTAGAAGAGGAAAGGTTTTACACGGCTTTTGAAGCGGGAGGTGAACTTTACCAATATAAACGACTCCCATTCGGCGTTACGAACGGTGTCTCCGCGTTTCAACGTTCTATTGATCGTTTCATCAAAAGGTATCAGCTTCAGAAAGTATATGCATACCTTGACGACTTGATCGTCACTGGTGAAACGATAGAGGAGCACGATCTAAATCTCCTTCAATACCTCAACTCCGTACCATCCACAGCGGGAACAGCCAGTGCGAACGTTCTAACCAAACAACCTGGCGAACTATAAAACTGTTGCTGCATAGTGAGCGTCTTTCCGAAGACCTCTGGGAAACAGTTCTGCCAGACGCTCTCCATGCTGTCCGATCCCTTGTTTGTCTTTCAACTAATGAAACTCCCCATGAACGTTTCCTGCGATTCCCCCGCAAGGCCATGGCTGGTTCTGCGCTCCCTTCGTGGTTATTGCATCCAGGCCCCGTTCTTCTACGTCGCCATGTCCGAAACAAGGGCGACCCCTTATGCGACCCGGTTGAACACGTGGAGGGTAATCAGACGTATTCTGTGATACGTCTAGGTGATGGCCAAGAAAGCCCGGTTTCCATATCTGACTTGGCGCCTTTTCCCAGGTCTCCAGCAATTGCCGAAGAGCTCACGACAGACGTCGCCTCGCATCCCACCACTCCGAGCGGTGTGGACAGTGTCTTACCCAATTGCCTTGGCGATCCGCCGCCTGCTGCTGAGTCGCCAGGGTTAACCTCCCCGTCGCCGAGCGCTGACTCCTTTCCGTCACCGCCGTGTGCAGATGCGCCACCCCCACGTCGGTCGACAAGATTCAGGAAACCCCCCGATCGTTTTGGTGATTGGTCCATATAATTTCAAAGGGGGGAGAGTGTGACGGTTTCGATGCCAGCGGTTGCCTGCACTGATTAGTCCGCTTCTTGATTACGGGCCGCGTTGAATTGCATTGCTTTGCCTGGTCGTTTGTATCGCACGTCGATGTCAGATCGTTTCTGGTTTCGTACCAGGCGGTTGTTGTGTTGCGCTGCAGATGTTGATGCGTGCTGGTGTTCTTAGTTGAATAAAGCCTGGTGAAAGGTTTCGTTCGTCGCTAGGTTCTGTCGTGACAGTTCTGTCTTCAATGCAGTTGCAAAAAGTGTCTGTAACCCTATGATTCCGCTGGCTTCAATGCGTTTAACTACGTTCTGTTTTGTCTGTTTTAATAAACCTGCGTTCTGCATAGTGTGTGTGTTCATACTATGGACTTCGTGTCTGCTCAAACAAATAAATTAAATAACTTAAACTAAAAGTCTCATTGCCTGAAGCTACCATCTTTTTCAAGCACAGTCTGTGGCCTACGTTCAGAACTGCTTGCGTGGAAAAACATTCCTTGCTTTGGAAGTTTCTACCACGTCACAAAGCAGCACAAAAAAATTCTATACAAGTTCACAGACAAGTGAGTCAAACGTGAAGCAAGCCAAAGCTGAAACGAGGTTTGCCCTTTAAAATTATTTCAGGCGCGACCGATGGCGTGTCACAAACACAAGCCAAAGCTCAAACGCAGGTGTGTGCTTCACAAATGCATTCAAACGTGACGCACACCTGCTGTTGCATTCTGAACGCTTGAAATAGCCCTCTCAAGTTCTGACGACAAACGTATCATAAGGCCTGACAAAATACAAAGCCTAGCTCATGGATACAGGACAGGCTGACATGAGAAACCGACAAGGGAACCGACAGGGGTGGCCTGGCAAAGTAACAGGGCTACAGGGGAACCGACAGGCTGGCATGGGAGGCCTGGCAAAGTGACAGGGGAGGTGATAGGGTGACAGGGGTGGCAGCAGGGTGACAGGGGAGGCCTAGCAAAGTGGGGCAAAATGAACAAATGTCCTCTACTGTCCAGTATAAGTGAATTAACAAAATCTGCCCATTTTGGGAAAGGACAACAACGGTGTTTGTGTTGAGAGGTTACCTGAGCAGGGTTAATAAACTGTGGTCAGATATTTGCGGAAGACTTCTGTGAGCCTTCATGTGCAATGTCTTCTAAAGATTGATTATAGCTTATGATGCCTGGAGTTAAGGCTTTCTACAAATTTTTGCAGGCAAACCGGAAGAATGCAAATAAGATTTCCGATGAATGCTGTAATCTGGCATTATCTCAAATTGGGGTCTGGAACTGAACCCCAACCGTTTTTACATTCACTGCATTGTAAAAACTTATAAATGGTCTCTAGCTACAGCTAAAGTAAAGACGTTTTGTAAATAAAAGGTAAAGCAAAGTTATTAAGCTATGGCTTTATTAACGTGTTTTCCCATAGTAGAATGAAAAGAAAAGCGCATAAAAAATCGAACATCTATGATTATACTGCATGGTTTATTCGCAAACTTCAGTGGAAAATATTTCATTAGCGGCTTTTGGCTCGTTGGTGGAATTTGGCTCAGAATGAAAAAAATTCCTAATGAAAATGCTTTGCGAAAATAATCGTTTTATGGTTTCTAAGATTTTGTCAATTGATATAGCTTTTTCCAAGCTTAAACTTTGTTTTTGAAAAATTATTTTTTTAGCTTGGAAAAAGAAATTGTGGGAAAATGAAAACTATTTTTTACAGTGAAGATTTTTAATAGAACAAAATTTTAATAGAGCCTTCAACAGTATTTATCAGCTCGGAGTTTCGTTCGATCAAGCTGGAATAACTTTTATCGCTGAAATCCGCGACATTTTATGGCTTTCTACAAACCTAAGTCAGTTGATTCAGTCTGTCAACAAACGGCAATACATTATTCGAGGTCAAGTTCAAGAACTTTCACCTTCATGTATATTCACAAGTGACAGTAGGCCAAACACGAGATGAATACTGTGATCGTTAAAGTATAAGAAGCCGTGCTAATGCTTCATTGCTCCGTTGTCAAAAATCTGCAGCTTTCAAACACCGCCAAACGTTCACTTTTTAAAATTATCTTTGTTCTGGTCCTCACTTTTGGTCATCAACCTTGTGTAGTGACAGCAGTAGTACTGAAGCGCAAAAAACGGAAAGGGATTTTCAAAAAAAGCTCACGACCCAACGCTACACGACAAAAGTACAGCTGTGAAATTCCTAAATCTCTGAATGTCGAGCCTCTTCTTCTCCGAATAGAAATATCGAAATTGCAATCGTTTGGCCAAGTCACCAGAATGCGCAAAGAGAAATTGGCTTGGGAATCCTGTTGGTTAGATCTACGGTAAAGCAACCTAGAACCAGAACCAGCAGAACTTTTGTGTGTTACCCAACGATTGTCACAAGGAACTCGTAGTATTTAAAAAAGTTAAGACCTTTTGGCACCCCCTTCTGTGAATTCCCGTATACGCCTGTTCTGTATTCACCATTGGTTGGGGCATGGCAACAGATTTAATGGAAACTTACCACAACATGATAACCATTGAAGATAAATACTGTAGGCTACAAATTATTGCACTTTCAATCTTTTATCAAATGCTCCAACAAGTCTATAATACCTTACACAGCCTAATCACCGACAGCCAATATGCCAGCAAAGTCCAGATCAGTGCTCCAATTACAGTAAAAGCTTTAAGCCAGCCGTTTGCACAAACAACGTATGATAATGATGCACAACGCAGCTTGACAGGTCTGACAAACTTATGTTTGCGCATGGTGAACGTGCACTTACATCACGTCTAAAAATAATCACTTAGTCGAGAAACGTTGGTTTATATTTTGTCTGGAGAGGGCGATGGCCTTCACTAGAGCTCAGGTTTGTGTTGCAGAGCTCAGTGTTGCAAATAATTTAAGTTGGACAGTTACGATAATAATTTATCTATCATGCACAGAAGTGCCCAAGGTTAAACCAGAACAATGTTTTAAAATGTGTGTTTTCCTTTTTTCAGGGAATTATATCAAAAGGACCAGTGTGGAGTTTTAATAAAACCTTTTACAATTTCAAAGCTTAATTAATACCTTAGTGCCGTGCTCGCTTTAATAGATATTTCTTGATTTCATACAGGTACATTGCATAAATTGAATTTTTGTCAGCGGTTCTGGTGAAAACACTTTGCCCTTTCTCAAACAGCTTCAGGAAGGAGTGTTGTTTTTATCATTTGCCCTTGTACGTACGTTTGCACAGTAACAAATTTATTTGACTTTAAACAGATCATCAGTGTTGGGAAACAAGCATGTTGTTCTGGCTTCAAGTCTTCGACAAGCACTGGTTTTATACATAAGATTGTCATATTTAAACAATTTGTTACGATGCCGTACATGTGGCAACAGTTTTATCAGAGAAGATGTTCGGTTTGAAAAACGGCCAAAGCGAGCATGATCAGAAGTGGTATGGTCGCTGAGTTGCATAGTCGACATTAAACCGCACTTCACATCCCCAGAGAGCAGAGGTGTGCACAGGTCTGGTGATGCCCCGGGCAACTGCTTGATTGATTGCTCCCCTACCAAATTTTTGTCTAGTACTGAGCAATGTGAGTAACACTAGCATTTGCAATGCGTAAAAACTATTGTTGTCAAAAAATACGTTTCGAAAAGTTACATTTAAAATATTTCAAAGAATATTTTTAATGTGTTAGTCTTTAATAAAAGTTTACGACCTAAAAAACTAATTTATCTTATTCTGTGGGCTTGAGCCATATGTTCCTAAGAAAAATTCTTCTAGTAATGCCTATGCATTGAGGAACTAGACCTTGCATTTATGTATGCAAATAACCAACAGATAGGCCCACTAAAAAGGGTAGCACTTGTGAGGCATGATAGGAGATAGAGGTGTCTATTTTTTCTGTTATAAATTACAAAAAGTATCTGAAAGTGTTTTACCATGCAGTTTCATGCGGACTAGCAAGCATTGGCCAGCCTACAAAAGGGGGAAGAGAGATGGGTGTAAGGTCTTAAGCTTTTGGCAGTGATTTTCACCTCTTTCTCCGATCACTTAACATACGGTACATTTTCATGCTCTCCGCAGGTAGGTTCCAATCAGATTCATGCAGCATGTGTCAGCAGCCTTACAATACGAAGAACTATCTGGTTATAGCATTTTAATAAAATGCAATTTTAGTCATTTCACTCTTTGGATGGTCCCCTCCCTCTGCACGACCCTGCCAGATAGTCCGAAGGAGAGTCGTGGTCGATATGTTTGTTATATTCTATTTTGTGGATTGCTTGTACACTGACCTCATGATATGCGAATCTGCGTTTACGTATTTTGTCTAGTGGCTAGTAATCGCTATTAACATTCTGGTAATGTCGTTATTGGGATAAAACAGACCAGCATGAACAGCCAAAAATAAATGCTTTTTACCTGAAGTTCTTACGGCTCACAAGGTTTTTACTTTGTCTTTGTCTAGATCAGTGGTTCTTAACCTGGGGTAAATTTACCCCTGGGGTGAATTTCATGTTCGAAGGGTGTAGATTTACTGAACCATAAATTGCACCAATGTAAATTTTTATAAATCATTCCAAACCGTAATGGTTTGTTAACTTCGTATTTTCAATAAATGAGCACCAGTGAGTGTATTGGGGATAAATCTGGTAATCTTGTTTGATAAAATGGTAAAATATGTAAAAAAGTTAAGAAACACTGGTCTAGATAATATTCTAATTTCAATAGACGGGTTTGACTGATAAAGACATTTGTTTTGAAACTCTATCAAAGTCTACAACATAACGCACAAGGTTTTACAAACAAGAACGTAGCTAAGATTTTTCAGAAGTTCTTGTAAAAAAGACATATTTCTGCAAAAAAATGAAAGTTAAAGTTTCTTGGGAATTACGTGAGATAGTTTTAAAGCTTAAAGAAAATTAGAGAAAAAAATTTAAGAAGATTGAGCAATGGACTCTACTCACAACTTCAGAAAATTAGTTTCAAAGAACATTTCAACTTAGACAGCAGTTGGTATAGCTCTAAGTTTACCCAGTTTCAAGCAAACTAAATATGTTACCAGGATCTTTTTTATGTCTGGTTTCAGAGAGGCGTTATTAGTTGGAAGTTTGTATGCAAATGAACTTTCGTATTCTTAAAAGTTTACGACCCAAAAAACTAAAATTTTCAATCATAAAACATTTTTAGATACCTAAGGCTGGTCTGAGAATAATCTTTTAGTATGCTTGGAACGCATTTACAGTTTGTCCTAACGATAAAACATTATTTGCAGTTAGTTCTTTTAAATATCTAAGACAGCGTTTCTCAACCTTTTTACTTGCGCGGCTCAGCAGATAACGATTGGTAAAAATTGCGTAGCCCACCACCTTGTTAGCATTGGCTATGTTTTCATACGCATAATCATAAAAAATAAGCAGTGAGAATGCTGAACACAATCAATGTTTTGTCACGATGTAGTGATTAGCTGTCTAGATAACTGTATTCCAACATGTTTTTGTCCTAACTCCGTGGCCCACTCGAGAACTGCGCTATGGCGCTCAGGGTGGAAAACACTGTAATCAAATATTTGCAAACCTGGTGAGAGAATTTGCCCAGTTTGTCCTGAAAACACTTAATATCATACTCATTCTATTTTCACGTGGAGGGAATTACGGTATTCACTCGATTGTTAGCCGCCCTTGATTGTAAGCCGCCTTTGAATGTAAGCCGCACTTGCACATAGGTTACCATGGGCGTAGTCAGGGTGAATTTTTGCCGAGGCGAATATGTTGAATGCGATCTCGGTTAGATATGCATGTTGTTAAATGTAGTTTATGTGGACCTAACGTCCTGCCTTTGTTTAATCTAGGCAGAGAACATTAAATGAAAACAGTAAGCAATGAAATAAAATCGTTGGATCGGATTTGAAAAATATAGTTATAGCCTAGGATGGCTATCCGTTCATCTCTGATGGTGGCAACTCAGGGTAGCTGGAGTGCTGCTCTCCTTAAAAATAGCCACGCAATGAAATATGATATGATTAACATCACAAAAATGTTTTGTGGCAGAATTACAGAACGTTTACCGAGACAAGTGCCTGATTTGCCTCAGCGTAGCTACGGCATGGCTACAAGGTGACCCAAAAGAAAACAGAAACCACAAATATTTGAATATAATTTTTAATTTTTATTATTCCTCGTTTCTTTGTCAGGTTGCAGTAGCGGACTTAGTGCATGAAATATTGCAACAATAGTTTTCCCACAATATCTTGGTCAACCAAAGAGAAAACATTTTGTGTGGAGGCCTATTTCGCTAACAATTCATACAAAGTAGTGCAAACAAGTTTTCGGAAAAAGTGTCAGTGTCGTCATGCTCCACCAAAAAGCAAATTTTTTAACTAGATTCAAAAGTTCAGAAAGTATGGGACTGTGCAAAATCTTAATTCAAAAGGTCTGAGGGATACTTATTCTGGTCGGACGGTGAGTGCTAGGACATAAAGAAATATTGATGCTGTACGGGATTCGGTCGACGGGAGCCCTAAAGCCGTGGAGGCCATTTGGAGCACAGTTTGGTAAGAACATGGTTGTTATGCGAAGAGACTTCAATGACTGAAACTTTAGGGTTTGATTGTACACAGACTGAAGTTTAAAATCTGCAATGTGCTTGACGTTTACTGAATCTTTGCAAGTTTTAATAAAATTTTTATGGATTCTGCGTTTTGGGTCACCCTATACTTTACGGATGTAGGCTAAACATTTATGTGTGTTAATATTTCGTGCAGCCTTTACCTAAAGCAAATTGCATATACTTCATACAGTTGTAGTGCAGGATTAAGGTAGCGCTGGACCTGAAACACATTAAAGGCGCGGGGCCCTAAGTTCAAAATACACTTGAACATGAGAACAACTGTTAAAATATAAATTATGTGGGCATCCATGTGACTACTATTAGCCTAAGCCTACTGAATTTCGTAAGTACGAACCACCTTTCCCTAAAAAGCAAAGTGGTTGAAATTATGGGCTGCATATCTTTTTAAAAAATATATATATAAACCAACGTATCTTTTCCCAAGAAGGGTAATACATTATTTTACAGCTCACAAGTACAGAACACAGAAAGTAATGCTCATCAACATATTGGTCTTGACCACTGCTACATCTAAACATTGTAGTCTCAGTATGTGCCGAAGTTGGCTGTCAAAAGTCAGCAAACCTACTGCTTAAAAGTGCGTTATCCAGATCTTCCCATTGCGAATTTGTTTGTTATACTGGTAGTGTCTATTTCACGGAGACGTTCATGTTCTATATTTTAGAATCAGGCTGTTCAACTTGTTTCGTCCAACGGTGCCCTTTTTTCATTCTACCACCTTAAGTTTCCAAAATGACCGTTCTCCACTGCAGTTGGTTACTATGAGAGATAAATAAGTGCGCAAATCATCTCCCACATTTGTAAAAGAAGATCCCAGGCACACTACCCAAAGGCTAGGTAAGAGATGCCAAATGCAGGGTGCCAATGAGATTTTTTAAATTCTATATATATACGGTAGTCAAGGGTGGATATTAGGGGAAGCGAACGAGGCGATCGTTACGCGGACACCTTTTTCAGAGTTTCGAACTTAGTTTTTGCATTGTTTTGTTACAAAGCTGACTCTCTCTAGAGCCACGTTTACTAAGCTCTGAAGCAAGTCATATGTTTGCATTATCAAATCAAAAATTATGTACAAATGTGCCATAAGTTGCCCCTCAAACACTTTAATGTGTAGATAAAGAGCAATATAAAATCAAATGTCGTCAAAAAACAATGTGAATGTTCTTTCACGCAAAAGCAAGTTCCCAGACAAAATAAAAAATTAACTTGCTTTCAGATAATAAAGTTTCTATATAGCATGTGCAAAATATAGGGCCCAATTTCTGAGAGTTGTCTCGGGCACCGAAATTCTAATATCCACCCTTGCATATTATAAAGAATAAATTTCGCACAAAAAAACGCGGAGCCCGTAGCAATTGCAACAATTGCTACTATTGTTAATCCGGCACTGTATATTAAACTATGAGAACAAATTTAATAATCTAATCTCATTAACGTAAAGAATGTTTCACTGTTTGTTTCACGTACAGCAGTTATTTGTATCTCTTACATTAGAATATATAAAAGGCTACATCCGTCATTCCGTAAACTCTGTCGCAAGCCCTCTTAAGGTGCGGGACCCATTTTCAGGTTTGTCAACTTGGAATTTTGAATCCAGATTTTAAAATCAGTTGGAGAGACTTGACCCTGAAAAAGGCTTGACAGGGCTGCATATTCAGCATTACAAATATCTTATGACGAGGGTCTATAGTTATGCAGGGTGCGAACTTCCTCTCTTCCATGTAGACTTTGGTTTCAAATTCCTGTCTGAAACATATTAGTGTTTATCCAAAAGACATACCCTTGATATAGAAGTGCACTGTAGAAAACCGTGTTTTGTTGATTGGACAAACGAGGTATTTTCAGGCAGTATACCTCCACACATACTGTAGTAGCAAAATTTTAAGTTGGTTTGAGAAAGTACAAAAATCCTGCAAGAGAAAGAACTTTTGATAAGGTTGCACTATCAGCGTCTTATTCGGCATCGCCAATTTTAAATGCTGATGGAACATATTTTCTCGACTGTAACTTTAACAAAAACAACATTAACGAATAGAATGAAGCTTAAGATGCTAGATGCGTCGTTATATACAAACACGAATTTCAGTTTTGAAGAAAATGTTGCAAATATTTTACTGTTACTCCATTAAATAAAACAAAAATTCTTGATTTATTTAAAAAGAAACAAATGTTATGCAGGACAATGTAGTCGCGGGAGAAGAAAATGCTTTCAAAGATTTGGAATTACATTGCATCGGTGACTATGAAAAATTGTAATACAGTATCCGTGTTGTATTCACTATTTGGATTTTTTAGCTCGTTTGTGACAAATGTTTTTTTTGGTGAAGACAAGTTGGCAGCCCTGCCCATTTTGATAAAATAGGTCAAACCGGCTCTGATTGAGAAGTACTGACTTGCAGCCTCTATCGTGACCTGCAAATTTGGTGCGGCTGTTGGGTTGGGCTTCTTCCATTTACGTGCGCATAGTATTATTCCTTACCATTGTTCATTAGCAACAGACGTCTACGTATTTCGAGAACTGTATTGTCAAGACCAGCTATGTCCAACCCACGGCCCGCGGGCAGCATGCGGCCCAGTCGAAGGTTTTTTTGTGGCCCACTTTAGGTTTTCGCTGCAGTAAAAGTACCCTGCATTGCTGACAACTTGTCCTTATTTTGACAATCTTTAATTGGACATTTTTGTTGCAGATGATCCTCAGTGCCACTTTATCACTCCTGTCACCATTGCAGTTAGGATTCGAATGCTTTCAGTACATTAGCTTTAGCTAAATTTAGTTTGCTAAGATCAAAGTAAGCCATTTAATGCGTGGCCCTCATTAATATGTTATTCAATGTGCGGCCCTGGTTCAGATAGTGACATACTTTTTGGCTCAGTAAGTCATTTGGGTTGGACATGGCTGGTCAAGACCAACAACGTAGGATAACAACCTTTTTATTGCTCAGCAGTGATTGTAAACATCATAAGTTCAAAGGTAATGGGCGAATGGCACTGAACAACTTTATCCAGTACAGTCATTGCCAAGTTGTGCAACTGGTTCGGTTAACGTCCCTTATAAAAGCCTTCACGGCAATCATAACTAACATAACGTTATGCACTCGCATTATGTTTTCAGATTAAGGTTCAACCCCTCTAATTTATCAAAATGAGAGCAGTATCTTTGTAACGAAACCCACATCGGCTGGCACTGATTCACTCTACTTGCGGTTCAAGCCTACATCTGGGATCTGAAGTTTACACGTGCAAATATTAAATCTGGGATCTAAAGTTCACAGCCACAATGCTGCGTCGCCCTGAGCCAAATAATCAATTCCAATCCAATTCTGTTTAAGCAAAAATGATAACATCCAAATCCATCAATGTATTGAAATGTCGCAAGATTTAAATACAAATACATGTTCATGTCTGGTCATTTTCATGCATTGACCATATGAAAACCACGCTTTCAATGCAACACCAACTCAAAGATTCCAGCAACATCCCTTCGTTTTTGCAACGAACCGCATCTTTTGCACGTTCTTTTTGTGAAGGTTGCACCTGGCATCACTTTCACATCCTAGTCAAAGCACCATTTTGTTGTGATTGGAAAGGCCGAGCAGCAAGTGCGCAATGCTTCCCACTGTTGTACAAAACAACAATGAAGATCCCACGTCGTGATCAATTTATTTCTGCTTGTTCGCGCCACATGGGTGTTGTTCATCATGCACATCCCGTTCGTGGTGAATCACACATTCAACACAATGCTAACTGAGATGCTGCAACACTTGCACCAAAGTTGTCTCAACTTTTTGACATGACCGAGAGTGAAAGAGACAAGTAAAATGCAATCTCAATAAACTTAGATATAAATAACCTGCAATCAAACTTGTTAACACAACATTGGGCACAATCTTCTAACTTATCCGGCGCCATTTCATAGCATGTTGGGCACCATTTTCTAACTTATCGGGCGCTATTTCATAGCAAAAAAATGTTGCAGAGAAAACGTGAAGCTTCTTGTGACTCGACATTGACTCCAGCTTGCAAACCAATGACTCGAAGTGACTCGACAGTTCTCGTGACTCGACAGTTCTCGTGACTCGACTCTCACTCGACTGGACCAAGTCATGACTCTGACTCGACTCGAAAAAATTTTAGATGACTCTGATTCGACTCTGACTCGAGGGGCTTGTGACTCTGACTCGACTCTGACTCGAGGGGCTTGTCAATCTGACTCGACTCTGACTCGACAAAAATGACTCGGACACATCACTGCTAGATACAGTCATTTATTTGGTTGCACCACAAATGAATAGAAGTGAATAGAAAATGTTGATGGAAGAGATATTTGTCGTGCTGCATGTCTTCATCGAGAATCTGTAAATGTTACCCCAGTGTTAAAGAGATGTAAGTATATTACACACATTAAAAGTTGGCAGTACAAAAAAACAACAGCAAAAGAACAACAGTGAAACAAGGAAGCCAAGACCGATGAGAACCCAAAAAGAGGCTGCAGGCAATGTCAGCAAAAGAAAAACAAAGGGGCACTGATTACGCACATGTATCACTGTTTTACCAACACCAGTGAATAACGGTGTTTTTGCCATTGTGATTAATTCACAGATATGCTTGTTTCCACTTGACACAGTCAGTGTTTGGCTCCATGAAGATTATTTATCCTAATTTGTTTGTTTTGCCACTCTTGCATGACATTTCTTTTGTTCCCTATTTTTTCAGGTTATCACCAGGATTGTAACTATTTCATTGCATAATCTTTTGAATAACTGAACTTAAGTGTTTCACATAAAACAAGAGCAGGCCATGAAAAGTTACCAATTGTCGGTGAACATGCCCTATTGAAATGCAAAATGCAATTTGATGCTGATAGTGAACTTTGGATCTAATATGTTTTTTAGGTAGTGTTTATTTTGCCTCATGAGCCGAAAGGTGTGCCGGAGCTATTTGGCCTTCAATCGAACAAGATTGATTGAAGTGGCCACATGTTGCTTGCTGACGCTTAAACTCAGGCCCGCATCAAGCAAACCATAACAATCAGTTAATGCACTTTACGGATTTTATGCGAACAAGCCAACAGCACGTCATTAGCCAAAATAAAGGGAAGCAGCCTTGTGCTGCAAAGACCTTATGTTTTTATAAGAAACAGCCGCATGCTGCGGCAGCCTTGTGCTGCAGCGGCCTTATGTCTGTAGGGGGAGCAGACGTTTGCTGCAAAGACGCAAAGACATTATCTCTTGACAACTAGTGGACGTAACAGAGAGAGCTCTCAAGTTCTCCACTACCACATGAACAGCACAACTCTCCAAGGAATGTGGAACGAGGACAAAATGCGCTCCGACAATTACTCGAAGCCTAACCAACATTTACGTGGAGACGTCGCGTAAGGGCAGTGGTAACTGCTAAGCATGACAGGAAGCGATTCTGCGAACGTTAAATCACGTGACAATACGCAAAAAGACGAAGGTTAGTGTTTAAGGTTAGGCTTTAGCCTACAGCTCATGCAATGCAGATAAAACGCTGCTAACTGCTTGCAAGCTCTGAAACCATGACAGCACTCGTCCATGGGACTGAACCATTGCAGATGTCACGGTAAACTAAGAAACTGATGCGTTCCAAATTTGTCATGTGACCACTTAAACCAATCGTGTTCTACAAAAGGCAAAATAGCTCCTACAGCGTTTTTGCCTCATGACGCAAAATAGACGCTGCCTTTTCATGGGTCGGGCCAGTTACGAGCTGAAATTTAGCATGGAGTTACGGCAGGGATGTAGTGCTAACAAAAGAGGTGTGGGAACGCAACCAAAAACAAACATTTTAAAACAGCTTCGAACTAGCCAGTTTAAAACAGCTTCGAACTCATTTCAAAGCAAAACATGAAATAAGGTGCGGGAACGCCGCTCCCATGGGTACCCGCCCCACTACATCCCTGCGTTACGGGCACCGGTTGCCGGTTGGGTTACAGGTTTGTTGTGATGCGTATGGGTCAGGCCGGCTCATAAAAATATAAGCCTGTGACAACTCTACCGTGGAGGTCTCCACAGTCTGTGCATTGTCTTATGCAGACACTCAGGTTTTGCTTGTAGTGAGAGACCGCAATTTGTGCAAGACGCTCGTGCACTTTGCCATCTGCAGTTCTGTGCAAACGGAGCTACTATTTCACATGATCACCTGGCTTATCATTTGGCTGCGAGCGCAGCCAAGAGCAGGTCGGCGTTATCACAGAACCAGTCAGGCTGCGCTTTCGAATGGTGACAGTAAGCTTTGAAAGAGCTGGTCATAACACCATCACAACTCGTTCGCCAGGCGTTATTTGGATCAGGTGGCAGTAACGAAGTGTTTATTGCAGCGACAGTCGCGCATTGAGGAGACATCCCCATAGAGAATGAACTTCGGACGAGTTTTATGAAACATTTTTGAAGTTGTTTGGAGCTTCCGGGGAACTAGGCGTGAGTGTAATCACAATGCGGCATACATGCTACGGAACTGCCTGAGGCTGCGCAAATAACGTGTGCGAATGATAGCATGATCTAATTGGTGCCACCTTCTTAGAGCGCGAGTGCATCTAAGTTGCTTTCGACCGCATTGAGCGCTTCAGAGAAGTGTTGACAACGGCGATAAAACCGACAAACGCTTTCTTGTGCGTAGCACGTCCTGCTGTGCTTGGATTTCTTGCCTCACAACGTTGATTGAAGCTAGTTGCTCCATAATTGGCGTCCGATTTGCTCATCACTAGGGCAAGTTTTATTGACATAACAACTAAAAAAAATTGTTTAAAAATTCAAAAAAATTGACTTTATTGAACTAACAAAAGTTAGACTGAATAACCGTTATTTCTGAGAATTTCTTGAGATTTTATAGTATATCTTTGTAAAAAATTTAAGTTTATTCTATTATAAAATTTTCGTTTTTTTGCATATTTTCCTTTTAATCAATAAAAGCATAAAAATAAAGTCCAAAATAACTTTATTAGTGCACAAACAACGTAATAAGAGTTACGTTTTCAGTTTAGCTTTTGTCATCAACGTCAATTGAAAAAAAGTATTGTTTTTTAATTTTTAAAGTGGGCTTTCATTCACCCACGTTCAGAGTTCGTGCGACAAACATTCCGATTCGGTGTTTAATAATGTGTAAGCTTTATCCGGCATATCAAAATTATCATTTATTCTCACCGATACTAAAAAGAAATTTTGACCAATAACTGATAATTATAAAAAATTGACTTTATTGCCCTATAAAAAGAATATTAACCTAACGGGAAAAATTGACTTTTTGTTGACCTATCAAATTAAGAATATGAAACTTACTCTTTCTATCCAGAGTTCTTGCAAAAAATCACGTCATTCAAGCTTACTACCAAAAAATTGACTTTATTGAAAAACTTGCCCTACTCATCAGCTTTGATTTGCTTTTCAGGCGTCAGATTTGCTTTTCAATGTCAGTTTTATAATCACAGTTTGTGTTTAAAACTACAATTCGTGTGCTTTCCTTAAATCTTGCTTTTGAAATTCACCACTTCATTCGAAAGCCTTTGCTCGAAATTTACATTACTAAAGATGCACTAAACAGGCGAAATCCACACCCTATGTAAAAAATCTGTTGATTCGTGTGCGTAGCATTTGTGGATACTTATTGTTCGATCTTCTGAAATTTCTAATCGTTACTCCGTTGTTTTTATCAGGTTTGTGAACTCTCGAAACATGAAGCTGCTTTTTTGTAAAGCTGGTTTATTAACACTACTGCTTGCATGGTTTGCAACTGTGTGCTGCTCGCCGAACCGAAGCCATTGTCGGCCAAAGTGCAAAATAACTCCAACTTCATCAAATGCATCTCATTGCAAAATACAAAAACAGAAATGTTTCATGAAAGACCGTTCACCAACAACAGGAGGAATATCTAAACCAGTGCGGGTAGACTCAGGTCCTGGATGGTACTTATATCGCGCCGACAAGTACGATTTCATCGCTCTCAACTTTTCGTGGAAGCTGCCTGAGGAGTTTCTCATGGAGAATCTTGAAGGCTTTCAAATTTTGATTGACTCTGAAAAAAGTTCTCGAAGGAAAATCGGTTACCTATACTTTTGTGTAAGCGGAAACTTGACCACAATTACGAAAGATTCTCTACAGTTCTACTATGAATGCTACGGAAAATCTGGTCCAGCTGTAATCGAACCGGGTGACAGTTTTATTGTTCATATAACACCGTACCCCAGATATCAAACTCCTGGGGACTTGAAAAACTATAGCCTGTCAATAGAAATACAAGCTCCTACCTGCCATGATAAAAGTCTAAGCAATGTCGAAATATGTCAGAACTCAATTTCAGTATTGAAATACTTTTGCAACAATAGAACATTCATTCTTCACTACAGCTTGTCGCTGTGGAAAGGAAATAGAGCAACCGTTTTACTTTATCATACAATAAATTCAAACAAATTCCGAAACGTAAGAATTCTAGAATCTTATTACAATATGTCGCTGAGTATGACAGCAATGCCCATAAAGATCCGTGCCGAGATAAGTTTGTACGAAGAGTTTTTGGTGGAAGTTTTCAACGAAGCGCCAGATGCACAAAGACTACGCACCAAAATAAGTTTTGCTGAAGCATGTCAATCATTAAAGTCTGTATCACCGTTCCAACTGGGTATTTTGGTACCTGCTTGCGTTATTGCAAGTGTTGTTCTCGTTACTGTAATGATGTGCTTGCTGAAACCAATTATTGTCTTCAAACGCTGGTCAAGTGATCAACCTTTTACTCTTAAAGGGGTTATTGCTGCAAAGCCTACAATAGCGGATAGCAGAACAGACGAAAAAAATCATTCTCCTTTTATTTACATAATTTTTTTTGATGACCACTTCAAACACAGAGACATTGTTTCAAAATTCGCTAGATTTCTGCAAAATGATTTGGGATTCATAGTTATATTTGAACAGTGGGATGAAGAAAACCTTTACAGTAATTACACGTCATGGCTTGAAAATGCAATGGCACTTGCAGACAAGATATTGGTAATTTGGTCTCCTGGTGCTAAAAAACGATGGGAACTGCAAACTTCAATAGAAACGCACCAAGATGATTTATACGATCTGTTCACTTCTACTGCAATGCAGATTAAGAAAGATCTTCTTCGAAACCAAGCTGAGAGAAAGTATATTTTTGCCTACTTTGAGTACTGCTCAGAATCTGATATTCCTGAAGATTTCCGCGAAATATCGTTTAGTCAGTTCAAGCTTATGGGTCAGTTTGAGAAACTGTATTTTCTTTTGAAAAACGGTAAAAATTTTCAACCAGGTTTAAAACCAAAACATGAAAAAGTTGCTTTTGACCAACTGTTTTGTCCAAATGTTACCGAATTCGGTCCAATATTAAAAACAGCCATAACCGATATGTGCAAGCATGTAAAAAGTAACCCGACGTGGCACTGCAATGGGAAATCATCATTTAACTCAGAAAAAGGAAATACTTGTGAATACATCACGTCTGATGAGAGCCTCCGAACTGCGCAAACAAAAGCACGCGGTGCAACTCATTTCTATGATAAAGTTGTTGTCAAGAACCTTCACCCAGCGCCAAGTCCTAAATTCAAATCTCGTGACCATCGCACTCCACAACACCCCAATTGTTCGTGGTTAAATAGTAATGGCTTCGAATCCGGGCATGAGAATGGACAAGACTTCCATTCTTTTTCCGAGAACAACTGCCGCGTATCGGAGCTAAAACCGCGTCTTGAATCTTCTTTTGAAATTGGCCATGACTTCGAAAATACTTCAAACTTTGACAGTGCGGAGCGATTTTCTGTGCATTCATTTATTGATTCCATTCGTGCAGATTATTTCACTGAAGACAATTTCAAGAGCAACAGCGAAACTTTAAATTTGGAACAGAAACTGAATCTGGAACAATAAAAAACATCGAGTTTACCAACTAAAACTATCGAAAGTTGCATGAAGCAATAAACAAGTCAAAATTTACCGCAACAATGCAGGATTCCACATAACAACGGTGAAAACAAGGTGACTGTGAAGACTGCAACAAGGAGATATCTCCAATTTGCAACTACCGCATATAGTTGGAGATTTGGATTTTCATGCAGAGTTGATGAAGCTTAAAATAAGATTAAATGGCCATGCAGACAACAGATTGCTACCAAGAACAAATTGCTTGCAAATAAAGCTCCAAATATATCTTATCTGCTGCAACGTTTGTGATTACGACAATTACAACGCTTCATCATTTAAGTACTGATTAAATTGGTGAGCGTTTGCATCGCATCTTGAAATATAGCTAATGTTCTGTGTATGCCTCTGAGCATATTAAGCTCGAAAGTGATTCGAATTCAACGTGAATGAAGTCAGTCTTCAGCTGTGCGCAACTCATGCAGCTCTATGAATTCACTCATACTGTATTTGCACTAAATGAGAGAGTCTGGCGATGCTTTCAACAAACAGTAGAAATGTACATGAAATCTATATAAAGAGTAGGTACAGTATATACCAGTTAAAAAACAGAAAAAGCCTGATTTCTGTGCTTTTGTACCATTACCTTGCATTACGATATCTGTTTATGAAGCCTCTAATCGGTATTTTCACATTTCCAGTCCATGCATGTGACAAACCACTTTGTATTAAATATACAGACTTTGAATTTGCAGTTCAAATGTTTGATATCCGCTTTGCCATTGTTTTGCTGTTTTCCAAAACCTGTGTAAGTTAGAGTTAATATTCGACGTTTCAGCGCGTAAAGTGCATTAATTAAGAAATGACGAAAACTTTCTAAACTTTACTTTAGTCGAGCTTGGTGTTTATCGAGGAGTTTCGAAAAGGAAAAGCTTGTTCAGGTTTAGCTGCGACGTGAGCAATTTATTCTTGTGAAAGACGTCTGAAACGGTTGTTTCAGCGCTGCTACTGCAATAGTTCAGATGGCTAACATGTTTTCAAAAATGTATTTTTTAAGAAACTGTCAAGAACATGAGCAGTTGTGATTTGCGTGTGCTCAATACCAATCATGGGTTTCGCACTTGCGTTCCAAATATTGTTTTGATTTCAGCTGGTTTTTGCTTTGTGCTGGTTTGTTCAGACTTGTGCTTTTTTAAAAACATGAAGAATTAATTGGACATTCGTTACTGGGAAACCGATACTTGGTAATGGTCACTGTGAACTTTACTGCAAAATGTGTTATACTTCAAACGGTAAAAACTGTTTAATTGAAGCGTAGAAGGGATGAATAGCAAAATTCACTTTAATCATCCAAATATGCAAACAAGAAACACAACTCTATTACAAATGAATATAGTTTTCTTTGCCAAAAGCAGTGACAGCAGCCATCAATCAAGGTGGTTAGCGATGTAAATGCAAAAAGCCACAGGTAACACAAATCATTCAATTTAGTAAACAGGTTAAGAGAATCTTTCCATTCCAAACCTTTCTCAAACATTTCAACGAGGCTACAATTGCACCGTGGTGTCATCTACAATTTTTGCGGCATCGGTATGTGTGATTAATTGTTTACTGAACTGCGCTTCCGTTGCATTAAAACATGTTTGTGGTGGAGGTTACTTTAACCGGATGTTGTCTGTTACGCGAAAAGGTGCCATGCAGTGCGCTTTAGTTTGTTTGCCAATACGAACGTCCACCCGAAACCAGCATCAAAAAGTTCGTGTGCGTTGGTGGTTTCATCAGTCATGTGACTGATTGCGCGATTGGCTAAGATAAGACTTTTGCCATTTACGCCCGAAGGCAATTGGCATGATTGAAGGATTAAATTTGAAACTTCGTTTCGACATACATATTTTCAGTAAGTTTTCACGTTGTTGACAGACAGCCTTGCATGCCTTGCGAGTTGCAGGTTTCTAATATGCATGTTTACAAACGTTCCTCTGTCTCTGGTCTTAATTGATCCGTGCATTTTTGACACTCAAACAACATTAACTGTGTTCTTATTAATGAGATTTCAGGGATATTTTCTACACAATGAAGTTTGTCTATTCATATTCGGACATGGTTGGTTTGCAAAGATTTTTAATGAGAAACAGTTTTAATGCGGTGGTTCCCAATCAAGCATCATTCCAGGGGATGCGAGAAGTGTTCGTCTTTATAAGTAGAAATTTATTTGTTTATGACTCTTCTATGGATTTTTTGTTTATTTTTGCAATGGATTATAGACAAAAACGCGAGGTTCGTTCAAACCTACATGTCACGATGCCAACTATTCACGTAAACGTTAACTGCAAGCTATTCTTTTTATTTACAAGCTTGTAGTAGTTTCAGCTCACATGAACTAGATATTGGTATTTCTTTATGTGACGTGATGATTTTTTTCTGGACAATTTTAGGATAGTCTGAGCGTAGTAGATATAGTTATATCAGGTTTTTTAAGGTGTTTTAGGGACCCGATTCCGGTCCTGAGAATTGAAAATCGGGTCCTTAGAATCAGAGAAATCGGGTCCCTAAAGATCCATATGGGGTACCTAACATTTTCCTTAAAAAAAAACCCTGGTTATATACCAGTGGATTCCGCATTTCATGATATTTAGTAAATATTTTATACTCCATTCTAAGCGTTTGAAAGCTAGTCATTGATTATAAATTGTGGGGGGTGCGAGGTCAGAAGAAAACTTGTTTAGGGTGCAGAGTAAAAAAGGTTGGGAACCCCTGGTTTAATAGAGCTGACACCTTCGATAGAACGAAACTGTCTTCTGCCAAATACTCGTATGAATAGCCAAGCTGTCTTTGTGACAACAAGCACTGAAATCGTACTTCTGCATCAAGAACACTTGACTGCTTCCGGGAGGTTGAATATTGCAAAGAAACTGTAGTTGATGTCCCAAACTCATTACAAAAATAATTAATTTCCCCATTCAAGGGCCACGATGAAAGCAGCAAGCTTTCGCACTGAAGCTTACACCACTAACTTCATTAGCACGTAGGTTCTTATTCTGTGTTGTTTCAAACCTCCTAAAAATTACTAACAATATTTTCGCATTGTGCTTGAAGTAATCCGTTTTTAGCAGCACGGGATGCTGTTGCAATTTACTTCATCAAAACACGTCATGGTGTCACTGCGATTGCGCCACGCATGTATATTTATGTCACTACTGAAGCAAACGTCTTCAAAATATAGACACCCCTAACAAACGAAAAATATCCAAGTCATCTTCCAACCTTACAACATATGCAGCAAAGCTTAACTTAAGCAGTTTGACACAGGTTATAAAAAAGAAGCTCTAAAATGCAAAGAAGTCGCTCGGGTAGTTTTAGTTGCTTTTGCCCCGGGAAGGTGGTGTGGCTTTTTTGTTGTTAGTACTTGCGCAGCTCGAATCGGTTCTGCGAGTCGGTTCTATCCGTCCGTTTGAGTCATTATTCAGCTTAATCGCACTAGAACTGTAGTTTGAAAATGATGCTGCAAGTCGATTGACCTTTCTTCTATTTGAGTTTGGGGACGCCAATTGGCGGCAGGCTGGAGCTTTAAATTTGCTTCTTTCCGGGGTCGTTGAGGTACTCACAAGAAGTGACCAAATCTAATTTTTGAATAATCTAAACACCGTTGACAAAAAAAGAGGTCCGCAGCGGTTTTGGTGCCGTAAAAGGGGTCCCCAGCGGCAAAAAATTTGAGAACTACTACTCTAATCAATTGCATAAGCTTCACTAGATTTAATTACTTTTACGTAGCCATTGTCAATCCAACTACACTGTACATTAGATTTTGTGTAAACATCTTTTACACAAATTATATACTGTACATATACCAAGGGTGGCCAAATCTACTCTATATATGAGCCGCATATCGCAAAACCCAAGTTACAAAGAGCCACAACACAAAGATCTAAAAACACGAATTTATTTGCAATCTATGCTTCTACGACATCATGATTCTTTTTGGAACGACTAGTTGAGGGTCAACAATTGGCTTGAGAAGAAGCAGGAGGAGACACTCAAGCAATTTGTATGGCACGCATAGCAACGAAATAGGGCGGTATCTCCTCGGATCATCAACTGGTTTGTTGGGCTTGGGCAGTGCGGTTACTGTTTATTGCCTTGCGCCATATTTTTGGGATTTGATAAGTGGCTCCACATGAGACATGTGGAAAAGAAATCACGAAGGCAAGAGGGACATTGCAGTCCATTATGTTTGAGGAATTCAGGTTGGATATTATCAGGTCCCTCTGCCTTCCCGGTTTTGAGGTCCTTAAAATTGCATTAGAAAGATCCAAGTCAGAGAATGGGGTCATCAAATAGCCATCAACTCCAGCTTCACATTCAGTGTGTGATTTTTATCTGTAGCCTACCTGTAAAACGCCCACTCACCAGTAGCCGGTGGGCAATGAAATTGGCCGTGACAGGGCAGCGTTTCATTCTGACGTTGCGGCCTGTTAGGCGATTGAAGGTGTTCCAGGCTTTCCTGGTTGAGTGTGTGAAGTCAATTCCTGCCACGACCTCGTTCCATCGATCCCTTCGCTTCTGGTCCAAATGATCTATTAATATTTCAGATCTAGAATGTATTTCCTCGTTGGTATTGGCCCGTGCAAACGCGCTGTAGTGTGAGTCACATTCATCACCCCATGTAGGTATATATGTCCAAGGGCGTACGCAAGGGGGGGGGTTGGGGTTGACCCCCCCTTGAGCTTGATATTTTACAAAAACTTTATCACCTTCGCAAGGAGATTAAGTGTTTTCGCATACTTTTTGCTTGTTAATTTGTCGACTTAATGCAAATACCACGGAATAAATTTGCATGCAAATTTCAAGGAGCATTGTAAATGGGCTAAAAAAGTAATAATTAGGTTTTGGTGGAAATCTGGGTTATCGTCTCCATCCAGAAACCATCCCACCACATTTTGCAGACCTTTCGTCCACTACGCATGTTTAAGGTCATGTTCCGCGACAGTTCACTTTATCCGAAACCATTGTCTTTATATTGTCTGCCAAGGGCGTACGCAAGGGTGGTGGGTGAGGTTAACTACCCCTTTAGTTTGACATGTTACAAAACGTTTATTACCTGCGAAAAGGAGATTAATTGTTTCCGCATACTTTTTGCTTGTTAATTGTCGATTTCATGCAAAAATTGTAGTTGTAAATGCTCTGACATAGTGATGAGTGTTTTTTACTCCCCTGTTTGAACGCTCATCCTGATAGTTTTGCAGTTATGAACTGCTGTGTCGTAGCGTTGAGTGTATTTT
>Ga0210059_1001317_pt1 | contig 36963 bp, 13 predicted proteins | sample Ectturendosymbi2_FD_188042 | JGI IMG/M metagenome (GOLD analysis project Ga0210059, IMG submission 188042) | Ecteinascidia turbinata endosymbiont from Florida, USA - Sample 2 (SPAdes) (version 2) | ecosystem: Host-associated > Tunicates > Ascidians > Unclassified | place: Key West, Florida... | reverse complement strand
TTCCTAAAGACCTCAAATTCGAACACGGGGCGCTAAACTAACCTCGTTACGCCCCTGCATGCCAGCCATGCTCGTCAGCTGGGGGCAAGCTGCAAACGTGCTTTACTAGAAGAGAATAATATGGAGTAAGTCTGCACAAGCGTTTTCCACCTCCAATTGTTAGCTATGGTGCTGCAGAATGTTGATCTTTGTGGGCGTTTTTTGTTTTAAGTCTGCTCACGAGCTTTCGTTGTAACTTTTTTTATTTATAGAAATCATAACTACAACACAGCCTGAAACAACCAATTCGGACACTACGGCAGATTTTACTTTAGCAGCAACGGAAACAATTACTTTCGATCCAACCCCATTTCCAGACACCAGGTAAGAATCGCTACCTTGTGTAACCTCTAGTCCAGTGGTTCTTAACCTTTTCTCCACCACGCCCCACTTAACTAATTTTTCTTTGTTACACGCCCACTTGACTTTAAATAGGTTGTAAAAACAAATGCATTTCTTAGTAAATATATTTAATGTTTTTAATTTCAAGGTTTCTGTAACAGACACGAAGTCCATAGAGTACAAACACACACCGTCTGCACAACGCAGATTGATGATAACAGACACAACAAAATGATTAATAGCAAGTTTGGAGATAGAACAACAGGATTACAGAGACTTTCTTAACACTATTGTTCGCTGACCCATAACACTTGGTACAACACTACATCCAGAGTAGGACACTGAGTCCAACCCTGGCCAACGCCAGGTAAAGAACGAAAGTATTGTGGCATGCAAACACTGTAACGTCCGAGCACTCAGTCGCAAAGTACAATGCGGTTTATAATGTTCAAAGAATAAGGACGAATGTAAACAACCTGACTGCACCAAAGCATGCAACCACACATTGCTAGACTTTCTGCATCGTTCAAGAAAGAGGTAGGCTACATATTTTTCACAACAAGGCCTCAAAGGTAGGAATGTTGCCTTGAACCTGATGACTACTAACACTCTCTCACCACGGCAGGTTGGATAGAGCTCTGCACCCAAAGTTATAGGACACTGATTACTTGTCAAATTTTGGCCAACATTTGGTGCAACATTATTTTGCTGCATTAGATCGAAAACGATTTCTTTTAAGCGACATTGCGCAAGATTTTCCGGTACTCACAGATATGCATGGTCCCACTCTAGTCCGCATATAATGTGTTGCAGTTGCTTGTTTTAGACCAGGGTTCCCAACCTTTCTCTGACCATGTACCCCTTTAGCATTCCGACAGGTGAGCATGTACCCCTTCAGCATTTCGAAAGATAAGCATGTACCCCTTCAATATTTCGACAGATGAACATGTACCTCTAAATTTCTTATAACAAAATATTTTATCATGATTAATCACAGATATATCAAAAAATAAGCACATAAGGAGTTTTAAAAATAATGTTTACTGATATGTGTGAATTTTTGGAAATAAAAGATTTGTAAATATATATTTCTCTACTATTGCTAACCTTAAATGTAACCCTTCGGATAGGCAAATGTACCCCTAGGGGTACATGTACCCCAGGTTGGGAACCTCTGTTTTGGACATATGCCAGCTTTTGTAAATTCTTTGTTTGTTTTATTTACTCTTCATAGCTTTGCAACCGCACACTATTTCGCAGAGTGAATGCAGATTACTCCGACTATTTGTATATCGGAACGCTATAACCACGTTTTTGCGTAAGATTCCAGAATCTCAAACCAAAACCATTCATACGTGAAAAGCACAGTACGGTTAATCGCATAAACCGAATATTCCAATAGAAATGTTATTTTTGTTTGTAGACTTAAACACTTACTCCGCGGCACTTAAGTGTAAGTGAACGACAGGGTCCCGAGATTAAGCAGCTGAGTGTCGCCATTGGGATGGCCGAAAGCAAAGTTACTATCTTTCTTTGGCCGAGAAGTCGACATCTTATGGTGGCCTGTAGCTGCCAAGCCGCATTTAAAAACTTAGTCTCACATTCAAGAAGAGTATGGCTCAAGTGCAGTTGAATTGCCGTAAATACACATCGTCGCATCACAGAAGAATACGGCGGGAGTACTGTAGAAAAGTGAGTATCATTCAGGTGTACGGCCACATTGCAGAAAGCTCGTCGAATTACAGAAAGCCATTCAAAGTGTACACATTCATGTTTATTTGGAAGTGGGCGAGCCGCTCTGCGATGCAGCCGGTTACCTTGAAATTCTACGTGCACCACGCTGCTCTCAAATGCGACAACGCCACAGATGTTATTGTTAAAGGGACTTGGCATGCCGACTAAACAGTCCTCCTAGTTGCGCCCCTGAATGTTTGTTTGAATTCGGTCTGCAACATTTCAAGAAACTTTACCCCGACTTCCATCTCTTCCGGAATTAAACCAAATAACACGTAGCGGCGTAAAATTAGCACGGGCATAACGTTTGGAAGGCACACAATCCCGTTCAAAAACTTTCCATGTTGTAGAGCATGTAAGGGCTCGCGCCCGCCAGGAAATTTCTTGACGCCCTCCTGGGGGGGGCGCGCCCCCCGGTTAAGAACCACTGCCATAGCCCAATGCAGTGTCTCTCAAGGCGACGGTATGCAGTAACCCCTGACGCTAAATCAAGGGTTTTTGCCAACCAAGCTATTTTCGATGCGATAGGTAAAGTAGTGGTTGCAGAAAATATCTCAGCAGGGCAGTTAAAATTCTATTCCAATTCTAGCCCGTCTGATGCGGCAGTTAACCCCAAAACAACATTTCTACGGCCATTGTTTTGTCTAAGTCTACTGAAGTGTCAGCATCTATCTTCAGATACATGGAACGTTCAACACAAAGCATCTTCTCTCAATCTGGCAGCGGTCAAGCGATAGATATTTCCGGTTCCGGAGAAGAACAAAACAATTCGGGTGAAGAAAAGGAAGAAGGTAGCTCTGGTTCTGAAATGGAAACAACAACTTTCGGCTCAGGAGCTGAGCCAAGCACTTCTGGATCAGGATTAAATTTAGATACTCCCGCTTCAGGTGCAGGAGCAACATTTACAACTGCAGACATAAATTTGAAAGATCATTTGCTAGAAACTACAGTATTTGAAATAGCATCGCGTCCTGCTACCTCAGTCGCGGAAACAACCCTAAAAACAAAAACATCTGTGTTTGCTCTCTATACCACAGCGATTTCTGTTTCGACCATTGCTAGTAGTTCAAATCTGGCGGGTGGTTCGGAAACTGTCGGTTTCACAAATACCGTTGATGAAGAAAATTCACACAAATCGACTCCGACAGAACCTACTCTTGATACTTCTGGATCGTTTTCAACCAGATTTGAGGCAAATAAAACGGATGAAGTCACAGCATCTGGAACACCGCTTGGTCATTTAAGAACGGATAGCACTTTATCTGAAGCAGCTAGCACAGTACAAACAGAATTATATACAAGTACATCCAGTTCCCGTGACATTGACAAAAGCACCTCATTGTTTGACGTAGATCTACATACGTTAAATCACACCACATCGCCTCCGATAACTGCAGATTTTGCAACAATCCCGCTCTCTACACCCGAGATAAACACGCAACAAATGCAGCAAAGCACAACTACCTCAGCAGGTCTGGTACCTAGTAATTCCCCCATTCAATCTGCAAAACCTACGCGTACTGAACAGGTTACAGCGTTCAACGATCTATTAACACAATCTGTCGGCCATACAACAGTGGCTACGAAGCGAGCTGCAGCTACTGACAAAGCAGTTACAATCACCTCTGTGCATATGCTGCAAACGACTCCAAATGAAACAACAGACACTCTCTTGCCTGAAAAAAGGACAATACTCGCGACAACAACGGACGATTCAACAACTTGGATATCATTTCCAGGTCGGAAAACAAACGCAACTGCAGTCTCAAATGATGTTGGGGGAACTACAATTTCGTCTGTTTACACAGTCATCACAATGAGAGAGGGGACAGTGGCGCCCATACATGAAGGCAATGATTTAACCAAACCTCGGCTGTTTACCTCAAGAGTAGTCACCTTTGACCAAACCACTTCCATAACGCTGCCGACGACGACATCTCAGTCATTCACTTCCTCGGAAAACGCAGAGCAAGCCTTAACTTCGCCAAATACTTTACTGACAACAGCACAAAAGTCAGTTTCCATCACGCCGGAGGATGCGCAATCGCAGTTAAACTTTATCAGCACCCCGATGGCAAATTCTCATAACGGGACATCTGAGACAAGCACAAACAAATCGAGCACAGTTTCAAATGCATTGCCTGTGACATCTGGCATTGCACAAATGCGAGACAGAGTGACAACTACGAATGTATTCGTGACAGGGACTGCGAGACCGTCGCTTGGGATGACACTGCGTGATAACGCATCGAACCTAATCACCGATAGTGACGTTACTAACCATGCATTCACCTTGTCCGATACACCTACTGCTTCTAGTATAGATCCTGCCAATGCTTTTTTGAAAGACGGAACAGGTGCAATGGTTTCGTCAAAGCCAACAACATATCGGGTAAGTGGGTCTTATTCTCCAAGCTCCCAAGGGACAACGCGTCCAACAACATTGTTTGACCAGTTTCCAGGAGAAACTACCGCAGCAACCACTGTTTTAACTAAAATACCAGAGATTACAAATAGCACAATTAACAGCATGAATGCAATTGATTTTTCTGCCACTAGCATTCAGTCTACGCAAACACTAACTGATAGGTCAGCAACAGACTTCATTCCGAATATTGCTGTGGACACTACCACTAATGCTTTAACCACTGTTGTGTTTCGGATAACTCGACCGTCAGAATCGACGAATAATGTTCAGACACACATAAATTCTCTCTCTGTTTCGCCATTCCATAGAATGACAGAGGCTCAGTCGACTGGACAAGATCCACCAAGTTCAACGTCAACCTTACCCACCTCTGCGACGACTGTTTCAACCTCAAAGTCATCAACAACCATCCAGAGTACCGCTGTACCAACAAACTCTGTGTCGCCAACTACAGAACAGCCCAAGGAAACCACCACCGCACTGGTAACCACAACACCAACCACGGCAACAGCGCCAACCACAACAACAACCCCAATTGGGACAACAACCCCAACCACGACAACAACCCCAACCACGACAACAACCCCAATCATGACAACTACCCCAATCACGACAACAACCGCAACCACGGTAACAACCCCAATCACGACGACAACCGCAACTACGGCAACAACCCCAAGAACATCAGCTACAACCACGGCAGCAACCACAACAACGAGCGCATCGTTCTCCACGACGGTAGGTATCTCTATGTCAATCTGTTAACTATTTATTGGTAATTTTCGAATTGTTTTGTAAATTGTACTTCAACAATTGGCAGGGTTGTCCATGGGACATATTTATCTGTCCCATCTCATGGGACGTTTCCCGTGGGATTCCCACAGGAATGACATTCCCATGGACAAGCCTGACAATTGGCAATGGTCAGAAATGTACTTGAAAGAGTAGAACAGAAATGAAAAGTCTCTCTTTCAAGGACTAATACAAACAAAAGATCAGATTAAATTCTTTTCTAATGAAAATGAACTCTGAATCCGGCTGTTACGGGTTTCAATCGCTACCGATCACAACCATATCCTGAGAATTCTCAATGTTTTTTCACAATCGCACAACGATGACTGATGAGATACCGTAGTCCAGGGCTAAATATGACCAGAAAAGCCAACTCTCTCCCTCAAAGATGACATTACAATAATGACCTCTCGTCAATCGTTGCAAATCAGCACGACTTTCAATGCAGCACACCTGTGTTTTCAGAGAAGTGTGCATAAATGGTTATTGATAGCTACCGTTTATGCGCGGTTTATACCAACAAAACGATCTTTGGATTAAAAGTAAATTAAACTAATTTCCTTAAAAAAGGATACGAAAAGCTCGAGTCATCTCAATAACTAGACCTAAAGGATTTTGATATTTTCAAAATTGACCTTCAAATCGCGATGGTGCATAAACAGTTTAGAAAAACACCAAAAAGGCGGTATGAAAGCTCTACTCATCATGACCAGTTCAATGATTCAATGTCTAATTCGACAAGATGATGGCATTGCTTGTTCGAAAACAACAATTTGAAGCGAGAAACTGAAAAACTAACTCGGGATGTGGCACTGAACATCGTTCAAAACAGCTTGGTATCTGTTGTGAGTTTATGTAGCAGAAAACGTGCCCCGAAAAGCTGATAAGGCAATTTTGTCTGGGAATTACTTACTGCTATTTCATCATATGCCGACAGTGAGTAAAGATCCTCAGAATTTTTTGAAAGCTGTTACAAGTTTTGTTTATTCTCAACGAAACACACAAAAGTCCAAGTAAAGACACACCTGTTATCCCTTTTCAGAATAAAAAGCATGAACACAGTTAGAACTTGCTAGTAGAATGGCTAACACCGACTACCTAAAGCAGTAATTGTTTGATTGCAATTTTTCACAAACAAAGCCACTGCGGTTTCGTTCTCGTTCAAGTTTATTCAAAAACCAGATGATTAAGTTACCGGTTACCGGCTGTGTTTTCAGGGGTTTATCAGCCGTGGTAGCGCACTTCATACGCGTGACACGTAACTACGTTTAGTGACTAACTGATTCTCAGACTCAGCAATTTTCGACACAATCCAAGGAAGATATACACTCAAAGCCAGGGTTTTTTTAAGGCGTTTTAAGGACCCCATTCGGGTCCCTAGAATCAGAGAAAATTATTATCGGGTCCCTAAAATCAGAGAAAATCGGGTCCCTAGAATCAGAGAAATCGGATCCCTACAGATCCAAACCGGGTTCCTATCATTTTCCTTAAAAAAAATCTGCTCAAAGCAAAAAGAGCGTTTACAGCACAGGTCACTAAAAACAAGTCAAAACCAGAATTGTTTCTTTCAAAGTGCCAGCGTTTCCAAAAAATTAATGAAATGCTGTTTCCGTTAAAACTACATGTTTTCATGTTTCTGCCATTTCTTTGTCATATTGCGTGGAGTTTTTAACGCAAAGTTTTAATAGTAACTTTTACTATTACTTTTACTACTATTACTTTTAATAGTAGTGGTCACCGCTGCCCTGCTTATGAACTGTTTCTGATGCGTGTAAATGTAAATGTTCCCAGTTTTGGAATGCTTTTATCGCACACGAAAATCGTGAAATATATGGATAAAGCTAAACAACAATAACTTTGAAGGTATGATTCAATTCATTTGGTGGCTATTCGGTAATATACAATGAATAGCAAGGGTCCTCATTACGTTGAGAAACAAGGCTCGAAGAAAACGAGTAGATGCGTTTTGAGAACAAATGTCGAGAGCAAAGAAAGAGACAACGCCATATTTAAGAGTGCCAGAGAATTTTTTGTTGCAAATTGAAACCAGAAATACAAAACATATTATTTGGACTTCACGCTCTTTCCAGTGCTGGAACACCGCTGGCTCAGATACACTTATCTAAATAAAGAAAACTGCTACATAAGCGCCTTTATATCACAATGTATCTGATGTTCTACAAGGGGTTTGCTATTGCCAGCGTTTCTTGTTAAATTCAATTTTTATGAGGTGTGGAAAGGCATAGTGATGTTTGCCGGCGTCATGAACCCCTACTGACTACCGAAATAATAAAATATTAACTGGTTGCGCGCAAGCTTCGACAGCACACGGATGCCGAATTTTCCACGTGAAATTTCATTTGATTTCTTTCTTATTTTAGTCTAAACCAACAACTTAGTGGAAAAACTTTCTCGCCGCTTGCTGTTAAATATCTGTATCAATGGCTGCATAATTCCAACTGCTCGAGACATCGCCAGCAAAACAAAGTACGAAACCATGACTAAAGAATTATTTCTCCGTAAAAAATACCCAGCAAACTTATGACAAGGTAAATCCTCGTCACCGTTTTCTGAATATATTGACCCCGGAGCATTTCAGCATCTTCGTCAGCGTTCCCTAACGTGAGTTTCATGTCCACAGTGGGACTACTTGACATTTTGGGGGGCAATTTGAGAATGAATTTTAATAGTGGATAGGAGTTTGATTTTGAATTAAAATAGATATGTCTTAGGGGACATCATGGCACTGGTGATGACTAGGTGAGGCATGACCAAAATAAACGTTTGTAGAGATTGAACCTCTCTTGGAGCGTACAGTATCATTATAAGAATTTCACGAGAGTGTTACTTTTTACTGTATTCTGTGTACAATATGTGGTGATTACCGTGGCAAACATAATGGCTTTTCATGGAGCGGCGTTTCATGGATCGGTAGCCTAATTCAAAACGTTCTGTAAACGTATTCATCCGCAGCTAGAGGAGTATTTTCCGGCTGCACGTAGAGTGAACGCATCACATTTCTTTTCTATTCCATCCGGAAGCAAAATTGCTATTTTTCGATCCCCTAAAGCAGTGCTCCTCAACCCCAGGGTCGCGACGCAAAAGTGGGTCGCCGTGTGATTTGGTTGGGTCGCCGACTGCAGTAGTTTACATCTGTAAAATTCAATCATTTTTATTGTGACTTGATGTTGGTTATTGCTTGTGGGTGTGACATACTTTCTGATAAATTTTATCAGCTGAATATCATGAATCAATCCTTGGAAGGGCCAAATATCATGCTGGTCTGAAAAACTGCTTCCTCTTATAGGGAAAAGTTGAAGTTGTGGAAGAGAAAGATAGAGTCTCAGAAAACAGCATCATTTCCTGTTTTTAATCAGTTTCTCAAAGATATGGAGTAGGTGTGTTTTTATGATGTCCAGCTCGTTATCAAAAAGCATTTGGCTTCATTGATACAAGAATTTGATTTGATTATCCCCAAAAAAGCAAAAGAATCGGAAGTGGTGCGCCATCCATTTGCTTTTGATGTTGATACATTGCCGGAAAGCTGCAAAACTATTTCTGGATTTCAAGAGGAATTTATTGACATTCAGTGCGACAGTTTATTGAGAAATGCATTTAAGAAAGAAAACCTTGGTCAATTTTGGACAAAAATCAAGAATGAAAAGAGTATTTTTGGTACGCCCGCAGTAAAAGCTCTACTGCCACTTTTTACTACCTGCTTGTGTGAGTGTGGGTTTTCTGTGCTTGCACAGATCAAAACAAAGACGAGGAACTGTCTTGAGACTGAACACGACATGAGATTGGCTCTGAGCAAGATTGTTCCAAATTTTGACAAAGTTGTGGAAACGATACAAAATCAGGGCTGACATGATTAAATTCTAGCTGTTGCTATGACTATGTTTAGGCCTTTGTTAAACTGTCTTTTGTTTAGTTCGTCTGTTATGCTTGCAAGAAAATGTGTGAAAAAGACTGGGTCGCCAAAACTTTGCTATCTATTTACCCTTAATATTTGGGTCGCTACAAAAAAAGGTTGAGAAGCACTGCCCTAAAGATTCCCTCCTTCCGGCGAAGCAGTGCCTCCCGTTTACCCCATACATGTCAACTTCTCTGAACAATCCACCTCTCGCAATTGAAAAGGAGGCAACCGCTGAAAGTTTGAAGCGATTCTGTTGCCATTGCGGTTTTTGCACGTGAACGAAAATTGTCTTGGTTTCAGTTTGTACAAATTGCACAAATTAACAGGAAATCGTTTTCGGTTACTGTTTGTTTGACTCCACGCCTGCGAGACTGGCTTGGTTGAACGTTTTACACTCTTGATGTACATTGGGTAGCTTTTACTGAATTTGTCATTTGCTGCAGAAAGATCAACAAGCAATCTATATTCCAAGTCAATTCAGCTAAAAATGTGAAACTGCATAAAGCCTCAAACGAAAAGAAATTCTCCATTTTAAACATGACGGATAACCTTTCAATTCAAACTTACCGTATTCAGAGAAAAAATATTATTGATTCGCTTCAAGTAATGGGGCAATAATTTTGAGACAGACGCCACTTAGATTAACGTCATTTTTTGAGTGCAAGTACCACGACCTACTTAAGATGATAAGTAGGCCGTGCAAGTACTTAGAATATAATGTGTGACTTATATAGAAATACCTATATGGAATTTTGATCAAATTAAAACACGATGCCAACATTTTTTTAATTTGATTTTTGATGACGGCAGTTAGCGGCAGGCCGAAGCCAGAAATTTGCCCCTGCCAGGGTGATTGAGGTGAAAGCTCTTGCCCAAGGAGCTCTACGGTAATTCCCTCAGTGGCCATGGATCGAACATCCAACCATCCAATTGGGAGGTGGCACTTTACCACTCAGCCATTGCCGTCACAACATTCCTGTTCTAAGATCTATTTATTGTGCTCTTTTTCATTCTACTCACTACGTAATAGGGGGAGGCTCAATCAAACTACTTTACTGTACTTCCTGTAGATTGCAGAATGAAGCTGTAAGAGACCTCGAATATGACAAAACTGAAACGGATATTCTCTATTCTAAGTGCCGAATTTTAAAATTCTTGATTTATTTAAACTATCAGTTAACAAATTTGTATGGGTACTTTTTCGATAACTGTGGACTGCCTGAAAATTACTTTTATAAAATTGTAGCCGTACACAAGTATCAAACAAGACTTGCTTCTTTGCTAAATTACCATTTACCTTGAATGGATCTTTGAGTCAGCTTTCTAGAAAGTATAATGGTCCTGAAAATGTTAAGTCTCTGTCATCTTTCAAATTTGGAAAACACTGCAAAAATATGTTGCTGTCGTGCCAATATGCTATTCAGTTTTTTATTCGCTTATTTGTTCCATTTTTCTGTAAGTTTGTATTAAATACTTGTTTTTTGGTAATGCCTTTACCCTTCCTAGTGCTCACACTACCTTCCCTGTGCATAGCACACTCTGTGTGTTTGTTTATCTTTGATGCTGTGCTTTGTTACTAACTTCTACGTAATGTTAAATTTATTGCATTTTATCACATTATTTTTGCCCTTCACTTGACACGCCTTTAAATTAGTATTGATTTATGCCAAAATAGGGATGGGTGAGTAGTTGACCCATGAGATCTGTCGCCAACCTGTGTGTCTTAAATATGTGGTTAACACCAATTTTAGAATTCTTGATTCTTCAATTATTTTTCTCATTTAAAATTTTTATTAACATAAAATTAACTTTTCTGCCCTTTGGTGTTTTGCCCTTTCTATTGCATTTTTGTTGCTTAGTGGTTTGCGTGGAAAAAAGGCATGAATAAACCAGTTCTTAAGCCTAACTGCCTACATACCAGTTTTGCAAAGAAAGTTTTGTCAAACCAGTCACTTCATTAAAAATTTGTTCTTTGAACGCTTATGCAAGCTGTAGAGCTACATCTTATGACTGAGCTTTATGTTTCAGGTGGTTTCACTGATGAGACTCCTTATATTCAGTCTTGACGGCCTCAATCAAGATAATATATTTAATAGGACAAAAGATTTCACTTCAAGAGCAACCAGACTCCTTGCAGGTGATATTATTAAAGTTGAGCTTTGAGATGTATTTGGGTGATGTGGTGCATCCAGGGATGGACACTTCGGGGCTTTTGCTCACCCAAACGACTCTGGCGCCCTTTGGAAGCCTTTGTCACTAACTTCTTTTTAAGAATGAATTTGGAAAATGGACTTTTTCCTTGCACTTCAGTTTTGTTGTCAATTACAAATTACGAAAACTAGGCTATTTTGCGCCCTGTTTTCAACTAACCCTCAAACGCGAGGTCTAGATACGCTCTTGGGATGCGTGAGGCGTAACCTTACGAAGTGGGTGTGGGGAGGATGAACTGTTTCAAAGAGTTTTAAAAGTTTTGAAAGTTGATTGCCCGAAATCTTGAAGTAAAGGTGCGTTGATGAATTTCTTTTTGGTTGTTAGAAGTTTTTTCAAGAAACAAGGAAGAAGTACGTGAAAAAAAGTGGCCAAAACTAGTTTGACTTGGAGAAAAATTAAGCAAAAGCAGAAAAAATCTGCTGGCCAAACTTTTTGTCCTATTAAACAATTTTTCAGAAATAAAGATGCGTGTGGAAGTGTGTATGTGTGTGCTAAACTGGCTGTATGCGTATGTGTCCAAAAATGCAACGTAGTGCAAATGCTCTCTTCAAGATAACCTTGAATAACTTTGTCTAATATTTTTCAGTTACACCGTACGTCAGTACTACTCAAACATGTAGTTTCAGGATTTACGACAAAGTTTTTTTTAAAGTGCCTTGTACTGATTGTGTATTGTTCCACTAATATTTTCGACTGAGAATAAAACCCACGAAACTTGTTTCCACAAGCAAAAGCTCGATTTTAAGTGAAGTCAAATCATAGCAGTAACGGTCAAACTACGGGTGCTGTAATGAAATGATAAAGTGGAGTTATACACGAACATTATATTAAACCAGGGGTCGGAAACCGACGGCCCGCCAAGCAAAATCATCCGGCCCCTTTAGCGAGTGTAGTAACGGTGTTGCCCCCCTAGTGGCGTTATATTTTATGAATCTGTCCTCCTTGCAACTTCTTGCATTGAATGCTTACGAGAAAACGCACTGAGCTACAAATGCACTGTGTGTCGCATTTTGGGCTTTGGTTATGAACTGTGAAAATCAGGAGTAAATCTGATTAAAATTTCATAAATTCCCAATATTTAACAACATCATGAACAGCAAAGGGAACGGAATATATAGTGGAAAATTAGTACGGCCCGCCGTACGTTGCAGAGTTTGTTTTTAGACCGCGACTCGGGAAAGATTGCCGACCCCTGTATTAAACCAATGTCACTTGCTGAGACCAACTAATTTTTCTGAGCGTTGTTCGAGATCGCAGATTAATTCACGTATAGTTGCTTTGCGATTATGATTGAGGATGTTATTTACAAATGCATCCACTGGTCCTTGATCGAGACGCTTTGTTTTCTTAGATATTGTGGTTGGATAAAAGCCTACATGAAATCCAGTTTAAATCAATATTCTATACAATGGACAAATTCATGTATTTTCAGACAGAACAAACCTCACAGACAGCGATGTCCAGATGCTACTGGGAAACATTGAGAACATTGTTAATCCACCGGAGGGCTTGGTAATAGAAGAAAACACAGCGGAGGCGGTTCTAGAATTACTTGACACTCTGACGCAATATCCAGGTAAGTTATAAACACCTGTAGCCATTCAAGGCGTAAGTTTATCGAAATATTCTGTCAGAAAAGTACGATCCCAAACAAAACTGCGGGAACTACGTCACAACCTGTCGCTGTTGGTGTTTCTAAAGAACCCGGCATGTAAAAAAACTAGTTTTACCAGATAGTTGCTCAACTAATTCATGCATCCCACTTTTGAACTCAAACTGAAAATGCATGATCGACGTGCAGCTCCAGTTCTTATTTACAGTAAAGGTTTGCTGTGACCACGTGAGCTGCGAAGCGTCAGTGTTTTTTTTTCATTTTCTATTTGTAGGTTCGCTAAACCCGACGACGTCATCCAACTTAGTCGATTTAACGGAGAGGCTTCTCAACAACGTGAAACTACAGGGCGAGACGTTTTACAGAAACTTAAAAAACTTCGCTGCCGGTGCACTGGCTGTGAATGAAAGTTTGAGGCGACGTAAGTTAAGTAAAGGTAGAAATTTTGATCAAATGTACAGATGCGATGCCTTAGGCTAATCCACTTGTGAGGCCCCACCACCATGGTTACGAGTTGGGAAAAATGAAAAATCGTTAACCAGTTTTGGCAAAGCCGAAAATGACGACGTGGACGCTCTCCAAGTACAATTAACAAAAACTTTACATCCTCACTAGTGTTACTGTTATCTGAACCGCCTTGAACTACCGAGGTTAGTACGATCGAAAGATGTTAATGGAGTGCATTAAACTAACAGGAAAGCAACCAGCAACATTACAGGTCACGCACTAATTGATAGCTTGCACAATATATGGGACAAGTGAATTTCGATTTTCGCTTGTGGTGTCTAACCCAGTGACTTGTTTCTGTCGCACACCATCTACCGGTGACTACTTTGTTCAGATGTGGCACCATCCAAGCCTCCACCACACTAATGTGCCCCACAGCCACACTAATCTAAGCCGCCACACTAATCTGCCCCACGATCATTGTTTTTTTGCTGCCTGCAACGTAAGTGTTCAATGACACGGAATTGTGGAAATCGTACTTGGTTAGCGTGAAAAGGATTTTTAATATCTACAGGCGAACCAGCCGCAAATGCATCGCTTATGTATTCGACCAAACACGCATAGCCTACGTATTAAAAAAATTCCACATCTATTTTTTCTTATTTCTCCTACTTGATTAATACGCTTTTCAGCGCTTCGTGATTCGTGAATTTTGCAGTAGTTTGAAGGAAATGAAAGCGTAAGCACAATACTCAGAATAAGTAGCAAAATGCCAACTGTTAGGTCAAAAACCACCGGTTAGATTTGGAAATACCCAGTATCGTCACAAAAAGTGCACGAATAGTTTAGTTGCAGCAAGTCAATTAAAAATTCTGGTTTCCAGGGGCTTGAATGCGGTTTTCATTGCACAGACACAACGCCCGTAATTTGCCGAAATCGGAGATTCTTGTCGTTGTGTTTTTATTTGATAACGACCTAGTAGAATGAGCAAAGGAGCAGCAACCCTTGATGTCAAAAGCAGCACTGAAACTCACCATGCACAAACGCCAATGATTGATGCTATACGCCATATCGCAGCAGTATTCCTTTAATTTTTGTAGCGATGGTCCACGTACATTTGCATTAAACGTACTGCAAACTCCGTAAGGCAAAGGCCAACCTTGCCCAAGTCTCAGTTTACCTTCGACCGGAGTCGACGGTTTTCTTGGTTTACAAACAAAATAGTTTCAATCCACGTGTAGGGTTGTACTCATTTATGTGTCGTAACTAAAAATTGCTTGCCAAACAGGTGAACCATGTAACCTTATGCTACAAACAAACATTTATTTTTTGTGCAGATGCGTTTAAGTGTAGTTGCACCAATGAGATGTATCTGGGTGGCAGGGCAATTGAAAACAAAGGCATTGTGCTAAGTATAACGACGTTTTCAATCAAAAATACGACAAAAACAAAATGTCTAAAACTTCATGTCATGTACATATTGGCGCAAGTCACGTTTTCGTCTAGCATTACTATACTGTTTAGTCCTGTCAGTACATAATTGTAGAGTCGTGGTCAACTTGGATCGCTTGGTGTTTCGCTGATCGCAGAATGAAAGCCACTGCTCTAAACGGTGTTCCTTCTAGGAAAATTTTACACTGAACAAATGTTGTTTTAGTGTGCATGCCAATTGTGTAACCATTTATTGTAGACGCGTAACCACTAAAGCGTTTAAATGGTAAAAGGTCTATGCCATATGTATACTATATTAAATTAGAAATGTTGCAAGCGCGCGAGAATGAGATTTCACTGCGTAAATGTCTGATGGTACTGCGCGGTTGTGCACCGTAGAGGGAACATTGGCATTAAACAAAACGTAATTACAAACGCATTTGTTTCAGCTGTAATATTTTCTCACTCTGGTTTCGGTGACGCAGCAAGCCGTCGATCATCGAGCCTAACTCTTCCGCCAAATCTGTTATCTGGTTTTTCCGGAATTTCATCGGTGAGACTTTGGTGCTTGACGCTGACTTTGCACTTTAATCAGTAATCCATTTTGTGACGAACGTGGTGGAGATGCGTTATTCTTACACCAAGTTTGCTTAGTTTGAGAAAACTACCGTACATGAAGATGCCAGTACGAAGCCATTCGTTTACAGATTTCCCAATAATCTTTGTAATTAGCAAAATCTGGGCAAATTTCGAAAATCTTGTGAAAACAACAAGGTGTTGCGTATTAATCAGCACATATTAGATTGAGTGTTGAATAAAATTTGCTGAACCACAAGCAGTCGAGCAAAAAACAACTCCCCTGAAAATCGCTTTCTATTTAGCTGCAAAAATATAGTTAGGATGGAGTTTCTGTTGCTTTAGGTTGAAAAACTTTGTATTTGATGTTTCAAGATTGAAATATTCTTCAAAGAAAATTCTACTGCATCTGAAACTCATTTTGGACAATTAAGTACAAATACCTTGTTCACATAAGCTGATAATCTCATTTTACCTTCTAGAAAAAATTACTTTAAGTTAGTATTATTTGAAAAATATATATGTTGTGCGTTGATTTCACCAACAGGCAAACATACGAAGCATAAACAAATTTAAAAACAGTTACATACTGTAGACAATTGAAATATTTGCATTTGTGTGTACAATGAATGAGGTTATTGTCTCAGACGCCAATTGAAGAAATTGATGAAACTAGGTGTAAAGCTGATTGTTTAGATTTCTTGGTCGCCCTTTGCATGCAGATTAAAAAACGATTTCCATTAGAGGAAGGTGTTGTTGCCAGGTTCGGGATTTTAGATCCCGCTGCGGCTCAAGAACTCACAAAATGTCATAGTTCGATAGCAAATGTGACCCTACATTTTCCCCATCTTTAGCTGGATTTTTTTTCGAAGATTAGCTGGATTTTTTCGACGATGAAAGAAGAGGCTATTCTGCAGTTAAAAAATTTTTCCTTGTCCATTAAATCTATTCCTGATTTTTGGTATTCTCTGCGTAATATCAGTGTTTTAAACTACATTCCATGTGTTTCTCTAATCCATTGGTTTTCAACCTGGGTGTCGTTTGCGATTTTTCCAAGGTCGCAAAAATATTCATATTAATTTCTAGATTTTATATTTCGTATATGGAACCACTTTTTGTCGTTGCTAAAATAATAGGATCACCTGGCAATATCTTTCCATTCAAAATTGTTTTAAGTTTGATTATGACCATTACAAAGTTTTGAGTGTGGTTATGACCATCACAGTACTGTTGGGTTTGCCAACGCACGAATAACTTTGTGACGTAACAATGTGCTGTGGTTGTAAATCAGATAACTGAATGTGGTTGCTACCTTTGGAGTCATTCTAGTTTTCAATGAGTTGTGCTGTGGAGTGATTTGTATACGGCACGGGTCTCTTTCACTGATGCTGCATGCGCATGAATTTAATGAGTCTTAGTTCAACATAATGATATCGTACGTTGTTTTTTAGTCATTATGATTCTCTATTGTGCAAACACAACTGCATTTCATCTGCCTGACTGGTAATTTTGCGGAATGGGGTCGTCAGGTTAAATTGGGTTGCAAAATGGGTTGCTGCATGAAAACGCTTGAAAACCACTGCTCTAATTCTACAAGTCTTAGTGTGTGTTTCAAACTGCCGTTAGCAGGATTGGTTGAGTCTTGTTTGTGTTTCATCATTTCACCTGTAAGCTTTTGCTTACAATTCACAGGATTGAAAATGTGTAATTGACGCGACATCGATTTCCTAATAAAACACTTTGCGAGCAGTTTAAGTTCTTTGCGCTTGTGATATATCGTCACTGAACTGTGGATGGGTACAGTCATAATCCTCTCAGAGTTATGAAAGCACAGCACGGCGGGCAGATTCCTGGAATAATCTACTTCTCTACGGCTTAGGTCAGGGGTGGCCAAATTACGGCCCGCGGGCCGCATCCGGCCTGTCGACCAGTTTAATCCGGCCCGCCAATACCTTGCACATTTTTTAAGCACCACGTTTCCGATTGTGGACAGCAACGCAACAGCATTGGCTGCTGCCTGTCTCTTGTTGACTTGTCTGCCGCAGCAGCGCGTAGCTGCGAGCAGCGCCATGGAAGTGCAAAGAAAATGATGCCATTTTATTGTTATTATTGCATTACAATACATTTTAACAACCTATTTTTGTATAAACTACGTAAATCGCACTGTATCCGGACCTACAGTATGGCCACGCAGTCGCGAATTCGGCCTTCGGGTCAAAAAGTTTGGCCATCCCTAGCTTTGGTAAATCGAATTTTGTAATATTTTCTGATTTTATGACCAAACGTTTGCCACACTCTTCTGCATCAATAGAAAGAATATTTCCACTTGCTATTGATATTAACACAAATACAAACTGCCTAAAACAGACACCGTTAAGGAAAGCTAGTTGGCAAAACAAGGAGTGTCAAGGATGCAGGAAAACCGTTGTCAAGGATGCAGGAAAAAAGCAGTTTCAAGGATGCAGGAAAATGGATACCTAAAACTGAATTAGTAAGAGATGTCACCAATGGAGTATGTCACCAGTGTTATGAAAATAGTCTTGAGCAACAGAAAAGTGATACAAATGTCCACACTGCAAACGAAAATTTGGAAGAGCAACTACCGCATAATCAAATACTTTTAATCAACATTTCAACTCGTGTAATTACACCAATCAGTGTTTTTGCAAAGTAACATTTCTGGTTCTTTTTGTAATAAATTGTTTTTTTTTCATGTGCAATCTGGGTTTATAGAAATCACTGATTGGGAGCCCTGATTGCATTCTCCCACTCAGTGATTTGCAAAATATTACCTTTAAAGTATTGTTTCAAAAAACGTGACGTTCTGAGTAGTAGTATTGGAAAAAGCCAATTGATGCTGAAAAGTTTGTATCAATGCATCTCTTGCAATTGTACGCTGTAAATAACTGTTTTCAACTGCTTTATTTTATAATAATTATAAGAAAAGTTTTTTTACTATGTAAGAAAAAGCATAACAATTATAATTTTGTCTTTAGGATTTTTTTAATTTTTTCTTCTGTCTTTGTCAAGTTGGAAGGGGATCTAATTTATTTGTGCCACTGGAAAACTTTACGAAAAACATCTTTGTGACGAACATGATCAATATGACAAAAAACTGTATAAGTTTCGACGTATGCCGTATATCCTGAATGCCTTAGTTTCAAAATTATTTTTAAATCCTTTTCACGATTAAGTAACACTTTAGAAGTAGGATGTAAATAACTTTCGTAGGGCGTACTTACCATCTCAAGATTAAAGACAACTCAATTTTTGTACTCTAGTGGTACTTTTTGCATCAAACTTTACTCAACTAATATGTCCTGCATGAATCTTGTTATAGCTTTTTTATCGCAATATGAATAAATAAATAAATAAATCATGCTTCCTAACTCGTCGGTGTAATGATTTTTTCGTTGAATTCTGTTCCTTCTGAGAATGACAAATTATTTGTGTTTTTTCCTCAGACAACTCCGGCAAGGATTGCTTTCACGTCATACAAAGACGCTAACCTATTTCAGGCACCTGGTGTATCTGTCGTGAACAATGAATCTTTCGTTGTGACAGGGAGCACTGTTACAGAAGTGATCAATAGTCCAGTGCTAGGAGCTACAGTCAGAGGATGTCAGATAACAGGACTTCAAACACCGGTGCAGATATTGTACGTTCCCTGCATGCGATAGCAATGCATAGCTTGGAAAATTACCTTGGCTGAACTGCTTCAAAACCGTTGCGCTTCATTTTTTTACATCTTTGGGATTTTATTGTTACTTTTTCACAGTCTCTTTATTACGATCTTGCGTGATTCTGAATGTGATTTGCTCGCGACTGTCTCTCAACAGAAGCCCAAAAACTTTATATTGTGAACGTGTGTCGCATTTTCATTTGGTTTGGTGCTGAACATGCGAAGGGCAAATGGACATTTTATTTCAGATTGGAACTGAAATCTGTAAGAATCGCTCCTGTTGCTCGAGACAACGGAACAACCATCATAGGATCGTTCATCAATCCCAAATGCGTTTTTTTCAATGGCAGTGAATGGTCTAGAAGTGGTTGTGCCATGGTGTCTTCTAACCTTGATAACGGAATACTGTGCGAATGCAACCATTTGACAAGCTTTGCAGTCTTGATGGTACAAAAAAATTTTGAGTTGTTTCTAATGTGCAACTGAAACTTGTCTCCACATTAGGTATACCCCAGGCCTAATTATTTTGCATATGGCAAAAAATGTCTAACAAAGGGCAAAGAACCAATAGCTCGACTATCCTCAACTATTTAGCTGTTCACGACATTCTACATTTCAACGGACCGCCGAAACTCATTTATGTATGATGGTGAAGAGGTGTGCAACCTCAAGAATGTGTAGGCCTACTAGTGCTGGTACGCAGCTGAGCTACAACAAACGACGTATTGTGGCACTTGTAACTTCACTTAATTTCAACGATATGAGTGTGCCGCACTTTTATGCAATGCCCATGGTAGACGTAAAGGTATTTTTAAATACTGTATGTTGGTTGTAAACGGATTTTCTCCTGTCATATCCTCATGGGCGTTGGAAGGGGGGCAGGGGGCTTTGGCCCCTCCCTGGATTTTGAAATTTGACATTTTTCTGTGAAGTTTTTAGCAAAAAAGGGTTATTTTTTGTTTCGAGTGGGTAAAATGAAATTTCACCACTTTTATCCCCCCTAGAAAAATATGTTAGTCTTCTTCTGGAAAAATCCACTATTGGACCTCCACTGGAAAAAATCCTTCCGACGCCCATGCATGCCCTATGTAACAAAGTAATCTTTTCAGTGATTTGCTTGCTCTAGCTGAAGCATACAATTATTATTTTAGAGTGTGGAGAGCGCTGAGCGTGACGAAGTTCTCGAAATTGTGACGATAGTGGGTTGCACTCTCTCAATTGTCGGCATGGTTATCACCATTGTCACTTACACTATGTTCAGGTAGGCCATGACCGTACTCTGTTTTACTGCTAATCTGTAATTATGTTGTACAGGATTGAGCGCACAAGCTACACTGCAAGGGAACTTCCTGAACCTGCTTTGAGGCAGTAAATAGGCTGCTGCTTAATTTTTTCAATTTTGACAGGCACCTGAGAAAACACAAATCAAAACAGATTCTCGTTCACTTCTGCGTTGCTCTTTGTGGTCTTTATGTCACATATATCTTGGGCATAGCAACTCACCTGCCATCTGACCAAGGCCAGTGCATTGCGGTAAGAAATTTATTCAATATAGCTCAGTTATGAAATAGTTTTTTTTAATCATAAACGTCTATTGATATATTCAATGAATTTGCTTTTCGTGCTATTTGTGAATTTTTGCTGCTATTTCCGTTCAGTTCAAATCAGTTCAAAATTGCGCTCATTTCGACAGGAAAATGCGAAAGAAAATGTGCCAGCGCACTCCGCAAAGGTTTTGTAGTTAATTAATGCTTTGTCACTAATAGTGGCATTCGAAAGTTCTCACAAAGCAACTTTTATGCTGACACAGTGACGGTCCAGTACGCATTGAGGAAGTGAGATGCACTGGTTAATAAAATTTTGAGGTCTGAAACTTGATAATCCAGTAAAGCATTTCCAACTTAACATTTTTCTCGTTTATGTCGAATATTAAGTAAATTTGGTCTTAAATAAGAATACGAAACACCCTGCTGCTGAAAAGTCACCATCTTCATTGAAGCCCTAGAATGTGAAAAAATACTTCCTTAACTTTTTTGTGGGCGCGTAGTTGAAAATCAGAAAAATTTATCTAACAGTTGGCGACGTAAATCACGTGGAAACAGGGGAATTATAGTTACTTTGTCAAACACGAGTGTCAACTTTCGCAACGTTCGTTGGAGAATTTCCGCGGGCTGCACTTGTTGCTTCTTGCTTTTGCAACGTGGGTGAAAACTAAGCATTTTTAATCATTTTTATGTATTATTAGGTATTAAATGATAGCAAACCATCTTTTGCATTTTCAGCCAACTTGACTTGCCCTCGGCGAAACCAAAGCTTTGCTTCATTGTTAAACATTTTAAGCATTTCAACCTTTAGAATATTTCCTGCTTACCAGCACTGCTTGGCATCATACTCATTACTGGTTTTCTTTGCGCAGTCTGGATTTTTCATGCATTTCTTCATTACGGCAACTTTCGCATGGATGTTAATAGAAGTGCTGGATATGTATTTGATGTTCGTCAAGATTTGGAGCACCATTCGACTTTACGTCAGAAAGTCGAGCATTTTCGGATGGGGCTTCCCCACCTTACTCGCATTGGCAACGCTTGCGGCACATTTCGGTTTGCAGGGAAATTATCCAAATGACCCCGACTTGCGCATGTATCCGGAGTGGAGAGAAACAGTCGTGTAAGTACGGGAATAAATGGTTTCGACTCGCTTGCAATTGACTCTTCCTGCAGTGTATCGTGCGTTAGTTGTCAGAGTTCGCCTGTGTCATACCGATTATTATCAGCCACAAGAAAAATCAGTGCTAAAATTTTAGGACGCACATATTTGACGAAGCTTCTTCAAGCGCGTGGGTTGTATTTTCAAAAAAAAGTTCGTGTTATTATATGTTTGGTTCTTGGGTACCATGACGAAAACTCACATAACTAAATAATATTTTATACAGAAATAAAAATTTCCCATACTTTCTAGGGTGTAAGACTGAAATCCTTAGAATTATTTAAATGTAATCTGACGTAGAACAACACGACGGACCATTCTGCTCGAGAACACCAATCATACCTATGAGTAAAAGGCCTCACAGTGTTTCCAACTGGAGTATTAATTCACATTAAGTTCCAAGTTTAGAATCAACAAACAATCACTAAGGATGCTCAGTTTTCAGATGGCGACTTTATGACGCAGTTGTGCAATGGTAATGGTTTATTTTTTCATATGAATCAGAAAACACTAAATAAAATTAAAAAACGTTAGGCATGGAAAGACGATCGCTTGCAGTTTCATTGATAGTTGCTGATTTGATTTGTAGTAAATTTGTGTTGAAGTAAAATGTGAGTTGTGACATAATTCTGGCTCAAGAAAGTGACTTAAGACGTTTTTGTGAACTTTGTGACTTAAAAATAAAAACCTGTGTTTCGGTATTCGACAAGGACAAATGTATATTTCAACAGTCGAATTGTTTCTTTAACATGTTTCAATAATCGGATTTTTCTGCACCATGTTGGTTTTCGAATAAAGGCTTTGAAACGTTAGTGTCTCTATTCGTATGAACTTCTAAACAACCGAAGAAATCTTCAACATCAAATATACATCCTTTGTTAACCAGCGCACATCGATTGATCGTGAATTTTTATTACTTTCCAGGTGCTGGCTATCTCGCAACGCTCTTTTTTACGCATTCCTCGTGCCAGTCGGAGCGATGCTGACAGTTAACATAGTTCTCTTTTCCATTGTTCTCTACCATGTGACGTGCAAGCGTTCAAATACAGGGGCAACAAAGTTACGCAGCAGTGTGAGAGGAGTTAAGGTACGTGATCCGGTCCCAAACAATAACAGATTTATCCTCTATGGATTTTCCGTTTGAGTAGATTCCGAGCTTGTCAACTCTGCAGTATCAATCAGCAGTACAAACGTGGCCTCAGGTAAAGCCATTATCCTGTACGAAATCATAACAGCCATGGCCAACCACTAGTCCCACGTTCTGAACACTTTTACACTTCCTGACAGGACCCCTGAGAGAAAATTTACCAGGAGGTACAAAGACCGATACCTGGCCCCCTAGCTTCTGTTGCCCAGTCTAAACTTGCATAGCGTGTTTGTATATTTATCAGAATAAAAAGATAAAACACCAGCACTGCAAAGGCTTACAAATAGATTAATTACCGGTGTTATACTGACAACTGGTTCACAGTAGTAATTTTGAGCTTGATTACTGAAAAACGTGCGTACTTTCATCCTCTCCGGCTCTTTTACCTATCGGGTCCGGGTACAATGTTCCTCTTGTACCCCCTCTCGTAAGCCCTGCTTCCTGGATGTGCATTTCAGTAAAAAACGCTTGTAGTACAGTCACAGTCAAAACCTCCTGACAACCGAACCATAAGAGTTTGCAAATTAATAGTGATAAAAGTCAACTGATCGTAAGAAGTGGTGGTCGGATCAGAGTTGTGCCATCCGCCGATAAAGGAAATTAAATTATCGATTCATCACAATTAGTTGAAAAACGCAATTTGAGTTGATTCATTCGCTCGATTAGTCATATTCTTAGTTTCACAGAGTTGATGACATTCAAGTATTGGTTCATAACCTCTTGCACCTTATTTATTTTATAGTGGACAGTCAATATTTTGCCAAGTCAGTTTGTAAGGTTTCCTACTTTATCTTAAATATAATAATGTGACAAAACCAAATCAAGCTTCGTGTTTTGGAATACAGCGAACGGATCGTGTTCTCCACTCGTTAGCTCAGTTACTTTGACTAATGTGTCTTTCGTTTCTTTTTAGGCGAGGCAGCACGTTATCAATGCCACTGCAATTATTTTGCTTACTGGCCCCACATGGGTCATTGGTTTTCTTATCAACGTTGATCCAATTGAAGACGGCGTTTTACGAAGGATACTCTCCTATCTTTTCGTTATTATAAACGCTTTCCAGGTAAGCTTGTCAGCTTGCCTCAACAACTCTCGAGTAACAGTAAAAGTTTGAGCATTTTGCAAATCATAATTTGGAAACGGGTATTTTCGCTTTTGAACGTCATAGCTTAAAAATGTCTCTTTTCCCCTGCACTGGTGATGATATTATAAGCTAAACGTCTGCGCCTACGAGTTCAAGTTTATTAGTTTTGGTCGCATTATTTTTAAAGGCAATTTTCTCTCGCGGGTGGTTTCAAACTCCGTACGCCGAGGTTTAGCATTTTTGAACAATAACCATTTTTGAAACAGTTTTTACATAATTTTTCTTCAGATCACATAATTGCTTTAAACATTGTGTACTAGCATGTAAAAAATATTTTTTTCTACAGTAATCACGTTACGTGTTACGTAATTTTCAGGGTTTGTGGATTTTCCTCGTTTTTGTGATTCGTCCAAGGCCTGTTCGTTCGTCTTGGATTAAATTGCTTACCCGCAAAGGCGGATTGGACCAAACAAGGTCCAGTACCCATAGCTGGTCTCGAAGCGGAAACAACAGTCCACACGACAGAAGTCGAAAAAAAACCAAAACGTTGGGTGTTGGTACAGACGACCGACGTTTCAGCGCCCTCTCCAGTACTACAGTGTCTACGGTTCGGCCGTCTGATTTACGAGGAAGAAATCCTTCAGTCCCATCATCTTCTTCAAGCACTCAGAGTCCAACGGTCTCTTTGAAATACCGTTATAGTCCTGATGCAGACAAAGCTGAAGGAGCTGACGTGACAGAAACATCCAGTAAAACACCCCTTGATGACGCCGCGTCGTCCTGAGAGATACATGGCCTTTCCTTGACTTGTTGTTGACAGATATCTTGCACATGATTGGGGCATCTTATCCCTTCGCGATAATTTGATTTGAGTTGGGGAATCAGGGAAAGATGCTTAATTTGTAAAAAGTGTGCCACTTCCTCAAGAGTTTCAGAAAATGCAGGCAGAGAACGGAATTAAACGTGAGAAATATGATTGCAGAAAAGAAAGTACCCAAAAACGTTGAGCTGTTGAAAATCCCACCGGAATCGATTTTCCTGCCGTTCGCGCATAGTGCCATCACTTAAACTTACAGCTTGCTGAGTTCGCTTTACATCCCCAACATGAAATGTCTCTCGATTCTGGAATACAAATAATAAAGGACTTCAACTATTTCAAAAGCAAGCCAAGAAAGCGACCCAGAAGTCTATCCATGGTTTCACTTAACAGCAGTGATTGGGAGGAATATTGGAATACGAAAGTCATTCCACGAAACGAATTGAAGACTAAAAGAATGAAGCTGGAACAAACCAACGACTAGAAACTTTCCATTTAAAACGATATTGTATTATGTAGTATCCAAACTATTGTACCTTTGTACTCCGTTTGTAACAGCAAGTTACCACTAGGGAGAGAGCAAGCTAAAACCTTATAAAAACAATCATGTCAACAATTCAGATAAAAATATAAATAATTTTTTTGATCCGAACGAATAAAAACAAATAATAACAAAGCTCAATCCAATTTATGATAAAAAACGTAATCGGAATCACTGGCGACTCGGAAAAATCCAAACTCGACGGAATGACGTTCGACGACGTCATCTGAGTAGCCAATGAGAGACGAGAAACGAGGTGCGGCTCTGGATATAAATACCCGTATGTGCACTACGTTCAGTCAGTTGAGCAGTGGGCATACCAAGCTTAACACCTAAACCAGTAGTGGGCTTACCAAACTGGAATAGGCCGAATATCCAGCAGTGGGCATACCAAGCTGCCTTAGTCCAAGTGGCCATACCACTGGACTAGATTACCTAAAAGAGATTCGCGGTTTAATGGCTGTGATACTGCTGACAATTTGGGCTTCTCTCTCTATAACAGAATAAAACTTGCGCTAACCCCTGTTACTTGTAATAAATATCAATGTGTATATCAATACACCATGTTATAGTAAAACCTTGTTGTTTGTATTAAAAGATAAATGTCGCAGTGCTTAATGTTGGGTTAATAAAACCATGAGTGAATACACTTTCGTCTGATAACAAAACTGAGCGTGAAGTCGAACGAAAACGGGCGGGTCTAAGTTTCTTAATTGTTAACTTGGGCGTGCCTTGAGCACTCCGGCCAAATTCACCAGTGCACTCGCGGAGTTGTCCTAAACGTGTGCTTTCAAATCACCATTGCTTGTATTGCGCTTTTCTGTGATGTTTTGATGATGTAGAACAGCGCTCTTAAACCGGTGTGCACGATGCACCAAAATATACGTGTGGTGCACCACTACGAAAGGGTTCACAAGGATGCATGACAAACTTGTCACACTAAACAGATACTTTTCACAAAAACTTTATGTTAGCAAAAATAAACCATTAACCAACCAATAACTTTCAGGATTTAACCTAGACTTTGCACATTCAAAAGTGTGGAACGTAAGCATCAATGTGGCTGAGTTACTGAATTAGCGTACTTGCTTATTTAGGCCAGGGTACTTACACACATGGGCGCAATTATGTTGGGGGTACGGGGGACGTATCAGTAAATAGGATACTTGAGTTTAAGTAAATAGGGCACGTGAGTTCGTCAAAACATCTTTAAGAGTGCACCATAACAAAAAAATGTTGAAGAGCGCTAATGTAGAAGATCTTGAATGATTAGTTTTTTGTTTCAAAAGTATCAAGACGTTATTAGTTCATGCTTAACATTGTCTTCTGTGCAGGGGCGGATCCAGCCAGTAAGTTTAGGGGGGGCGATTTCAGTAATATTTGGCAGTCAGGTCTTATTACGGGTTCACCACTGTAAGACAGATGAAGTACAGTATACTTCACAATACTACTGTGACACAACAATGGACGGCAAAACGGCCTGATATGGCGAATGCTGTTTTCCGAATTGTAAAAAATCATGGTAAAATAGTTACTTTTGTAGGTCTTAAGGGGGCGATTGCCCCCCCCTGGATCCGCCCTTGCTTCTGTACAATGCCGTATCTGTTGCTGAAAACTTTAAACATGCGCAGTGTTTTTGGGCAGCATTTTTACCACAGTGACGCTTTCTAGATCACAATACAATTCGCTTCAAGATGCCGGTAGAAGTATTTCCAACTAATGGCCAGCAAAGTGGTGCCTTACTCTCGGTGTACATCCTTTCCGTCTATTTTTGGAAGTTTAATGAGCTGTAGGTGACTTGTTGTAAAAAATAATGAATTAGTGTGCACAGCTTTTGCGAGAGGGAGAGCGGTTCAGTTCACGGTGTTCGCGAACGGAACTGGTTTTCTGCTTCGTAAATTTTTTTTGTGATAGGAAAAAGAACGGGGCAAGGCGGCAACCACTTGAATCTACAGAACAACCTGTATCTACGAATCTAACATTTAGCAGTCCCATCAGCGTTGCATAATAGCCATGGATTGGTAGTTACCCTTATTGTAAAGGCTTCTACAGTATATGTGACATAAAAAGCATTAAAATCTTTACACTAAAAGAACAATCTATGAAAGTAGCCAATACATAATGAGATCGCTATTAACAACTTTTGCACATAACAACCATCTTTGAGCGATGTAACGAGTCATTGGATGTACCTCAAAGAGTTAATGTAACATTTTTAAACATCGCCAAAACGTGATTGAAAAGTAACGTTGATGTTGCATCGTGATGATTCATAAGGGTTTTTTATTTGATTTTTTGCGCAAACGTGAAGTTTCCCAGAACTAGGGTTGCCAGATGCGTTTTGTAAAAATACCGGCCATTTTAATTTGTCAACAGGACCCGATCTAAGTTGTGTCGTGTTTCATAAGCGGCACAGGGAAAACAGAGAGACAATCAGTATTGTTAAGCCACAATTAATAATTTGCCCGTATTTTGGCTGGCTCATTACATTTCGGTGAGAGTGTGACGTGAAAATCGCACCAAGGATTGCGTCAACAGCAGCAAATAAACCTCGCTGCAAGAACTGTCCCGACAAGATTCCCTACTGGAGTCAATATAATTTGAGAAATTCTGCGTTAGTTCCTTTTGAAGTTACGGCAAATTATTTACTTTCTAAATACCGGCTTCAGGCACTGATTTTCAAAATACCGGCCTTCTACCGGCCTCTGCTAAATTAGCAGTAAAATACCGGCCATCTGGCAACCCTACCCAGAACTTTCCTGCAATGTACCATCTACCGCCTTTCTATAGAGCTTTTCATTTTGCTGCCTGTCTTGAACACGTCGTGCTTATGCCTTGGGCCGGTTTGGAGTGCGACCTTTAGTTATGACGATGCCAGCCGCCCTGTTTTTACCTGTTTTTCTTCTAACACTGCTTGGCGCAAATGCATATGCAATTTGTTGGGAAGAAAAGTGCGTCGCTGCCTTAGTTCGAAGATTATAGCCGCCTTGGCAAAGTGATACTCAGTGAAAGCGAAGAAAGTGCAAAATATAAAAAGTTCAGTTGTCATCCGCTGAATCAACACACTTCCAGTTCCTATGTGATAGCCCGGAGAGAAATGATTTACCACGTTCCATTTGACAATATTCTGTTCGCCGGAATGTCGAACACACTGAAACAAAAGTCAAAAGGTTCAAACTATTATTCATCAACATAAAAGCGGATAAATTCAAAAGCTTTAAAATATCGTGACAGCACAGCGTCTTCAGAAATATTTCATCTGAGAATCACGAAATGAATTTAGCGTGTATTTATAAACTGTTTGGTTAGCTCAACCCTAATGAATATGCGTAAGGATATAAATGCAGCGAGATTTGGTGATTTTTTCGGATTAAACGATCTTTTTCACTTGATTTAAACTGTGTTTACAAATTTGGAAAGCATGTTTCTCAAATTAGCTGATCCACCGCTGAAAAAATGATATCAGGACAATTGCAAACTGTACGACTGCCAACTGTGGCAGTTGTCCTAGTTGGTAGTTGTCCTGTTAGCAATTGTACAGTTGGCTGTTAGCAGTTGTCCGATTGGCAGTTGTCTGGTTGGCAGTTGTCCTAGTTGACAATGCTGACAATATCGTGTTGGCAGTTGTCCTAGCATCGAAAAAATAACTTCTTCGAACATTTCTCGTGATTGTTTAAAAAATAATGATCCTTCATCTCAAGAAACTAAAGTCAAGCCGTGAATTATCCAGATCTAGAGAAACATATCTCAACTCTGTTTGATCTACTTCACCTTGAGACAGTGGCGTACCTAGGGTTTCCCGCACCCAGGGGCAAGCTCCGTTTTGGCGCCCCCACTCAGCCCGTTTATGGCAGTATAGATGCGAAGAATTAGTTGGGAATAAAGGGGCGTCGAAAGCTGACTCGAGCCCTGCAATCGCCTGCATAGAGTTGTTTTTAGACCCGTCTGAAAATTTCCTGTGATTGTGACGTCACAGAATTAACGTCAGGACCTTTGAATCTTGGAATTCATTAAATACCGTAGAGTTAAGAATCTAATAGTTTCGCGTCAAGCTATTCCCTCTAAAATTTTGGTCACGATTGAACATTCAAACTGTTTACGACATTCCAAATTGCGGCAATACGTTCTCGAATCGTAGCAACTAGAAATAAAACGCAAAAAGTAACCAAGTTCCCTGATCATCTGTGTAAATATGCATGAATTTTATGACAGAATTTTTTGGGCACAAAATCTTCTGATAACACAGGATAACATTGGCCAGATTTGCACCTTGTTTTCTAAACCACGGGTTTGTCAGAGCTTTTCGAAGATGCCGAATCCAGCGCACGCGCTTTTTCCACTCCCTGGTCAGGTATAGTTTCAATCACCGCTGATGCAAGCTGTAGGCACTAGGGGTTTCTGGAGCATGCACTCTCATAGTTTTGAGTAAAGGAAACATCACAAAGGACTGACTGAGGTAGACTCACGAATACATAAAGAGAACAGACAGAAGAATGCATGTGAAAAACTGAAGACAAATTATTTTATACAAAACTGCTAGACAAATACACAATTGCAAAATCCCAAAGCATTTTCTTGCATGTAACACCCTGAAACTTGACATAAATTAAAAGAAATACTGCCATCTAAAGCTTTACTGCTAATTATCTAATTTCAAAATAAAGTTTTCTTGCCTTTACTGTAAATTTGTCGATTGTTCCTTCAAAAAACTGCTATAAATCAAATGTGTCACATCCCCTTTTCTAAGAAATATCTAAGATCAGTGACGCTCCGCGCGCAGTTCCAGGTAAGCAATTGGGTGACCTGAATTTTGACAATCATGTCCATGGAAATACTCTGTTTCTAGGCCAAAGTGATACAAAGCACACGTAGCAGTAACTGAAATGTTCGCAATAACTAATCTACTCAACGTTGTTACACAGCTGCAGTTAGAATTTTGCAAAAGTATTCAGCATTTATTTAAATATCCCACAAATAAAAATCATCATAACTTCCTTCAGAACCACACTAAATCCATATCAGCATGAAGTTTGTCAAACCATAAAAGCTCAGAAATGTTCCTAAACATCAGGTCTGTAATCGTAACAACCAGGAGCATGCAAATAGATCTGGTGATTCGCGGGGCAACTGATTGGTTGTATGGCCCCCACCAAATTCTAGTATTGAGGAACATGAAAAATTCAGGTATTTGATATAAGTAAAACTAGTTTTAACAAATAAACAAGTTTTGAAACAATGAATTAAAGTGAATTCATAGAGTATTTTTTGTTTTTAATGTGTTAGGACCTACTGGATGGGCACGTGTCACCGACTCGTATGGTTCATTCATTTACTCTATGTCTCCAAATACACAATAAGGAATTACAATACACGACAATATGGTATCCAGATATCAACAGCGAAATATTACTGACAAAAATATAGTTACAAACATTAAGGTCTTTCCAGTTCGCAGTAAAATACTGGTACTAATGAAATTGCTGACGATTTTGAACACCTCTTGACCTCCACCGAACTCCTGATACTGGCTCACCGAACCCAGTTTAAGAACCACTGTGTTAGGTTTTCAATAATTTGTTTTATTCTGCAGGCTTGAGACATCTGTTTATAAGCAAATTTTTTCCACTCGTGGGTAAGCTATGCATTGAGAAATTAGATGTTGCATTTATTCATCCAAGTACGTATCAGATAGGCCAAAAAAGATGGCACTTACGCAGGGTTTTTTTTAAGGAAAATGTTACGAACCCGGTTCGGATCTGTAGGGACCCGATTTCTCTGATTCTAGGGACCCGATTTGAAATTCTAGGGACCCGAATCGGGTCCCTAAAACGTCTTTAAAAAACCCTGCACTTACGGTATATTAGGAGATAGAGTTATCTATTGTTTTTCTTAGAAATAGTATATGAAAAAAGAAGTACAACCATAAAATTTGATGCATTGCCGCCCTTTATATTTTTCTGAACTATAAACAAATTGCTGAGGATGTTTTGTTCAGCAAAATCAAATGAAGGTAACGATGGCAGTGCTTCATCTCTCTCAGGTCACTTAACATACATTTTGCGTGTCCCCTCAGGCAAGTTCCCATCAGATCCATGCAGCACATTTTAGTAGCCAATAAGGTCTAGTTCAGGAGTGCAAAAATGCGGTCGAGCACTCGCGCCGCGCGATCAAAAACGTGGAGTGCGTCAACGTTCTTTTACGTTTTATACTTAATGCATATGAATGCTGTATGAGAAAGCTTATATGTGTGGTCTACTAAAAATTACTGAGCGCTACTAACATTCACAGAAATTTTTGCACCCTGGTCTAGTTACAAGACTTTGATAAAATGCACTTTTTGTAATTCCACTCTTTGGATGAACCACTGCCTTGGATGTCCGGGTCCGTCGCCTTGTTCATCCCCAACTGCACATCCCTGTAAGAACATTGTGTAAGTTTTTATCGCTGTTCTAAAATCATGTATGCGCAATACAGCACTCTGCATGCACTGTGAAAGCTGGATTCCCGTCCCATTGTGACGCAAGTATAAAATGATGGGGAAGTCAGGAAGTTCGCAACCAGTGCTCTCACTTTTAGGATTTTGTCCGTAGATTGGAATTTTTGACTCTTAGGGATTTTTGGGGATTTAGGGATTTTCGGAAACGTATGTAAATGTGTGAAATGAACTATTTCAGTTCATTTTGCAAATCATATGTGGTTCTATTTTTAACAAATATCATTGACACTCCAAATTTAAACCACGTTGAAGTCGCCGACACCGCAACCTCCAAAATTAAAGAAAGTGTTTCTCTTCAGGAAAAACCTGTGATTTACCACGCTGGTGATTTTATGCAGCACCACCACAGATTTAGAGATTTTTGGTACTGTTCTTGAGATTTTCGGGGTTGCATTTGTGAGAACCCTGTTCGCAACCCTGGCTTTCTGAAAGCGTTGCGACGCAGCTGTGAGTCAAACCACAAGCGGACACTTATTGCTGGCGACAGAAACTCCGCCTTCAAACGTCACTAAGGTCCGTAATTGATGGTCTCGATGAGATTTCGCAATGACATTCGACATTTTGTAAATTGCAATTATTAGCATCAGCTGACATTTGACATTTCGTAGTTAGTACGTAACATTCCGACCTCAATTTGGCACCCCCGAAGTGCTGCTCCCGGGGACAGATGTCCCTCTTTGCCCCCCCTGGTTACGCCACTGCCTTGAGAGACAAGAATGCAGTCATATCCTGTCTATACATAAGGTGAAAAGTGCAAAAAAGTGGTCGCGGATAGCGTGAGATTATTCCTGTAAGTCATCAGCGTAGTCCAACTACTTTTCACCTACGGGTCATTTTACAAAAACGAGACAACTTGCGCGCCACTTCCAACAAAATGATGTATAAAACAACAGAATCACATTTGAAACTATAAAAGGGAAGATAAGTGAGACCATCATTGAAAGTTTTATACAGCACTCAGCAGCAAAACGCAACTTACTACATACAAACCTCTGTCAGGTGGGATGCCTGTGGTCGAGGCTTCTTGGACTCTATCGTTCCTTTATCTATGCCAGTGTTAGTGGTAGCAAGTCAGAGACTGTCGTTCAGTGTCTTGCCTGCCATTGGATTTCTGTTTTTAGATTCGACTTGCTTCATAGTAGAAAATGTACTCTCACACACGTATGTGCTTCCAAATATCGAGTGCATTTTTAGTGCGAAATCTTTCAGTTTGAGAAATCTATCTGTGCTGACAAATTTCTAGAAGCTCTCTACAGCCAAACCCAGGTTTTCTCAACTTGTGGGCTGTGAGCGGGCTCAGGGAAGAATTTTTGACTGGTCACGGCCTGGTTTTATTGAAATTGAGTCCGTTTGGCAAGTTAAACCTTATAATAGAAAATGAAGGTAGCTCATGAACTTCAAACGTCATGATACGCTCTCTCTCGTCATTATGTGTTAGAAATTATTGCGACATGGAAATTCCCACGTAGCTCATCACGGCGTGCACAATATACAGTTACTGAAGGCAATTTGAGACAGACAGGCGACTCTTGTTGCCATGAAAACAAAATCTTTAAGCAGCCTTAATGCGGAAGATGACTTGATCTGCGCATTATCATGTATTGAGCTTTGAATATTTCTACTTTCTAGCAACAAACAGGCTCAGCCTTTGCGTTGATTGTAGCGCACGTTGTGATAAAAGTTTTAAGTTGTTTGTATTTCTGCTCTGTGCATGTGCAACAGTTGTCATATTAGAGATGTTGCACAGTCAGTGGGCCATGGGCCCTCTGTTTGTCTTTTAATTGGGCCACATGCTTGAAAAGTTTGAGAGACCCCTAGTCTAATGCCCTTATTATTGTACATTTTTATAAAAGATATTATGCTTGTTCTAATCAAAATTACGTGCTGCAATATACACACAACATCAAACCAATACTAAGAAAGCTCGCGGGCCTTAAAAATTTGGTCCGCGGGTCATATACGGACCGCAGGCCTGTAGTTGGACCAGGTTTCTGTAAGCAGCAGTATACGAGGCAGGGATATATAGGGGTTTCTAGATATCCCTGATGCGAGGGGGAAGAACCGAAATACAGTCAACAGAGCACCAGACTCAGACTACTGCACAGTGATGCAGTGCACTGCAGAGATGGGCACAAGCTATGAATTTGAAGGTTGGTTCCAGTCCGAGTTCACACCTTATCCCTGGCCAAGGGTGACATTTGGGGCGAGGCCTCCAGGGATGTAGTGCTAACAAAAGAGGTGTGGGAACGCACCCAAAAAATAGCCATTTTAAAACAGCTTCGAACTCATTTCAAAGCAAAACACAAAAAAGGTGTGGGAACGCTGTTCCCACGCGTTTCCGCCCCATTACACCCTGGAAGCCCCATTGCCAAAAAATTGGCTCCTTGCAACTTTTAGCCACACACTGGTATTATTGTCCCAGAGCTGGTTGGATGGTGAGAGTGATGGGAAATCAGACTTCAGTCACACAGCAACTCAGCTGGTAATTATCGCATATATTAAATTTTCATATATGTCATATAATGTATCATGGTTACGTACGGTTGTTTCAGTCAACTATTTAGTTGGCATTTCTAATTCTGGTAGATGCACCCAGAATATCCAAGCGACTGCGCTTTGATTTTTCCAACTTGTTATTCAAAGATAAGTTGATCATCATCGCAATCGGTGGGCGATAAGGACACTGAACCAAATTCTTCGTTTTCCCGGTCTTCAGTAAACCCATGCATCTTGAAAGCTAGATTGTAGAGGGCTTCTTTTGCACTGACCTGCTGATTATCTGTGAGCATCATCCTATAATGGGGATCGCAATAGCGATGGAGGATGCTTTTTCAAAGTGAGTGGGCTGGTGGGCATAAACAGGCATACTCCAACTTGAGATACATTGAACATAACGCAACATGCTTCAGCTTAAGGTACATCGAAACAAACATGTACAACCGCTGAAGTAGGTTATCAGTACTTTATTGTTTAATATCTAGCAAGGCCAGCTTCAAAAGTTTTCATATCAACCAGTTTCACATATTCACTTCTACACAGTACACACATAGAGTGTGCTTGACTGCAACGGAAGACTTTCAAAATGCACAATCATAGTGAAGGCCTTGCCCTAATAATTAAATGTATAATTCCAACCTGCCTGAAACCAAAACACCACAGTATGCCAATAATACCTATACTTGGCAATATTGTTAAAATAGGTCAATAATTTAATGAGTGGAAACTGTTCTTTTTCTTCTTTTGACGAGTTCTTCCAACCCACTGCATGGCCGCACTAGATTTCGGGGCACGTATCGAGCAGCCATTCGATTGTCTCATCGTCCAAAACCGTCTGGTCGTGCAGTCCATGAGGTGGTCGATGGATTGGACACTCGAGGACAACATGGTCGACGGTTTGTTCTTCTGTGCCACACTCACAGGCCTCAGAGGAGGCCATACTTCATTTGTACAGGCAGGAGCGGAAACGTCCGACACCGGTGCGGAGATTGTTAACCCTCCAACGCCAAACTCAACAGATTTGTAACGGTTCAAATTTGTTTGTTTCTATGGTCAATGAAACAGGTTTTCGCGCAACTGTCCATATCAAAAAATTTGTTACGTTTCGAAGTCGAACCTTTCAATTGAAAATTTTGAAAAATTCAAACGTGAATTTCAAGACACGCTTGAATTCCTCTTGACCGAGGTTTACGAGCATTCAATGTTGAGTGGTTTGGGGAGGGTGCTGTGAGGGATTAGGAAGAAACTTGAGGTTAGGTAATTTTTTTGAGTTGCTACTCAGTTCAGTGTTTGAATATGCATAATAAGCTTTATGGACTTATGTTCTGATAGAACTTATTAGCCTAGGTCCAATTGTAACAAATCTGTGCATGTGGTCGTTGACACCTTAGCTGCCAGTGTGGTTTCAGCTTAGCACAGTAGTTTGCACGTGTCTTTGCAAGTCCATAACTTCTCTGCCGATTGCGCTAGAGAGCTGTTTAAACCCTCAAAAGACTTTGCAAGTCTTCGAGTCCGCAATGAAAAAATTTTTTTTGATTCTGTGTTTTGGATTTTTTGTGAGTGACGTCTTAAGTGGAGTAGTTTTGGGCCACCTTGGCCCATTTCATCTGGCACTGGGACCAAACCGCTAGATGGTAGTATTTCGCTTAAGTCTTTATTGCAAACTAGATTAAAATCCGAGTCTTTTGATACTTTGGATAACTTGCTGGGTTCACACGGATTTCAAACGTTATGACCTAAAACAAATAATTAAGGTAGCTGTACAGTCTAATTGCTTTAGGCTTGTGCAGTTCAGTACTCCACTGTTTTACATAACATTTGACATATAAAACTATGTATTTCTTCCATGCAGGCCCGTAACCGTGGGGAACATTCCGGGGCTGGGCCCCCTTTGTTATTGTCTTTATTTCAGGCAGGTTCGTAGTCCCGGGGGGGTGTTCACGGACACCCCCCAACTTTTTGTGCCCCCCCAAATTTTTTTGATAAAGAAAACAATTTTTTTTCAAAAGTTCAATAAAACAAACTCTTTCGCCTTCAAAATTTATTTTTAGTTCCCCCAACCTTCAAACTTGGCTTCCAGACTTGATTGAAAGCACAGAGACGTCCTAAAATTAGAACCTTTGTGGACCATTGTAACAAATTTGCAACGTTTCAACAAATGGAGAGGAAAATATTTTTTTCCATAAACGTTGTACCAGTGCAATATTGATACAGTTTGTAGCAAAAACAAACTCCCAGAAATTTTTTTAGGCAAAGAAAAAAAATTCGGTCCTTAGAGGGTTAAGACGGACCCAGGCTGTTCTTGGGGGGGTCACTCCCAGGCAGTGTGTGCCGGTGTCGGAGATGAAAGTGCGGAGTCTTGTAGGGTTGTCCGCCCACCCCGCGTTCCATTGGTGATCAGCCTAGTGCGCCGCACGCAGTGGCAATTCTAAGGGGGGCCTGGGTAGGCCATGGCCCCCCAGATTT
>Ga0210059_1001316_pt1 | contig 36967 bp, 38 predicted proteins | sample Ectturendosymbi2_FD_188042 | JGI IMG/M metagenome (GOLD analysis project Ga0210059, IMG submission 188042) | Ecteinascidia turbinata endosymbiont from Florida, USA - Sample 2 (SPAdes) (version 2) | ecosystem: Host-associated > Tunicates > Ascidians > Unclassified | place: Key West, Florida... | reverse complement strand
AATGCAAAAATTGTAGTTGTAAATGCTCTGACATAGTGATGAGTGTGTTTTGCTCTCCTGTTTGAACGCTCATCCTGATATTTTTGCAGTTATGAACTGCTGTGTCGTAGCGTTGAGTGTGTTTTCCTCCGATATCCTAACTAAAGCGCTGATGTTTTAGTTCATATTCAATGCCAAGGACGTACGCAAGTGGGGTATTGGATGAAAAAAAAATCCTTGAGCTTGATTTTTTACAAAAACTTTATTACCTGCACAAAAGAGATTAATTGTTTTCGCATATATTTTGCCTGTTAATTTGTCGACTTAATGCAAATGCCACGGAATAAATTTGCATCCAAGTTTCAAGGAATATTGTAAATGGGCCAAAAAGTAATAATTAAGCTGCAGTAGGAATCTGGGTGATCGTCTGGGTACAAAAATCATCTCATCACTTTTTGCAGACCTTTCATCCACTAGGCTATGAATGTTTAAGATTGTGTTTGGCGATAGTTCACTTTATCCGAAAAAATTGCATTTATTTTGTCTGCTAAGGCTGATCAGCGCAAGCGCTGACAGCATTGGCTGCATTAGGCCTACCAATTTCTGTAGCACAAAACTGTTTCACGAGCTCAAAAACAGCAGTTGTCAACATAGAAGCATCCATTTGTTGTGTCTCAGCAGGAAAAAAGGAAAACTAAAAGTGTGTTGGACTTCTAAAAATAACAGCAAAATCGAAAGTTTTCTTGCGTACTTTAAGCACATTCTCAATTCTTGTGTAGTTTAGCAAGATTCGATTTTTCAAACCGGGGTGTGCGCCAGCCAGTCCACCCGCATTTACTCTATGCTCGACTGCTCATATTCCACAAGACATTAGCGCAGCCTCATTTTTCCGCTGTAAATTGCTCTGACGAATTGATGAGTGTGTTTTACCCCTTGTTTTAACGCACCGCCTGATATTTTTGCAGTTACGAACTGTGTATCGTAGCGTTGGGTGTATTTTCCTCCGATAGCCTAACTTGGATCGCTAATAGGTTATATTCAGTGCAATGACACATAAAATAAGGAGAGTGGATGTATAGCAAAACGTGCATATTATGTCAACGAACTTCGCTAAAACCTTGGTTTGAAAACAGGACTATGACGTCAAATTGTGACGTCACAAACAGAACACAACAAATACAAATGACTACCCTATGTCACTGAATGAACCCCCCCCCCATGAACATTTTCTCCGTACACCACTGAATATATCCATCACACACACGGTTTCCTCTCAACCAACTTCGACTCTTCTTCCCACACTCATCATCACAAAACGATGGTCGGGGATCACATTGTGACTCGCATTCATCTTCCATCGCCCAGCACTCTGGTCTGTTGTCGCATCGTGAGGCGAGTGCAGTGATGGTGTAGTGATGGTCAGTTTTTCGTCCAAGCATAAAAAACATCGGAACTCGCCATCTACGAAACATATATCTGAACCATCTGCGCACTGAGACGTCGAATCGTAAATATTTTTCTGCGGCAAAGCACAGATGTTTTTTCTTGACTTTCCTGAACATCGGAAACCAAATTTTTGCTGTTGTTCGTCACTGCCAACTTCACATTGCACATTTGTATAGCAATAATGAGCATTGTCGATGACGTGTCCTTCTTCACATTGAAAAATCTCTCCCAGACATTTCCCACACAGAGATGAAATGCAGATCCATTTGGTTAATAAGTTCAGATGATGGAAGAATGGGTTGTTCATGTCGCAGGTTGTGGTGTTTTTATTTAAACTTTGCCACAAAGACATTTTGCTTTCATTTGTTGGACATCGATTAAATATAACCTGGAAATTTTCCCAACGAGCTTTAATTGTTTTACATGGTTCGTCGCTATGGCTTGTGGCACAATCATCTCTTGCCTCACCGATCCAAATGTTGGGAATACACTTTCCAGTTGAGCTACAATCGTCATTATCTGGAATGCATCCACACTTATGACCCGAGTTACACAACATAGAAACTCGTCATATTCACCTGTCATGTCTATTTTTCCATCATTTACATTCGACCTTTCAATGCACTCTTGATTTGTACAATAAAGTTTTGTGTTTAAACAATACTTTTCATCCGACCAATCACCACATGAATTTACCCCCCAGCATACCTCCCATTGTTCTATGCACCCACCCCTCCAACCTGCACAACCATCATCAGACTGGTAATAGTCACATTGGAACATATCACCTGGACACTGACATCCGATCTCATCCGAATTATCATCACAGTCGTTCCCACCATCGCATACATGTGATGATGGCACATCGCACGTTGGTGAAGGTTTGAAATCTGATAAATCTTTAATCAAATAACTGACAAAAAGCACACAAAAACAGGTAAAGCAAAAAATGTTGGTTAAAATGAAATGAGAAAGAGCAAATAATTCCGTGGAAGGAAAAATTTAACAGACTCATGTTTTTTAAGTTTCAAAAACTACATTTTGACATATGGTTAGTATTTATGTAGATTTTGGGACAAATATCAATTTCAGATATCTTTGAGAATACTTAAATGGGCAAACTCGAGAGAATTGCAAAATATCGGAAAAAAATTGACAATTAAGTTTGAAACAAATACGAAACCAAATCAACCGTTTCATTTGCATGCAGGTTGCACGCAGGCAGTCCATCAACCTTCACGCAAGCAACTCATTTTTATCTTTAAACTTTCCACAGAGAACACAAAAAATCATTTTCGCATTATTTCCAAAAGCAATGCAATGTCTTTCGGTTTTCCAGCTACGTCTACTGCCGTTTCCATTACCATTCTCATTACCATTTCCATCACCACCACCCACTTCTCATTCGCATTATCAGAGAAGCAAATTGTTAACATTAAAACTTAAAAACACCGTTCTTATCACAATATCTACTCCACTAGAAAACACCAGGTCCCAGTCATTCAATCCTCAAACCACTCTTCGATTAAATTAGATAAATTTATATTGGAAAGCCTTGTCAAAAGCTTTTGAAATTGTTCTTGAAAACTATTACCGTCCCCATCGTTTTCACTGAAAAATCTCTTTTTCAGAGTAAAAACAATCTGGACCTTTCCAGGTTGCGGGGCTGCGGGTCCCCTTAGCATGAGTTTTACTTTTTTGGAGTTAAACACCCCTTTCTATTCAACTTTTGCTTCAACACTCTTTGGTTTCCCATACAGTTGTTGAATCAAAGCTTTGTCCTTTTCACCAAGTATCTCGTGTTTGTATTCAATTGAAAAAACATGTTTGTAAAAATGCGCCATGACAGAATCTTTTTCCTTGGATTGGAAAATACCCAAAGCATGGCCTAATTCCAGTGTTGAAGAAAATAAATTACATTTCCCATCACCAGCTTGTGTTTTTTGATTGGTAAAACATTCAATGTCAAAGTGAATATCTCCACAGATTTGTCCCACACCTGGATAATCTGCATGCGTAAGCGTTCCACAACGTTTCCCGTTCAACTTAAAAGGAAATTGATATTATTGTCATGGTCAGTAGCAGACAGTAACTGCCGCTTTCAAGCCAACATGATTAGACTCCTTTGAAGTTCACAAACAGGGGCAAATTCATTGAAAACTAATCAATTTTTGCTAACACGTGGGTATTTTCTATCCGATAGTACACAATAGTTATCATGGAAACTTCTAAACTCCCTTCCAAAACACTCTCACACACTTACACGCAATCTCATGCAAACCCCCAAGCAAGCTCGCACAGCAGTGGTGAAAATCTCTTCATTTTGGAATTTGTCCCATTCTGTGAAGTTCAAGGGTGTCTAATAACGTTTTCTTGCAAGCAGCACTTACTTCACCAGGCACAACCAAACACAGCCAGACGTTATCAGGAATTGCGATATGTCAAAATTGCTCAAGAAATTCGCCCATTGGCCTGCCTGCGATTCTTCTCAAAAACCTTTGGAAACTTTCCTTAGGGATGCTGTTGGTGTTGTAAGCGAACTGTCTTGGTTTCAGAGTAAAAACAATCTTGACGTTTTCTGGCTTAGAGTTTTTAATAGTCTTTTTCACCATGACTTTCGCATTTTTGGAGTTAAATACTGCTATCGCTAAAGCAGGCTTTGGTTTGCCATATATTTCTTGAATTAATTTTATGTCAATTTTTCCAAGCATTTCGTGTGTGTTTTCAACAGAAAAACCGTGTTTACAAAAAGTTTCATAACACAGTCTTTTTCGTTTAAAGGAAAAAATGAAATGCAATGTCCTATTTCATGGACTGCGCATGAAAAATATTATATTTTCCACAACCAGGTGTTGTTTTTTCATCTGTCCACATTTAATTGTCAAAATGAAGGTCTACAGCCAAACTGCTTCCTGAAGGATAGAATCCGTGAGCAGGTGTTCCAGATTTTTGATTGTTCAACTTAAAAGGACAATGAATTTCTGCATTTTCCTTTTCATCATCCGCCAAAAATGCAATGTTCATTATTTGACCTCCATCAAAAACTCTTTCGAATTTTAAACCACAAACATTTTCCCAAACTTAAAATGCATTTTCAATTTGATTCAAAGTTTTTTATTTACCAAGTTAAGAGTAATTTTGAAAATCGTTAGTCAAAACTTTTTGTTTCCACGGGGTACAGTATTCCTTTTTTTCCCTCAAATTGTCAGGAATAGCACAGACCATCTTTATATTAGATTTATTTTAACTCTGAACAATGTCAATACGCAAGTGCATTGATTTTATCCTCACAAACGATTCTTTTGTCATCGTTTGAACTTAAAGCAGTTTTGTTCACTATTTCTGTGAAAAGTACATTGTTTCGAGACCGTATTACATTCATTTTTCGCATCTTTTCCTTTAGTGAAAATTAACACTCTTTGGAATCATTAAAGTTTATACTTTTGTCAACAACAAATTTTTTCACACCTTTTTCTCCATATTCTTTTTCATATAATTGTAATGAAAATCGTACATCAACGTCTTTGAAATATCACGAATACCCATGCTGATATATACAGGTTTGTGGAAAACACTTTCTGTCTTTTTCATGTGAACGCCAACCAAATTTTCGTCAAAAAAATCTGTTTTTTCAAAATTTGGTTTTGAAGTCTTCCTTTCCAAAGATTTTTGATTTGTTTCTAGAGAGAAATTAATTCTCTTTCGAATGTTCTCCATTGTTTTTCCAAACACACTATTATTCATCAACTTATAGAAAGCTTTTTCAAACTCACTCGCACCTTTTTCAGCCCGAAGGTTTGTATTTTTATCAATATAAAACTTCATCCAGGCTTCTTCATGGAATGAGATGTCATGGTGAGTCTTCTTGAGTTTCATACCCAAAGACAAATACTGTTTCAAAGCCGTATGATGCACAACATATAAAGTTTTGTCACGTAAATGTGGAATCAACTTTTCAACTTTCTCAACAGCAAGTCTTTCAAGGGCTAGAGGATAATCATTGTGCAAATCGTGAAGTTCTTTTGGATATTCCAAATCCACCTCAAGAATACATCCGTTTCGCTCCTGCTCTGAAAATTGTTCCCAGTTTTGAAATTGTTTTTCAGAAATCCACTTGTTTTTCAGACATCGCCTCCTCTGCGGCCTGTGACTGTGGCGCAGAAGAATAAACCGTCGACCATGTTGTCCTCCAACGTTCAATCCATCGACCTCCTCATGGACTGCATGGCCTGACGGTTCTGGACGATGAGACAACCGAATGGCTGCTCAACACCTGCCCCGAGATCTAGTGCGGCCAAGCAGTGGTTTGAAGAACTAGCTCAAACGATGAAGAAGAAGACATCCACTTGAAATCACGAACGGGTACTTTTTTGACATCGCCCAGCCATACAGATTGTTTTCATCCAAATACACAATATATACTGATTTTTCATCTGAATTGTATTTATCACCCATGTACGTATTGTTTGCTTTTGCATATCGCGTTGGAATCATACTAATCCCGCCTCTGATTCCAGCCTCAATCATCAACAGCATATATGGGTCTGACAACAACTCGAGTTTTACTTTAGTTTCTTTCAAACAATCATCCCATGTAAGTCCAGGAGCCGTGTAATACCAACAAGGGTCCAAACCATAATTTTACATGCAAACCTCTCTAAAATTTTCAAATACATCCGCAAGAAGCAGAACATCTCTTTTCAAATGCAGGTCATGATATTCTCGAAATGTCTTCATATCAAAATGCTTCCAAACTTTTTGCGCACGTTCATTTGTCTTCTCCGAAATTTCAACGTCGTTTAACTTTGAGTAAAATGCTTCCCTGGGGAAGTTTTTTTCATTCCACTTTTCAAAAGAATCAAACCAATCATAAGGAAAAACGCATTTTTGCAAGACAATATCTGAATTTTCTCCGAATTACTGTCTTCTATGTTTGAAATCTTCCCTTTTCAGATTTCCAGCAAGTTTGTCAAGACTGCTATCCATAAATTTAAGATTATCAATGAATCCTATTTGATATAAAAATTCTCCTTGTTTCTTCCAATGTTTTTTGAACTGTTTTTTCTTTTTTCCGTAACCAGGGTGGAGGTAAGGGGTCCATATCTTAGCTTGTCGTTTTGTGCGGTGACCCAAACCAAAAGCAATGCTCGCCTAAAGTCAATATATTTGGCCATTCCGAAAAATTTGGGCTGGCTTCGCTACTGTTGTGTATGGTTTGTGGATCAAACATTTCCTGAGTGAAAGTTCAAATTACTTCTGAAACTGTGTATGAAGCTTTTAACTTCAATCTAAAACTCCTCAATGTGCTCTCAAAGCAGTTGGCCTAATCCATAGACGACTAGACCTAGAGTTCTATGCACAAACATGGTGTCGTTTCAGAATGAATCAAATAAGATTAATATTGGTGAGTACGTTAAAACCACAAGACCTAACAACGTACAGCTTGTTGTACTTGGTTGATTGTTATCATTTGATAGCTCAGGCAGACATACTAGTAAGCAATTGACAGCATGAAACACGGTTTTGCCCCTAAAACGGAGTACAAATAGATTCACTCCAAGCTTACTTTTAATTTTTTGTAAAGTTTACAAAAACTTTTATACCTGATTTGTTAATCCAATTTTTTCGCGACCCCAAAATTCGACCCATAGTTTAAAAAGTCCTGATGTAAACCACTCGAAATCTGCAGAAACAACCAAAGGGAGGCGAATTTTGTGTTTGTAGTTTTTGAACTCTAAAATTGTACCTTTTTTTGGTATCTTGATTTTCACCGTCTCATGACTTTGACAATTTTCAATATGTCTGTCCAACACTTCTCTATTTGTAAAGGAATTCAGACATCTCAAGCAGAAAAACTTTTTATGATTATGTTTTGAAGTTTGGCTTGACAAAAGCCTTGACATATGTTTGATAAGAAATAATGTTTCTTTTCAAAGTTTTCAAGTAGCAATAGATTCACTTCGTGTTCTCTTTCCGACAACTCAGAAATTCTCAAAGGGTAAGCAGTTTTGTTTATGTTATCAAATAAAAAAACATTCATAGCAATCCCAGGATTGTTTTTCTCAATTTTGGTAATATCTTTCAGACTAGCGGGAAATTTAATTCCATCAAAATTAATGTTTTCTGCTTTTTCTCTTAAATCATTTGTTGTTCTTTCGGGGTGATTTGTAGCAACAGGGTTCAACTCTCTGTGACACGCCATTAAAAACAAAAATTATCACCGTTTTTCATGTTAATCAGGGCTCCTTTTGCTGCAAGAAAATTTGCTAGCGGATACCATGAACCACCTCTAAAAGGTTTATATTTCAGAGTGTGAATATCAAGACTCAAAACTTCACTGCAAGTCCAGTCACTTCCTTTCATTAGAAATGTTGCCAAGTTTTCAAGAACCTGCTCGCGCATTTCAGACCACAATTTATCTTTATTGGTAGACTCAAGAATTAAGTATGTTTTTGATTGGAAATTTTGCGTTTCAACAACGCTTTGTGCCTCTGCTGTTGGTAAATTGTGTTTCATGTCTGCTCTCAAAACAATTCTGACCTTTGTCTGTGGTTTGAATGTTTGGAGACCGTTTTGTTTTGCAGCATTCAAAAAACTTTCAGGGTCAAATGTTGTGTTGTTTAACTGTTTAATTGTGTGGTGTGTTGTGAAGCCTTTCAGAGCACTTCTTTTGTTTTCTTCTAAAATTAACTTTATTGGGAACAAGCTTACGACTTTTTCTTGGAGGCATCATCAAAAGCATTGTTGATTGCTTTTTTCACAGGTTCTGGAACAAATCGCAATAGCCAGTTGCCCCATTTACTCAGTTTTTGTGTTACACCCTCTTTCTTTGACGCCAGAGGCGGTGGAACGTAATGTGTTGGATGAAGTGGTTGTTGGTTTATTTCTGGATTATCACTATCCAGCAGACTTCTATTATTATTTCTATTTCAGTTGTAATTTCCACCACTTCCAATTAATCTTCTGATAAATTCCTCTCGATTTGGTCTAATTATTTCTTCATCATAAACCTCCAATGGAAGGCGATTTCTCAGGAGTGTTTGCAAAACATTTTTTCGAAGTTTTGAATATCCTTTTGTATTATCTTGTGTTGCATTTCGTTTTGCAATTTCTTTCAACCTATTAACAGTTAAAATATTTTATTCTTTTATTATAAACGTAAACTTTTATGACTAAGTTTAGCAATCTCAAGAACAGATTGATAAACATTGGCGTTAACCTAAACGTCATTAGCGTTGTTGTTATTACATAATTTTCATTTTCTTTCCGTTCAAATTATAAACCCTTCTACCATGATATGTAAAGCATCATTAAATTAGTTGTGGTCTTTTATTGTTATTTTGATATATATTATCCTTTTGAATAAACTAAGATCAAATTAGTTGTTCTGGAAGAAGTGGCACGCATTGACATTACGGGGTGCCCAAGTGGTACGCGATCCTGAAAAGGTTGGGAACCCCTGGTTTGCATCGTCAGCTGCTTCAACAACGTCGGTCAATTCAACAATTTTGTTGCCGTTCATTTGAAGGTTTACAACCGTTTGGTTTTCACCGTCACGTCGAAGATATTTTAGGGACTCTAATTGATTATTAACCTCAACCTCTTCCAAAATTTTTGTGTTCAACGCATGAAGATTAACGAAATCGTTATCATCGTGAGGGTCAGGCACGTTTGTTATTTTATTATTCATGTTCATAATTTTTGTAGCCCCATCCAACCCCATATTCAAAGTTTTGGTTCGGATTTCTCAGTCCAAAACATTTTTGTTTATCATGTCTCCATCAACATAATATAGAAAACGGGTCCAGCTGTGAAATATAGGCCTTTTGGATGCTCAGCAGTGATTACAACATCTTACGTTCGACGGTTATTGCGATGAACAACTTTATTCAGTGCAGCTATTACTAAGCCACAGTGGCGTAGCCAGCCCAAAAATTTGGGAACCGTAATGTTTGATTTTAGGCGAATAACACTATTTTGTTTAGAAAACGTCTCTCTAAGCGCAAAATCACTATATTTTCTGAAAATTTTGGGGAGCCATGCAACGTTTGTCCCCCCCTGGCTACGCCTATGCCAAACTGTACAACCATCTCGATTAACGCTTTTTTAAATAAAAGCGTTAACCACAATCATATCTGAATATATCGTTTACCCTTGCATAAGGTTTTCAGACTAAGGTCCTTGCCTGAAATTCATCAAACCGAAAGCAACACCTTTTTTAAGCTTTTCTTGTTGAAATACCTTTTTCTATGACTGCCAATGTTTAAAGTGCACCGTTGAACAAAGGCGACGTCACGAAAGCCAAGTTGCCTATCTTCCGGTTCTTATTCACTCTACTTATAGTTGAAACCTACAATCTGACCTCAAAGTTACCCACGCAAATGCACCAAGTGCACTACCCCGCTTCACGAACGCCATTTTCCGGCACCATTACGTCATGCAGAAAAGCAAGAGTTGTATTGAAACTGAGAAAAATTATCTTTGAAATTTCTTCACTTCAACAGCGAAAACTTGTTGTTTGGCCCACATGATGATTGGGCTACAGCTTATGGCGGTTTTTGAAAATATCTCTTCGAACATTCAAAAATAGCATGAGATGTGCCAAGAAATGCCTGAAATATACTTCTTACTGGAGCAGTTTAGGCTAATGATCTTGCCCAATAAGTCACTCAGTCTCTGTGAATTGGAGACACAATCTTCCAATAGAGAGGCTGACACTCTATCACTGGGCTATCGCCGCCCCAGCGAAATCTTCGTCGCCGATGCCTAAACTCAGGAGAATGGTATGTGCAGTTGGGCGTTAATGAGGAACCAACGCTACGAGAAATAGGATTAAGCTAGCCTTAACTACCTGCCGTGATTTCATGCAAAAATTTTTTATCAGATTTTGAGAGAAAGGGCAATATAAACCGAAAACAACAACCTAGTCCTAAAGTTTTTAGGCTGCGGTCGAATATCATCTCTTTCTTTTGTGCAAAGAACTTTTGACTGCGATGGGTGAAATGGCTTTGTCTATCGAGGAAGGTGTAGGGACTGGGGAACAAGTGGTCCCCAAGTAAGCATGCCCGTAAATAGGAGGCGCAGGAAAATTTTTCGACCCCTTGGAATAATGTTTTGGACGTAGTTTAAAACTGTTGGACATAGTTACAAAATTTGGGCCCCTCCCGGGAAACTTTTCGCCCCTCAAACATTTTGTCAATTCACTCACTCCAAAGCCACATGTCGTGTTATTTTAGGCTAGTCTACCTGTCTAGAACTTCTAAAGATGAAAATTGAAAAGCGGTAGAAAATGTATTGAAAATAATAAAGAAAAACTAGAACTTTTAAACTGCTTTCAAAAATTAATTTTTGGTCAGCGAAGTGCCGCCCCCCTGAAAGTGCCGGCCGGTGCCCGCGACCCCCAGACCCACCCCCCTTGCTACGTCACTGTATTCAAGTCATCCTCACCAACTTTTTTTGAATCTATGTGCTGTATCACCTTCATCAACTGGAGAAAAAACATTTTCAATCGCTTTGTCATTCATATCAATTGGAGCACGTTTGTGAAGAAATTATTCGTTTACAGATTTTTTTGTTACTGCTGAATTTGGTTCAGCACTACGTCCTAAATTGTTCATGTTTTCTCCTGCCATGTCAATTGCTTCACCTTTTCACAAAAAAGTTTGCCGAGTGAAACTCCTCTCACATTTGGTATTTTTTGACTTGCTTTTGGAGTTCTTCCAAATTTATCAACGGACGTCTTTCTATATCACCAAAAAGTGTTTATTATTTCTTGGAGATGTTTTCCGTTTTGAATTTGACTCAGAATAAAAAGTCGGAGATGACCACCGAAAAACTCTTGCCTTGGTTGAACTTTTGCAGTTGGACAAAAAACGCCACCACCAAGATAGCTGCCCATTTCAGTTGGGGGTGGTAAACCAAAGCTATAAAAATGCCATTTTTCTTTTTTTCCATTTTTCTCGCATTTCAACCAGCAAATCCAGTGCGTGCCGCCTGCAGAAGAATCATCAAGCTTCATACTTCCACATTCGTTTTTTGTTGATGTCTTTGTCAAAGTGTCTCTCAAAAAGACGCCTGGAAAGTATGCTTCTTTCAATTTTTTCACTGTCTCTGAGAGTTCAAAATAACTCAAAGGTTTGTTTATTTAAACAATATTTTCAACTTCTCTATTCTCAACCTGCATATTTTCAACTTGTTTCATTAATTTTAAACATAAGTTTCATAATTCTTTTCATGAATTTTTTTCGAAAACACAATATTTGCAATCATTTCATCAATCTCTAAATTGAGTTTTTCGTCTTTTTGTATTTTTCATTCCATTTCATTGCCTCACAAATAATTTTTTCAAATTCCATTTCTGAAATTTCGTTGTCTGTTAAATCTTTTGAAGCTAAGTTTCTAATTGACTTTGCTTTTATCTCTACCAACGATCTTTGTTTCTCGTGTTTCTAAACTTTTTTCAAAAATTGTTTTTCCATAATTTTTATAAAAATTGTCAACCTCCAAACAACAAAACAAAACCTTGTAAAATCATCACAACATTTGTCCCAACAAGTTCAAGAGCAGTTGTCAAATATCCGAGATTCAACAAGACCACACAATACTGAAATATCAAAAGACACGCATCACAAAAGTTTATTGCACAATTATATTTTTGAAGTAAAGTTGTGTGTCCGATTTGTTCTTCGTGAAGTCTTGTTCAATTTGATTAATTTGATGAAGTTTGTATAAATGAGCGTTATTCATTTTTATTTAATGAAAAATAAAAATCAATAATTCTCCGTTTCACACGAGATATATCAAATAACATAAAGGAGTTTCTTTTGGAATTGTTCTATCAGAATATGAGTTGTTTCTAATTGTGGTAATCACATCGTCAGTTGAAAATCAAGTTAGGCAAACAATAATTGCATGGTTCTGAAATACAATCTAGATAAAGAATCAATATATATTGTGTATTTGGATGCAAACAACTTGTATGGTTGGGCAATGAGTCAACCTTTGCCCGCTCGTGATTTCAAGTGGATGACTCAAGATGAACTTCGAAATTGGATACAATTTTATGACCAAGATTGAAAAGGATGTATTCTTGAGGTTGACCTTGATTATCCAAAAGAACTTCACAAGCTTCACCAATAAGTATGCTTTGGTTTATGACGGACTTCAGGTTAATAAAGTTGAAAAGTTGATTCCAAATTTGGATGACAAAACTATATATATTTTGCACCATGAGAATTTGAATTTGTATTTGTCTTTGGGTTTGAAACTCAACAAGATTCACTAGGAAATCTCCTTTCATGAAGAAGCTTGGATGAAACCTTATATTGATTTCAATACTAAACTCCGAGCAGAGACAAAAATGAATTCGAAAAACTTATGATTATTTCTGTATTCGGCAAGACTATGGAGAATATACGTCATCGTATTAACGTCATACTTATTACAAATGAAGTCTAAAGAAAAGTTGGTTTCAAAATCAAATTGCGAGCGCATAACTATATTTGATGAAAACCTTGTCACTGCTTACATAAAAAAAACAGAACTTGTTTTCAAAAATCTGTTTAACTTGGAATAAGTATTCTTGATATTTCGAAGACGTTGATGTATGACTTTCATTGCAGTTATATGAAAAAGAAATACGGAGGAAATTTTAAACTCTTGATGACAGATATTGATAGTTTGATGTATGAGATTGAAACAGATTTTTACAAAGACACAAAAGATGATATTTCTGAAAAGTTTGATTCATCAAAATTTCCAGAAAAGCGTCTGTCTGGTATACACAGGTTGAACGAAAACTTTCCTGGAATGCTGAAAGATGAATGTGGTAACCACATCTTCAAAACGTTTCGTGGTCTGAGGGCAAAATCGTATGCTTGTAAAGTGGATGAGGGACACGAGGAAAAAACGCAAAGGTGTAAAAAAATCTGTTGTTCAAAAAGGTATGAGCTTTGATGAATATGAAAATTGTTTGTTCTCACAAAAAGTGTAGATGCGAAGAATGAATGTGATTCGTAGCCGAGAACGTGAATTTTTTCCGGAGCAAGTTAACAAGACTGCTTTGAGCGCGTGAGATGATAAGCGAATTATTGTCGAAAATGGGATTGACACACTTGCTTATAGAATTGGCGAACAACTGTGAGTAAGCTGGATATGTAACAAAGATTCAGATTTTTTCATACTTTGTTCATAATCTTGCGAATCATTTTTATTTTACACAAACGACACAACATAAATTAAAGCACAGAAAGTATATATGTTTTACAGATGCAAGGCGAAACCAGGCACGCAACTCTAACAACGCACTACATCACACATACGGTGACAAGAAATTGTCTCATAAGGCACAACGTAGACAATTTTCTATGATGTTTGATGGCCAACCAACAGGCTACATCTAAGCTTACAACAAGAAAGAGTCTCATAAGGCACAACACAGACAATTTCCTATGCTGTTTATTTGCTAACCAACGCACTACACCAACGCTTGCAACAAGAAACAGTCTTATAAGGCACAACATAGACAATTTCCTATGCTGTTCGTTCGCTGACAGCCAGGAGTTAAAATGAAAAGTTGCTCATGAGCTTACAGCCGAGGGTTGGCTACGGTTCTTTTTCCAAAAGGCTGCAATAAACGGGTCTCTAAGTATTTGCACTTTCTACGCCATGTATTTCGTAGAACGAAACTGTCAATTGTTTGAAACGAGGGGACCACTAAAGGGCACTACCAACCTTGCTGAGACGGTGGACATAAGTTAACCAAATGTTTTTGCAGATAATTGTCAAGCGATTTACCCATCAAATCAGCTGGAGTAGAACATTTTTCATTTTCAATAAATTCGGGAAATTTCTGCTGAGGTCGCATTGGCTTCTGCAAGCCAACAATGTCACAATATCTAAGTCGTTGAGTATAAGTTTGCATTTTCATATGATATTCAAGCCATTCGATACGAATATTCAGTTTGGCAACATAAAACTCTCGCACAGAGCATTCTAAGAAACCAACGCCATTTCCGTACCTCACGCTGACGTGTCGTTTTGTGCTCGAACCTGGCTCGCATTTCATCTCAGAAAAGGTCTTGGAATATGTGAGACATGAAAAGAGTTTTGCGATCGCCTAAAGCAGCGACAAAAGGATTGCATCTTTCAGGTGTTTGTGTTTAACTAAAGCACAACGTCAAAACGCCTGTATCTTTCAGAGGTTTGCAACTTTCCACAACACCTGAAACACCCAACGCTAAAATCATTAGTTTGCGATTAACCAAAGCAGCGCCGAAACGCCCACATATTTCCGAAGCTTACGACCCTCAACTTGAAAAAACTAAACAAAACTCACAGGTTTACAACAACAAAAAATATATTCTTACCAGCTCAGAAGACTTCGCGCATGGACCTAGCAGGGTAACTTAAAAACACATAAAAACACTTGCAGTGTTATCGAAATACAAACAAACAAACGCAAACAAATCGAGAAAAGGTGATAGAATTAACCCTTTAACGACCGCAAAAGCCAATAGGTTGGCGCGTACGTTTTTGGTTATAACTCGCCAGCTGCTGCAGCAAGAACGGGGTGCAAACCCTCTACGGATTCAGCAAGTCTAGTAATTCCGCGTCAGAACAAATTTTCAGTTTTGGGTTTGGGGTTCTCTTGGAGGGCGTCACAACTTGGGGTGTTTTCGTGTTTTTATGGCCTACTTTATCCGGCCCTGGACGCCCATCGAATGGGCCCACATTTTGGCCCAAATGATTTTACGAAACTAGGCTATCTCACGAGTCTTCAGAGCCCTTGATTGGGTTTCTAGCATATCTGGATAAAAATCATGCCAAAAAAACAAAAAGTAGCCAAAAATCCTACCCCTAAAAAAGGTAACCAGGGTGGAATAACACCCCTTTTGGATATGGCCATAACTCGCCGTTAGAATAGGCTAGAGAGTTGTTAAAACCCTCTAAAGATTCGTGAAGACTAGTAGATTAGACTGGAAAAAACATTTTCAGCTTGAGATCACGGGTTTTTTGTTGATGTTTGCATGTTCAGAGGTTGTTTATGCATATTTCTATACATTTGGATAATGACGTCACTTCCGGAGAGTCGAACCATCCATCAGATTTGGTGAGTCGAAGTTTTTTTGGATTCTAGGTTTCAATAAGAGTCTTCAGAGGATTTGATGGACTTTGTAGCATTTCTGGTTCAAACGTTATGGCCAAACTTCCGGGTTTTAATTAGGGAGATCCCCTGAAATTACTCAGCCATGTCCTCAACGATTTGGGGTCTTTTGGCCCTAACGTGGGCACCAGAAACGCTAGGAAATCGATCTAGGCCTCTAAAGCTTCATATTCCAGCCAAGAATACAACCAAATTTGAGCCAATATTTTGGCCCTTTGTGGAGGTGATGACGTCATAATGAAACAACCAAAAAAAAGCCAAACCTACGCTTTTTCTAACCCCACCCACCGAAAACCCCGTCCCCAAATCTAAAATGTTTTTTTTTTCAGTGCAAACTAGAAGACTTCAAGCGTCTTTGGAGGGCTTTTTTTGAATTGGCAAATTATGGGGATGATATATTTTGGGGAACGTGGCCCAAGTTCCCCGCCTGGTTGCGCCCATGGTGTTTCTGAAGTTGCATAGAGTATGCCTACTGTGCTAGTACTTGAAAATTGATTACTAGGCATTTGCTTCTTCAGTCAATAAACAAATTTTTGGTATAAGCACTTGAAGAGGTTTTTGTAAAGTAGATAAAACAAACACAACACTTCAAGTTTCTTTTGAAAAACAAACAACTCCTTAGAATTAGAAAGTATGAGCATATATGTCTGAAAATGAAATAGTTGGCACTTCCATACAGTGGTGTAGGAGGCGGGGGTGCAAGCGCACCCCCAAATGTATTGATTTGATGAAAATCCGAACAAAATCTCTAAATATCTAGGCAAAATCCCTGAAAATCTGGGCAAACGTTGACGCCCAAGGTTTGCAGAAAAACAAGTGAAGTCCATTTTTTGGAGGTCACACCACAAAAACGGTCGGCAAAAGTTGCACGACAACTTTTTGGGCAAGTTTGTGAAAATTTGGGCAAAAATCCTTTGCACCCCCAAAAATTTGCTTGCTTCTACACCTATGATTCCATAGTGGAATTCCAATTAATAAACATGCATCTAGGAGAGTGGTACGGCTGCGCTCTACAATGACCCAAAAGCACAACTAAATCATGCCGTTGTTTGTCATGAACATCGGGATATTGTTTACATTTTTCCAAACACACCGCACCTTGCATCATTGGAGATCTCAATTTCCTTGGCAATAACTTGGTGGTAAAATTGGCACGCCGGCCTTATATTTATTGCAAAATATTCGGGGGACAAAGATATCGTGTCCCCACTTGTCCACAATTTGGAGAAACATGCCCTTCCCGTCCCCCCTTAAACTCGGTCCCTGCTCCTCTGTATTATTCACAAAGCTTGAATTCATCAAGGCAATAGGTAAGCTTCGCATTCCTTTTCATTTTTTCTCATTGTTAAAACATAAATCTGCTACTTCTTGATACGGATTTTTTGCCTTCATTCTTCGTGTTGCCAAAGGAAAGAAAAAGAACCAATGATTGTGGCGTTTTGGTAAAAACTAACTGCTAGATCTATCACCACTCTTTGTTATGTAGTTGGAAATGTGACGCTTCAATAAATGGAATCACAATAAATTTGTTCGATAATTGCGAAACAACCCACAACAAGATGCATGAAAAGTAAACAAAATTTAGCTTGACTCAACATGAACACTTGTAGTTTTGTTTTGCTAGCTGACATATTTCATGAGGAATTATCCTAGATTTTTACGGTAATAAAAACAATGTTAATAAGGACGTCTCTGTCATAGGAGAGGTGGTAGATATGATTGTAGTGAAGTGTAAAGAAACGCATTTTATTGAACCAAAGCGGAAGAAGCGAAATGTGTAATATTTGTAAAGAGTGCATAGGCAAGAAAGTGTATTGTGATCTTCGCACTGTATTAATATTTTTGCAGGTAATGTGTTTTGATATCTGCCAAACTGCTTTGTGTTACTTTGCACGTAAGTACAAGAACATTTGCCAAGGTCCTGATTTGTATTCAACTCTTGGTATCGGTGTGCTATCAGCCTCTGAAATTAGGGCACTGGTGGCCTTTGCCAGGTTTTAAGGTTTGGGTGGCGAAAAACATTTTAGGGGGTAAGACTTGTTTACATTATATATTTAAAATGAATTGTATAAAAATTTTTGTAGGTATGACAAAATCTGTGGGGAACAACAAATTGGGGGCACTTCCCCCGAATGCCCGCTCCCATGGTTTTGGGCCTGAGTACTTCGACACCTTATTGAACCGCAATTTATCAAACGACCATTATCGAATAGACAGTTTGTCGAATGTCATCTAATCTTACCGACTATTTATTTAATGACAATTTATCGAACCGACTGAGCTGACATAACAGTAGCAAGACATTATTGCAATCGCAACGCTCTATTCAATTTGTTGCAAGTGCCAAATCCTATTAAAACTTGTTTTGTATCGACCGGAGCTAACAGAAGTCAGAACACTCAGAACCAGAGATCGGAATAGCAGTGAAGTGAGCAACTGTGAGTGAATTGTGTAGTAGTTTAGAAATGGAATTCATGTCAAGTGAGAAAGACAAAAGCAAGTGGCTATAAAGCATGGATATGTCGATACCATTATGCGACAATCTAGTCCGCTGTCACAAGCGAATGTCATTGTTGACACGTTCATAGTAAAATTGTGATGAGGTACGAGATTAACGTATATTCACACAGCAGCCACGAGCAGTGTATATATTAAGAAGAAATCAATCTAGCCCAGATAAAATCGGCAAAATACTTTTGAAAGCTTCTCCTTGGTCCGGTTTACCTCAAATACCTAAGAGGTTTTTTCATCTGGTCACATTATGCGGTTGGTGGCATTGCCGATGCTGCCCGTCATTCCTTTAAATTTCTTCACTTTAAATACGATGTTTTGCTTCCACGGAAATCTGGCGAGAAAATCAATTTATACATCTAGTGGAGATCAATCGGAGTTTGATGGTTTTTCCTAAGTCTCTCTAATTCAAGTTCTCGCAAACATTTATTGCAAGAAACCAGTGGACTTTGTTTAAACATTTATGTTCACGACTACAGCACCTGAATGTCAAAATTCAAAACTTTCCACTGATTCTGTACGGCAAGCACGAAACGTTAAATAATTGCTGAATTACTGCAAACAAAAGAAATCCTTCAACAATTAAAAGTCAATATTAAATCAAGCCCAGTCAACAAGCGGGCACCAAAAGTCAAAGACAATATTGTAAACTTTGTTGGAAGACATTGGAGCGTTATCCCCATGACAAAAATCTACCAATGCATGCACGTTTCACTATTTGTATGACATGGTGCTTGGCTGAACGCTCGCTTAGGGCAAACAACATGAAGAACGTGGAACGGAACCAGCAGTGACGTAGGCCTATATAAATAATGTAAATGGTGTGCCGACGCTCTTTGACTTAAATTGCATCATGGCAGCGAAGGTGTGATGTTTTTGCGAAAGAGCTGCAGTACTCTGAGACAGCTATTTTATCACATCGAGAAATAGTTCATGTCGGTGTTTAGATTATGGTGCAGAAACTGTTGGCTATTTCTATCTTTCGGTTTAATGTTAATTCTACCTTGCGAGGAAACAGATCTTTTGAACCTGTGGTGTTTCCTGCGCTGCACTAGGGGCGGAGGCTGTTGTAATCGTTGCATGCACTGAGGTGCATTTCGTGAAATGGTCAAAAGCTGTTTAAGATGAGATCAGAATTCTTTGTTCATATCTAAATGTGAAGTCAGCGCAAGCAGTCAGTGAAATATAAAATACAAAGTGCTTAACGTTTGTAAGTGAGAGTTGAATCTTGTCGTGACGGATTTAGTTCAACCAATCATTGAAAGTAGGCCAGTTGCTTCAATTAAGACGTCACACCTGATCTAAATAGCGACTTTCTAAATGAAAACCAAGATTTTTCCACGTACTGTTGCAAGGAAGGTGCTAAGCTGTTGACAAGAGCTGCAGGAAGCAACGTCTTTTACGTTTTAACAAGGCGTCCTTGAAAACAGCACGAAGATGAAACTTCTGCAACAATTAACTGTATTAGTGACAAATCAACAAAGGCAAAGACACACAATTGTGGAAATGAAAATGTACAATTCAAATCCGACAAGTGAAGACGCAAGAACGTCACAGCGCTAGCTTGCGCTTTTCCAATGACATGCAATGGCTTATCCGTTTAGCGCCCTTGAAAGGATCCTGGATTTTGTATTCGTTGCAATGGCGCAGTGCCTCGGTGTGCGTCAAATATTTCAATTCCTTCAACCTATTACAAGTAAATCTGCCGATCAGAAACTTCAGCAAGTCTTTATCCAAATTGTACAAAGACACATTGACCACGTTTTGCACAACAGTAATCACGCCATTAATGAGAAACTCGCATTCGCTTTCCTCGGCGTCACGTTTACCAGGACTGGTCCTAGACGGACTACCCGCTTCCGGAGAGTTTCTAGCTCTGGACGGACTAGCAAAACGTTTGAAAGGACTTGTTCTAGAAGGACTGGCACGACTTTTGCTGGGACTTCTGCTTGGAGAAAGACTACCAGATTGCTTAACAGGGCTTCTGCTTGCAGATGGAATAGCAATCGAAGTTTCAACCGAGCTTCCACTTGCAGAAGCACTAGCAACAACTTTAGCAGGACTTCCGCATGGAGAAGAACTACCAACAGAAGATGCAGGGGTTACAGTAGCTTCGCTTTTTTCAGAAAGTTTCCTCACAGCTTTATTTTTGCTCGTTCGTAGGTTCAATTGGAAACCACTGAAGGTTTCACTTATGCTACTGACGTCAATGTTTTCATCGACAGACAAAAGCAAGCTTGCATCCAGAATCTCTTCCCGCTTGTACACAAGCTGGAAGAAGACTGCCACGAACTTCTTCGTTTCATCGCCCGTTAAGATAGGATGGTCTTTTTGTTTCGGTGTAATTTTCTGTTGGAAGGATTTACGAAAAACTGAAGATAACACCGCTTCAAGGCCGAAACATGCTTCTTTCCACGACGACAAGCGACTTTCATAAGTGCCTGTGTGCTCGATGGCGCCGAGAAAGATTTTCGAAATACATCCTGTCACTTCCCATTTGGTCTCCTGCTCAAAGTATGGGTTGGTCAAGATGGGTGTGCCGATGCAATCGGTTTTCCAAAAACATATCTCACAGGTTTCTCCAATGTGCACAGGGCCAATTTGAAATAATGTGTTGCTCACCACAGTCTCCACGTCAATTGCCCTGCATTTGATTTCGGCCACGAAAGTGTGCTCGGCTTTACCTTTCGCGGCCATGTTTTTGCAATTAAAATGAAAAACAAACTGAGCTTTAACGACTATTGCCTGTGAATCACAACGCGTCGGTGTTAATAGTTTTAAGAGTACGTCTATACCCCTGGGTGACGAATGATAAAGTTTGCATGTAGTCTGTCAAAGAGTTACTGTAGTTGATCAGCAGGTAACACCCGCAAGCCTCTTGAAGGTAACACCCGCAAGCCTCTTTATTTGGCGTGGTATAACTGACATTTGTCCCTTTAACTTGAATTTCACTATAAAGTTTTCGTATTTTGACAACACAAGGTGCATTTTTTACACCTCAAAATAACACATGTACGTACTCCCACTTCTCTTTATGCACCTTTGTGGGCTGCCGTTGCCTACAATTCGTGGCCAGTAAACAAAGTATATAAGCAGTATTACCTTTCAAAGCTAGAATTTAATTCGAGCGTACAGCTACACCTTCCCCCTTTTCCATGTTGTAGGTTTGGTCTACTAATTACCTGAACGTCCAAACCTGAAAATAAATCTTAGGGAAAAAACTAAACACACAAAGCAACAGTGGTAAGCTAGTGATTAGTCGTTAACAAAACCTAGTATCACTCTTCTTCGGCCGCACTAAAAATGAAGACATTTGTAATAAGGCATTACTGTAACTTGCGATATACGATCTTGATCTCACTAATGACTGCAATGGTTACCTGTCACATTAGGCGTTATTTTCATCCTGCACCAGAATCTTTCAACATTTGTTCTGGCATGTTTTTTCAATCCGGATCTACCATCTGCTATTTTCTACCTGTGGTTGTACAACTGGTCTGTAATGTGACAGTCTCCACTTCATTCCCTGAATGAGGCATTTTATCCAAAGCTCACCTTGAGGTATATATAATATAATCTTGGCGTTGGAAGCGCATACCTTATTTTTGGTTGGAGGCAATGTTGCGGTGAAATCATCTCGAGCAGCTTTGAGCATTTTCAAGCTTGCATGATGATTATCAGGATGCTGCTGTTCTTTCTAATTCTATGAAGCTATTAGTGCTGGTAAGCGAAAAGCGTGAAGTGGATCTTTTTGAAAATAATTTTCGAGAGATTTTCCGTTTGCACAGGCTCATTACGGACGTACATCCAAAATTTTGCTATGACTTTAAAAAAATTGTTTTGATGATGCAACATTTTTGTTTTCTGAAATTAACCGACCAAAAAATGTCGTTTCTAACACAAACTAACGACTATTGGCAAGTTCACCTGCTCAGGAAATTTTGAAACGCTATTCGAGTCAGAAATGAGGGGTGTAATGCAACCCTAAATTTGCTTACCTTTTCCTGGGACATGTGACATCCGCTATTTCCGGACCAAACTATTTTTGACTTACCGACGTACCTTTTTAGTCACATTCACAGCAAAATCGTATCTAAGCAGTGAAACATACATAGCATAAAAATTGTATCACTGTAACCCTAAAAAGGAGATTTTCAGAGGGGATGGTTTGTTTGTGCATAGAAAACGTCATGCGCGCTTTAGATCCGTTTTTTCTTCATATCAAGTAATGGTGGAGGAAGACTCTTCATATTTAAACTTTCGGTGGTCATATTCGGCCAAGCACGTTTTGCATTTTAAATCACATTGAAAGGTTAAGGTTTGCAACGTTGTTGCCCCAGCACCCCAGCCCGAGCCAGAAAACCGCCTCAAGAGTGCGACGAGTGGCGTGAAAAGGATGAACATGGCCTGTAAGGACACAGATGTTTTTGTCCTCCTGTTCCACCTTTTCGCGAGTTGAACCTGATCTGCCGTTCTACGAGGGCAATGGAAAGTCGAAGTGCTGAACTAACTACTGTAGACATCCCGACAACTGCAAATGAACATGGAAACTTGCTTTCACAACTGCCAGCAGTGCGTGCGCTGTGATACTGTGACGCAGTGCTTCGAAGAAGGAAAAAGCACCGTTACCAAAATCCTTAAGAGTGGTTTTGAACTGCCAAACAGGGTTTTAATATTTGAGGACATAAGCGACATCATTGAAAAAGCGACAGCATTCATGGCTACCTGCTACGAGGTGAAAAGGTGGGTGACATCGAACATGTCTCAGGTCCGTGGGAAAGTCTGGTCGAGAATGATGGGTAGAAAAAGTAACAAACACCTCAGAGCTGGAAATCAGCTCTCAACGCAGAACCTCCAGCATTCGATCCTGTTGAGTTCGGATGAGAGCCAAACGAACGCTCTGGATCTGGGTTGCTGAATACATTCACAGGTGTCAAGCGAAATTTCTGACTTGGCGCCATGTTCGCCTGCACAGAGTAATATTCTAACAAATCAAATACGCTCAAAAAACTGATTACTGAGACTCTGCGTTTAGTGTTTGGGAACGTTTGTTGAATTAGACGTTGAGTTAAGGTATGAAACGAAATATAATGGAGGTCTAAGACTGAGTCCAATGTTTTTCAGTGGTTATAGTTATTCCAGTACTGTAGCTTATTGTGGGTATCTGACATCTTACCAAAAGATTAATTTACGCAGCACACATCAAAAAAGTAATCGCCAAACGTTATTCCTTTACTCTGAGAAGCAAAATAACTGACAAACAATAACAGGTCAGAAATTTCGCAGAGGTCAGAAATTTCGCTTGACACCGGTATCTGCCATTCTATCTTATAGGTATTGTCGGGAGATTACATGACAATGACACTCTGGCTGATACTATTCAGAGCAAGTCATCAGAGAAAAGCCAGGCAATGATAAAAAACGTGCATAGTTAACTGTGCTGCGTTACGCAGTATAGGCACATGTGGGTGTGCAAGACACATCAGCATGCATTTTAAAAAGTATTCTTAATATACTGACCACTCATTTTTGTTTTGCATTTTTGTGTGAGCAGTGAGTAGCCTTGCTCTAGATGCTTGATCCCAGATACATTGCAACCAAATGCTAGTGTTGCTCCACCGGAGGTGCTGGAAATTATATGCTGTGGTTGTGCTAAGGATACACCCTGTTAAATAGCAATGCGTGTATGTTATACAGCTCACGTATTTTATGCAATATTTCGTGGATGTTACGGGGAAGCACATTGCCAGAATTAGCAGATCCGACAGGTTGATGACAATGACAATGTTATTAAAAGTAGCTTGTTTCAGGACTGAGTCAAATCAGTGATGTTAACATGCATCAGCATAAAAAGGGGATGCTCTGTGATTGGAACATACATTTTCTGATTACTTTACCCTGAAACATGTATATATGATTATTATGATACAATGTGCAGTAACTGAGATATGGACGAAACGATATTTTCAGTAATGAAGGCCTGAATGTGCCTATTTAGCACGAAATAAAGGTGTAATGTAATCTAATTCTTTACCCCTCAAAACATGGAGATGGGCACCAAACTTATTTTGATACCATGCATAATGACTGATATTGACGAAAGTAAGGTTTCCGTTATGGCGGTCTTAATTTGCATATTGGGAGATTGCCCATGGATGGCATCATTCAGATTTTTAAAGAGCACACCTAGGAGGTACAGAAACAGCAAAAAAATTGTTACTTTTTTGTGTGATGTTCCAAATAGCAATTTTCGTTCTTTGTCCAACAAAGTATACTTCTCTCTTCAAGTAAACCATTTGCTTATAGCCGATCTTGTATAGTGAAACAAAGACAGCTGAATAGAAAAATGTTGAACCCACAAACCCCGCGTAACAGCAATAGAAATTCCCTGCTCCACCAGGTTCACTCTGCTCTTGCTGTCACGAACTCAGCGTTATATGTGGCGTAACCACGTCGCCACAATAGTCTGCATCTTTCTTTTCAACGTGGATAGGCAATTTGACAAAATTACCAACCTGATGTCACTTGATGATGCAACAACTCTATTTACTGAAGGACAACGTAGGGGAGGCGAAATTTGCTCAGCATTTTCCAGAGTGTGTCTTCCTCCTTTCCTAGTGCTCATTTTTATCGGTTTCCCTGCCCTTATTAGAGCATTTGCAACTGCGCTTCGGAAATCAAGGAGGGACATGTTTTTTTTCTCATGTTTTTGCGTCAGTGACGTCGGTACAGCAACCAAACATTAGTCACAGAAGGGTTTGCTAGGTAGTATAGAATGCGCAGCTACCAACGTTGTGGACGAATGGCTATACTGTGAAGAGATATAGGCATATCTGATGAATCTACCCACCTCATGTGATTATTGTAGATTATTGTAGACCAGTGGTTTCCAAAGTGGGCGGTACCGCCCCCCTGGGGGCGTGAGAAACTCTAGGGGGTGGTGAAGCAGAAATGTGCGATTGGGGGATGGTGAAGCAGAAATGGGTGGTTGGGGGGCGGTAGGAGACCCAGTTGATAATTACATTTCTGTTGTCTTACTAACTTTGAGTGACCAAATGTCATAAAAACAGTATGATCAGCAAACATGTATGCATGTAATTTGTAAACAAAAACTTAGAGTTTTGGAAACAAAACAGAGGTGAAATGCTAGGAGATAAATTGATGAACTGCAGTTTCCATCACTAAAGGTAAGCTGCACAATAAAACTGTTCTCTATAATTAAATGATTATGATTGGAATTTTCGTCAGCTGTACTTCTTGGCACGGGTAAACTGCTGCTTAAAACAATGCCCGTTTTGTTACAGAGACTATCACCGGTCAGGTTTGATAATACACGCTTGCACTTAGACTCAGCCTGTAACCAAAAGTGTGAGCTACTTTTGGATGGAGTTTTTCAATGATCACAAATATAATAATAACCTTGTACGAGTTCAATTCGAAAGTAGAAAGGCAATTTATATTTTTTTACAGATAATGTTTGATGCCAATAAGACTAAGTTACCTCAAGGGAATCGAAAAGATTCTGAAAAACAGAAGTGTGTTTCAGAACACACTTTAGCTTGAGCAGCGCCAAGGAAATCCACGGAGAGAGATATGGTAGAGCCAGTGGACGACTGCAAGTGTCACGGCTAAGTTCAAAACCTTTTAAAATATGCAGATTAAATTCAATCCTGCACTGCTCCGAACTCAAAATTTACTAAAATTGTGACAGAGTATTAATGGATTGATTGATCAAAGGACACCAAAGGGTTTATAAATGTTCTGCTAAGCTTAGGCAATGCGGTGCTCTTGGATAATAATGAAGAGAGTTTGTACGCCTGTTGCTGCACACAGAAGGTGACTGCCAAAGGGTGTCATAGATACAGTATCTTGGCTATCACCAGTGGCGTACGCAGAAAATTTCCGAGGGGGGGCAAAGTTTCGTCCCAATCCTGTGACGTCACAAATCAACTTTAGGTGAAGTGCCGAAGGCACAACCATTCTAGGGGGTCCAGATGCATGCCCTCGGGAAAATCTTGCAAGATTACTCCTAAAAATATGCATTTTTATGCATTCTGGAAGCAAGTTTTAGTATTATGCTTTTACGAGACTTATTAGCCGGTGAGACAGAAAACTGAACTTCTGTTGTCTGAGGCTAATGAAAAAAGCCTATATGCATGCTTGGATGTTGTAAGTTTTAGACATGCATCGCTTATAAAAGACGCTTATTGAAGTTTGTGGTCTCAAATCTCACGCCAGCCGAAGCTTTTTTCTGATGTTCATTGTTACCTGTGTTAAGTTACTTAACAGCCACGTATGAAGCAATTTTGTCAGTGAAAGAATGAAATCGCAAAATGAAAATCAAGCAGAGGATACGTGCAGTGGCCATAAAAAAATTTGCGTAGTGCGTGTGTCAGTGACCAGAAAACAAAGTCAGTTTATTTCAAATTGAGGCCCTTAGCCCCCCCCCTTTAGTTACGCCACTGCCGAGTACTGTTTATACATTTTTTAACTTTTAGGGTCTGAGGAGGGCATGGCACAGTGACCCCCCCTTCCCCTTCCGTACGCTAGTGCCTGTCACAGTCCACAGATATCTTCACGAAGTTCAATGAAGTTAATTTGCAATTGCAGGGGAATGGTGTTAACCTCATTAAAGCCGAATCAGCAATCTTCACCTTCTTGTCCAAGTTCAGTTCAGCTTATTTTTGTATCGCGACCAAGCACAGAATACTTGCTCAGGAATACGGCCGTAGCTGTCATTTAAGTCACTGCCCCCACACGTTTGTCCAAGTTTAATGCTGTTCAAACGAAATCGAACCCTTCATGAACTCTAACAGTTTCCAGATCATTAACTTTAACAGTTTCCGACTGCTAAATGAGTTAATTTACTAAATTTATAGTGAAATGTGTCTTTGCGCTCATTCTTGTTTCAATCATTTTCAAACATCCCAAATATAAAATACGAAAAAATTGTGTTGATATGTGTGCTAGGCGTGGTAGGGGGGCGATAGAAATTTGTTTGTCAGAAAAAGATTGGGAAACACTGTTGTTGACCCTGAAAATGTGTGGTCTTTCCTCTTCCAAAAATATTTTCTTGCTTTGACCACCTCCGGCACTTATCAACTTGATCAATACCAACACAAGTTGAACACAGCACCAAAACTTTGTTGTTAAACCACTTGACAACAGACTGTCCGGTTTTAGTTTCGTATTTACTTCATATGATCCACAACAGAGGTGATTGGAGTAACTTTTTTATTCCTAATCCTGCTCCTGTTCTGACAAGAGTGACTCCACCTCCTGTTCCGGAGTTCACTGAAATTGTACAGTCCGAATCCTGTTCACACTCCGAAAATCGTAAATCAAGAAATAGAGTCATATGTTGTTCTCACTCCAACAAAATTTCGTTTGACTTTTCTTCCAATAGACTGCGGTTTCTTACACTTCCATATATGTCTATGCACCACCTCTCCCTTGGAAGAGACAGGCTTTTTCACTCTTTTCTTGTTTGCACCAACTTCTAAGAGCTTTAGTCAATTCTTCGTGGCCAGTAAACCAATTATATACAAGTATTACGTTATATAATGTGTCAGCTGGCATAAGATACCTACAAGCCTTTCTTGTGGAAGGAAGCTAAATTACCTTGTTTTCCATAGGCCTTGTGTATTGTTTCGTAATTACCGAACAGGTTTCTAATGAATTCATTTATTGCAGCGTCAAATCTCCAAATACACAAAGTAGTAATCGCAAAGCTAGCAGTAGCAAAATCAAGGGTTTTCTTTTTCGGACGGTTTGGAACTGTTTGCAACCTGTGGACAGGGTCTTCATTTGGTCTTGATTGGTTATCTGCTGCGTCCAACAAAGCTGGAATGAATATTAGCACTGAAAAGACCGAGGTTTTATATTTCTCTCCAAACACGCGCCAGTGCGGGCTGCAACTAAGCGACCATGCACTGCACCAGGTCGAGAAGTTCAAGCACCTCATGAATATCTGAAACCTGAGCAAAGATAGTGATACACGGATTGGTAGGGGAAACACAGTGCCACGTAAACTTCATTATTCTGTGATCGCAAAGCGGAAGATTTAAGTACCACAAATATGTCAGCATCTGTTCACTATCTGTTCCAATCCTTACTTATGGTTATAAACCTTGGGTAATGACCGAAAGAATTCTGTCTCAAGTCCAAGCGGAAGAGTTAGGATTTTGCAAAACGCTCATGGTGTTACACTTAGCGACAAAGTGCGCAGTTGGGAAGTTCGTAAAACTCTGAATGTCGAGTCATTTCTCCGAATAGAGAGATCTCAGCTACGTTGGACGGACCATGTGTCCGGAATCCCTGCAAAAGATTGGAGAAGCAAAAATGCTGGCTGCACCAAAAGGAAACCGGCCTGGAGATCGACCAAGGTCCAGGTGGCGTGATTACATCTCAACCAAATTTCCTCAGTAAAACTAATTCCACTCCTTTGTGAACATAGGCATGTTCCCTTAATCTGTCGTTGTTTCTCACCATGTTCTGTGTTTGTTTGTTTAGTTTTCTGAGTGTGCTTTTTTATTTCCATTGTTTTTTTCCTAACATTTGTCAATAGCTGTAAAATGGGGTTGGTTGACCAGATGACCGCCATGGTCTTTCATCAATCCTATGTGACACAGCGTCAATTTTTGTTAAAATTGATAATTTCTCTTGCCATTGTGATTTCCGTTATTCTAATTTCTACTGACAATTGGCTAGGTTTTTGCATGATGGTTTTTCGTATTGCTTCTGTTTATTAACTGAGTCATATTCAATAAAAAATCAATCAATCAATCAATTCAGGCAATTAAAGCAACAGCCTGATTCCAAGGTAATAACCTCGGTGGAAGTTATAAAACTTGTTGTGAATAATTTCACAGCAAAATTGCCTGCCAACAAAAGCAAGGCAGTCATGCGTTTCCAATACAAAGATTGCCTTGTATCAGCCCAAGGCGAGCTGTGGACAAAACGCTTCATTCGCCAATGATGACGTTCATTTTACGGACTAGTCCTGCAAGTATTGGTTGAATGTGCAAACCAATACAAGCTTGCAAATTTTATTTTTTTACTCTATTTTGTAGAAAAGCTACTGCACTGCTCAGGTAAAGGAAGAATGAATCAGGTACGGGATGAAAATAACGCCTTATGCGGCAGGCACCGGAGGTGTGATCCAAATGACTGAAATAAAACTAATGCTAGCATTAGTGAGACGCAGAACGTCTTTGCTAACTGCGTCACGTAAACGCCTGCATCAAAATTAATTCTGTTGTCCTTTGCTTCGCAAAGCAAACAAAGTTAGCATGGTTTTGGTAAGAAACAACTACAAGGCTCACCTCCACTGCTTCATGTAGTTGGAGGTGTAAGATTCTCACATCAACTTCTTTATGTAATTGAAATCATGATAAAACTGTCAGACAGACATTACGAAACAAACAACAACGAGATGCTTGGAATGTGAGGAGAATAAAGTTTTCTCCGCACGATTATTGTTTAGTTATGTTTTGCTAGCTGACACGTTTTATGAGGTTGTTCTCTTTTTGTGGCAATGAAAGGATAGTTGGTCCATATATATATATATGCGGAGGTTTAGGAAAACGTAATCTTTTGGACAAAAGGGAGATCCAGCGGAATGTCTCATATTTTGAAGAGTGTATTTATGCGCTTTTCTCATCCGTGAGTTGTTTGTGTAACTTAAAACTAGGAACCACCACTTGTATGCAAGTTTTGGCATCGGAGTGCTAGCATAATGGATTAGTATTTCGGAAGTATCTTTAGACGTTATCATGAGTTGTTTTCATTAGTTGTCACAGATACAATACATGTATCGTGGGTCAGATTAGACGAATGATATATCCACTGACAGCTTACTGATCTTTGTCTAGTTGCCTACGCTGCAAAGCTGTAAATTCATACCTATCTGTCAGTAGTCATTAAATTCGTATGGAATTTGGACCCGTAACCAGGAAGGGGCAACCGGGTAATTGCTGCGCCCGAAATGTTCAAAAACATTGTGAAAGCGCCAATGACTTTTAGTTTTCAGGTTGACATTTCGCCCCCTCCCCAACATCTTCAGCTAGTTGCGGCCATGCTGGAAGTAAACTCATACATGATGCAGCGTTTCTAAGATCGACACTGGGTTTTGAACGTGGGATGAGATCAAGAAAACATCTTTGTACACAAGTGCTAATTCAGTAGAGCTAATTGTTAACATCATAAATTTCCGTCATAAATGAAATGCCGTAAAAACTGAATTTGTGTAAAAAGATACCCTAAAAGGTTTTTACCCACATTTTGGTAATTTTACCCCAAATTTTGAAACAAATCCTAGAAAGCCATTCAAAGGCCCAAAAGACTTGGAATTTAGGCCTGGTTTCCACTAAACTCAGCGAAATACTTTCTGTTGCATTTGGGGCCCAGGGCCCGAAAACTTCGAAAAAGCCTAAGCCTACCCCACTTATAACGTCACCCACAAGAAAACGAAACCCAAGACTTTATTTTTGTGCATTGCAACTAGAATACTCACCGAGTCTTGAAAGTTCGAACAGCTCTCTAGCACAATCGACTGGCGAGTTATAAGAGTTACAAAATGGCGCAATGACAGCCGCCCAACGCTTGGTTTCAAACTGCGATATAATCGTGTACCGGCAGCGGAGGTTTCAAGCAATAACGTACCATCAAACGGCAAAAGTTTGTACAAAATAAAACCCTGCAGTTGAATGTGCCAACAAAACAAACAATAAAGATAATAAATGCACAGCACAGACTGGCAGTGCAGGAAGAGGTACTAGTCACGCAAGATGTAAAAGAATTTGAATCATGCAAAGTTCCAGTAGGTCAACTTCTACAGTGCGCATTATTTTTCTGCCCTGTGATTTTCCGGCCACAACACAAGCAAGCAGGAACCACTGTAGAGTAAAAAATTGTCAACTTGGTCAAACGTTTTTTACGATTTTTTCTTAATTAGCTTCAAGTTTAAAGCAAGTCGTTGATGGAAGTAAAAGCGACGGGTTTCCAAATACAGTAGGCCTACATTGTTTTCCATATCAGCGCCTCGCAGCATAAGTATAATTTAGAAAATGTTCCAAGTGCGCAGGTCTTGTTGAGAGTGTATATTAGCTTTTCTAAGAATACTTTTGCTTGATCTCAACCGAGGATGTCTACAAGAATTGAAACTGAGCACACCTTTGAAGCTGTTGTCAACTACGAGTCGCTGGTGCTGGACAGTGATTGGAGCACCACCATGGTTGCAATCGGTCCTGTAGCCACTGCAGACTCCAAACCTGAATTTTGCTTTTGGAGAATTGAGTGCATTGGTGACCCTATTCCAGACTGGGAAGATCTAAAAAAATGGAATGTGACGGGCTGTATTTCGAAAGTAGCTTTCAAAACCACTGCGGACAATGTCACTTATGAGAGCCGTATGTCGTCCTGGAAGGAAGCGCTCATTAGCATTGAAACAATATTTTCCTCTTGTTTTGATAACTACAGCAAGGAGTCTATCGAGCCAAAAGTTTCCAACGAACCTGTCCTAACAGTTGATCAAAGTAACCAGCTGATAGCGATTTCAATCAAGCTAGTGTACCGCAGAAGCGGAGTTCTGGATGCAAGTGTTCCCTTTGCTTTAGATGATAATATTGATGTCAATACCATAAGTGAAGCTTTTAGTGGTTTTCAACTTAACCTTCGCACAAGCAAAAATAAAGCAGCAGAAAAAGAGTTACCTGAAGTGAGAGAAGCTGCCGTGGTTGCTGTGTCTTCCGTTGTTGGCCCCACCGCAATGAGACGCCCTGTCAAACCTGCTGCCAAGGAAAGCCAAGAAGAGGTTTTCGTTTATGGACTGATCAGTATTAGGGGCGACGATCAGAACAAGACAGTGTCGTTGTACAGTTTGGACAAAGACCTGATGAAGTACTTGATCGGCAGATTTAGTTGTGAGAAAATAAAAGAGGTGAAGTACGTGAGAAAATCCAAGGCATTGCAGTTTTGCAAGGTACATAAAATTGAAGATCCTTTTAAATGTGGCAATTAAAGTTTGTTTCATACTACTCGACAGAAGCTCTGTCGCTCATTTGATAATTGTTTGATTTGTTTGGTATGGTAACGTCTTGTTGCTGCGTTGAGTTTCGTTTGCAATTATTTAAGACGGCTGTCCTGCTCTTTGTTTTTGTACCATTGTTGAACGTTTTCCGTTGACATCAAAACCGTTCGTTGCACTGCTCTGTTTTCTTTCTTTGTGGTGCTTAAAGAATGCTTTGTGGTGTTTCAAAAGAACACTTTCATTTCATTAACGGGAAAGTGCAACAGTAAGCGTGGTGAAGTTGCCAACCTTGTGCTTGGGGTAGTTGTTCGAACGCTCGGCGGTTCTCGGCAATGCATAAAAACATCGCCGGTGGTTATTTGTTTTGGAGCTGGTAATAATTCTTTCCTGCGGCTGTCAAACGACATTAGACATAATTCAACTGAAACATTCTTGGTAATTTCAAAAACTGCCCTATTGCAATTATTGTTCAAGTTTGGTGTTGCCTTCCAATGTTGTGGAAACGTGACACCAAGTTACAGTTAACATCATACAAATTTCTCTGGCCATGTCATACACACATCGCTATTTACAGGTTTTGATAGAAACAATTAAAACACTTAAGACATCAAAAGTCGATTGTGTGTGCTGAAAGTCTTCGAGTAAAAGTTTCTGTTTACGTCAGAAGTTTCGCGACAGCGTATCCTTTCGGTAGAAACTGGTAATCGGCAAACAACTAATTTGCATGAGACACGTGGTTCTGGGTAATTTTGGAATGAGCGTGTGCAACTATAGCTTCACTTTACTGCCACTCTACAACGCACACTGGTTTGAGCAGTTTACATTTGAACTTAGTCGAGACCACTCAGCATTTTTCGTTGTGGATAAAAGATATGTGGCGCCAGACGTCGACAACTTCCTTGTCATAGAAGACATGCGTAGGACAAAAGCGCTTGGCGATGATATTCAACACTGTGAATACTAGTGTTTCAACGCTGCACTGGCGAACTGCTGTTGGGGCAAACATTGCTGAAGCAGGGCATGAGTAACGCGGATTTTCAGTGATTGCATCCAAACAATCTCAAACAGCTAAGTGAAGCATGAAACATTCCAACCTTCTTGGGCAGCAAAAGCAAGCAGTTGAAGATTTGCTATTGAATGCCAAGAACCATTTTAGCAAATCCAAAAAGTACAGGTACCTGTAGTTGAAGTAAGGGGTATCATCTATTTGTATCAGTGAAGCTGAGGAAAAATGTTTACGGGGGATTTGGTTTCATAAATTTTCTAGGGCAGACCCCAACCTAAATACAAACATGCTTCACATTTTACAGATACCGAAGCTTTAATCTTGAGAGATATTATTGTACATTGATTGCCACAAAAAATAAACATCAAATTTTTTTGAGAAATAAAAAACTATTTGAAATTACCACATTACAGTTGCAAATAGTTTTTTCCTGCAAATATACTTTATGTTTGCAATTCATTTCGATCTAAGTTCTAATAAAGAAATAAGCAACCAGCTTAACGATTTCGATTTGATTTTAAGCTAGTGGCTGCTAAATTATGTTCATATATCACTCAGTTTAGGGAAAGCTTATCACATGAAATAGAGGGCGTTGTTGGGCGAGGGGATAGGGTCTCATGAACAGTACTGAACTGCGTTTGTCTGAAATGAAACCGTTAAAATTCAAAAACAGAACCTGGAGCACTGTGGTAGGTTTCTGACGAGATTGACTGCGATTGACGATAGTATCTATGAATGCATTTACCAGTGATGTAGTCGAGACCGTAACCTCCGAGACCGAGACCTGGCTCAAATTTCGAGACGAGACCGAGACTTTGTCATAAAAGCCTAGACCGAGACCGAGACCTGGAAGTTTGAGACCGAGATTCGAGACCTCACGTTTCTCTGATGGTAATTAAAGCTAACTCCTTGAATAATGCTGCAACAAAGTATCTGGCATATTGCCAAATATCAAGACAATAAAAGTCATCCGAAATTTGTGCAAACCGCCAAATACTGCAAACGTTCATTTTCACATTCCTCTTAGGAATTTACAACCTCAAACCTGTGGCCTTATTTACAAATTCCATGAAGAAACGCATGGACATTGAAAATGGTAGCAGCGTTAGGGGTCTAAGCATTTTTCACTCGAAAAATGTCGGTAAACCAATTGAATATTCGAGGTGTTTGCCTTTGCCATGCTTCAATAAATTTGTTTTGACTCAGAAAAATTTTAATCGTTTTGTTCGTTACAAAATACCAACCCTTCTTTGTAAGGACAGGAGGTGATGCCCTGATGGAGCTCCCATGTTATGGTCTCCTACCTAGTATTGAAGTAGGCCTATGTCATTTGAGAAAGTGGAGAAGAGGCGAATCATTACTTTGTATTTTAAATCAAGCACAGTCGATGTCGGCCAGTGTAGGACAGCACCGGCAGCACAAGTCAAAACAGCACAGTAAAATGGTAACTCCACAGGAAAGATTGCTTTCCGTCATTCAATATTGTTCCAGGGTTTTTCGTCGTTTATATCATTTGCCAATGAAGTAACAAACTTTTAAAGTTTTTTCTGTATACCACTTACCTGTTTCACTAGATTCGTTTTATTTTAACACTGGGCATCTGCACTGACACTCACGTTGATTCGCCACATATTTCGTGTATTTTGCCTAACAAAGCTTTGCCATTTTTTGTAACGTTACCTACACCTTTCCTAATTGCTTTTCTCCTCACACGACAAGTAATTGATTAATAAATTCTCCAAAGATTTAGACTTAAGAGGTGATAAATTTAGAGATTTAAAATAACGAAAACACTACTTTGAATTTCAAAAGCAAAATTGTAACTAATGTTTCATCCATCCAAACTTGCTCACTCTGTCCAAAACAAGTTTTAAAAATGTTGCTCGTGATTCTGCTGTTGACGCAAAGAAAAAAATATTTTGACCTATTAGAGTAATAGACTTTTTTGGCACAAACTAGGTTTACACTTTGAACCAGCGAGGTAATATCTCACCGCATGTTCTACTTCAGTGGCGTAGCGATATTAATGTCGCCCGGGACCAACCATAACAAGGATTCCTCTTTTCAATCCTCACATTTGCTTACAACAATATAAAATGAGAGTAAGTCATGTATCATGCCTATTATAGCAATAAGGAATAATAAAGCACCTTGAACATCACAATCAACCACTCACAACTGAAAGGGGTCTTGTTTTCAATTCTCAGTTATGGATCTTGCTTTCTCTACTTGTTAGCCACCCATCTCGTCATTACGTTTCCTATTTTTTCTGCCTTCTTTATATATGCATGCATATATGACTGCATAAATAGCATAGCTGACACATGCTAGGCTGCGGTTCAGCGGGAAAGTTTTATTTGTTGTCATTACTTGTGAATCAGTTGGCACCGTGGATTCGATGTGTTTTCCATGACAACAACAAAGTGCACAGAGCTAATAAAGCCCTGAAGCAACTTGGGTTTGCTTTTTAGTCTTACTTAGAGCAAGGTACTCGTAGTTTGTCAGTTTTTTTACAACTGCAGCAGATCTTTTGTAGGTAACCATTGACTTCATGTTGAAAATTTTTTCTTTCTCTGATGAAAAGAAAGTATTAGGAGATGTTTTCGACAGGCATGGTTCGGGTGCAGCATGCTGCAGTAGAATGAGCGAAGTTCGGGATTACCGGTGTAGTTGACTAGCAGTGAAGTGGCGTAGCGCCTTCCAGCCGATTTTATGGCTATACTGTATGTATAATTCCTAGATTTGCTATTTTTTATTGTCAATTTTTTATATTTTCAAGTTTTCCATAATTTCCATATTTTTACGTAAAATTGATATTCACAACTGTTCCAAATTTCCGTTTTTGCTGACACACTTAGGTTTTGCAACACCGCATGTGTAGCAGACGCTTTATGGTCTGTACATGTTCTTTATGAAACTCCCATTTGTTAGGAATCAACAATGCAAAACAAATGACTCTCAACTTGACGAAGCTACTTATTGCGGCCAACAACGAACAAAGTAATCTCTCATATCAAACTCAAAGACGTAAGAATGAGAGAAGACCCAGAAGAAGAATCAAAAATGCAAACTCATTCTCTCGCCTAACTCAAATAAGAGAGAAAGCCAAGATTAGAAGAAGTTTGAGCAGAACGTGACTGTAATTTCTATTATTGTATAATGACCTCAATTTTCGTGTACTGTTCTGAGTCGTGGGACCAGCAAAGCGCATACGCCCCAAAAATATTAACCAATTAAATAAAGACATTCTTACATCATAGGTTAACACCCCTGTCTTGTGACATGTCATATGACTATGATATAATCACTAACCAATCAAACAAATTGATTCTTACATCATTGGTTAAATCCCCCAGTCTTGTGACACATCACATGACTATTATGTAATCAGTCACATGACTGATACACGAAATATTAGATAATGATACTAAATTTAGCAACAACCGTGCTATCAAGTTGACCCAAATTTGCCTATAAAAGAGGCTCGCCCAGCCCACTCGGGAGTTCAGTTTTCTGAATTCCTTCTCTGGCTTGCCCAGTCTTGAACTGGTCATCCTTTGAAGTAAAATCTACTATTCAGAGCCAATTGGGTAATGAAGAGTAAGTCTCGATCAAGAGCCTCCAGTCCAAATCGTGTTAAAAACTTGACTAGTACCACTTAGTCTAAGCCAATTGGGTAATGAAGAGTAAGTCTCGATTAAGAGCCTCCAGTCCAAATCGTGCTATACACCTGACTAAGAATACGGCTTGTCTGGGAGAGATTCTGTCTCGTACAGAGCAAGTTTGGTTGAAACCAAACTGGCCGCCGCTACTTGACTGCTATTGTCAAAAG
>Ga0210059_1001315_pt1 | contig 36989 bp, 20 predicted proteins | sample Ectturendosymbi2_FD_188042 | JGI IMG/M metagenome (GOLD analysis project Ga0210059, IMG submission 188042) | Ecteinascidia turbinata endosymbiont from Florida, USA - Sample 2 (SPAdes) (version 2) | ecosystem: Host-associated > Tunicates > Ascidians > Unclassified | place: Key West, Florida... | reverse complement strand
GATGGTTGTGTTTAGGAGTTATGGCTTCTGATGTAAGCGATAGCTTTTCGGAAGTCAATGCACTTCTGGGTGAACGAAACCGCGACATTTGAAAAGTTACCAAAAATAAACCACGGAAGTACCTACTGCCCATTAACCATCCACAGTGCTATATTGTATAAACAGTCTTTTGTTAAAGTTTCTTTCATAAAACTTCATTCGAGCGAAAATTTTTACTAATGACAGGTCCATGGCCCATGGCTACATTTGCAATGACAACAAAATCATTGCTTTGAGGGAGATTTTGTTTAGCGTCAGTAGTTTTGTTCCACTTTTAGTTTTTGACAGATGTAATGCGTAAAAGCTTCGAAAACCTAACTGCTCAGTGTCTTTCACCAGTGCAACGCAAATGACACACGATTTCGTCCCACCTGAAGCGAATTCTGTTTTCAACGATGTAGTTAACAGTGGCTTCCAGAAGCGCCGAAACAGCTGGAGGCACAGCGGTCAGCTGGCAACGAGGACTTAGAACGCACACCGCTGAGCAGAGAGGGACCAGCACCGTTTGAACCGACCGTTCCATGTAAGGACTTGGTGAGCTGTGGTCTGCAAATAGACGAAGCGTCATGTCTTATGCAACAGCTCGACACCAGTGAGCGCCAAACAACGCACACAACTCAGCGACTGTGCGAGAGGAGCTTCGTCGTCAGCGGAAAGTGACGCCGGTCAGGCTCACAACCAATGTCCCCTCTGAGATGCGCAACTGCGCAGCACCACCAGACCACTTGCGCAGTGAAATCTGATTCTCGTGCACTTGCAACATTTCAAATTTCATATCATACATACTGTATATATCGCATAGACCTTTTACCGTTTGAAACGCTTCACTAGTTGTGTGTTCACATGGTTGCGCAATTGCATGCGCACTGAAACGAACATTTGCTCAGTGTAAAAATTCCTTAGAGGGAACACTGCCCACAACCTAGTGGTCACGAGTGGTCCATACACCATATTGCGTTTGCACTGAAGTCCATATTCCGACGGAGCAATCTTGAGATCTGTTGTACGTCCGACATGCATAGATCAGGTGTGGTCAACCGGTCAGCCGCATCACACACATTGGCACACATGAACACCACCCCATCTCTTCCTCACTTACACACAAGCCTTTGCTTAGCTAGATTTATTGTAATATCACACACCAACATGACAATGGCAGAATTTTACAAGCCATTTAGTGTTATGCATGCTATTTAGTGGGACTTCTGGTAACTACGTCAGAGTCGCATGAAACCGGGCAGAGCCGCAGGTTGGCCATCCCTGCTACAGATGCTGAACTAGCAGGGCATGCACATAAACTTGAAGTGGAACTGCAGAGGTTGTGTGGGAGTGGCTTTTCTCTGTTTGCTGTGTGCATGCTTGCCAAGCCTTACCACTTTGGAGTGAATTGACCAACAACACTTTGTGAAAACAGAGATGGGGTACATTTCTTTACCTTCCATTTTGAATGCCACAATAGGTTTAACAAGTGATTGTGTAATTCTGAAAATGGTGATGTTGCATGATACAATAAAAACAATTCAGAATAGGGTTTGTGTGTTTTTCTTAAAAGAAAAACTTGTTTCTTTTTAAAAAAAAACCACAGAACCTGGGATTAAAAAAACAGGTGGGTTGTTGTTTTTTGAAAAAAGCAGGTTTTTCTCAACCCTGGTTTTGGCTGCTGTTACTTTTTCTCGTTAAGCACCTGCGCATAGAATTTCAAAGCAAAAAATTAATATTTTTTCTTTCCACCCCTAAATATGCAGTCGTATTTTGAAAGCAATGTTTCCAACAATCATTTTTGTCAGGATTTGTGATTTTATGAGATAAGTGCAGAAAAACGTTAAGATAAATTTATATACTATCATCGCGAATAACCTTGCAAAAACTTAACATCATCATCTGAATAATTTCGCAAGTTAACAAGTCGTCACATTGTAAACGTGAAAAACCACTAACAAACGCAAATCTACGATTCAAACAAAAGAAGCCAAAATGGGTGTAGTTGTCGTCTTACCCAAATACTCTCCCAGGAGATGTATCTGGACAATCAGTACTCATAAAGATTCGGTTCGCTTTCTTGTGCTTCACGTCCAACATTTTGATTTCACATGCGCTGCGTCGTGATTTTGTTTGCCCTAGTTTACTTACACTCTGCGCTTGCTCTTTACACAGAGCTGACATGATTTGTGACAGCGCAACACGGCATCAACGAAAGCGAAGTTACCAACCAACTTCAGAGCTGTTTGCGTTTCAGTAGTAACAATTAATGGTTAGTGATCAATAACACTCGAGCTAATACTGCCATTGAAACAGTATCTTTCGATGCAAACTCTTCTCGCATTGAGTAGAACAAACTAAAGCTGTTTTCAATGTGCAACCAATCCCTTGCTCTTTTTTGGGGTGGTGAGCCCGATCAAGACATCCACTCGTTTATCATATTCCGCAAATCAATTAAGCATTGGAATCGATAATTATCATCAAAGCAACCGCAAGTCACTTGCGTACAGAAATAAATCCACCTTTTTGTGGCGGCGGAGGCAGATGTGTCTGTGATCCACTTTGTAATGACATCTTGTAAAGCCATTTTGAAAAACCACGCCCTGACAAGACAGTGGGCAATGTACGGTTTTACTGAACGTCCTGGGTTGGCTTCTTTTGAAACGTGAATATTCGCAGTTAAATGCTATTCAAATATTAGCCTTTAACTGTCTTACCACCGGATAATTTTTTTCAAAAAGAACTAAATGGCCTGAAAGAGACACAAACCGTAAGGCGATTTATACACACATTAGCTATATGTGTTCTGTGGGACCGTATTGTCATTTCCTCCACAACTCATAGCCACCAAATAGACCATTTTTCCCAATTTTTTGGTGGTTCTTTGTGTGTAGTAACTTAGTTCACTACTTCTTCCAGATTTTTCGATTCTGGCTTTGGTATTTGAACTACCTTCGCAAAGTGCGCAACTTCTTCACAAATTTATCAAATAACAGTGAGATGAGCAGTGGGTGATCCACTAGCTGCTGTTGCATCATTGTCCCAAAAATGTGACTTCGCAAAGTGAGTTTTGCGCACAGAGTTTCTTTGGTCTTACGGTTTGCGGTGGGCAAACTAGGCACTGGTAAAGATGCTTGAACCACCAAACGCAGATTTTACATTGTCATAGCTAAAGCCAAGTCGAGTGAACCGAAATACACCCAACTGTACTTCACGAATTAAGCGCGGTGCTGCGCAAACAACAGTTAAACATTTTCCTAATGGTAGCTGAAGTTCACGTTTTGGCTGCAACCAGTAAGTCTCAGCCTGATAACCCTAGTTCAGAACAGACAGCCACTCCTGTGTTTCTCAACTTGTGTCCTAAAACGGAGACGTTCACCGCAAGTGGGTCGGAGTTTCTTGAAACATAGAGGACTGTTGTTTTACAGGCAATAAAGTTTTTGCTCGGCAAGTGCTTTCCCTTTATTCTATTTACCTGTAGGTGTAACGCCTAAGTTGAAGTAGCTGACCTGGTGCTTCACGACACCCCGCAAGAATTACGAAAGCGTGGTTCCTGAAGTCATTGCTCTACAGTCAATAGGCAAGTTGGTCCAATTACGGCTCGGCAAGTGCTAGTCAGCTCGCGCCACTTACGGCTTTGTGTAACCACTTGCGTTTTTAGCGGCAAGCAGTACGTGGGAATGTCAACAAAATTTCTACACGCTGAACTCCGAATCCCACTCGTGGAACACCTTAGCTTGTGGTGAGCACAAGCCGGTGGTTTTCTCAAAACACGAGGTGCTTGACCACAGCGCTGGAAACAAACCTCAAATTTGTGGTTGTTTTATGGTTAATTTTGTCGGGCGACCCAGGCACGATTACTTCCACATAAATGAAAATAAATGTTCGAAAAAACGAAAAACATTGGGTTGATTGTAACAAGCACAGCACAGAATGATTTAGCTACTAGCAGGCACTTCTTTCCTTGTGGTCTTGGGTGATTGTTTTGCGTTATTTCTTGCGTGATATATATTCTGCATAACAAATACTGTGTTTCCTAACAGTCGCTGTTTGCGGGCATCTGAACATTTTTATTCTAATTCATTGGAACTGAAGATGCAAAATCGAGTTCTCGTAACAGATCTGTGCTGATTCTGGTGCAGATTGCTCGAAACAGGCGGATTTTAGTGAACTTCGTTGACAGGATGTTGGCCATCGCTGTCAAGTGGACTTTCGTTATTTTGTGGATGTGTTTTTTCAAATTTCATTTTGCGAGTGAAAAACAAATGCGAAACGAAAAGCCATGTGGTCCAGCGCATTCACGTGAATCAAAGAAACTAACCTGACGTCCAGCGCTATCAACATAGATATCATGCATGATTCTATATTTCGAGTGCAAAGGAGTTTTGGTCGTAAAAATTGCAATGATAATTTGTCAGCAGACACAAAGTCCATATTATAAACACACACTCTCTGCACAGCGCAGGTCGATAAGAACAGACAAAATAGAACGTTTATAATGTATGTACAATTTTTAAAAAATACATCAGATGTAATCGATTGTTCTGTACGTTACTGACAAATATAACTTGAGGTGAGAAAGTGCGATCTTTACTTTGTGTGCATCTGAGGAATTACCACGCCGTGGAAACCAACCCACGCAGTACTGTTGCAACAGCAGTAATCCTATTGGAATGTTTGTTCGCCGTGTACTGGCAAGGCCTCCTGAATAGGTACTGGGCAATGTTGGTAGCGCTGGACTTCAGCTTAGTTTGTTTCACTCACGTGAATGCGCTGGACCACATGGCGCTTTCGTTTCGCATTTGTTTTTCACTTACAAAACGAAAATCAATAATTGAAAATGCAATTTGACATTAAATGGAATCGAAAACAAAATTGAAAATAAAACCAAAAAAAAAGAAAAATCCACTTGACAGCGATAGGCCACCGAACATGAGTAAACGAAGTTCCGCGGAAACGTTGCATAAACGGTGCTTACCTTATCATCACGTCACACACTACTGCGCAGGTAGGGGTTCATCAAACAAACTGCGAAGCAAGAAATGCAGCAAAATGCATCGCCGAGCAAATAGGTCAAAATCACTGCAGCTTAAAATAACTTGTAGTAAAGTCCACGCCAACCAAACTCGTCAACAACATAACGCAGCCGTAGAGTTAAAAGCTGTGTGTTTTCAAGTGTGAACGACTGTTAATAAAAATATGAACGGCGCGGAAATGCAAAGCTTGAGTGCAAACATGCAACAGTAAAGGGGCAAGTAGGACACAGAATGCGTGTAATTTTGTGCTTTTTAAGTAAATGCGGGCTACGCAAACTCCGGCAGTTCTCTCAATGAGGACGTGAAGAAGTTAGGATGATCAAAATGATGACTCAGACCGCGAGCTTGGGAAAGATGTGCCCCGAAAGTAGAACTTGTCACCAGAGCACAACTGATGGAGTGAAATGAATCCCAGGGTGAACGATAAAATATTGCATTATCTATCAAACCTGTGCGCAAGCTCGGGTGTAATTTTTTATCTCATGTTTGCAAAAGAATACAGGCTTCTGATGAAAAAAATTAGACGTGAATCTGAATCATTGAGATGCAACAGTAAAAAGCTGATAAGGAACAACGAAAATGATTCGTGACGTCCAAGAAGATGACAAAATAATAAAAATAAAAAACATTAACAAACCAACACATGCAACACCTGTCAAGTTTTTCTGTCTCCACAGTTTCTTCGAAGGAAAGTTAGAACGAATGGCACGCTCAGCGAGGAACTTGCACTTCGTGGAATACATCCTCATGCATTCTCCGCTCAGTGACTGCGATCATATAAGAAAAAGTTTGTAGTGCCAACTATTTAGACGGTAAACGACTGGCGACAGCCAGCACTGGTTGAGCAACCTGCCCACTTGAAGTTTCACCAGCGCCAACCCTCCCCAATACAAACGATGTGCGGCATTAGTGATAACTGCCGCTACCATCATCACGCAGCAACAAAATTACAGTTGCGACAAGACATGGGTGCTTGAATGTGCCGATAGCATCCGACAAGACTGATCAACAGATTACGATCCAAGCGCACAACAATCGAGTATTTGTAAATACATTATGCAACACACCTTGCAGGGCAAAAAAAGAAAACCTAATCAAAATTGGTTAAATGTGTTTGATTTTAACGCCTGAAACAGTGTTGCCAGCGAGGTGTTGCACGTTGACACGCATTATGTTTTCCAGCCTTAAAATATCATTAGCTTAAGTTTCGAATAAAATTGCATGACTCTAACAATGAGATGCGGCTAAGACCATACCCGAAAATACGCATTGGCTCCAGATTTCTTTACAATAAAAGGAGCAACGATTTGTCGTTTAGTAATTATTTCGTGCTTTCCAGTGGTTACCATTACATTAAATAGATATTAAATAGACGTCATGTGAAAAGCGAAATAAATCCGACAGCAGTCATTAGAAACGCCGTCAGTATACATGCAGAATTTGCAAAAAATTCTTCTGAGACATGAGTCCTAGCTGACATGGTTTGAAAACGATTTGGAAACACACATCAAATCTATTTACCGTCTTTTTCAAATAATGCACTCGTGAGTGTTAGTTTGTGCCGACTGCGAAAAAGAGTTCTTGTGTCGGCAACGCCTGAACAGTGTGAATGATAATGTTCGATTTCAGTCTTGACGCAAGCTGCCTTGAAATCAAAATCGAGGCTTGCGTCTACTCACGAGTGACACCTAGCGTATCCTTGTGGTTGTAATTTTACTGGATTTATATCGGTCGGAATCCTTTCCTATTCATACAAGCCCGGAAAACAAAGAGTTCTTAAAATGCATAAAAGAAGCACGTGAACTAGTAATTTTAGAGCCTTGGGAAGTGAAACACAAAAAAACGGCACGCTGGGTTATATTGTCCAATATAAGCCGAAGCATGAGTATAGTGAGAAGCAATGTTTTGATCACTGGTTTTCTGCAGTGAACGACCACCACAGCAATCATGGATGTAAGAAATACTTTGCCATATGGTAGCAGAAGTATATAACCCATTGCCCAAAGTAGAGTGTGTCGGCGTTCCAGCGCCAAACAGTCCGCACGAGTCATGAAAGCAATAGCACAACGCTTGAGCACGTGGTGTGCAGAGTGTTTGTACTTCAAGCTCTGCAAGCGTTTGCAACCCGTGCCCTGTACTGCTCACTTGCAATGTGTGGTTTTGTTGCTTGGACAAAACAGACTAATGTAGCTTGAGAAATTTTCAATACATACCACGATGCTTCAAACTTCTCAAAGAGGGCTACAATTGGTCATGTGAAGGCTCCGCGGGCCAGCATTGCCTTCCGACAAATTAAAAAATTGTTTAAGTTAGCACACTTCAGGGATTTGCTTAGGGTTTCAAACAGGGTTGCGGAGTCGGGAGGTTTTTGAGTGGAGTCGGATTCCTAAGAACACTTGGAGTCGGATGTTTTTATTCGACTCCAGAAGTCTACCTAATTGAATTATTTTTTACATCACACTCCTAAGTTGTGAATTCCTGCTGAAATGGTACAATTTCTTTGGAAACTTTTATTGAAGCAGAGAATTCTTGTCTGTGCACCACAATTTCCATTGATCACTAGTTGCTACAAAATTAGTTAGCTTCACCATAAAGACCCAGCATCACAGGAAGAATGCTTTTTTTAAAGGAACAGTTAGCGTTGCTTAGTGTTTACACAGTTACACGTAATCACAACCGCTTTACGCGTCATTGCTCAATCGACATTGCCCAGATGGTTCTCTGAGTGATAATGGATAACCGTAAAAGAGCATACATACCCAAGCGAACATGCATCGCGCAGTCATATTCGCTTGTTTATGTGCTATTGCAAACCACCAAGTGTGCTTCCGGTGAGTAAAACTTACAGAAACGGTTGAAGTGAGATGAACTTTTCATGCGAAAAGTAAAAGAATGAAGTTTGGCCGGGTGCGGCTGATATACGAGCAAATGCGGTAGTTGTGTTTGAGTGAGCAGAATACGGTCAGTGCGGTAGATGGCTCCGAACGCAATCCCTGTCCGAACGTTTGATTACTTTGAAGTTTAAGTGTTACGTTGGGAAATTTATCGCCGAGTGTGACAGATTGATACACTTTAATTTTTGTACATTACACAGCTTGCATGTCCTGAAACAATGTGACACTGTTGCTAACTTAGTAAAACGTAAAAGTTAATTTGATTTATTAAGTTAGGGTTCCAATTGCAAATAATGGCAGACTGTCAAATAGAACCGATTATTGAAGGTTTGAAACTTTAGTAGCTTAACACCGAGATTTGAAACTCGGGTAGTTAGTAGTTTTATTGGGTTCACACCATTTGGTTTACTAACTACAAATTTACTGTGAGCAAAGATTTTCTATTATTTTTTAAATGTTTTTAAATAAACACATAATATTGCATTCAATAGTTTTTACATATTTACAGAAATGAAAACTTTTGAAGCAAAATATTTTTTAATTTTTTTTGTGAAACGTGGTGCACTCATAACATGGCGTCAAAACATTAATCTTCAGCATATGAATATTTAATATTAACCAGTGATTTTAAATATTATGTACGCCAGTACACAATAAACGAAGATGGTGAAGAAAGAATGCGTGATGAAAAAGTTAATGCTTACGTTGGTATTACTCCTAAAGCCTATGCTCCTACACGTACTTCTAACTTAGAAAGACATTTGGGCCGTCTTCATCCGAGAACTTAGAAAGACATTTGGGCCGTCTTCATCCGAGACATCCGAGACTGGTGCAAGAGAAAGATAAATCTTCGTCTGGAACACCAACAGCATCAAATACTGAAACTTTGAATACCGGAAAAAAGCCTGCTACAGCAACACTGACAAACTTTGTTGCTAGTGATAAAGTGACGATAACAATGACTCCAAATGTATTAAAAAAACATTGTCGACATTACCGTTCTCAATCGTTTCTCTGAGATTCTTTTCTAAACCTGAAGTGTTAACACTGATTGGCGAATTGGCACGAATACTAGGAGTGTTTCTAAACAGAGATAACATAAAGAAACAAGCACTTGAGGAATATGAAAGCCAAAAGAAACAGCTGAAGAGCAAGCTAAGCAACAAATTTGTTTACTTGAAAATGGATGCATGCACACATCACCATCTCAGTTACTTTGCCATTAATGTCAGTTGTGTAGACGAAGGAAAAAATTACACCAAAACCGTAGTTATCAGAGACACTCAAGCAAAAACATTCCAGCAAGTTCTTAACACACTTGGTAGAAGATGTGTTGCAAGACTATGGCATTCAGAAAGACCATGTATTACGCACTGCCACAGATAATGCGTCCAATATGTTGAGCATGGTCAAACAACTCAATGAACGACCAAGGGTCAAATACTACAGAAGTGCTGCAGAAATTTAAGAACAGTCTAGGACTAGTCACAGCAAATTGTATGTGACGACATGACTATCATTATTTTTTATTATTAGTAAATATTCTATAAATAAATTGATTGAATCAAAGCCTTAACTCATGTATCCAGCGACATTAGGCCAAAATGCTTATTTATAAATAATTTTAGCTCGCCTCTTTGCCGTTGTTGACAGGCAAACTTCATTCACGTTATGTTAAAGCAGTGTTTCCCAACCTTTTTTGGCTTACGGTACCCCACAGAAGAGAACAACTCATAGCAACTTGCTTCAAGGTTTGATGACATTTGAAAAATGTATTTTTTAATGATGTATTGAAAAACACATGAGCTCGCGGCACCCTTGAGTATTGTAAATGGCACCTCGGTTGGGAAACACTGTGTTAAGGAGTCGCAAAGTTTGAAAAGAGCGGAGTCGGAAAAATTTGAAAGGTAGGAGTCGGAGTTGGACATCTTACCTCCGACTCCGCAACCCTGGTTTCAAACATTTACTGTAAGGAACTGACCTAAAAAATCCACCATATCGCACGACTGTTAGGGAGGTTATTAGAGAAATTTAATGTCAGATGTTTCTGTACTAAGATCAAGGTGCAAAATGAAAAGTCATTTCATAAGTTTGGAAAGTTTCAAAACTAATGATCTACGGGATATTGCCCATCAGGCCCTTTTAGAAGATAACCCTCCCTTCATTCTAATATGGTAGGCCTCGTCCATTCTTAAAGGTGCCAACAAGAAGTAAAACTTACCAGATTTTCCAAATAACCTCACTGCTCAAGGATTAATTTGAAATTGATTCGATACCAATCCATCAGAAATAAAACAACCGCTTATTATATTTAAATTGCTTGATACGGAATTTTTCTGTTCATTTCACATTATAAACTCCCCGCTTAATACATCCACTTTCGATTACCCATGCAGGCAAATTGTTCTTTACTGTGTACATGTAACGACCTATATGAAGAACAAATATCTAATCGGACAAGCTGTGCAGGTGAATGGCTTTACTATTGTGAAGAAACAATACCCAATTATGAACAAATATCAAATCAAATAGACCAGGCCTGACCAACCCGCGGCTCTTTGCCCGGATTCGTGCGACTCAAGTAAAAACCGTATTTATTCGTGTATAAGTCGCAAAAATTTGTACATATTGTTCACCTTTAAAGTCGGAGTGCGCAGTGGCGTGCAGATGGTGGAGGGGGGCGAACGGGGCAATGGCCCCGGGTATCCAAGGCAGGGCTACTAACACATGCTGCATGAATTTAATTTTTCGAAACTTGTTTTTTTGTCAACACTAGTTTTTACGTGTTCAAATGCCAGTAATTCTTGCATTCTTCAATACCAGGGACCTATACTCTTGGTGTGCGGCTCACATCCAACCAAATTGATAGTGACGTGACTTTTTTCAGATCGTGGGATCAAGGGAAAATCACAAAAAAGGATTGAAAGATAATGATTGACGGATTGATAATAACGGCTAACACAAGCCCAGGCCCGTAACTAGCTTGGGACACCAAGGGGGACGAAGAATTTTCTGAGGGGCCCAAATTTTTTAAACTATGTCCAATAATTTTAACTACGTCCTACACATTTTTCCAGGGGAGGCGACAAATTTTTGCAGGGGGGGCTTCTCCCCCCTGGTTACGGGCCTGCACACGCCTGTATCTGTTCTCAGGGACGCCGGAGAACGGGATCATTGCCCTCCTGCACTTTCAACAGGGTTTGATAAAGATCGACTTCAAACAAATTTATTGCAACTATTCACGCACCCCGAAAATTCACGGTAGTTTTCTATAACTTCTGTTATTATTTTTTAGGTCAACATTGTTGATGAGCAAAAACAAACGTAATTGGCACGCTGTTTTGTTTTTTGTAAGTTTCGATTGCCCTCAACTCTTTTACGGAACCCCTGCCTTACCGCTGCTCCGGCGTCCTTGTCGTTCTGTCCCCCAGTGATTATACATATAACAGCCACATAATACAAATGAAAGTTTTCTTGCGTAATTTATGTGCATTCTCAATTCTTGTGTAGATTAGCAAGTTTCAAACTGTCAATTCTGGCTGTCCGATATTCTAGCCGCATGCAGTCTGATGTTCTTGCAGTTGCCGTAGCGTTGAATGTGTTTTACTCCATCTGTTTTAACGCGCAGCCTTATATTTTTGCAGTTGTGCCGACGTAGCACAGAGTGTGTTCTACACTCCTGTTTTAACGCGTTGTCAGATATTTTTGCAGTTATGAACTGCTCTGTCCTTATAGCGTCGAGTGCTGTCTTTTTCTCCGTGTCTCCTAAGTTGGAGCGCTGATAAATTATGTTCATTACAGTGACACATTGTACAACGAGTAAGGAGAGTGCGTGTAAAATAATATGCATGCTGTGTGAACAAACTTCGCCATAACGTTCGTTTGCAAACGTGAATATGACGTAATATTGTGACGTCATAAACAGCGTATATCCAATAAGAATGACCACCACACGTCACTAGAATTCGATAGAGGGGCATACAATCAAGCAGTCGCCCCGGGCATCACCAGACGTCTGCACGTCACCGGGGTGCGACTTACACACGAGATACTACTTGGACACGCTTTGCGCGGAAGCGTGTTTGATGGCTTGTGCAAGCACACACACGCGACACACGTGTTAGTTGCCATGTTGCGTGAAAGCGGGCTTTGTGGTTTGCGCGAGATCACACACAAGCGATCACATTCACGCGACTCATGTTCGCGCGCATGCGCTTGCGGGGATGTGATGTGGCTTTTTGTGGTAACACAATAAGAAATGTGGCTCTTGGTCTCTGACTGGTTGGTCAGCCCTGAAATAGACTGTTGGATAGTCTACACCGCAGAATGAAGAAATAACTGGATAGAACAACAGCTGAAAATCTTGACACCCTAGTTGCTCGACCGCCACAAAACTTTGTCCTCATTGAGTCAGCCTGAAGCAGCTGAACGACTTGCGAGGATTCTTACGAGGCTTGTTAAAAACGAAGCTGTCATACCCGCTGCAGAACCTTCCGCTCGCGGGGTAAAACGTAAAAGTCAAGCAATGATGAGGTGGAAAAGGATCTCTTTGATTGGTTCAAGTTCAATCGCCAAAGGAATGTACCAGTGAATGGTCCAATTCATATCCCCAAAACAAAATTGCGGAAGCCGCTGGACACAGATTTCAAGGCCACAGAAGGATGGTTACTTTCAACCCTATTCCGAAACATATTGGCTTGGGGTCTTGCGGTTATGCCATTAGTCAAAGTGGTTGTCGTTGTTCTTTGTGCACCTAAGGGTTAAAAGGAAACACTTTGGTCTTCCTTCTGGGGACCCCTACATTTTTCACTGGGGACATCGTTAGGAACCACTACCTAAGGGTTGTTTAGTTGCGGTTTTAGGAAAATCGGTTATTATATCCAAAATCGACTGGTACCGAGCGGATGTATTAACCGAAATCTACTGTACTTGGTACCTGCGAAATTTTGAAAATTAGGCGTATGACGGTGTGAATTTAGGGCACAACCTGACTGTAAGCACCAGTCATTCAGTGACAGAAAGCAATTAAGCTTGATCCAGGGTGCCGAAAGAGCATTTTAAAAACATGCCGCCTGCTGTTTACTCTCACCAATTCATGGCGAATAGCCTAACATACATTGACTGAAAGTTTTGCTTACTGCAGCAGCAAAATTATTCGATCCAAAGATCTGGTGGTGACTCAGTGTGTGAAGTGTGCTTTCACATCCTAAAATCGCAAACACCCACTTGGAAACACGATCTTTGTGATAACTGAAACTTGTGACAGTCGATTTGATGAGTGAAAACTAGTCTGAAAGCTGACGATGCACCCTCGCCTGTAGCAACACCTATCACAAGTTCCGAACAGCACTGACCTGCAACAGTAAGATGCTGCTATGAATATCTTCAGCAGCGATGTATGATCTAACCTAGCATTTAAACTCATTCCAGCGACCAACACTCGCAGTCACTGATCATGTTGCACACAGTCCCGACACCACGGGGAAGCTTTGGTGGGCTTATACCCCTCAAACAAAGCTCCAAGCTCCTCCAAATTGAAATATGAAACACTACGAAACATTTGAGTTTTTCTCAAATTTTAGGATGTCAAGCCCCCTGCACAAACGTAAAGACCCCATGTTGAAGACTTTTTGGCGACGATTCTGGTCGCACACGCTCAATTAGCGGAAACAGTGCAGTGCGAAAAGCGCCTTTGAATCCAGGTATCAATATTTCTTATGAAAATGTTCCGACGGAGAAGAAAAAAAAAATTTTGAGTGATTCCTGTTTGTCTTTTAGACTGATCTTTACAGTTGCATTTCAACTACCGCTGATGATACCACCAACATACCTGCATGTTAGTGATAATACCATCGATATTCTTCAGATGGTAAGTAGCAAGCTGCAGTGTTGCGGGATTTTCCAATCGACGACTCTCGACAGAATTATGACATTTTTCGATCAAAGGCAAACAATTGAGGCCGATTGTCGTGACTTGGCTAAGATCGCCAAGGGAAACCTGCACAGACAAGTAGACAACTATCATAGTCCGCTAAGAAGTTAACCCGGTTGGTTAACTGGGAGTACCCCTTTTCGCTCTTATGCGATTATCACATCAGCTGCAAACTGTAAACCTGAATCACGGATTTGTTCGTGACCGTCAAAAAACTATTTAGTAATAGGGGCGGATCAAGCCAGTAACGTTAGGGGGGCGATTTCAGTAATATTTGGTCAAGTCTATAACGACTTCGTTACTGTAAGAGGGATGAAGTATACTTCATAAAACTGTTGTGACAAAACAACTGACGACAAAACGGCCTCATATCGCGAATGCTGTGTTCCGAATTGTAAAAAATCATGGTGAACGAAGTTACTTTTGTAGGTTTTAGGGGGGGCGATCGCCCCCTCTGGATCCGCCCCAGATTAGCAAGCATGTTCACCGCTTACATATGAAATATCACTAATAGTCACATGCATAACGACCGCATTTATCACTATTTGGGATACAATGATTCAGTCCGATGTCCCAACGAAACAACTATAGCAATCAGTAGAAAACTGACGTCCGCGCCGTGGCTCTGCTACTCGACATACTCAAAAATCACCTCGGCCACAGTGTCTAGGAGCATCGTATTTTCATTTTGGTGCGAAATTGAACTGATATGCCACACTCCAGAAAAAACGATGTCACTGGACTCGAATCACGAAAAACGGAAGTACTGAACAGCCTAATAATAAAAATAACGGCCAAGGCAAACGACGTAAAGTTATAACGTGGGCGTTTCAGTAAATACTGCTACTATCATTAATGTGGTGATGGTAACAGTGTTTGCCGAAACGTCCATGCAACGACTTTTACTTCGTTTGCTTTGGCCTTTAAAACATCATTCATGACTCAAAGTACACATTCCTTTACTGTTTACCTCCTTTGCGATTTTCTGTATTCGTTTTAATAATTATGTTCTGAAATCTAAGAATATCACGTCTCCTCAAATGATTCTTTTAATTTCCCCCCTTTCAAAATGTTTTTTTCAGTAACCAAGAGGTAAATCTTTTTTGAAGATTTTTTTCAGAAGCTCCTGCGACAATATGGCCTTTTCAACATTTTTTTCACTAAACAGCCGGGATTATTAAAAGTAAAAGCTCTAGCATTTGACAACAAAACAAACTTTAGCCTGGCGGCGAGCTTGTGAGGAATCTGCCTGCTTGTTTCTGCTTTTATACTTCTGCCATGCTTAAAACTTGCACGTGTCTATTTTTCCGTAGTTGTAAGCCACAATGATGGCACAAGTAAATCAGTCACAGTTTACTTCACAGGGAAACTTGTTTCGCGTTTTCAAACGCATCTTCAGTCCTGTAAAACCGTAAGACAAACCTTACTGGCGAAAAGTTTACACTTGAAAACAAGTATAGAAAGAAACACAACGAACTGTGGCTAGTCACGAGCTATAAACCTGCAACTTTAAAAGGTTCACCTTCCGAGAGCTTCATAAACCTAGTCACTTCTAAGAAACCTGCGTTTGATGTTGCAATTCAGTTAAGGATTCTCATGAGGTTTGCTTACAAAAAAGCAAACCACCTCGACAAGCAAACTTTCTGCGAGCTTATGTCTACATCCGATCGAGAAAAGCTCAATACAGTGATTGGACTGCACCAGAACAAAGTTCTAGTTAAGGGACAACCAAGATGAAAAACTGAGCAAAGAGAAAATTGTAACACTGACTTTTTCATCAGAGCTTAGCAAACAAACACCGCAGCAGTAACAAAGCCTTAAGTAACCCTTTGAACTTCTCGAATCTATTCACAGCCAAAAGTTGTGAACACTTTGAGTTCCCTGTGGTGTTATGCTGTACAACCTGCAACAGAGGTCGAAGAGACCAGGACGTCAAAAAGTCTTCAACTTTTTTGTGACACCACTGATGGAAGGAGTCAAGCGAGGATTCCAGTCTTGGCAAAGCCTTTTGCACGACATCGTCTCTGGTGCAGAACCTGCCAACGAAAACGCACATTATTGTCAGCGATCCCACCCGAAAATACGTAGGGCAGGTAACCGTTCACAGAGGTTTCAATCGTTCACAGAGTACCATGCGCTTTCGTTTACCTTCAGTTTATTCAGTAGCAGACTTATGAACTCGAAGAATTTAGGGATTAATACTCTAGACACGCCAAATGCTTACGAAAACATTAATGGAAGGGTGGTCGCAACAAATTCACAGTTAAGTAGTTTTGTACAAATAAATTGCATCACTTGAATTAAAGTTGTGTCAGGATTTTTTTTCCGCAGAAACAACTACTGTGTAAACATTTCGTAATGATGACAAAAAAGGATTTCTCGACTTTGTTTTTAACTTCATGCGCGCAAATGCAGCAGCACTCACTTCATGATGAACATCAGTGCCTGTATGGATTGAACATACGTCAGCGCAGTTTTGGTCAGCGACGGCGCTCCTTTCAAAGGGAGAGATCCGCATTTATCTGCAGTACTCACGGCCAGGGCTTCACACATTTTCAAATCCCAGCTCAACAGTGCTATAAAAGCAACGCATTGAACCATCGGGAGAAAAGAGCAAGATGGGCAAAAAGAGTGAACAGAAACGCTTTGCAACATAACCTATAAAATTTGAATCTAAGAGCACAAGTACTATACGCTACGTCATAACATCGCATTGCGCTGTGGAAGGTTCGTTGCTGAGCCTCCCAGGTGCCGACAAGAACGCATTCCCGCTCATTGGCAATTAAATACCGGCACAAGTGGCAGGTCGTTCAAGAGCTAGTTAACAGCGGTGAAACAACGCACTCCGCTAACGAGTCTATCACGATTGAAAGGTTGCCGTTTGGAAAGTGAATAAGCAATTTGCCAAGCAAGCACCATTTCATATTGAGATTGATAATTTTAAAAACCCGGAAATTCACAAATAAAAGACAGTGTTTATTATCATGACATATGCAAGTTTCCAAAGCTCAGCAACAGTTACATGAAGAAACGTTTCCAGAGACGCTGCATGAGTAAAGCGCCAACCTATAAAGACACGCTCAGCAAAACTACCTTTCTCAATGCAGAAAGTTGTCGTTGAACACTGAACGCTTCCCAAAACGTCTCCAGGGAGTAGATCTAATGTCATCAAGTTGCTGATACTTGCGTCTAGGATCAAACTGCTCCAGTCTGTCCAAAACCGAGGTGGTAAAAGTTCGCAAGGTGAGGAAGCGCATGTTAAACTACTGCGTGGAGTGCAGATCTGGTTCTGTAACGTCACCACTGGTCCTTCTTTGATGAGCATCGCCATGTACGACTTGGACGATGTCTTGACAGCCTCTTGATCCCAAGAGTCTCTCCATTGAACAGTTTTTCGTTTTCTACCCGAGCTTGGGCCAGTTCCACTCAGCTGACTGAAGAACGACGATGATGCCATGCTGCTGACGTCATCATCGTCTGAGCTCATAACCGAAGCGACGTCATCAATTTGACGCTAAAAATAAAAACATAAAATCTAATACTTCTACTCGCAGTTTTTTCATCTGGTTTGCGTGGCGTCCTGCATAAAATCTAATGCACACGGTGAAAATTTCATGGTATTAAATAGTAGTAAATAAAGTGTCATAAAAATTAAGTGTTTTACCTGAGATGTAATAGAACGTGGACTTTTGCTTCGTAGCTTGTTTCGCATCAGACTACTGTTGCCAGCGAGGCATTTCATGAAAGAAACTATGAAGCTTCCTTGAGAATATAAAAGCTGCTTTATCGTAAACAGAGTTTCTGCAAAAAATAAGTAAAAACAGCCACAAATAAATATAGTTGCCACCACAAAAAAAGCGGTGGGCACAACCTTTCATCGTAGAAACCTGGTCTATATCAGCTAATTTATGAGGCACCTGATTAGATAACCTCTGCTTTTGCGGTGCCCCGGCGTTTTTGCTGTTTTGGAGAGTACATTTAGCGCAATTAATTCAGTACCACCAAATAAATCTATCCATCTATTTGAACATCACAGGTACGTACAACGTATCCAAAAATAACAACATATCGTTACGTACACTGTATACTGAAAAGTGCATAAATGAAACCGGAGTCTGATGCAAAACAAACTGAAGGTGTTTGTGATGATTTTACCAACTTATAACTGCCTGTTGCAATGTTGCTACGGTTCCTAAAGCATCTAAATTTCAACCAATTAGAGCAATATTACGTCAAAACTAAAGTTCGAAAAAGTTTCGGAACAGGAAGGTTTTATCGAAAAGCAAACGAATAAAAAAAACAGAAAAATTCCAAGATGGATAAGCCACGGTAAGCACTTACGACAGGTAACTCAACAGCTGGGTACAGCAAACAAAAATCAAATACTTGCCAGAAAGTATGCACTGCCATTTGCTTTATTTGATAAATACTGCTTCTATAAAAATTCCCGTTTGTAAAAGCAGATTTTTTCTCACTGCAGCCAAAATAAAATTGTCGCTCACCATTGGGCATATCGACGTAGGCTGTATCCAGGACTTCATGTCCACCAACAGAGGTAATGATGTTGTCTTCGTCTGTAAAGCAGCGTCACATCAACGTTTTGCGAATTCATGCCATGTAACTATGGGAAAATTTCACTTTATTACCGAAATCAGCATCATGAGCTTTTGCCCATTCGAAGCGATCAGCATTCAAATGCACAAGAGATGCTCCTTGAAGTTCTTCTTCTATGTTAAAGTCATTGCTACGTTTGATGACGTCCAGCATCCGCAGAAGCGCCTCTCCTAAACTTCGTCTTGCTGGTCCAGACAGCTCATCAACGATTCTCGAAGCAGTGAACGTCGATGGAGTGTCTAACAGCAGCATGGAGAAAATTTTTGTTCACACGCGGATTAAATTGATTGGTATTTAGCAAGTTTGAAAACAAATTCAGCTGCAAAAGACAGCACACAGGCTCGTGCAGCTGAGGCATCGAAGGTTCTCGAACAGTGGATTTGTACTGATAATTAGGGGCAGAAATGGTAAAGCACTGCCAATCGGCATATCCCCTTAGGCGGAAAAAAACGAATAAGCATCTGAAGCCATTGGCTTTCATATCTAAACCAGCACCAGTAAAAATGTTTGAAATTAAGCCTCGTGAAAAATTGACAAACAAAACGGTTACTTTGAAGATACCAATACCCACGAAAAGATGCTTTGGTACATATGATTAACAGCGCTCACATTGAGGCTACATTCGATTCAACGGTGTGAGTTAATGTAGTTAACGTACGTATCCAGCAGTGCTTAGCTTTTTATGACGGAAAATGAAACCTCGAGCAATTTTACCCACGACAATCCAATTGTCTTGAGCTTCTCAATAAAAAGCAACCACAATCTGGACTAAGTTCGAAACTCACTGCTTTCTGGAAACGCGCAATATAAATACTACCAGAGGAAACAGGGCTACGTGAAAAAACACTGACAAACCAAATTCTGACTGAATAACATCAAACAATGTGCTTAATACCAATAGCAAGATTAGTTTGCACCACGCCTCAGCACAAACATAACCACGCCAGAGCCAAGCGTGCCTGAGTAAGGAAAACAGCTGCATACCTTCTGCCTTAGGATCTTTTAGCGCATCAGATGGGAATCGCTCACCATGGACAAAGGATGATTGTGGTAATACAGACCTTCGTCTTTTAATGCTGTTCTGTAAAACTTTTCTGTTTCAAAAAATATGAAAAGTTATGGCCAACGATTTCACGAAAAATTGTAAAAGCTGAACATACGCTCCATCCATGCTTGGTATGCAAGCATTACTAGATATGCAATGTGCAAACAATACAATTCACAGGGCCACAGGAGTGTAATACAAACAATGAAAGAAAAGTCAAACTGAGGCACAAAAATTATAAAGTGTCATTTCACTTTTAAAATGAGATCACCACTAATAAATTGTTGCAACAGTATTTCTTAGATTGCAACAGTAGTCAGCATTGTGCGTTTTTGCAAAATAAACAGCAACATCCAGCTTGTGATAAACATATTATGGTCATACAGCTCTTCATTTTATGCACATAACAGCCACACTTGCACTTTTTAAGCAGAGATATAAATGAAGTATGGCTGACGAATACAACAATGCTGATTTAGATGGACATTAAAAGGTAGTAATTAGATGAAATATGAAATCTACAACCCACACAGAACCACACCTGCTGTGAAAGAAATGTTAAAGTGCACACAACAATAATTTGTTTGGCAGAAGAATCTTTATCACCTTAGCATGTTGTTATAGGTTTCAATTAACTTGCATAAACGCTTCAAACATCCATCACCAAACAACGACAGCCAGTCATACTCTTCTTCATTTCCTACACCAGCAAATGCTGCACTTGAAGCAAGAGTATGCAATCGATGGACAATAAGCTGTTCAGTAAAAAGCAGCATTTCTGATTGCTGATTTTCCATTGTTCTTTTAAACTGAAGCAATTTATCCAACACAACAGGGAATGAACTTGATCTAAAAATGAAATTGCACAGCATATTATTTATGGACAAAAACTATTCAAATGCCTGTTCCCTTCTACACACTCATCAAACCAATAAAGTTCGAATTTTTTATCACAGGAAAATTCTGCTCAATGTCTGTAAAATTCAATTCCAATTAAAACCATCATAAGGTAACATGAGTTTGTTCTGCTGGCAAATATGCTTTTTAAAGTGCTTGGTCAATTTGGCAGCTCCTTTGGTAACATCAAATAGAGTGCAGTATTTTTTCTAAATCTGTAGGTTTTAATAGCATATGTCAACTAAAACACAAAACAATTTCTGTGGCTTGAAACTTTTATCTTGCTTTGCATTTTTGGGTAAGTGGGAAAAAACTACCATATTCATAATAAAACATGATTATTTTGCAGATATATTGTAAGACAAGGCAACAATTTTGAAACTCAGGCTGATGCCATGTTTACAACCAAGGTTCTAAAAAAAACTCACAGGAGATTGGTCTTACCAAGTGCCATAATGTAGATTAAGGTTAAATTCCACCTATCAAAAGGAGTGAATTTACTTAATTGCGGTTTTTAACAGATGTAACTTCTTCATCTACCTTTTTTATCCGATTGCTTCAAATACCTGACACTTTTTACAAATCTTCACTTTTCCTCAATTATTTAACGCTCCTGTATGATGACCAACTGCAATAGTTGTTGGTGCATTGTTTCAGTTTTCATGCCTTATCAATATTGCTTTTATGTAGTAAAAAAAATGGTGTGTGCAAACCAAGCATACAAAAATTAAAAAATATTGCAAGTAAAATGGTAATTGCCACAGCCTGCTTTAAAATTCAGGAAAATAAATTGGTTGTTGATCTCATGTTAAATATGTTGCAAGCATTTCAAACCTTGATCAGAACAGTTTGCATGCTTCTGAGTGCTAATGTGCACCCCTATTTGACTTAACTTTCACTTTTCTTTATCTTTGTTAGCTGTTTCCCTCAACTTTTTGATATTAGAATGCCTTCATTTTTCTCAAACTACTGGATTCCTGCATTATGATGGGTGAATGGCGCTACAGTTGGGGTACTGTTAACACGTATAGAGCCGGCCTACGTGATATTCGTACTTTGATTTCGGCCTAAAAAACAGCAATTTTCAGTTGCCTTACCAACGCCCTAGCTCCCCCGCTGATTGCGCTAGAGAGCTGTTCAACGGCTCAAACGGATCAGCCAGTCTAGTAGATTGCACTCGAAAAAAAATTTTTTGCCTGGGGGTGTGACGTCATAAGTGGAGGACTTTCAGGCCTCCTTGGCCCACTTTGCCTGGCCCTGGGCGCCAACCGTTAGGTGGTAGTATTTCGCTGAAGTTTTTACTAAAAACTAGGCTACAATCCGAGTCTTTTGATACTTTGGATGACCTGCTGGAGTTTCAGGTTCAAAAGTTGTGATGTAAGTTAGTAAAAATATTTGATTAATTAGCTAATTAGTTAATTAAATAATTTGTTTATTTTATATCGTAACATTTGAACCAGAAACGCTAGAAAGTCGATCAAAGGCTCAAAAGACTCGGACTCGAGTCTAGTTTCCAATGAAAACTTCAGCCAAACACTTTGGCCTAGCGGTTGGGCTCTAGGCCAGGCAACATGAGCCAAATTGACCCTAAAACTACTTCACTTATGACGTCACTCACAAAAAACCCGCACCCCCCAGGCAAAAAATTTTTTTCGAGTGCAATCTACTAGACTGGCTGATTCGTTTGAGCTGTTGAACAGCTTTCTAGCGCAATCGGTGGAGGAGCTAGGGCGTTGGTAAGGCAACCGAAAACTGCTGTTTTTTTTGCGAAAATCACCAAAACCACTCAGACGCCAAGGTGTTAACACATTGAGAGCCGAGGTATGATATATTTGTACTTTGAAATTGGCCTAAAACCAGCAGTTGTCAGTTGCCTTACCAATGCCAAAGCTCCTCTGCCAATTGTGCTGGAGAGCTGTTCAAACCCGCAAACGGATTGGCCAGTCTTCTAGTCACTCAAAAAAAATTTTTTTTGTTAGGGTTGCGAATTTTTTGTGAGTGACATCATACATGAAGTAGATTTTGGGCCATTTTGTCTCGTGTTACCTGGCCTAGGGCCCAACCGCTAGGCATTACAAACTAGGCTCAAGTCCAAGTCTTTTGAGCCTTTGATCGACTTTCTAGCGTTTCTGGTTCAAAAGTTATGATCTAAAATAAACAAATTAATTATCTAGTTCACTAATTAGTCAAATATTTTTACTACTTTAGATCATAACATTTGCACCCGAAACCCCAGCAGATTATCCAAAGTATCAAAAGACTCGGATTGTAGCCTAGTTCCAATAAAAACTTCAGCGAAATACTACCATCTAGCAGTTTGGGACAGGGCCAGGTGAAGTGGGCCAAGGTAGCCTAAAAGTCCTCCACTTATAACGTCACTCACAAAAAATCCACACCAACCAACCAAAAAATTTTTTTTCTAGTGCAAACTACAAGACTTGCCGAGTCTTTTCAGTTTTTGGCTGGCCGAGCCTTTTGAGCTTTTGGCCGGGTCAGCTTACTGGACCGGAGAAATTCCCGCACAAAGCCATGTGCAATCCAGCTGTTTTTGCTCGAACCGCTTGCATTAACTTGGGTGCGAAAATGTGAAAGTGTTTTGATCCTCTTAATGTTGGTCGTGTGCAAACACCAATTCTGTAATGCGCTACAGTATGGCTATCCATTTTTTGTGCTCTTGTGTTGTATGACTTTGTCTGTGATATGGACCACGAGTCTGTAATGAAAACTATTGTTATTATTGTTTTCATATTATTAAATAATTAAGAACTTGAAGTGATAAACTGGATTATGATTGCAATTACTGTATCATGTTAAAATGGGGTTACTGTGTAATTCAGCAGTGTATATGTGCTGTGGTGCATTATTAATTACAGATCAACCAATATAGCTTTTTTGGGGCCGATACTGATATATCGGCCATTCATGGACCAATAGCCGGTACTGACAACCAATATTTCCAAAATTCTAAATCATGTTTGTGCTTCATTATAAAAAATATAATGCTTTCTACACCTTACCTGTATTTGAAAAACTTCAAGATCAGGGTTTATTAGCAAAAATTTTTCAATTTGCAGTAATTTCAATATTAGCCTATGATTTTTAATGAATCTGATTAAGGATGATGCTTTAGTTTTGGCTGCGACGGTCGACACGTGCTTCATGGTTTATCTTGTCTGCTTGCTTGTGAAAACACACCTGTTAGCACTGCTGCAAGATAACTGTCTTGGTTTGTTGTGCTTTCTTGAGCAAGTTTTCTGGATGCGTGAGGAATATTACAACATTGCGTCAACACCTACAGAGGCCGATTAAATCGGCCGTTTTGGCCGATACCAACATATCGGTAAAACCCAAATATCGGCCCAGGTATCTCTATTATTAATGTTCAATGCCAAATTTGGGCATGTACGAAAAACAAGTTAACTTTGTTGCGATTGCAATGCTACAGTGGCCTCAACAGACATTCCTTATTCTATAACCATTTTGTGTTTGATATATTATGGGAAGTGATAGAAGATAAACAAGTAAAGTTTGTTGTAGGCCAAGGGGTAAACAAGAGAGAAAAAGTGAAGAGCCAATATCCTAGAATCTAGGACCTGGATCATGGGTTCCCAACGTGTGGTACATGTACCCCAGGGGTACATTTGCCTATTCCAAGGGGTACATTTAAGGTTAGCAATAGAAGAGAAAAACATATTTACATACCATTTATTTCCAAATATTTATACATATGTCAGTGAATGATATTTTCAAAAATCCTTATATGTTTATTGTTAAATATATCTATGAATAATCATGATAACATATTTCGTCATAAAAAATTTTAGGGGTACATATTCATGTGTTGAAATGCTGAAAGGCTACATGCTAATCTGTTGAAATGCTGAAGGGGTACATGGCAAGAGAAAGGTTGAGAACCCCTGACCTAGATGAATAGACAAACCTCTTGACTTTGCTTTTATCATACAAAACATAGATTTTATAATTTTCTCAATTGGCAACATTGCTTTTTACTTTACCATTTTCAACTTCCAAAATTAGGCTTTCTGTAATTTCACAAACCTTCAATTAGCTTTGAATATAGTTTTGCTGCTTCTCATTTGAAATGCATACATTCAAAACCCAAATAGCAAGAAAACATATCAATATGAACCTGACGAAACAGAATAATCCTCCAGAGTAGACACATGCTTTTTTCAATAGGCATGAAATTACATTCAGAGTAAGATTTACTCTAAGAAATAGTGACTCACACAACCAAGTATTTCTGCAATAGTTATTCTGTTTCCAACATGAAAAGTCTTATGATAAGTATATACATCTTGGGCTCACTGCTGCACTGAAAGTTCAAATAAAAATTTAAAGTTTCGCAATGAAAGTTGAAGGTTTAAAAATCAACCAGGTCAATCCAAAATATTAAAATTAATAAAATTGAAACTGTCTGCATTTTTTGGCACACCCATCATGAATACCCAACATTTGTGATTGGAGCAAGTGTCTGTAGGACTGCACAACTCCTAAAGTACTTCACTGTCCCGGAAATCACTTCCCCAAATGGAAAAAATGTCTTTAAAAGACCCTGTGTCATTGGAACAAAAAACAGGGAAATTATATATAGCTGCAGAGAAACTGAAGCCCTAAAATGTATGCAGTAGTTATGAACACAACAAGAAGTTATGTAATCAATTTATCTTGAGCTATGCTGTGGCACATTGCCTGCTCATCATTAAAAGCAAGAAAATATCTTACAGAAAAGAAATGAGTTGATAGGTAAATGCACAAAATATGCTTTCAGTAACTCAAGCCATTCTAACGTAACAATGTCACCAGAGGATGTTATACAGCATACTTGCATTTTCCAAATTCCTAGATAATAAGTTTGTCCATAAATGGCACTGTAACCTTATGTGCATTAAAGTCACACCAATATATGTATTTACCAACAAAAACTCAGATGTGCACATCCATGTCAAAATCTGCCAAACGATTGGGAACTATCTGAGTGGAAATAAAATGTACAGAGTAGCAGAACACTTCTACTTCCCTATCTTGCCCAAGTTGAACATTTCCAGTGATGGTAATCATTTAGTTCTGTATTTCTCACATGTTAGATGTCTGGTGAGCACACTGTTTCACAAAACTAGGTTTGCACAAATAATATCAACCTTATATTATATTACTAATCATATGCAACAGAACATACAACAAAGGCCAAGCTTACAAAGAAGAACCAGAGAAAAAATAGCAACCATTAAAATTAAGCTAATGTATATTCAAATTTCTTCTCTAACGGATAAATGTACCTTACATTCTATTACTTATATATTTATGTACCTGATGTCATGCCATGTTTTCAACAAGTTATCCCAAACCTTAAAATTAGCTTGAAGTTCGACATAAACTTTTCCAAGCTTGGGTAATTTCAGTGTTCCACATGTTTTTTTGTATGATTCCAAATCGATTGCACTATTAGTTGAGTCATCCGAGTCATACATATCTGACGTTCTCAAGTCAGAAGAAGGTAGAACTACTGAATTTATATTCATCTTCTCAAGATAGCTTTTTTCTGCAATATTTGCTATTTTTAATTTCTTAATAAATTTGCGTGTCTGGTATACACAATGGCGCCCATGTGTGAACAACAATTTTGCTTTTTGCAAATCACTCAGGCAGTGGATCACATCCCAAAACTTAGATGCTGGCTTCATTTGTACAATGTGATCATACATGGATCGTGCAGCATCATCTGAGTCAACCTCGCCAGGCAGTGTTTTCCTGCGGGCATTTAAGTTGTTTGCAGATTCCACTGAACTATTCTTCACAACTACAAATCCAGTGCCAATTTGCTTTAAATGGCAATCATTTGTCACAATTCCAAAAATTCCTTTCTCTTCTTTGTAATTACAAGTTGAAGGCACCAGGGTATGATATGGTTGTTCAACAGCAGTTCTTTCTGTAACATCACGTACATTCACCCTGTCTTCATTCTGACCATATATGCCTGTCGAAACAACAACAGTATGAAAACTATTGATTCAATTAAACAAAGCTGAAAGTGTCCCTTCCTTCTACAAATAGAAAATTCATTCATGACAGCACAGCTCATAATGACAAAACAAACATTCAGCAGGGTGACTAATGCTTTAGAAGTTCCACATTATGTCAGGGACTTTATGAAATAAATTAATCTATCACTATTTTGCTAACAGACTAAGTATAGCAACAATTTGTGAGTGTCACATGGTGTTTTGGGTAGTAACTTGTTTTGTAATTCTGGTCTGAAAGCTTGTGCAACATGATTCACTTCCACATACCATGAACCACACGCTCAACACTCAACTATGTTGTTCTGAATTACAAACAATTATCAGGATATTTTGTCTAAATGCTAAATTTCTTCACAATGCAAATAAACCAACTATCTTATACATTTTTGTGATAAAACCAGCAAATATTTAAAAATTTTAGGTGCTGCATCCTATAAAATAATAATGGCTAAGAATTTCAAACAGCTCTCTAAAAACACTGAATATTCTTCAAACAAGTTATGAAAGGATTGTGATTTGCCTTTAAGGATAAAACAAAAATTAAGATGCAAAACAAATCATGTGGTTTGCATTGAATCTTGCTAGTTAACATGAAAATGAGATCAAATTTTGTTGGCTTACCATATTGACAACCTGCAAATCATGTTGTGAAATTGTATTACGTGAATGACCTATGTTATTTGAAGTACTGTACTGTACATTATTTCAGTTTGCTGGTAGATGTCAGTCAGTCAATATACATACCATGTCATGCACAGTGCATGGTATATTAGTATCACAAAAAACTTCTGCTATGTTAGTCCAGCAAAATAAACTCAACTAGTGGTTCCATCAAGCCTTGCACAACATGCAATTGACTTGAAAAATAATTATTCACAATAACATAAACATACATGTATATTACAATATTCTGTAAAAATGCATTGCTCATTTATTACACGTTTGTTGATGTTGCTAAATATATTTCAATGCTCATAAACCACTTATTGCCTTTGACTACCTTTCCCCCAAAAATATTCTTGCAAGCACTGATAAGCAGAAGTTGAGATTTAATTGCACATATAAAGACTAAAATAAAAAAAACAGAACAATCTGTGTGATCAGCATAACAGAAAAATGAAAAAAATGATTCTTAAAATTTTACACACTACATCAGTAAGATGCAAACCTTGCTGAAAACATTGTGCAAATGTTTACATTTCCATTCCTTTATTTCAAACCTACAATTTGACATATCATGAACATCCATATGAAACTTAAATTGTTTCACTTACCCGTGATGGCAATGCTTTGACTAGAAGCATTCATACTTTGCATAAATGACTCAGAAGATGTCAACATTGCTTCATTTCTTGGAGTTAACTCTTTTGGGTTAAAGATCATGGGATAAGATGTGCTTGTTTGCAAAGGTGGAATGTGGTTTGTCTCCATGTTTTTTTTTTTGTTCAGACAAGGTACATGGAACATGACGTGTCATTGGCCTTAACAAAGAAGGATGTTGATTAAAAATAAGTATGACTATAATTGCTATAGATTCAAGCTTGAAGTGCCATGCACCTGTAAAAAGTAAATGGAAATTACTGATGAACATGTTTTTGTTTTCACAACAAATTGCAAAAACCAATGGGTATATTTCCACTACATCTTTAACTTCACATTCTCTGATGTTATTAAAATACATAACATAAGAAGTAGCTTATGTTTAATCCTTGTTCATATTGATTCAGGCTATGTATGAGCTTTTAGCCTGCAAGAGGTACTTGTGTATGGTGGCTCATTTGCACCTAGTAAAAGTTTTGTTATACAGTAAACCTTGGTTAATCTGGATTCAATTTGACTGATTATTTTATCCAGTTTAGGCGAAGATCCGTATCAACTGAAGATGGTTGTTTTTAGCCTAATGTCATCTAAGTACTGAGATATCAGTGAAAATCACTTACATTGAACATATTTAGGACCCAACAGCAGATTTTGCAGAAGCATACTTTTGCAGAACTTGCCATGATCACTCTATTATTGCTTGTTCACGCCACATATATGTGGGTGTCGTTCTTCGTGCACATCCTGTTCATGGCGAATCACTCATTCAATGCAATGCCAACAGAGGTTGCAACAATATCCCCTACTTTATGCAATAAAATCGTACTGATTGCACGTTCTTTTTGTGAAGGCTGCACCTGGCACGACCTTCACATCCTGGTCACAGCACCTTTTGTTGCAATCAGAAAGCCCAAGTGGCAAGTGCACAAAGCTTCACACTGCGGCAGCAAGCAACAATAGAGGTCACATGCCATGATTATATACTTTAATATTGCTTGTTCACACCGCATGTATATGGGTGTTGTTCTTGGCACACATTCCGTTCGTGGTGAATCCCACATTCAATGCAATGCCAATGGAGAGTTTGCAACAACTGTCAACTTTCCAATTGCTCAACATTTGGCATGGGTAGTTTGAGTTCTAATGAAAGCAATTATTTGGGAAGACAAAGACTTATTCCCAGTTTTTTAGTTGTTGCAACTTTTGTTCTGATTTACATTCATTTTAGTCTCGAGTTTGTTTGCTTTCTCTGCTCTTGTTTCAACTTTTCAATGTTTCACCTATAAGCATTCCCTGCAGGTTGTAGGATTGAGGATGTGTAGTGTTAGATTATATTGATTTCCTTTTTTCAAAAAATTGCCGACTGATTCATTTGTTTGTCGCCTTTATGGAGACAAGTTGCTTGAATAATTGTATTACAACCATTATTCTGACGCAAGTTAACACATTTGTTCCTAGCTGGTCATGGAACAACAAATGGTCAATCATTGTTATTTAAACATTGATCCGTGTATGTAGGTAATTTTGGTTTAAGAACCTACAGAGCTGTACGAACCTATAGAGCTGTATAAGGTCTGTTTCAAGCATGGTTTTGGTTACAACCATGCACCTTCGCTAATGCTTGTGGTCGAGCATTCCATGTTACAATTATGACATTTGTTGAGTGTCAAAACACAGAGCCTCATTATTAAGAATTTTGATTCCAGGTATGTAGTTTGCAAATTATGCTTAACATAACAGCCATAATTTAAAATTGACTTCAACAAAGTTTATTACAAGACTCCACAGTTTTACTGAAAGAATGCAAAGCAGCATATTATGGAACAATGCTTCTCAAACTTTTTGGGCCGCGAACCAAATTTGTAAGTTTTATTATCATATCCCAATATTAGGTCGGTCTAATTTTTCTGCCTAACCAGTGTAACCAACATGGAGTGATAATTTAAAATGAAAAATAAATGACATTGAGCAATTTATTGAACAAAACTAACAGCATCATTGGGACAGATGGGATTGCCTATCACTGCATAATTTATCAATTTTTGGAGCTATTTCCAACAAGCAAACTTGTAAATTAGAGTTCACTGTAAGTCTGGACCTGTATTTTGTTTTCATATTTATAAGATCTAAAACGCTGTGTCACATAGTATGTAGGTAATTAGAGTCTTGAACTGGTTAATATTTTTGGCCTGCTCTTGCCCCCAAAAAATATAAACCTGGCCCTCCCAGCAGAAAATTGTGGGGCAGGAGCAGGTAAGATTTCTCAGACTTCCAACCCATGCCCTCCCATCCACACTGCTTCTACCCCATACCTGCACCTGTCGCTGCGTGTCTGAAAACCACTACAAAAACATGCAATGTGTTTCATCACTGGTGGCAATTTATTCAGTGGTTTATTTCAAACCCAAAAGAAGCTTTTAAAATCACTGTAAAGTGAAATTGTGAAACTGTTTGGTCAACCTTGAACACTTAGTTCTTAGCTTCAAAGCGCTGTTGAAAGAGTTTGTCATTCACTAACGAACTCTTAGACTGCTATTCACGGCATGATCAGCCACACTAACTACTGGTTCAGCACTAGTTGCCATCACCCAGAAATGTTTTTACAAGATCACTGAATGCTGGAAACTCTAATCTGTGGTCTCGCAACCACTGGAGAATGTTGCTACACCCTTTCCCACAAGCTCTCCATAGCATTGAGTTTCTTGTTCATGTCACTTCCACATGCACTGTGTCAACATTCAATTACCTGCAGTAAGCATTTCTTAACCCACTCCTGACTGGCCCCACATCAAGTTCAACCCCTGTCCATCCTGCATTAAGTTCAAACCATGCCTACTCCGCACCCATCATGCAAATGCAAATGCTTGCAACCCACATGGATTAACCCGCCCAGCATAGGACTCCAGTCGTTAGTGGCAAAAGGCAATACAATTTTAGTTACCCTTCATGAGAGCAATAATGGATATTTGTTTTCAACACTTAACCAGAAACAAGAAAGAGCAGTTAGATTTAAACTTATTAAACTTTGATCAGATGGTAATTCAGCTAATTTTTCTTTGATCATATGATTAGTATGTCTTAGATGTGTAATGCAAGAATCATTGTAAATAACTTGTGACTGTGAATTTTGAGATGGTTTAACAACCAATATATGTGACTGTATATGCTTACAAAATGACTTCAATTATGAAGCACTGCAGTAATTATTTATGACAATGTTTATACTGTACAATATATATGTTAGACATTTTATTTATATCTTCAAAGACCTCTCGTGCCATTGTCACAGACTCCCAGTGGTCTATGACACACCTTGCTATAGAAGAAACAAAACCAGTGATCATTTATTAGATAAAAACTGCAGTAAAAAATAAGCATGCAACATATGAATTTACAACATGACTTACTTGCAAAATTTAATGTGAAATACTTGGTTGGTGGAATTAGGTGCAATAACAAAAACAATTATCATGACATTGTTTTTAAAAAAATTTTGCAAAATAATCAATAAAATATATTTTTTGTGTTTTAATGATTTTGTCAATAAAAAAATTTTTCAAGAATGCAAATTTCTTTTGTGAAAAAACTTTTTTACAATATATTTTCTAATATAATAAAAATTGTATGGCACATTTAAGCCACTATACTTATAACCTAAGCCCTAACGCAGCTTTGTCCAATCCAAATGGCTCACTGAGCCAAAAATTACGTCACTATAACCAGGGCTGCACATTGAATGGCTTACTTTGATTTTAGTAAACTAAGTTTAGCTTACTGCAAGGCAATGTACTGAAAGTGTTTGAATCCTAACTGCAATGATAACAGATGTGATAAAGGGGCACCGAGGACCACCTGCATCAAAAATGTCAAATTCTAAATTAGCAAAATAATGACAGGTTGTCCGCATGTAGGATACTTTTACTATAGCGAAAACCTAAACTGAGCTGCGCAAAGCCTTTGACTGGGCTGTACTGGACCGCATGCTGCCCTAATGGAATAAAACACAAGATTTGCTAAATTGTCTGGTTTAGCTATAAGATACTAGATAAGATTTTTTTTAATTCTTGAATAGTGTATGTTCATCATAAAAATACATACACTTTCATTAATTAATGAAATAATATAAGCCTTGAAAGCACATGACTAAAAGAAAGCACAAGAACATCTACAAAGAACAAGATAAGTATATTTGTGTCAAACCACTTTATTAATCCAAATGCTTCAGTTTTTCAAATCTAAGACTTAGTTCATTATCATGAAGCTAAACAAGCATTGCATATTGTAAAGAAACATGACATTATTTTCTGAGCAGTTGAAATCATCAGAGAAGGCTGCAATGTTTGAAGCAATGGAGTATTAATCAGTGTAGGAACTGATGCATATTCACAGATAAGTACAAACCATTATCACCTCAGAGATCATCCGAGTTGTTGTAGGTCCAATAGGAGCATGTGTCTTCTCTTTCATACATATAATTTTATACTTTTTTAAAGACAGCTATACCAAAGTAAACATCCAGAAACAGCTCACACTACCTGCAGTTGATAAACAAGTTCTCAGTTAAACTAATGGTCACAGCAATGAATAAAAATCTAACAATCAAGAATGAAGAGAGTGAAACAACTGAACAGGGAAATACAAAATGATCCTAGCACATTATCATGCAAAAATTCTGTTTCTGTTTTTGAGACTATGTCTAAGATCTGCTTTAGTGTATTTTACTCTCCAAGGACCCAGGTTTCATCTTGGTATTCAATCATTTTTCTTAGAACTTTGCATGTTCTACAAACATGGCTTGGAAAGACTCTAGCAGTTCAACCTAACGTAATTGCTCTTTTGTTCTCATCCTTAGGGAAAGAAAGCTTCATTTTTATGTTATTGCAGCACTATAGATGTAGATCTTCAGTTACTATCTGTCAACAAGTTTTTAGGTCTTTAGTCTCAACATATAGATATCACTCTTGTCTTTAATGAAGTCAAGCATCAAAGTTTAAGTCAAGCCTTAATCACAGAACTAAGTCTTTGATTGCATCAATAGTTAGTACTTAGTAGCATTGAATTTTAAACTAGACCATACCTCAAGATGAAAACAAATTATTGGTAATACTGTTAATGCAGAAAATTTCAAAATCACTTATGCACTCAGTATTGCATATTGCCTCGGGGCATCTATTTATTAATTAATAAATTTGTTTGGCAACACAATGCAATGCTTAGTTTTAGTCCTAGCAAGCCTAGCAGCTAAATCACTGTTATGATAGAACAGTCTGCCATACCCTGATGAAACTTTAGAGAATGACAAAAAAACACTAAGAGTATATCAGTAGACATTAGTTTCTTAGGTTAAGGTTGAAGGTGGATCCAGTTTTGAGTTTTGAAACTTATTGGCACATTTATTGCTTTTGAACTGAAAAGCCTAAAGTTTGGCTGACAATGGCAAGAATTAGATTGATACCACTGTATAAGATAAACAAATCAGCCATTTTTAATTACACAAGGTTTATTCAACATTAATTTCTAATATTTTCAAAGACTTCCATATAAAAATTCAATGAACGTTTCATCAACATTTGTACAAAATGAAGATTTTGCTTTATATACCTAAAAAAACAGATGGTGGTAGAATGAAAACAATCAAACTAACTTAATTCAAGTTTTTTAATAAGGTATGGAACTTTTATGCAACATGACAGATGCATCAACCTTCCCTTACTGAGAAGGTATTTCATAGACCCATTAGTATACTGTGTTGTTTTGTTGCATCAAGACAGATGCATTGAGTGTTGAAGCAAGAAATTGATAGGTAATCAGTAAACTACACAAAGGAAAACTTTGTTTAGTATTTGTTAAACCAATGTAAAACATCCGTAGCAGAATTGACAATAACCTGACAAACTGCAGTTTGATGTGCTATTTTGCACATAACAGCTAAACCTTACCCACCAGTATATATTGCAAATGCTACTCGCCAGGAGGTTTTATCATAAGAAGTGTCGAATGCACAATATCTATTGAAATATTTCCTTGAACATCAGGATGCTTCCATGTATGGCCAGCAATGAAACAACAATGTAAACTGAAACAAAGTCAATACCACAACAATACGTGAAGGTCAATTAGGGTTTTGAAATGTAAATTTTAAACCAAAGCATTGCAGATGTGAATACTTTGTATAGTTGCCTATAAAGTAGGAACACAGTGTTGATCTTTTCAGCTAACTACATGGAAAACAATTACTATAACAAAGGCACAAAGTCATAACTGTTTTGTAACAGTGCTAACATGCTATAATATTCACAACATTAACATCGATACTATTCAGAACCCCATTCAAAGCCATGGTCATTTGGAAATTTTTGCTGCAAAAGATGCTACTTGTTCTTTTAGTTCATCATTGTTTGTTTTTGACACTGCAATCAAAGCTTGTTTGTATGCATTTTCTGCCTCTGCTTGCTTTCCTTGCAGCTTGCAAATATGTGCTAAATTTGTATAAAAAACTGACAGTTCGGAAACACTGACAAGATTTGGAAATGTTTCACATGCAACTACGACCTTCTCCATATATTTCATTGCTTGATCATATTGGTTTAACTCACATTTAATAGAAGCAATATCATTGTATAACACTAAAGTTCGTGCATCCACTTCACCGTACAGTTTCACAGAAATATCACTGGCTTCCACTGTATATTGTATAGCAAGTTCATACTTTCCAATAGCATTCAGGTATCTGCCATATGAATCCAGAACCATACCTAAAAGAGCATACCAGTTTTTTAGTTGATTTTTGTCCTTATCAACATTTCCTTCAATTTCAGTGATGGTCTTTTTGCATACTTTCTTGCACCAAGAATAACCGCTTATGGCTAGTTCCTCTTTATTTTGCTGAGCATAAATGCTAGCAAGTTTTAAAGAAACCTCAATAACAGTTATATCCGTAGGTGACGTACCACTAACAATAATGTTTGTCAACACATTACGAAACAGCACCTCAGCTTGTTCAATGTGATTTTGCTGCAAATGTACATTAGCTAACAAGTCTTGAACCAATGCAATAAGCTCTCTTTGTTTTGTTTGTAATGCTAAATGAAGTGCACGAAGATACAACATTTCCGCCTCATCATATTTGCCTCGTTTAATATTTTCTTTAGCCTGTTGTACCAAGCTCATAACTTCTACATGAGAATTGTAGGTAAACACTGGAAAAAAGAATGGCATTGTGAGCAAACTTTGGCATACTCTTTGTTTCTTCAAATAACCAATATAATTTGTTGAAAAAAACTTTTGTTGATATATGTTCATCCAAGTAACATGGCTGATTTTCTTGGATATCATCAAATAGAACAAAATGCATCTTGTTTTAAGTTTTATCAAACTTGACTTCCATAATTTAGTTGTATTCCACTTTATAATTCCAAAGGCAGCTGCAAGCAACATGGCACCATTTGTTATCAGCAAAGTCACATGTGTTTTGATAATAATATTTTACATCAGAATTCCCTTGATCCTGTTTGAAAGTATTTATAAATTTGAAATATTGATAAGTACACTTATACTGATGGCAAGAATTGCACAGATGATTACGATCAAATATCTTAATTAATGCAATCTGCGTTTCAACCTCTGGGGGCAAAGGAAAAACTTCATATATAGGCCTAGTTTGTTTAGCATATTTTCTTAGCTATTGTGGCAGTCCAAACAGTTAATTTAACAAAGTCTCATCAAAACAATTTAAACAAAGTTTAAGGTAGCTCAGCTGTAAAGGTTTTACAAAATAAGTTGAACGTAACCAAAACATTTTACGCATTATACAAAATCCAAACAGTTTTTGAGAGACTAGTGTTTACGTTAATATCATATGCATGTGTCAGTTGTTAGTCGCATAAGACTTGGACAACAACAGGGTCAACGTTTTGTTATTTATACATGCGAAATTTTTATGGAAGGCTTCCTTCGGGACGCCTGTAAATACCACAAGATAAGTAAGATTGCTAAGATCACTAAGATTGCTCAGATCACTAAGATTGCTACGATCATTAAGATCACTAAGATTGCTAATAAGATCACTAAGATCGCTAAAATCACTAAGAAAGATCGCTCAGATCACTAAGATAATAAGATTGCTAAGATCATTAAAATCGCCAAGATCACTATATTCAGACATGAACATTAAATTGTACTGGATCCAATTTAATAGTGAAGAAAATGTAAAAGTGAATTTCAACTCCAATTTCAGTCCAAAAATATAAGCAACTCACATCTATTTAACAACAATAAAAATAACGCCGCAGTTGATTTCCATGAAATGGTGAATTTACAGTAGTCAATATGGTTTGAAAAACTGATCCTATTTTGAAAAATTTAACAGTGCGGATCCAATCTGAAAAAGCGTTTTATATTGGATTCAGTACAATTTTATGAGATAACACTAATTGAGGCCAGCTGGTTGCAAGGCCCTATTTCCAAATGAAAAACGTGAATTTCGGAGGGCTGCACATAACAGGGATGATCGGCCTATCCTGTTTTTGAAAAATGATATCCTATCCGATCCGAATCCTGTTTTGGTTGAAATCATACTATCCGTATCCGAAAACTATCCGAAAGTGTATTGCGATGCACAACATATATTTTTGTGCTGTGTCTATTTTGCCTCATGAGGCAAAATAACTGCTGGGGCCATTTTGCCTTTAGCTAAACACAATTGGTTGAAGTGAAGTATGGAACGCATGTCCTGCTTAGTTGACCATGACATCTGTAAAAGCTCAGTCCCATGCATGGATGATGGTTGTCATGGTTTCAGGGATGGCAAGCAGTTAGCAGCTTCTTGTTAGTTGTTTGCATTAAGTGAACTGTAGGCTAAACCCTAACACTAAACATTGAACCCCTAAACCTAAAACTTGACCATAAACCCTGATCCTAAACACTAACCATAACCTCCTAAATCCCAACCAATTGTCTCTGTGTATCATATGACTACTTCAACCAATTGTGTTCAAATGAAGGCAAAATAACCCCAGCACAGATTTTACCTAGAAGTAGAGTAGACACTTGAATGCGTTGTATCACTTTGGTCCCTGTCATGCTTGTAAACAGAAAGTTTGACATATCTTCTCTTGCAAGCTTGACATATTGCATAACCTAAGTACTTTTCCGAGTCAATTGCATTAAAAAGCAAGCTGAAGTTTTGCC
>Ga0210059_1001314_pt1 | contig 37000 bp, 23 predicted proteins | sample Ectturendosymbi2_FD_188042 | JGI IMG/M metagenome (GOLD analysis project Ga0210059, IMG submission 188042) | Ecteinascidia turbinata endosymbiont from Florida, USA - Sample 2 (SPAdes) (version 2) | ecosystem: Host-associated > Tunicates > Ascidians > Unclassified | place: Key West, Florida... | reverse complement strand
CATAGGGGCCCTCCGGTAAAAATTGCCCCGGGCCCCCCTACCCTTTAATCCGGCTCTGACTGGGAGCAATAATTCCCAGTCGTACAATGTCTATTGATCTTGGCCGTACCACTAAAAACGAGCTAGCCCAGGCTCTGACGAACTATATGTCAACTGGTATTACTTACAAGTTTTGATTAAGTAGCATGTATCAGCGGACACCACCTGCAGTTTATAACAGTAACATTCTGAAGATATAACTTCAAATCCATGATTAGGAAAATGTCAGTCATGCTCTACCAACAAATAGACGCATTATTAAGAGCTTGAAATCTTTAAAGATATTTTCTAACTGTAAAGACGCTGCAGTGATGTGCGTCCATTGTGCAGCCCGGTCCTGTTCGGCATATTTTCAACACACTACAGCTGCAATCAGCAACAATGCAACGTTGTATTGTGGTAGATAAATTTGTTTCACTACGGTCTTACTGTCGCTCGCGCTCCTTTCTGCACCGACGTTGCTTTGGTCTGTGCGAACCCTGGAAATTAGTTCTATAAACAGGGCTACCATCGATCTAGAACCAAAAATAAGGACGGCTGAAGAAAATCTTATTTAGGTACATAAAAGAAAACACTTGTTTCTGTTTGCACGACTAACGTCAGATAGCATGTTTGCCTATTTGCTCCAGGAACCGTTTGCTTCAGTAACGTCTTGTTCTCAACTTCCTTCTTGTACTCGTCACTGAAAACGTTTTATCGCTTGCTTATTTCTTGAATCAGTTAAATGCTAAACCTTCGCTACAAAACCAGCTTTTCTAAGAATCCTAACCAGAGTAGACAGCTTGCAGTGCTAACAATGCCTGATAGTGCGTCACGTCTCTTGTGCTGCAAGGTGATACTACCTTTAAGATGTCACAAAACCTTGATCACAAAATGTTTACGATGAGATAGAAATGATCTGTAGCCTACTGTATGTCTATCAGATGTTGCTTGTTTAAAATTGTTATGCTACAGAAAATAAGAAAAATAAGGACGCATGTCACAAATAAGGACATTTCTTAGAAATAAGGACAGTAATATTTTCTAAGACGTAGCATTGCAAAATAAGGACAAATCTTAGAAATAAGGACGTTATGGTAACCCTGCCTATAAATCAGGCGTGGATTTCAACTTTGTTGTACCACGACCAAGGCCCGTAGCCCCGGATGTATTGCACCCCAAATTTGCTTCACATCACTGCTGTGACAAAACAATGGACTACAGAATGGCTATAAATCGCGAACAATGAGACAATATGAACATGACAGAAGACATATTCGGAATGATTTTGATATCTTGTTTTCCGAATTGAACAAAATGATGGTGAATAAAGTTATTTTCGTAGCTTATAGATCGACCCCTCCCGTGGATTCTCTAGTGGTCTTGACTACATCTCTGGTAAATCGCTTCATCAATCCGGATCAGGACCGCGATTTGGATTGAGTTAAAAGAAAAGAATTGCGGGATTTTTGTTGTTAAAAAGCTGTATTTTGTTAATTATTTGGACTTCATTTGGACTGTGATCCAATTTTTTCAAAGGTTGTGGACTACGGTTGGACTTGGACTGTGTTTTAAAAATCCGGGACTGTATCTGGATCGCAAAATATGACAGCTCGCTCGTGCTCATCTCCGCTGTGCACTAGAGCAGCGATCTTCAACCGGTGTGCACGGTTCACCCTAGGGTGCACCAAAATATGCGTGGGGTGCACCACTACGAAAGGGTTCACAAGAGTGGATCACAAACTTGTCACACTAAACAGATACTTTTTACAAAAACTTTCTGTTAGCAAAAATGAACCATTAACCAGCCAATGACTTTCAGGATTTAACCTAGACTTTGCACATTCTTATGTGATATTGTCGTGTAATAGGGGAAAAAGGAAAAGTGTCCAGAGGAAAAGTGTCTTTGTTAGACCGCTGCCAAGCGCAGATTTTCTTATCAGTAACTGGTTTACGAGGCTCTGGGAAGGTCAGCCTTTTAGCTTCGAAAACATTTTTTAGTAATGCATTTGTAACTAGCCACAGTTCGAGTGTTTTCCTTTACTTGTTTTCAAGTGCCAACATTTCGCCTGTAAGATTTGTCTTACATTTACAGGACTGATGATGCGTTGGAAAACGCGAAACTAGTTTCCCCGTCAATAAACTGTGACTGATTTACTTGCCGTCATCTTTGTGGCCTTTAACTATGAAAAATAGATACGTTTGCAAGTTTTAATCGTCGCAGAAGAATGAAAGCAGAAAGCAAGCAGATTTCTCAGAAGCTTGCCGCAAGGTTAAAGTTTGTTTACTGACTGTAGTGTAATAGTCTCTTTGCAGGATGGTTTTTATACCGCTTTTCACCTCGGTTTACCGTTTAAGCAACTAGGGTGAGTTCGACAAAATATCTAAGGGTGCACTACAACAAAAGAGGTTGAAGAGCACTGCACTAAAGGTGTGCAGGCTCTGATCTTTTTTGAATCCGGATCCTATCCTGGCTTGCAAATTTTCAATCCGAATCCGCTCCAGATCCGGTACCAACGTGAAACAAACAATCCGACTCTTGTTTAACACCGCATAAATATCAGAGATGAACATGGATTTGGATTTAAATCCTGCAGCTTCGCCTATCAGCTTTTTGATGGATTGGAGTTGGATTTGAATTTCATAAAATCTCCTCAACCGGATTAGGATTTGATAACCTTGTTTTGAACTTTTTTGCAACTTTTATTTCTGTTTCGGGACTGTAGATTATTGCATTTAATCTGTAAGTTTGCTTCAGTGGAATTTCTCACATCCGTAAAAAATTGTACATTGTGTTTGTTTGAAATTGAAGCTATGACGTCTTATCTAGTGGTGTAAGGTCAAGCCAGCTCTCTTATGTATCATGTCATCAAAGTTAAGGAATTCGTATAACTTTCCTTTTCTTGAGCCGTAATCGTTTATAGTGATACCTACTCTCTGTAATCGCTATAGTGATGCCTACTTCCCAGGGCCGGTGCTAGGTGGTTTGGGTCCCCCATGCCTAGAATTTGGGGCCCCAATAAACAATATGTTGCATTTAACACATCATATTTATGTAGACAAAGACGTCGATTTATTTTGGAATTGTTTATAAAAGCATGTTTCCACAGCATCGACATACAACGTATAAAGCAAACAGACTTCAGCATTTGCTCAATTTCAAGCTAGGAAAATGACTTTTCCAAGTGTTCAACGATGCGCAAATGTTTTTGTCAACTCAGTCATATCTAATATTTTTGCAGTTTCACTTTCAATAGCTATCTTTGACAGATTTGTTAGTTTCTCATCGGTGATAGTTGATCTGTGAAACGTTTTGATTAAATTCAGCTTACTGAAGCTCCGTTCAACAGTATTGCGTATACAGCAGTGATCGGCAAACTTGCGTTATGATGGCCCCAAGCAGGTGCGTAGCCAGAAATTTGATAGGGGGGGTAAGCAACACCGAAGTCTCAACATTTTTATATTTGTTGCTCCATGATTTTTTGAAACATCATATATGAAAGGTGCATTTGTTCAGTGCTTTTTCATGAACAATTCCGTTCAGATTTAAGCCAGCAAATAAAAAGAATATTTTTGCTGTGTTGACAAATTTTAAAAGTTTGTTTTTAGTGAATTTCCAGGCTTGTAGCTCGTAACACTTTCCGACAAAAGCGCTTGTGAAAATATCGATGTTATAACTCAAGGATGGGGAACCCAATGTGGAATATCGCTGACGGGCCGCACAAATAATTAAATTTGATGGTAAAATTCTAATTTTGTCTTGCTAAGGAAATAAAAGATAACTATGAGGATCGCGAGTGTCTTCTCTTGACCAACTGTCTAAATATCTACCTATCGTGGAGTTTCGTGTTGTCGCGATGCTACTACATTGTAACTGAGGAAATATATTTTCTGATGCAGGCAATTTTGAACGTTCACGCAGGCCGCATGTTCCCCATACCTGCATAAGGAATGGCGCAAGTGATGGGGCAGCACGGGTGCGAACCGCCCCTTGGTAGCTAACTGTAAAAACCGGACCCCACTAGCTTATATTTCGTTTTAGGTTTTAGTATGTTCTTTGTGGGAAAAAATTTGTAGCCAAGAGTTGCAAAACAACTTTTTGGGCAAGTTTGGGGAAATCCGGGCAAAAATCTTTCGCACTCCCAATAATTTTCTTGCTCCTAGACCTATGTGCTGGGATGTGAATGCTAACACTCGCAATCAGGATTTTGTGTTGGCTGGATTTTGTGGTGGAGAAACTGTTTAAAACAATGTTCTTCAAAGTTATAATGGCTGGGAATATTGTAGCAAATTGCCAAATATAGATTCGTCAGACACATTCAACAAAGTACAAATTTTTTTGGAAACGTCGGTCACAAACTGAAAGGCTTTAACCCTCCGGCTCTTTGACGCGAGGGTCTAGTCCCTAGACATATGCGCAGCAGGAGCATAATGAAGGGGAGCACGATTACCCGGGCGCCGAATCACTGCGAGGGGCGCCGAAAAGTCCCAACAACGTCACAAGTAGCCTACTCCCTTCAATAAAGTACATTTGCTTCAGAAAGACCTCTGGTTCAAACATGGGGGCGCCAAACTTGTTTCTTGCCCAGGGCGCCATGTGACCTCGTTACGCCCCTGATGTGCAGATTTCCATGTTCCGCCGTTCATCTGATGATGTCATTGTAGCTTGTTCGTGGTTGAAATGTTATTGTTATTGTTCTTAATGATTGTTGTTATCAATAATAATACTAGCCATAGGTATAGCAGCAAGCAAACATTTGAGGGTGCGAAGGATTTTTTCCCGAATATCCCGGATTTTTTCCCGAATGTTTTGCCAACAAACTTTCTCCCACAAAGATCATGAAAGCCTTATTTGGTGTGACCTCCAAAAAATGACTTTGGGCGCCATTTTTTGAAGTCAAAACAACGCTGGGAACCATTTTTGCCCAGATTTTCAGGGATTGTGCCCGGATTTTTGACAAATCAAAACTTTTGGGGGTGCACTTGGAACCCCTGCACCCCCCGCCTCTTACACGACTGATAATAGCAGCTGCACTGTTGTTACTATTGATCTGGTTATCTTCTGGGCGCATTCCCGAAAAAATGTGCCAGTTTGCAAACCGAAATTTTTTTGCAAACGAGATTTCTGGATTGAATCAGGCTGTGTTTTAATAGTTCAAGTCAAGCTTTTCATTGCGTACTGTGCGAAATTCTCTGATATTTTCTCTTTTATGTGGCTTTCTGGCATATGACGCGCACCGGACCAATCCCTGCAAAGACGACTGCGAGGATTCTGAGGCCGCTTTTTGGAAGTTCAAACCATTATGTAGAACACAATGAATTACTCAAATAGGCTTAAAACAAAGCTCTGATTTCATTCTCGTTGCCTAAGGTAATCATCTGCTCAAAGGAACTGTTACGAGTTAAGCTGCAGTATTAGACCCAACCGATTGTGTTGAACATGCCCCAAATCTAAAGCAATTACGGCATACTTTGTGCCACATTGAGTTACAGATAAAAAAAAACTTGCCAAGAAACGTCAAAAAGTACTCATTTTTTCCGGTTTTACACACATTTGTTTCAGTATTCTTTCTTGATTTTTGTATAAAAAACTGAAGAAGCCGTTAGAAGTAAGCAATCAATTTTCCTGCGACACAGTCATGCGTGTCCATTAGTGAACATCTCTTCAACAAATACAATCGCTGTAGCAGTGTTGGCATTCCCGATCAGAATGACGCAGGTCGAATTGTTTCCGAAATGCCACCTTTTTTTTCTCGGGAAATAAGTACGATGAATTGTACAAAAATATCAGTGTGTTCGGATCTACCATGTAGATTGCAGACGTTCTAATTCACTCATCAATGCGTGACACAAACCTCCTCTTCCGGTCAAAACGGTTAAGGGCTTGCTTTTTTGCCAAGATCTCATCGGCATGGCTGCTATTCATACTGCTTCACATCTTTCGAAGCATCCAGGTGGCAGGCTTTCTGGCAGGCCCGTAACGAGGGTGGCTTCGAACCCACTGGAAAAATGTGTTGGACATAGTTTGAAAGTATTGGACATAGTTTAAAAAATTTGGGCCCTTCTCAGAAAACTCTTCACCCCGCCTGGTGTCCCAAGCTGGTACCTGCTTTTCAGCAAAATAACTTTTACTGCGGAAATTTTCAACTTGGGATTTTTCAAAAATTTGACTGAAAGCTCTGATCATTACTCGTGACATAAACTCGGAATTAACTTTGCCGAAACACGTCTAACTATGTACAATCAGGCCCGTAACCAGGGGGGGCGAAGCCCCCCTAAAATTTTGCCCCCCTGGAAAAATGTGTTGGATATAGTTTGAAAATATTGGACATAGTTTAAAAATTTTGGGCCCCCCTCAGAAAACTCTTCGCCCCTCCTGGTGTCCCAAGCTGGTTACGGACCTGTGTGCAATATGCGAAGATAATTAAAGAGATCGGCTAAAAATCAGATATCTATTTATTTAGTATGAGTGCGAAAACCTGAATTACAGGGTGATCCGAAAAAACAAAAACCGCCAATCTTGAGTACATTTTTTGATTTTAATTATTCTTCTTTTGTTTTTCAGGTTGCAGTAGTAGACTTAGTACATGAAATATTACTACAATAGTTTTTCTCACCATGTCTTGGTCAACCAAAGAGAAGGCATTTTGTGTGGAGGCCTATTTCGCTAACAATTCATACAAAGTATGTAGATCTGTGCGGTAAAACTACTTGTAAAATCAAAACTTTTTATTTTGCTACAAAAGCCCAGAAACATTTTCAAACAAAAATATCGACGCAAATTTAATCTAAACGTGGACGCACATTTTCGCATCTGTGCGGTACGTACACTCTTTCTTCACCAAATATGTCATGCTGAAACCCACAACAGCTAGATGGGAGTAAAGTGCAAGATAGTAAATAGCAAGTTGGTACCAGACGATGCCGATTAAAAAAAAATTCATTGATCGGGAAATAGATATGTCCAATAGTGCCTGCAGTGTTGTTGCCTCGTGTGAATAGGCTATGAAAAACGTAATTTTCAGCTTATTATATTTTCTGAAGAACACTGGCATACGTTCCTGAGGCCGTTTTCATTCATTGGCATATGGTGATCAGTTGTATTTGGTGTGCGCTGTTTGTGACGTCGCAATTTGACGTCATATTCATGCTTTCAAACCAACGTTTTGGCGAAGTTTGTTGACAGAACATGCATATTCTTCTGCACGTGCGCTCCTTATTTTATGTGTCATTGCACTGAATATAAACTATCAGCACTTCAAGTTAGGATATCGGAGGAAAATACACTCAACGCTACGACACAGCAGTTCATAACTGCAAAAATATCAAGCTGCGCGTTAAAGCAGGGGAGTAAAACACACTCATCACTGCGTCAGAGCAATTTACAACTACAAAATCAGGCTGCGCTAATGTCTCGTTGAATACGAGCAGTCGAGCATAGAAAGTGTGCGTCTGGTGTGGCTGGCGCACACCCCGGTGTCAAGCGAAATTTCTGACTTCACGCCATGTGCGCATGCACAGAGTAATATTCTACAAACCAAATACGTTGATAAAACTGATTATTAGGGCTTAGGAATTCGTGTTCAAGTGAGTGTGTGGGGTTAGGGTTTGGCTTAGGGTGAGAAAAAGATAAATAATTGAGGTCAACGACTAAGTCCAAAAATTTTCAATGGTTGCAGTTTTTCCCGTGCTATAGCTTGTTGTGGGTACCTGACATCTAACCAAAATGTTTTAATTTACACAACACACACCAAAAAAGTAATTGCCAGACTTTATTTCTTTATTCTGAGAAGCAAAGTAACTGAAAAACAACAACAGATCAGAAATTTCGCAGAGGCCAGAAATTTCGCTTGACACCGGTTTGCAAGGTCGATTCTTGCTAACTATGCAAGAATTGAGAATGCGCATAAAGTACGCAAGAAAACTTTCGTTTTTTTGTTATGTATAGAAATCCAGCAAACTTTTAGTTTTCCTTCTTCCCTGCTGAGACATTATCAAATGCATGAATGCTTCGATGTTAACAACTGCTGTATTTGAGTTCGTGCAACAGTTCTATCATGCTACAGTAAATTGGTAATGTAGCCAATGCCGCCAGCGCATGCACTGATCATCCATAGCAGACAAAATAAAGGCAATTGTTTCGGATAAAGTAAACCATCGCCCAACACAATCTTAAACATGCGTAGTGGACGAAAGGTCTGCAAAAAGTGGTGAGATGGTTTTTGGACGCAGACAGTAACCCAGGTTTCCACCAAAACCTAATTACAGTAAACCTCGGTTAATCCGGATCTTCTCCAAAACCGGATAAAATTGGTGGTACAAATCTTCGGTTTATCCGGATTTTTTCATCCGGATCTTCGCCAATACCGGATAAAATCTGCTCTTTTCACATCTCATAATCCGGATTTTTCTGCACTTTCACGCTTTTGTATTCTTAAGTACACTGACCGGTCACAAGGAAAGATTCGGCAGCTTTCAGACACAACACCAGCGTGCTCACCATCACCAACGAACATTTATAATTATACTAACAACGGCCATAACTGCACGCAACATGCGGATAATCGTAGAGACGATTATTACGTCACACACAGGCATAGTATATCACGTTGAAGATAAGGCTGAAGGCAAACCACCGCACCAGGGTTTCAGTCTATTGATCAGTATTGAGTGTGCGTGTGTAGAGCATTATCCCTGTGTGTATTGAACTCGGTAAGATGTCTGGAGAGCATTACCTTCCAAACAGAGTGACTGCTTATGGACCAGTCGCAGAAATCTCTGCGTCAGTTCAAAATACTAAATTTCTTCGCAGCCAAGTAATATAAAATCATGAACTTTGTTCATAACTGCCTGGATATGGCGGTTCCTGGTCTGATGTACCATTGCAAATACATCAATAAATTCGTTTTGCTTCTGCGAAAGTCTGCTGCTGGGTCGTAATAGTGCTCAATTTTAGTTATTTTCACCAATATCTCAGTACTTAGACGGCGTGAGGTTAGAAACCACCACCTTCGGTAAATCCGGATCTTCGCCTAAACCGGATAAAATCGTCGGTCAAATCGAATCCGAATTAACCGAGGTTTACTGCATTACTTTTTGGCTCATTTACAATGTTCCTTGAAATTTGCACGCAAACTCATTCCGTTGTGTTTGCATTAAGTCGATAAATTAACAAGCAAAAAGTATGCGGAAACAGGTAATCTCCTTGGCGCAGGTAATAAAGTTTTTGTAACGTATCAAACTCAAGGGAGGTTAAACTTTTTTCATTTTTCTCTTCCAGTGGCCATGTTCGTAAAACGTTCTTGCCTTACAGCGTCCAAAGACCGCACCCACAGCTTTTCACGTAGATTTGAGAACAGGCCCTTTGCCACGGAAGCAGTGGCGTGCAGAGGTCTGGTGACGCCCGGGGCGACTGCTTGATTGGATGCCCCTGTCAAATTTCAGTATTGAGCAGTGGCGTATGGTAGTCATTGTTACTGGATTTACGCTGTTTGTAACGTCACAATATGACGTCATATTCACGTTTGCAAACCAACGTTTTGGCGAACACAACATGCATATTATTCTACACGCACTCTCCTTACTCGTTGTTGTACAATCTGTCACTGCAATGAACGTAAATATCAGCGCTCCAAGTTAGGAGGCCGGAGCAAAACGCAGCATTCAACGCTAAGACAGAGCAGGTCATAACTACAAAAATATCCGGCAACGCGTTAAAGGGGAGTAGAACACACTCAATGCTGCGTCAGTGCAGTTAACTGCAAAAATTTAAGGCTGCGCATTAAAACAGTGGAGTAAAACACACCCAACGCTACAACAGGGCAGTTCGCAACTGCAAAAACACCAGGCTGCGCGAATGTCTCGTCGAATAGCAGTCGAGCAGAGAAGGTATATGACTGGGATGGTGGACACCCAGGTTGACAGTTTGAAACTTGGTAAGCTACACAAGATTTGAGAATGCTCATAAAATACGCAAGAAAACTTTCGTTATTTATTATGCGGCTGTTATATGTACAACAACTGGGGGGACAGACAGAACAGATGCGGGCTTGTGTGAGCCGGTGTCATCAATCCGCCCATGGGCGTCGGCAGATTTTTTTCCAGGGGGGCAACCTAAATATTTTGCGTACATTTTGTAAGTTTCTGACGATGCAATACAAATGCAAGTTCGCAAAACGGTTTTCCATTTCTACATTTCAAAGAAAACGTTGGGGCAGTAGTTACAAAAATGCGCTTTGTTCGCAGCAATAGGCAGGTGTATTCAAATAATTTACACAAGAGGCTATCTGCAGATTTTCCAAACAGGGCACTTCTTTTCAAAAAAGCATTGCCACGGTCTTAACGAAACCACTAATTATGACTTGATTTTACCTAGCAACACGTATAAGTGTCTCTTAGAAACAAGAGCTGCAAAAGATTGGGGTCTCGTGCAAAGCGATCAATCACCTTTTCAATAAAACCTTATTTGTCTATGCTGTTTTTTCACTGTGAATGCTCATCATACAAAAATCGGACAAGCGTTCAGTCTCATACTAACAAAAGATTTTTCCAACTCGTGGAATCATTATTACAGATTCACTCAGACTTCTTTTCACGCTATATAAAACTACGCGGCTTTGCCACTATCATCAGCAACTGTCTCGCTGCATTACCTGCTAAGATGCCTGCCTTCAACAGCCACATGCGGCAAAACACCTACTACCAGGGTTCCCATATGCTTGACAGAAAATATGGCAAGTGTTTGCCTAATTTATGGCAAATTTGTGGCAAAAAAATTTAAAAAAATGGCAATATATTTGGCAATATTGATTTTTCATTTAAAAATGGTAATTTGTGGCAATATAGATTTCATAGTTTTTTCCAATTTTTATTTTTTGCAAACCTTTAATTTTTTTAGTTTTACAATTAAGACAACGTCTGTTTAGTGGGAATCAAAATGCGTGCTCAGTAGGCAAAATATATCCTCTGGGTAGTAGGGGGAAAATCAACACAACAAAGGGGGCGAAAATGCTCAACCACCAATCTATCATTGAGTTATCTTCAGTAGCCTAAAGCAATTTATCCATTAAATTTTTACTCTGGATCGTCTATCTGCCCGGCTACAGTGCCGACTTTTGCTCATGAATTCTGAACAAAATATTAGCGTCATAATACAGTTGCTTAGTTCACCAATTTAATGGCATGGATCAGCTATATAGGCTAATAATTTCTTTAAATAAAGTTCTTTAAATTTACTACCTTCCCTTATGTTTGCTTTATCAGGCTTGAGGGCGAAAACAACGTGTCGGGAGTGAAAAGGGGGGTTGGAATTAGAAAATTTGAGAGACACTGATCTACTGTAGATCACAGACCCTGATTCTTGGCTGCAAAATGATTCCTTATGATTCATAGTCAAAAGCTTAAAGTAATATTTAGGCTTAGTTGAAAACCGGAAGCAATACATTTCGGTTTTGATCGTTATTTACAGGATTATTACAAATGCACACAAACCTAAGCACAACGAGACCTGAAACACAGTAACACCAGGTCAATTTTAAAATAAATTATGATTGGTTGTCAATCAAATGAAACGCTACAACAATTACAGCAATTTCTCAAGCTGTAAATCATATTCAAACACATTTATCTGAGATGTACTTTCTAAAGGTTTGGTATTTAATTTGATAAAGTTTGTTAATATTAACAGTCACAGCTGGTGTTTCAAAAATGGCAAACTTTTGGCATTAAAAAAGATTGCCAAAAAATGGCAAAATTTTTGGAAACCAGAGGTTTTTGGCAATACTGCATTTACCAAATTTGGCACCATCTTGCAACCCTGCCTGCTACCGTAACTTGAAGTGAACCTTTGAAGGTTTGTTACCATGTTATTGTTACGCAATAAAGAACAACTGTGGAACAATCCAACTTGCGCTGGCAAGTTTCGCAACTGTGCTTCTGCAGGCAAAGTAGCGGACATGATTGAACTGAAACTCACTACTGAACAGTGAATCTGGCTCTTGTGCAGCGTGAGTGTCATAATGGCAAATAAACTGTCATTGCACGAATTAAAACAACTAATAGGAATTAAGCTGTTGACTTTAGGTTTTCTAGAAATTTTCGTTCTTAGTCCCAATTTCCAGGGGAGAGCAAATGCCCGTTTCGGACGCCGTTGGTAAGACAGTGCAGGTACTGAGGGCAATTTCCTCAAATAAGTATGTTAAAAATCCCTAATTTCAAAACAAACACAAGGGCAGTTTAGCATCCTGGATTTGATACAGGCGTTTGAGTAATCATTTCATTATTTTGCTCATTCTGCAACCACATTTCCAAGATTTGAAATTTGGGATTCTGAGCACAAAAACGGAAAAGAGTTGAAACTACTTTTAAAAACTAATTTTTAATCAACAGTTTTCCGCCCCCCCGAAAATGCCTCCCGGATTTTGGGTGCCGGACCCCCAGACTCCCTTGCTACGCCACTACCTGTAATTCAACTTTGAAATGACGCTTGGAAGATTTGCTGATATGTTACTGTTACACAACAAAAATCAACAGCAGAAGAATCGCTCCCAAGTTTGGCCACGCAAAGGAGTGGACATGAGTGAACTGCAAGCTCACTGTGACACTAGAACAGTGAACCTGGCTCTTGTGCGGCGTGAGTGGCATACCGGCAAATAAACTGTCATTGCAAGAACTAAATCAATTAATCGGGATTGAACTGCTACCTTCATTGTTTCTAAAAAATTTTGGTCCTTAGTTCCAATTTCCAAGGGAGAAATGCCCGTTTTGCCCCCCTGCGGACGCCCATGAATCCGCCTGAACTGCCAATTAATGACGAAGCTCGAAATGATACATATATAGCAAGCACAAGCGTGCGGCTTTATTAGCTCACACCAGAGGTGGCCATGGATCCGGATTGTCGGAGTCGATTCCAGCAGGTTTCTGTGTTTTTCGTTCGGACCCGGATCCGAACCCGGAGGCAAAAATTTGTGACTAACCGGACCCGGATCCGGAGTCACCTTTCAATTTCGGCAGTAGCAGGAGTCTGTGTGGTCATTTCTTAAGTAAAACATGGGTAAATTACGGTTGGATCGATGACGGTAGCCAGAGTCTGAACAGGAGTCGGATTCTCAAATTTGAAAAATTGCCGGACCCGGATCCGGATTGAAAAATTTTGGAACAGGAGCGGAGTCGGAGTCTGAAAAAGTGATTCCGGCTACCTCTGGCTCACACCCAGGGCTTCCACATCGAAAAAACGAAACGGGAAACTAGTGATGCATCACAAAATCAGCTAAGTCAAGCAAGTTGAAATAAGACATTTTTGAAGTTTAGCTCAAAAAATCAATTAAACGCCCATAATTACCTTTCAATCCTATTTTGTGATTTTCCCTTGATCACACGATCTGGAAAAAGTCACGTCGCTATCGATTTGATTGGGTATGCGCGGCACACCTACTGTAGAGTATATGTCGCTGGTATTGACGAATGTGAAGTTTGCTGATATTTGAATACGTGAAAGCTATTGTTGACAAAAAAACAAGTTTCGAAAACTTAAATCCACGCAGCATGTGTTCGTAGCCTTACAATAGGAAAAATCATTTACTGTAGTGTGAAGTAGTTGCAGCATTTTAATTTTTGTAAATCAGCATTTTAATTTTCACCCTTTAGATGCCCCCTGCCCTGGATACCCGGGGTCGTCGCCCCGTATGGCCCCCTCTGCACGCCACTGCACGGAGGTATTCGGGAGCAGTGACCCCATTTTTTGTGCTCTCCCAAATGTTGTTGTGCCCAGAAAATTTTTTATTATATTTATTTTTAGATATACATATTCCCTCCAAAAAATATTTTGCACCCCAAACCTCAAAACCTGGCTAAGGGCCTGATTTACAATTTGGTGATTTTGCAAACTTGCACGTAGTTGAGGCTCTTCGCATTTTGTTCAAACACTAGAATCCACTGAAATGCATTTGGATCGGTTGGTGGCATATCTTCATAAACCGCATTCAACAACGCTAACAGGCTTAGGTGTTTCAGAAACAGTATTAAACCGTTTAATTTTGGCGATTTTTTCTTCCCTTTTTCCAGCATGTTTCAAACGTCACAGATTTTCCCAAATCGTTCTCAAAATTGAACCAATCTTTCAGTTTTTCATCACTTTTTCAAATGGTTTTTGCTTTGCTGATCAATGAGTCTTGGTTCAAGTCACGTGCAAAGTGTATATAATAGGAAAGTGGCTTCTCCCGCATATGCAAGGTAGTCAACCATTGCTGCGTCACGTGACTGCACGTTTATTCTGTGTGGAAGAACCTAAAGGTAACCTTGATGGTATTCCAACTGCACTTCATGATACTGGAATTTTTTTCATTTCCGTAAAAACCGCTACACAGAACCAGCCAAAGAGTTTCAGGGCGTGTTTATTTTTGAGAGTTATTCTTTAAATGTCGAAACATGTTTTTGTAACATGCATACATTTCAAATATACATCAGAGTGGATCTGTCACTTTTCGTGAGCACTGTATCCGGTAGATCTTGTACTGTCACAAAACGAAGCACTGCGAAGTACACCATGGTGCTTGTCACCGTCAGGCCGCCCTTACATTACAAACGATCTCAAGACGAAAATCGCGACATACCCAGTGGGAGAAGTAACGGCTAATCCATAGTGCGGAAGTCTGGATGTATGACGAAATGACGTCTGAGCAAATTTTGCGATCAATATCAACACAATAATGTAATGTGGTCACATTAATTTCTCAGCAAACGCGAAAGTTGCGAGGCGCGGCCTGTTGCGGATTTCGACGAGAGTGATCCTCTCAAAGTTGAGAGTGTTTGGACGTCGCCGACAACAGGAGAATGTCGTCGGAATCGCCGTTGCTTGCTTTGCAGCTCACTGGAACTGCGAGGCACGTGCGACGTGCCGGCTTTCTTTGTAATTCATTGCGCGAATTCTTTCGCTGTGGTTCGCAGTTTGAAGACCTACAATTCCAAGAAAACGGAACAAAGGCAACGCAAGACGCGTGCTGTGAATAAAATCTGTTGAAGAAACTGGCTTTGCGTTAATTTTAAGTTTTCCCGAACGGTTTGTTAGCTGATAAAAGTTTGTTTCAACAACACTGCTCATGTTTTTGTTGTTTACGTGACCAGTGTCGGCAAAATCATCGCATTTTCACCAGGGTTGACTGGTTTAAATCTTGCTTTAAGCAATAAAAATAAAAAAAATCATGCAAAAAAGTCTTGTGGAATTTTGAAGTTCTGTGTGATTTGTATGACACATTTAATTAGCATTCTAGTGGGTTTTTACTTATATCAGCATAGAACGTAAAACGTCCTTATGATGACACAAGTTCAAAGCAATTAAAATTTCATTAATGACAGCTGCTGTGAGGTCACAGATTCTGTTTCAACTCACTGCAGCAATGACATGTAGACTGAAATCACTAACCCTTGCAGACTCAGAACTGCTCGAATGCCACAAATTTGGTGTAGACTAGCACAAAGTGAAAGTTGCACTTGCACTTAAACTCCATCAAACATGTAGGCTGTTGGCATTTTTTTTCGGTCATTTCAAAAACATTTAAATCTGTGACTGAAAAATGACAGAAAAAAAACAACGAAAGCTGCATTACAATAATTAATTTTAGCAATAGACGTCGCCGAAAAAAGATGGCAAGCTTGTATGTACAAGCTTCGCAACATGCCATGAGTGTCAATGAATTTGCTAAATTGATGGTTTGAGAATTGCTATTTCAATAAATGTTTTGTTGTACGCCTATATTAGTGTTGTGGACTGATTTGCATTAAGGTTTATTTCACAAGCGCAAAGATAGATTGAATGAAAGTTCAGATGTTTCCACTTGATATACTTGAAGTTAACAAACACAAAAACGTTATATTAAAATAAGTTCTTTAAAATTGAAACTTGCAAAGGTTAGGTGGTCACCCCCTCCTCATTAAAGCAAAAAAAATCACAAAAATCTGATTTAAATAATAATATTCGATATAAGTAAAAATAATCTGAATTTTTTGATTTGACAAAAAAATCATGGTTTTTATCAACCCTGGTTTCACTCAGTGGTGTACCTGACAGGGAGCGATCCGCCCTCCTGGCAAGCTAAACATAAAAACTTACTCCCCTTTAGCAGGCATTTTGATATTCAGTATTCTTTTGGTTTTCAGTTGTTGACTTTTTGTGTTTCTTGGGGTGTTTTCGTTTTTAGCTAATATAGACATCCACGACATCCGGATTCACTATAATTTTTTAACTTTTTTTCTGAGTGTTGGCTAGTGGGCCCCCTTCAGCAACGTTTTGCACCCCCTGGCTCAAAGTTCTATTTGCGCCACAGTTTTCACTGCTTTCGTTGCAAAGAATATAACGTTCAAACTAAGTCTTTTTATGGTTGTCAATTGCCCACAGTTTTTTATTTTTCACAGATTTTACAGACAAATTATAACAGTATGATGAAAGCAGTGCCGACACCGCAGTTACATTATTCATTTCCGTCAAAACAACAGGTTCTTGGCAAGCAAAGAGAATAGTTTCATGTTTTGTGGGTGACAGTTGTCCTAGGTGGCAGTTGTCCGAGTGGCAGTTGTCCTGGGTGGCGATTGCCACAGTTGTCCTAGGTGGCACTTGTCCTGGGTGGCATTGTCCTAAGTGGCAGCTGTTCTGGTTTGCAGTTGCCCTAGGTGGCAGTGGTCCAGGTGGCAGTTGTCCAGGTGGCAGTTGTCCAGGTGGCTGTAGTCCTAGAACCCATCAACTTACCAAACAAAGCGATTTCACTTCAACCTAAATTTGTGATTGTTAAGCAACTTTTAATTAGTAATTTCACTGTGGATTCCGGTGACGAAATTGTACTTTATATTTTACCTCAAAGTTTTCTTGAGTATAACTTTCAACATATTTCGCAATCTGTTATTTTTCAATGTAGTAGTCGAGTGTGCAGGTGAAAAAAAAACAACCTGAAGTTGTTTTTTGCAGAAAAATATGGAATAGCTCGAAACCCCTAATAGGCATGATTTTTGCTGACTCAGATTTGTAAACTCCGCCTTATCGTTGATCATGTTTTGAGCACATGATACAACACTCGCAGCAGACGTAATGACACATGATTAACATCAGGTTGTACTGTTGTGATAAGAGTGAAATGCTGTTTGTAGACTTGAAATGTTGCTCGCGACAACGTCATAAATCGCGTTGAAATCCTAAACACGTAAACAATGTTTAAGAGAAAAAAAAACGGTTTGGGGCGATCTGTAAAACGTCAAGTTTAACGTCAAGTGCCATTTGAGCTGAAGCACTTTTTTATGAACTTTTAGTGAAAAGATTGAGATTCTATGCGCAACGAAAGGAATTGTCATGCCGTGAAGTTTTAATCGCTTTAGCTGCAATCGTTATGATTATAACCGCAAAGCGATAGGATTTTCTCAAACGAATCTACTTACCGAGACAAACGAGCAAATTGACTTTCTGTTGAAAAGTTTGTAATATCACAAACTTTTCAGACGATTTACGTCAGGTCAGCGTACAACATCATCAGGACGACGATATTGCGAAAAGTATCGTGAGGACCTCGAGCATTACCGCATCTCACTGCCAAGTGGAACACATCTTTATGCAGCTTTTCGCTCCACTCATCTGATTAAAACTGCCCGATCTTGTTGGGCCAACATACTTTGTACTTGAAGAAATGCTGCCTTCTCACATTTTCCGTTAAGGCAATGCCGATGCACGTGTGCTGGGGATGGACACGTGGAAACACAAGCGCGGTCTTCAATTTTACTTTGAGCGTAATTTCCAAAAAGCAAATTTTGCCAAAAGCAAATTTCTAAAAAAATTAAGAAAATGAAATGGAATTAGTAAAAGTTTTATCAACTGAGATTCTGAGTGGCCGCAAATATTTGTAGCAGGTCAGTGGAATGCAGGGAAAAGTTGCTACAAATGGGTGCAGTGGCGTAGCCAGCCCAAAATTTTTAGGGGGCCAAAAAATTTGTGGGCCCCAAAATTTTGGATTTTCGGCTAGCAATAGTATTATCGTTTCTCAAAGCACAAAATGACTAGACATTCTACAAATTTTGGGGAGGAATGGCCCCCTGGACCCCCTTAGCTACGCCTATGCATGGATGTGGGTTGATTAGAGAATGATCGCTGCTTTTGGTTAAACTCGAACGTTTAAGCATACTTTTAATAATTTATTTCTCAAAATACCTCTTGACATCCGCTACAAGTTAATGTTGGCGAAAAATCACTGCCTTCCACCATTGGTCGACAATGCTCTTGAGGTAAAGAGTGTTTTGTTTATAAACAGTAAAGTAATAAAACGCAGACTGTTTCACAAAAATGTATATATAGCCTGAGAGCTTGTAGCTAAAAAGAGCAAAAACGCGAGATTTTCGCGTACTGGTAATTTGACAAGAATTTAATGACAAGTTTCCCAAACCAACCTCATAATCAGCAAGTTTTCCGGATATATCCAGAGCTGCGCTTTGATACATTCTTACTTTTTTATGAGTTCAAACAGCAAGGGCTGGTTCAGTTAATTCTATACAACTTTACACCATCCTTGATCTTGTAGTTTGCTGATCTGTAGAAGTAGTGAAATAGACATACATTAAAAACTTTATTTTGAATAAAAAATTGCGAAGCACGTTTTATATTTTAGTCAGGAAAGATAACCAATGCACAAAGTTGCGTCTGTTGGGACCATTTTTTTGCAACCACCAACTAACTTTTGTCCTCTTAGACATAAGACTCATTCATGTCCTAGACTTAAAAATGTCTTCTGTTTTGGAAAAGAGCAAACGAAAGTGTTAAACCAGCAAGTTACTACGAAAGCCAAGCCAATCATGCAAGCTTTGTGTTTCAATTGTCTGTATACGTGGAACAAAAGTTTTCTTTTACAATGCTGCTCTCTAGCCAATTCTTTAGATATCTTGGCGTTTTCTTTTGCATCACTCAAGCATTGTTTTTCGAATTGTTCAGCAGTGGGGATTCGCTAAAATCGGTTTCACCGTTATAAACAGCATTCTTATTAAATCCGTACAAGAGATATGATCCCTCACCTACAACTACGTAGTTACATTTTCTAGTTCTTTCTATGTATGTCTTCCCTGGTTTTCAATTGAACATCGCCCCACCAACATCCCTCCCAACTTCCAAGGTCTGATGTGGTGTCTGAAATGAACCTAGTCTACTGAGAGCTTTCAGGGTCGCTTTCATTCACAGTTGTATAGAGAGATTATTTAAAAAAAAATGTTTTTTAGTCATTATACGTTGCTTAATGTGGTTTGATGCACTTTCTTGCTTTTTAAACCCGACTTGCATAAAACAAGGTTGCTGCTAGTTGTTTCTATCAAAAGAAGAAACATTCAGTTAATCAATCATGAGCTGAAAGTTAACTTCAATAACGAGACCCTGCTCTTCTGCTCCGGGCCTAAATACCTCGGAGTAACGTTGGACAGGTCGCTCACGTATCGCCGACACCTTGAGTCACTTCGCAAGAAGCTGACATCTCACGTCGTGCTCCTGAGGCGGCTTGCTGGCTCCGGTTGGGTGCTGGAGTATCAACTCTGCCAACAGCCACCCTAGCCCTGGTAAATTCAACCGCACTCCTGTCTGGTGCCGCAGTGCTCATACTCGCCTTATCGACCCCGCAATCAACGACGCCTTGCAAATTGTGACTGGATGCCTGCGTCCTACGCCAGCGGACAAGCTTCCCATCCTAGCAGGCATCCAACCTGCTGGGCTTCGTCGCATTGGAGCCACACTGTCTCCAGCACGCCGTGCCATGGAGCCTGGACACCTGCTCCACTCAACGCTCACCCGTCCATCGAGTGCAAATGCGCGGCGTCTCAAATGGAGACACCCATTTGTACCCGCCGGACAACAACTCATCAGTTCATCTGACAATAGCAACATACGTGCGGCGCAGTGGGCGGATCACCAACGGAATGCGGGGTGGGTGGACAACCCCACAAGACTCCGCATTTTCATCCTCGACACCGGCACCCACCCCCGGAGTGACCCTCCCAAGAAGAGTCTAGGTCCGACTTAACCGCCTCCGCACCAGTGTGGGACGTTTCCGCTCCTGCTTGTACAAATGAGGTATCACCTCCTCTGCGACCTGTGAGTGTGGCGCAGAAGAAGAAACCGTCGACCATGTTGTCCTCCTGTGTCCAATCAATCGACCTCCCCAAGGACTGCACGGCCTGACGGTTCTGGACGATGAGATAATCGAATGGCTGCTCAACACCTGCCCTGAGATCTAATGAGGCCAAGTAGTGGTTTGAACAACAGGCTCAAAATAAGAAGAATCAATCATGGATTAAGATAAACAAACCGCACCCATAAAATCTTGACATCATATAAAAGCATTGATCCGGTTAAATCGACTGTGCAGGAACACGACAAAAGAAATTGTTCATTTATTTGAGAGAAAATCTAAGGTCAAAAACATTTTTGTGTGCAGACAGTCCACATTCATCAAGCTGGATTATGACGAAACAGTCTTATCAGCGAGTCATTATCGACATTAGAAAACATCTCGAGCGCAAATTGTTAACTTTTTAGTGATGTTTCATTTACCATCAAAGTAAGATGACAAACAAATTATCAGCCGAAGTTGAAAGATGGGTATATTTTGATCGGCGCCCAGCTGGTCGCGTTATTCATATCGCACAAACACGACAAACATCATGTAAACAAACTGAAAACCCTTATTTACCAACGTGTCGCAGTCCGCCATTCATGCTCGCTTCAAATGTACTTGTACTTGTGCAAATGAAACAAATTGATCAGGACAGCAGTGTTTGCGTTATATGCTAGCAAGGCTGTAAAAATGTCAACTTGCAATAAAAATCATTGCACAAGCTTTAAACTATGAACAACAGCTTCGGGGGACTGCTTCTGGGAAGCTACTCTTCAGGTCCAAGTAGAAATCACACGATGGTGCACTTTGTTTCAAACCCGGGTCCAGCTACTGTGGAAGCAAATGGCTCAAGTCCAAGTGTGTCACCAGCGGTGTCTCCAGTGTTTCTGTGACTTGTCTTAATGCAAGTAGTATTAGGCAATGTGTACTCTGAACATTTGCAACGTCATGCCCTCTTCCCCAACATCAGAACAAAACCTCGGTTTTCCGAGAGATGTTGACAAGACTGTAAAAGGTCTTTTCACAAAAGAGGAATTGCGATTTCAAAATTTTACAACGTTGTTCGTTGATTTGTTTGAGGCTTGGTCTCTCCAGTATGAGGTCCGCGATAGGAGTTCGGGGGAAGTTTGGTGCCAAGTGCATACTTCACACAAAGCTTCTTTGCTTAGAAAACACACACGGTGTTCTTGATTCATATCCAAAAACCTTTATCTTTACTGTCGAATAAGGAAAATTCTAAGCTGATAAATTTTACGACGGTGGTAACAATGGCGTCGTTTGCACACACGCCAACATACCATTTTGACGAGTCGCTGTACCATTGCATTTCGATGCAGCTGGAATTTTGTAGATTATTATAATTGTCATACATCCAAAGCACGCGATAACCGAGGTGAAAAAGTATTAAATCACGAAAAAGAACGACATGGCTTCGGAGAGGGTTTACGTACACGTGTGTAATGGTCGAGTTCAAGGATGCGGAATGGGTTCATTCCCGTCGCCACGGGGGGCTATGGTGGGCTTAGCCCCCCACACAAAGTGCCAAGCCCCCCAAATCGAAATATGAAACACTATAAATCATTGGAGATTTTATCAAATTTTCAATACCATGCCCCCCTTGCACAAACGTAAAGCAACCCCACACGAACGTAAAGCCCCCTAGTGAAGACTTCCTGGCGACGGTTCTGAATGGGTTATATACTGATTTGAAGTTTGATTCATTCACGATTGTTGCACTAAAACATAAAACAGAGTAAATAACCCTGGATTTAGTTCTGGATTTCTTTATTTTCAGTTTGTGGTCGGCATCCTGCTGATAGTGCTTTTTCTGGAGTAGATCAAGTATTCACTTTGGACAAGAAACCCTGGCTAAACAATTAACTCACCTTTGTTCTGCGGGCTTCACAACCTTTCCATAGGCGTGGGACCAACACACCTGAGGTTTGAGGGTTCACTGTTTTGCCGGAAAAAGTATGTTCATACCCAAAAAGTAGATTTTCTGAAAATTTTGCAATTAGCTTCTTTATACAATTAAAAGACACATTTAATGCAATTTTCACCCTATCAATATCAGAAAAGACTTAAATTGAAGTAAAGTTTTAAAAAAGATTACAATTTCGATATAAAAAGCTCTCCCGTGTTTGAAATGATTTTTCCGGAAAGCAAAATATTGGGGGGGGGCGATACCCTTCCAAGCGCTCCCATCTCCTGCGCCCGAACCTGGGCACCGCAGCAGTAAGCAGATCTAACTTAGATTGATACAAAACAACGACTAGGCATAACATCACGAGCTCACTGCTATGTCGCAGACAGTGCAGGTTATCATTACTAGTAAATTTAAATTTTCCTTGTTGCGTTACCCACGCGTAACGACCTTTGGGCGTAACAAGGGCTACAGTTCACAATATTGCGAATTTATCAAGAAAGTTAATCGTCTCGTTGCTTTTACCTTTGAAAATGAGATCTGCCCTATTTTTCTTTGAATGTGAGTAAGTTGAGAAGTATGCGCTTTATAAATTTACTTCGAAAGTACATGAATGCCGACAGTTATCAAAAGCAAGATATTAAATCTTCTCTTCTTGTCGAAGATGATTTGTACAACAATCGATGAAACTGGATTTTAATTAAAGCGGTGTCGTTTTGTTGTCTCCGATCGAGTTGCGGCACTGAAAATTGCTGTCGGCACTACGCTTATGTGATATCCACTTTTTCGTCTCGCACTCTGCTTTCCGTGGTCTTTGATCACGCATTACAAAAAGCGTGCAAAGGAAGCAGATTATTTCATAAGAACCTGCCCTCCTTAAATGAAACAAACTGTTTAGTAGCAGTTTTTCGAAGATGTTCTTTATATACTGGGGAGTTAGAGCAAATATCCATTTCCCTCATCTTTTGCTTAAGTTGATGGGTTGCCACTTACGTCCTTCTCGAAATCTGAAAATCAAAACTTGCTTCTGGTTTGACTCGTCCCTATTACCTATACGTCCTGATTTTAAATCCGATTTTGGTTGTAAAAGTGCGGATTTGAAGACGACCGGTATATTTCTTTGGAAATTTTAAACCTTCAGTTTAAAAACAGATGCTAAGCTTAAGTGCAAATGTGCGTTTCCAACTAATCCACTGATATGTTTTCGACAAAATATAGGATCCAGAACAATGACAAAGTGGATTTTTTAAGACCCAATACCGAACGATGTCATCCGGCTTTCACGTCTGCAAGTAAAAAAATTCTGGTGCATCTGTGAAATTGGACTAGAAAGCTGTAATTAACCGCTTCGCTTTTCATAGTCAAGTTGTTGCGGCCAAGGCAAGTACAAATTAATGCGGTTGAGGCGACTTTGCGGGCCTTTATAGAGGAAACCTCAGTCAGTTTTTCACATAGAAGGTCGAGCAAATGGCAGCGAGAATGGTTACTGCTAGCCCTCCCCAGCATTCGCTTTACCGTCATCAGAGGAATTCTCAATCACGCTATTAAGTCCGAGAGAAATTTTAACAGCAGTTCAAGTGGCCGGTCTCGTGTGACTTGTCGTTGCACTTCGGCCGGGTTTCCTTTTATGCAGCTGTAATGACAAGTTGCCGGAAAAAGTCTTCCGCTTGTCTGGCCGAGGTTTTTCTCTTCAAAGTCCGGATGTATTTTGGGCTTGCACCGCAGTGTGTGCGCCAGGTGCGGACACCGGCGAGTGGCTGCTTATGTATAATCCATTTCCTGTGCAAGAGACTGCACTGTCCCTTTGTAAGCTATCTTCTGGCTTGTTCAGAATCGTAGTCTACTTTCAACACACGCTGATATCCAACCAAATTTGAAACTGCACACAAGTGCCAGTTGCCGCTTTGAGGTGAAAGTGTCGTTTTCACAATTTTCTGCCCATATGGAAGACTGTGGAGACGAAGGTGTTTAGCGGAGAGTATCCAGGAGAGCTAAGCACGAAAGCAAACGCTTTGTCTCGCACGATGTGCCACCTCGAAAATACCCATAGGCATAAACTATTCTGCTTACAAGATTGGGCACGTGGCATTTGTTTTGCTAAACAGGCGTAAAATAATGTGTTAACTGATAAGCTACGTGGGCCCAGTTGCGTTTTCTCGCTAGTAAATCCTCTCCTTGCAAACAAATGGGCAAAAGAAAAAAATGCAGGACTAATGCGAATTAACGTATTACTAACAGCCTCTCTGCAATAAAATAGGGTTGCCAGCAGTGGTGTAAGTGACGGGGGAAGGGGGAGAGCTACCCCCCTGGCAAGCTAAATCTAAAAACTGGGCCCCTTTAGCTGACATTTTGATATTTAGTATTCTTTTGGTCTTCAGTAGGTTGTTGTTTTTTCGTGTTTTTCGGGGTGTTCTCGTTTTTTTTAGCTATAGACATCCACGAAATCAAGAATAACTATCATTTCTTAACGATTTTCTGAGTGTTGGCTAGTGGACCCATTCAGCTGAGTTTTGCCCCCCCTGACTCCAACCTCTGGTTACGTCACTGGTTGCCAGATGCAGAATAGAAAAGAGGTCGCAACTTTAGACTGAAAAGGTTCACACTTGGAAACTAACAGACCGGTCAAAATTTTCAAGGTTCAAGCAAATCTGCCCCAGTAGCTAAAATACAAATTTTCCGTAACTTTCAACGTAAAGCAACAGTAGAACACAAGATTTCAAAGTGATTCGTAACGTGGTACACAGGACAGGATTTTCTATAGCACCTACAAATGCTAACCGGGCACGCTATTGGCGAAGGCCTTGGCATGATGGATCAATGATGATAAAAAATCCAGTCACTGAACGGACTGAATGATACTGATAAAAGTGAGGGGCTACAAAATATCATTAAAGTCGTAATTTGACAAGGAAACGTCACTATGCTGTCAAGGCTTCAGTCATTTTTTGTACTTTCAAACAACAGAACGCAACTATGTCAATATTGAGTGAGAAAGGTTCAAAAGTTTGAAAACTTTTGTGAGGTCCAAGAACGGCAAAAACCACTTGTTTCTAAAAATGTGGATCAGAAAGGTACAACCTGGCATTCTGGCAACGCTCCGAAAGATCATGTTCCACATTTATCGCAGTCAAAGCCTGCTCGCGGTCATCGCAGAAACGAATTGGGTAACTATGGCCACTTTCGCTGTTATACTGTAGAGCAGTGGTGGACAAACTGCGGCCCACTGCAGCACTGCTTTCCAGGTGTGTCGCAAAATTTTTGTAGTGAGTTTGTATTGTGTCTATAGCTGCTACTGCTTTGTATTCTTTGGCATGCGCCATAAGTGCGGTTGGTGGTTGTGTCGTTGAGCTTCCAAGAAACTATGCAGTTGTGTCCGTTACTCTCCAAGACAGGCCTGCACAAAATACGTCCCGAGAAAGCTTTCTCAATTGCAAAAAATGCTGCAAAAGCTTGACCTCGAATACGTAATTGTCTTTCTGTAATATCTTCCATATTGCAACGAAATCTCTACATCGAAATTAAATAGATTTTGCAGCCCGTTGCAAATTTATGTTGATAATTCGGAGCTTCGAACTTTCTGGGTTATGCAGGTCTGCTCTAGGATGTTTGTATTATAATGTAATACATACAGGAACAATAAGCGCAAGGTTCAGGTTAACGCTTCTAAAGAGGTCGTTTCGATAAGCTCCGTTTCACTCAATAGCTTCGGTGTGTCGCGTGAATAAAACGGAGTTGCAAATTTGCCGCCGACAAACAAGTTGTGAAACTACTGCTGTACGGGCTTCTGGGCGCTCCCGGTGGTGTCATGCAGACACAAATGTAAACGCACCAACTTTGTGACAGACTTTGAAAGATTTGCAAAATTGTGACCAGAAACATTTTTTTCATTAAATTGATTGTGCTGGTTTGTGAAATTTATTTGTTTTTTTTTTGTCAACCTGCTGTCTATGTTGTATTGTTTTAAAACGCATCGCCCGCTCGATTTGGAATGGAGCGGCCCTCTGACGTTTCATGGCCCACTGATGGCACCCTCTATCATGGCCCACTGATGGCACCCTCTATCTTTGAAAAGTTGCCCCCACTACAGTAGAAGCTTTGGTTTGAAATACTTGAGACTTGACGAAAAAGCTTCATGTTAATCACACTCTTTAAAAATGCTTTGCGTGGTAATTCGATGCTAGTTTCACGACAATGCGCGAATCTCCTTACGTTGTTTGAGCAGTGATAAACAATGAGCTTTTGTAAAATTTTGAGCGTAGTACAGCGGTTGGTTGCAGTGTTTGCTGTGGTTTTGGCAGATATATAGCAAAGGAGCTTAATTCTTGCCAAATGTAGGCGTGTGCGCTGTGTGCGGCCATACACGGACCTTCACATGAATGCGTAGTTTAGACTTTATTTTATTAACTTATAAACTTGTGTTAGAAATTTGCAAACTGCTAAGTTTGTGAAACGAATACGCGAATTCGTTATAACATTTTGTTTTGGAAAGCTTGGTATGGTAGAGTGCGGAGCTGGTTTGAGACTACTTTAGCAAACTGAAATTTATGGATAATCTGACACTGATGAGCAGTGAAGATGACATGTTGCGACAAATTGACTTCGGCGATATCATCAGCGACTTTGCCACAACGCCAAAACTCGTTAAGTCACAGATCTCCTTTAACACGTTACGTGATTCCGTCTCAGTGTGTGTGTGACTAATTTTCAGTCATCTTGTCAGTTCAAAGTCTAAAGATTATTCACATGGAACAAAAGGCTTCCACATGGCTTTGCGCACACGGGCCTTCACACATCAAAATCCCGCATTGTCTTCAAGAACAAGGTATTTTTCACACAAGAATCACGCTATATGCTGGTACCGCTTGCTAAGAATATTTTTTAGGCGACGTTTGACAACCTGAGCAGTTTTCGCCATAATCAAAACACAACGCCACTGATACGACGAACGGTTGCGATGAAGCAAAACAAAGGCTGTGACAGCTTTTTATTGCGCAGCAGTCACACAAACGCCACAAGAGGGCGATGCCTTCCCGTGATGTGTGCACTGTCCACTCAATCATAGCCGTGATTGTGATTCCTGAAGGAACATGAGAAATAATTTGAAATTAGACAATTTTGTCTTTCTTATCACTCGGGCAGTCATTATCATTGAAAATAGTGGTATAACCGCCCACGTCATAAGTTTTTATATTGTTAGACAAATGGTAAAAGACGTGTAGATTTTGGTTACGTTTTGTTGAGTTTGTTGAGTCTTTTTCAATCTTTTATTTAAAGCACTTACTCGAATCATAATGCATGGACTTCTTATTTAGCAATTTTTAGAGCCGCACTACGTTCAGATGTGGAGATTTTATTTGAAAGTAAAACAAATTCAAAATTTTTTTTGCTTTTTTATTCATTCACAATAATCGAAAAAACAAATTTCTCTATTCTCAACTGATGCGCTCGAAGTTAGGTCTATTGATAAATAGTTTACAGACATAGTACTTTTTCACAAGGTTTTTGAAACTAACAAAACAGTATCGAAGAAGTGTGTTAAACAAAGCACCAAAGGCAACACCGAGTTTTGACCTAGCCTACTGTGTAAGTTCCATCAGCCTGTAGGCAGGGGGCGTAACGAGGGCGGCAAGAGGGCACAATTCCCCGGGTGCCGAATCACTATGGGGGCGCCGAATGACTGCGGAGGGCGCCGAAAAATCCCAACAATGTCACAAGTGCTTTCTTGAATGCAGTGCATTTGCTTCCAAAAAGACCTCAAGTTCGAACATGGGGCGCCAAACATGCTTCTTGCCCCGGGCGCCATCTAACTTCTTTACGCCCCTGCCTGTAGGCCTATGTTTTAAACCTTTAGATTTTAAGAAAATATTTTCTAACATTGTTTTTCCTTTGGTGAAACTTTCGAGTTAAACGAAAAGGGTAAGTGTCTTCGTATTATTCCTTTGCTCATCGATCCGTCTTTTCCATGTGCTAACCGCTTGTGCATTGGACCCGTGAAGGTCTTGAAAAAGTTCTAAGTCTGTGTTTCGTTCAAGTTCCTATACCAGCAGCCCATGTTCCTCGGCGGCATGGACTTACTTAATTCATAGCGAAAGTAAAGTATGTTCTCGCAGCTTTTCCTTTCCATCGGAAGTGTTAAGACCGTGCCATCCGTGGAAATTTTAGTCGACTACTTCAGCGGCGCTTCCGCAGCAAAAAGTTTGGAAATTTACGTTCATGCGACAAAATCCGCACCGCTGACTTGAGCGGATAAAACTTTTATTTAAAAGTTCGATTTTTTCTACAAGCACCTGCCATGATCTTGCAGCATCATGGATGACTCCAGCCGACAACCACAAGCATGTGCAGAGGCAAATGCCTAATAGCGAGGAGGACTGTGGTTTTCGTAAAAAAAAGTTTGGCCAGCAGTACACGGTACGATTTCGCCCAACACAATACTAAGCTTCGTCCCAAACATTTTCCACCAGCGTGATAGCAACCTCGAAAAAAATATCTGAATGCAACTTTTATCGCGTTTATCACCTATTAACATTTCAACGCCATCTTCGATTAACATATCTTATTTAAGAGCAGAGGAAGACAAGTCGCACCGCTGCGTACCCAGCCCAAAATTTTTCTCCTTTCCCACGTCTCGGAAACTGATGCGTAGCCAAAGTTCAAGAGGCCTCAGCATGCCATTCGCAACGTGCCAACCGCCACTCCTGATTGTGTTCTGACAGAGAGACCGCGAAAGCATGGTGCCGGCATAATACTTCGCATCACGCATTTCTTTTCCTTTGCCAGGTGTTTTCGTCTGGAATTGGATAATTGCAGGTTTTGAAACTCGGAAAAAAGCACAAGCTGATCGAGTTACCGAATATGCTACTCAGCCAAGAGCTTGTCGAAGAGTTTTTCGAGAAACAGTAACAGAGAAAACAGAGAAACAGAGAAACAGTATCTTTCGAGAAACAGTATGGGAAATTTTTTTCAAACTTTCTTATTTTGTTTCTAAAGGTGATTTGCACTCATTACAGGTGATTCGAATGCTTGCCACTCTTGGATGAATGGTTGGATTTGAATAAGTTGCGGTTCAATCGACGAGCTGATTTTGAAAAAACATACATGGTATACATGGCCACTTTTAAATCTTTTTTCGAGTGAGAAAAGTGTGTTGAATGCCTTTTAGATTGTCGTGTTTTAACAATAATTTATTCAAACAGGCAAAGGTTTTGATGAAACTAGAGATAAACCTACAACTTGCATATCTTTAAGCTATAATACGAAACGGCGAAGAGAAAACTGGAAAGCCAACCCTCGGGGGCCGTCAACCCTCGGCCTTTAGGCCGGATGCGGCCTAGCTAGTGTTCCATTCCGTCCTAGTGCACTCCTAGTTACTTACCATTACATCCGGCCTAATTTTACTTCCCACGGCGCCAGAGCAAGATCAACGCCTCTTCGGGGCCATTCTATTATTCCTTTGCCTTTGTTCTATTACACTTACCCTTCTGTGTTCATACAATCCAGATATTCTGCTTCTTTCCAACTTCGCAAGGTTACTTTACGTCACAATTACGCTATTTGTAAATATTAGAACGACACAGAAAGATGTCTGCGGATTTTGTGTGTTCTTTTAAAAACAAAAAAATCAAGCAAAAATCATACGCAGTTTTAAAGCTTTGTGTGATTTCTATGACACATTTAATTAGCAACCTAATAAGTTTTCACTTACATTAGCGAAGAAAGGAGAGACTTCATATGAAGACACAAATTAAAAGCAATTAAACGCTGATGTGGACCGAGCATTTTCCACTTTTGGACTTATATACATTCAAAGATCCGTAATCGACTTGGCACCGAAGAGGTTCTCAAGCTTGTATTATGTACAGGCTTTTTAACATGCCATGAGTGTCTTGTTAAACTGATTGTTTAGATATTGTCAATTCAATAAATATTTCGTTTTGTATACTGGTGTTGAGACCTGATTTGCATTAAGGAAGATTGCATAAGCGTAAAGAAAGTTTGAATGACAGTTCAGCTGTTTCTAGTTGCTGTACATGATTGATTGGTTGATTTCTTTATTTATTGTTTTATATGACTCAGCTATTAAACGGAAACGATACAAAGAGCCATCGCGCAATAAGTAAACCAACTGTCAGTGAACGTTAGAATAAATGAAAACAATGGCAAAATAACTGATCAATTTAAGCACAGAGTGTCAGTGTGTCGCATAGGATTGGTGAAGGACCATGGCGGTTATCTAGCCAACCAACCACATTTATCACTTTTTTAAAGTGTTGAAAAACAACAGTTGGAAATCAAATAAGCACATTTAGAAAAACAAACAAACAAATATAGAACATGGTGAAGTAAATTTACAGATGAATACACTATGTCTATGCACACAAAGGAGTGGATCAAATTTAATTGAGGAAATTTCGTGTGGTCACAACAGGTTTAAACAAAGTATAAAAATATAAAGTTAAAAAAAAACTAATTGATAAGGTACAAAAAAACTATGCAGTGTAATTTCATGCCGAAAAAATGGGATGTGCACACGAAAGAACGAGAAACAAAAAAGCAAAGATACATGAAAACCGAACAAAATTACATTTATCCAAATTACTGAAATTTCAGCATTTTGTTCTTGATAAGTGAAATGTTACTAAAATACATAATTATGTATCTTTGTCATGTAAGAAGTTTTCTTTAAGTTTCCATTTGAAGGTAACAGACTTAAAGTCTGGTATTGAAGACCACACTTTTCGGTCACCAAATGCAAGGGATTTTCTGCCACTATCATGAAATTGAGAAAGCACAAAAAGTTATATTAAAATATATTGTTAAAATTAAAACTGACTAGTGATTGGTGGCCACCCCCTACACATTAAATCAAAAAATCATAAAAATAAAAAAATTTGATTGAAATGAAAGAAACGAATTTGAATCGAAAATATCTGATTTTTTTATTTAAAAAAAATCATGATTTTGATCAATCGTGCTGGTGTCTGGGCCTGGGGTAAGGGTTTATTTAGGTGGACATATTTGTTCACGGTTGCAAATGCTGTCGTCGAGTTGATATTATTGATGTTATACTTTGCTAAAATTAAATGCTTACTGCTTGAGCGCAGAACACCGTGCCAACGTGGGTCCGTGTGCTGCATTGTTACTGGTTCGCAAGAGCAGGGTAGAATTAGTCACCAACACATCGCGGGCGTTTAGTTTTTGAGTTAATGATAGACAGTTCTAGTCAACATCATGTTTCTCACCGAACAACTTTACTTTTGATTAAAGTCAACTAATGTATAGTTGAGAGCACTGATGCTGTCTGATTGTTGTATTCACTTCGTTTCTTTGCCCACTAAAACAGCGTTTTGTTTTGCGACTGACTATATGGATTTCGCAGTGTTCGAAAGCTACAGCGCGTTTGAATCCCACGCGGCGTTTGGCATGGATCTGACTTGAATGTGAGCTGCAAATGAAGGTCTGTGTGTACAAGTGTTCAGTCAACCGTTAAGAGCAACCGACCAATAGCGTTTGCGAATTAACGTCATCCTGTGCAATTACCTTGAAAGGTCTCCAAAACAATGTTCTGTACCTGTTTCTGTGGCAAACTGCGTTACGCGGCTAGTGTGCCTAACATGCATGTCTTCAGTCGTGTCTGACTCATTAACTGAAACAACCCCTCTTCGGAAACCTTGTGTCTTTAGGCCTAGTGTGCTTTCTTGACCCCCTGAAGTGGGCTAGCAGTCCGAAAAAGTTACCGCCGACCCCTGAAAAATTTTAAAAAGCAGACTTGGGTATGTTGTTTATAAGTTGCATTTTCCTGCCACTGTTGATTTTCCATCGCTTTCGTCGCAAATGCAAAATGTATCTGCCAAGATTTTGCTGAAAGTTTTGCTTTCACGAACCAAAAAAACTTTTTCTGCGAAACTTTAATGAAAGTCGGCCGTTCCATGCAAATTTCATTCCAATGTTGCATTTTTAAAGCTTTTTTCATTTCTTTTCATTTTTTTTGTGAACTGCATGAGACTGAGTTTAGTACGCAACCAAGCACAAGTATTCACGGTGATGCTGGAATACGTTCGCGGCATCGACTTAAAACAATTGGTTTAATTTGCTGTTTGTGCGAATTGATGGCAAAAACACAACTTATTTCGTCAGTAATAGATTTAATAATGGCCTTGACATGATTTTTTGAAAACAATTTGTCGACTTACTTGTGAACATTTTAACACAACAAATTATTGTCCGTTCCTTTGTTTCAATCGTAATGACAAAATGGCTGTCAGTCAGCACGTTCAGTGCTTCCTTCTGAGGTGCGCAATGCGCAGTACCACCAGACCATTTGCGCAGTGAAATCTCATTCTCACGCACTTGCAACATTCCAAAATTTGATATCGTATGTATATCACGCGTCACTAGTTGTGTGTCTACATCAGCGGTCAATCCAGGGGGGGGGCGGGCGATCGTCCCCCGTAAAACCTACGAAAGTAACATTTTTCACCATGATTTTGTACAATTCGGAAAACAGCATTCGCGATATAAGGCCCATTTGGATCCCCATTGTTTTGTCACAGCAGTGTTGTGAAGTATACTTCATGTCGCTTACAGTAGTGAACTCGTAATGAGACTTGACTGCAAAATATTACTGAAATCGCTCCCCCTAAACTTACTGGCTGGATCCGCCCTTGGTCTACATGGTTGCGCAATTGCAAGCTCACTGAAACAAATATTGCTCAGTGTACGATTTTCTCAGAGGGAGAAGTGAACATGTTCTTCGTAGCAAACTGTTTCTATACTTATTCGATGCGCGCTACCATCCTTTTTAAGCATATGACACTGGTGGATTTTGAAGCGTTGTTATCAGTGCCTTGAGTGATAGAAAAAAACTGATATAATGTCAAGTTTGCTTGTGCAATACCCTTTGCCATCAACAAATGTCTAATATAAACTGCCACTTTTCTCAGAAAAAGTGAAAGTCGTCCGTGACCTCTGCTAACAATATTTTGCTCTGATCACTCGGCCACCCAGAAAAACAAAAAAGTTTGATCGAAAGTTAAATGCATTGAATTTAAGCGCCACCGACCGCTGGAAAAAATCACCAGAACGTTTTAATGGGAAAACTACTTGGCGAGATGAACAACAATACTGTAACTTCTCTTGAATAAATAGAACCCACGCCCCATTTCAGGATTTTCTATACTTTTGTCCCAGTGTGAGGGCTCAACGGGAGAAGGAAATTAATGTAAAAAATGACGAAATTGCTCCGTCGCAGAGAACAGCGCGCTCTACTTGAATAGGCACGCAATTCGTTCTAAATTGCCAATAAAATAGCTCTGGATTGTTGCGGTATTGCGTCGTGGGCTTGAGCGCAACGCTTTGTCGCAGGGTACCGGTCGCCACCAAAGAACTTTAGTACTCTGTAACTAGACGCGACTGTTGCTTTTCTAGAACTTGAATGGAAGGATTACTCGGGGATGTGCGCGACCCGTCATTTTGGGATCTGCGGTGAAACCAACACCTGGAAGCGCGTTCCGCTCGACTGCCCGCGATGCTGCTCTACGCACGCGTCGAATCGACCAATGGGAACGCTTGACAACACAGCGATGTTGATGTTTCGAATCCCTGCTTAACGGACACGGAATGTAGCTGTGTCAGCGATGATAGTTGTTTATGGTACAAGTAGTTCGTTTACGGTCACGTTGGTGGAGGAGACCGAAAGCTGGAACTCTGAACGACGTCTGGAATTCCGGGATGTCGTTTTCCGGACCGTTAGATGACCTGCACGATCGCACTTAGACCTTGAACCAAAGTATCTGAATGGGAGTTGAGCCTGTTAAATGGAGCGATACTGGTTGCCACCTGGGGGATCGGAAATAGGACTTGAAGGCGGCCATTTCTCGCACCGACCGCAAATGCCATGAAAACGATCCCACGCAGTCAGCAATTTAAGCAACATTTCAGAGATTTAGCCAATTCATTCTTTTTGGCCATGACGTAAAGTCTCAGACTTTTCAGAATTGAATGATCCGAAATACGCGTCGGTTTAAAGATTCAAGACTTGAGTGACACAAAACCTTGCATCTTTTTACCTCCCGAAGAAAAAAGGCATCTATCCCATTGATGCTGTGCATTTGCAATGGATGATTGTGCGCAAAATTTAAGACATTTGACGAAACGAAAAAGCGATTAAAACCAGTGCGCGACCTTATCCGAAATGTCACTGACATCTTAAACCTGAATGCTCGTCTTGGAGAGCCACAGGAAAATCTCGAGCTTTGAACTGTCAAATCCGTTTAAAATTGTCAAGCTACCTAAGCGAAAGCCTCCATACAAAACCGCTTAATCGCACGAGTGCCGATACCCAGTCGCGAGTTCGCGGCCTCCAATCTTAAGTTTGTAGATTGCTGGCAAGCGCGCGCAATTATAAGCTCTTATAATTTTTTAGCGCTGACATTTTTAAACTCTGATCGACACGAGACGCATTTTTTCCTTGCTCAGCTGCTGAACATCAATTGTGACGTAAATCTCGAACGCAGGTGCAGAAAAAGCCATTACGCTTGTTCGCGCAAAAATCGTGACAATGGCTTCAACGTCGAATTCACTGCTGCTTGCCGTCGGCCTACCGCGATCATCTTCAACTCTAGCGACTGTCACCAGAACTATGTCACTGCAGGTGTGCGCTCACTGCATGTTTGCTGCGGCGCTGAACGCTCTTCAAACACTTTTTCCGGCGAGAGGTCTGTAGGTTATGCACTGAACTCGACAGACTCCGGGCAGGACTTGACTTTGCAAAAAGGATCGTCGCAAGCAAGCAGCAATAGGATTACTTTCAATATTTCCACGCTCTTGGGCGCGTCTTGCAGACCGCTGATAGTCGGCTAATCCTCGGCTGATAGCTTGCAGAACATGATTTTTTGCTTGCAGTGATCAGGCAGTCAGTGGGCGTTTCTCCATCATGTCTGCTTGGTCGCAAATTGTGAGAAAAATCTCAGTCGCTTCAACTTTCAAGAGGCGTTGCGCAAATGCAGTGTCGAACACTTTGACATGAGCCTGTGGTCAAGATTTACAGTGAATTCCAAGGATGTTTCAGAGTGTTTCGAATTCGCGGCTTAGCTGCAAGCGTTGGCTATCACTAGGCAGTGGTGCTATTCTGCAACCATTACTTCATTGACAAATTCCGTTTTCATAGGTCGATAGAAAAAATGAAAAAACAGGTTGACCATGCGAAACTTCGAGTTAAATTTGTGTTAAACGCAGTGGTGAAGGTGTGTCGATCATTTTAGATAACAATCTGAGGTGAAAAACTGTGGACACAACCATTCTGATTTTTTTCGATGCGGCAAATATTGCAGTACACTCAGGGAAATCAACATTGAGCAGCATAAAATTAGCCGTGTTGCTTTAAATGAAAAGCTACTTCGTCCTTATTGCCTTTGTAAAAAGACCAGGGAGAGGATGTCTCGCCAAACCTCGTTCTCCGACAACCCAGGCCGTCTTCAGTAGGTCGAATGCTTTGTTACAACGGTTTGAACTGAAGTCATGCTGTAAGTACACTTCACACAGATCACTATTTCAGCCGAATGATGAAAGATGTTTTTACACCCATTACACCATATCTTTTTCTTCATTTTTTTAGTAATGTGTAAATAAATGGCCGTATGTAGCAAATGCGTGAATTGTGTAGAAAGATGAAAGCATCTTTCAAAACATAAACTTCATAAAAAATAAAGAGGGCAAAAGTTCACATTAACCAGGAAAAATTTAATAAAAACATTAGTTTAGAAACTAACCGGCGTGACTCTAGTTAACAATAAATAAGCTATAATTTCATTAAGTATCATTTTTCAGTAAATGGATTTTTTCTAAATGATGCAAAACATGGCAAAAATGTTTTCGAGGCTAAGATTAAGATAAATTGCATTGTCGATCCTGTAAAGCGTAATTTCTTTGCTATTCAAGTGAGCTTGTCCACAATTGCGTTCCTCAAAAATTTACAGTAAAACAGAAGAAAGCGCCAAATATTCCAACTTTCGTATTTCCAAAGTGTTCGACAAATGTGCATCTCCACCTGTCAACAAAATTCCAACACGTTTTTCCCTAAGTTATGGCTTCCAAACACAGTACGCAAAATTTTTCTCTGTATAACAAGCGCAAGCTTGTAAAAGGAAAAAATATATAAGAGCTATAGCCGAACAGCGAATGACTGTAATTGCATGCATTTAAAATGTGGTTCCCTGAAGATAGCTTGGTTCGAGATCTCAGCACTCGTCAGCAAATCTTCAGCTTCGGTGTCTTGCTTTGTTGGTTCTATTGTCAAGGTGTTGAATGATGCCTGAATTGACCTTATCTCTCGCGCGTCATTTTGACCAACTTTCGCTAATTTTGTTATTGCACCTGCAGCGGTCGCCTAGCACGCCCTCCCCTTGTTTCTGGTTTGCACGATTTCACGGTGTCTTCGTCAAGACAAAACTTTGCGAGCGGCATTTGTGAGTTTGCCTTTTAAGAAATATTTGACGTAAAACATCGTGCAACAAAAACACTATTTTGCTAGTCGCTTCGATTGTGGTCGCTTTGTGGAGACTAGTTACTTAAAATTATAGTAAGTTTTGTTTTATATCTCACCTGCCAAATCAAATCACTAAAGTTTGTTGTGCATTTGCAGCCGTCGTTTCAAAGCTGGGCATGCGCTCAGTGCTTTAGCAGTCGGCTAAGAAACAAACTGCTAATTTAACCAATTTTGTTAAATGTACCAGTTGGTTTCTCATCACTAGGTCAAGTTTTTGCAACTTTTGCAACTTTTTTTTACAACTTCCAACAGCTGCTTAAATACTCAAAATATCTGTGTTTCAATGTTTTGAGCTGTTTCCAGGAATTTTATATTGCAACTTTTTGCAAATTTTTCGATTTTTGCGTGCAACTTTTTACTGCAATTTTTATCAAGTATTGCGCAAAATGTAAA